>Ga0210384_10001801_pt1 | contig 27695 bp, 22 predicted proteins | sample IncBWH2MmetaG_FD_160574 | JGI IMG/M metagenome (GOLD analysis project Ga0210384, IMG submission 160574) | Forest soil microbial communities from Barre Woods Harvard Forest LTER site, Petersham, Massachusetts, United States - Inc-BW-H-2-M | ecosystem: Environmental > Terrestrial > Soil >...
CTCTCGAAAGGATACATTGTCGAAGGCATTGTGGTGTCTTGCTCGGCGGACGGCTCGAAAGGAAGCAATGCGGGCATTAGTATGGCAGGAAGTTTAAAGAACAGCTCGCGCCGCGTTGTAGACATCATTTCTCCTTTTGCACCGAGAACCGGGCTTCGCGCGCCGCTCGAGTGATTGTCACCGTTTCCAAAGCACGCCAATAGTAAACCAAGTCACGAGAATTTCATGGGTTGGAATTTGTTGACAGATGCGAAGCAGGTTTAGGCGCTTGCGCCATTGGATCCGCCGGCGACCAGAATGCTGTGCAGAAAACTGGCGATGGACTCCGTAAGCTTTCGAGGACAGTCTGTCTTGGCCATCGCAAGTGCCAAACTTCTCGTCAGTCGATGACCCGCAACGCGAAACTTTTGAAAGAAGTGAGAACTTCCTCTCAGAGCGTGCTCGGGGAGTATCGAGTAGCCGAATCCGGATTCTACGAGGCGCTTGATCGCTTCCGTGTCATCCGCTTCCATGAGCACGCGCGGGGTGACACCGAGCTCCGCGAAAAACTTGTCGATGACCAGGCGTACATTGCTTCGCTTGGGATAGAGCAGAAGTGGGACTTCCGCCAGCTCCGCGGCTCGCATGGAACTGACATGTCCGCTGCCCACTTTGTTTGCTGAAGGGCGCACGATGAGCAGTTCCTCGTCAAAGAGCGGAATGAGACGAAGGTTGGCCTCGGAAACAGGGAGCGAGATGAGCGCTAAATCGAAGCGGCGATCGAGGAGGCCGGAAACCATTTCCTCGGTTACGCCGACGGTCACGCGGATTTCCGCATTGGGATAGCGCTTGCGTAGTTGTCGAAGCGGGCCGCCCAACTGGTAGATCAGGGTAGTAACGCCCGTTGCGAAATGGAAGGGGTGCACATCTTTGGCCAAATCGTTTTCAAAAAGCTGCTGGATGCGGCCCATCATCCGCACGACTTCTTTGGCATGCTCAGCAAGACGCAACGCCGCGGGAGTGGCGACCAACTTTTTTCCACGCCGCACAAAAAGCTCCGTATGAAGTTCGTCGGCAAGATTGTGAAGCTGGAGGCTAACCGCGCCCGGAGACAGGTGAATTTTTTCCGCCGCGCGGGTCATACTGGGCGAGTCCATGACCGCGAGAAACAGTTCGAGTTGGTGAATATCCATATGCCGGCTCCGATGGGCACCCTCGGCCAACGCTGACGCGCTCACGCGGGAATTTCAAGCCTTGCATTTTGCATACGCCAGCGAATGCATCGCATTCTACACTGTGGAGAAGCGGTTTCCGCAACATCCGCGCGCGTTGATGGTCACCTCGAAGATAAAGTAACTGGAGTGCTGTTAGCCCAACATGGATTCCGCTGCCTGAAGCAGCCCCGATAACCGCTTCGCGCTCCGGTCGAGCTGAGCATGGTTCACGCCATTGATCGACGCCGCTCGGCAGAATTCGTCCGTGCATTACACTTGGGGAAAATGAATATTCAGCTTAAAGCAAATGTAGAGCACCAGGATCGCTCCCAGGGTGGAAAGAATGAGACCGGCGGGATGATAGCGGTCGTTTGTCGGGCGCGAAAACATGTGGGTAACGCCGCCGCCAAGGATCGAACCGATAATGCCGAGCACGATCGTCCAGAAGATCGCTATGTGCACGTGCATGGCGGATTTCGCGATAACGCCCGAGATTAGCCCAATAAGAACATACCAGAGTAAGTGAAACATAGTTTTTCCTCCATCATCTGACTTCAGAACGTCGTCGAGAATAAGCGAGGGCTTGGCAATGAACCGCGAATTTCCGATGTGGATATCTGCCTCGCGCAGAGTACCCTCCTCCTGCCCCGGACACAAGAAATTTCCCGCCAGAGCAGGCAGGCCCCCGGAGTTCCGACGGCTCAATCTTGCCGTCACGGAACCCCACTTGCTGCCGCATAACCACCTTTTCGGACACTGCTGCGACCCTCCTCCCTTGGCCCCCAATTTTGCAATCGCAATCGGGGGCCGCGACAGGGCGCAAAAACAGCATCTGGGGCACCCGGTTTGTTTTTGCGACGAGAACAAAACTTCAGAAATGGCGTCTTTCGGTCGGCGGGCGCGAGGAGAGAATAAACCAGTGAGAGATGCGTCCGCTCGATCTCAGGGTGTGCCAACCTATTTGATGGCGTCGGCTCTCCTCAAGAGACACGCAAAGTTTGCGCGCCGCAAGGGCTCCTTTTTTTGTTTGCCTACAAGGATTTTACGCTTTCCGTCCTTGCGGCCAGAGTTCGCTTCGTGAATGGTGGCCGAGGAACCTGGTTCCGAAATCGGCCTCGATGTTTACAAAGCGCCAGGTCCGGCTCATCTCCGTTCTGCAAGAGCCGCTGGGCGCCGCTTGATATTGGGTTTATTAAAGGTGTGGACTTTGCCATTTCCAAGCTTTTCCGCAGCCCCGGGGAAAGAATCACAACCCCTCCCTACCGGCGCGTGAGCTCCACTAAGCGACGGCGCCCCTGGAGTTTTTGTGGGCGCCTGTGACCTTCCTATCCCGCTGAATGTACCGATATAAGCTCGTCCGACCAACGCCAAGAATATGCGCGGCCCGCACGCGGTTGCCCTGGCACATTTCCAATACGCGTCGCACGTGTAGCCTGCGTAGTGCATCAAGTGACATCGGCATCCAGTCCTCTCTTTCTGTGAACCGCGTACTGCGGTTCTCCAGGAGTTCCGGTAAATCGGCGAGATCGATGAAATCGCCCGTCGCCGAAATGCACGCGCACGAAATCACATTCTCCAGTTCGCGCACATTTCCGGGCCAAGGATGTTGCAGGAGCACCTTCTGCGCGCGCCGTGTCAGTCCAGAAATGTTTTTCCCGTAGGCTCGGTTGCATCGCTTCAGAAAAAACTGCATCAGCAAGGGAATATCCTCGAGCCGCTGCGCCAGCGACGGGATCCGAATCTGGATGGAACTCAAGCGATAAAACAGATCTTCGCGAAAACGCCCTGCCAGTACCTCCGCGTGCAAATTCCGGTTCGTCGCCGCGATGAGCCGTATGTTGATTTGCCGCACCTCCGGAGAACCGACTCGTTGAATCTCGCGGTTTTGGATCACGCGCAGCAGTTTTGCTTGCATGGCCGGCGATGTTTCGACGACTTCATCGAGAAAAACCGTCCCGCCGTTGGCATATTCGAACAATCCCGGCCGCGTCTCCGTTGCCCCGGTGAACGATCCGCGCTCGTGTCCAAAAAGCTGACTCTCCAGCAAAGAATCCGTCATTGCCGAGCAGTTGCACACAGCCAACTTCTGCAGTCCGACCGGGCTGATCTTATGGATCGCCCTCGCGATCAACTCTTTTCCCGTTCCCGTTGGTCCGACTAGCAGCACGTTCGTGTAGTGCCGCGCAACCTTTCTTGCGAAGTCGAACACCTCCATCATCACCGGGCTTTTCCCAACGATTCCGTGGAACTCAAGATCCTTTAGCAATTGCTCCTCGAGCGCTTTCACGCGCCGCCGCTGATCGTAGAGCGCGGCGACGTCGTCCAGCGTCTTTCTCAAATGCGCGCGGTCGACAGGCTTCGGCAGGAAATCCGACGCACCTCGGCGGATTGCTTCGAGCGCAGATTCCAGCGTGTATTCTCCCGCCATCAGAATGACGTGCACGCCGGGGTCACTGCGCAGCGCGCGGTCCAGAAACTCGTACCCATCCATCTCTGGCATACGCACAGCCACCAGCACGAGCCTGCACCGCCCGTATTTCACAAGTTTTAGCACTTCCTCGGGGTCATGCGTGGGGAACGGCTCATATCCCATCTCCGTGATCGCCGTCGACAGAATATCGAGCTGCACTGGATCATCATCAAGAATGCAGGGCGTAAATATTTTTTTTGGAGCGACGATTTCGAACGACTCTGGCGAGGCAGATGTCATGATGGCTCCCCTATCGGCAACACGTATGCAGTTTCTGAACCCGCAACAGGAATCTACGCCTAGCTTCGCATTTTCCACCGTCACAACGTGGGCGAGGCCGCGCGCCCATCACTTTCCCGAGGTTGGGTTCAGATATCGACGGCTTAGCCAGCCTTGGTAGAATCCCGGGGTGGCAGTCCCCTTCCGCGCCCAACTGCCCCCCGGGTTTAGTCAGAGTTAACTCACATTAGAATTTCCTATGACGACCTCTTTTGAGTCTGTGCAATTTTGAACAGCTGGTTCCAGGCGACCCCCTGTCGGGTATTATCTCTTACGTTGCAGGTCGAGAGTATTCTGGTATAATACATATAATAGATAAACAATTCGAATAACAAGTCCAGGTGCACCACACGCAACTCGGCGAGACGATCTTGAATTCGTCTTTGTCCCGAGACGGTCCATCCTTGGGGGAGCGCCTTTGCAAGGGTAGGCCCATTTAATCTTCTCGCTAAGTCTGCTTTCCAACGTGCAACCGCGATCCTCTTAGCATCAGCAGTGCATAGTCAGGTCATGGCCGAGAACGTCATGCAGCTCTCGGAAACGGAATTGGCGAGCGGTTTGGCGTCTCTCACGGCGGGCGTGCGCGGCCGGTGCGGAAGTAGAGTGCGAGCCGCGCTGGAGCGGCATTTGCGGGACGTTGTCGTCGTTCCTTACGATCTGGAGCTTTCGAGGCAATACGGAAAGGCAAAGGCAAGCTTCGTGCCGGGCACGGTCGTTGGGGCCGGCGCTCCATTCCACTGCATAATCGCAAACACTTCGATAGGATTCCGCGAGGAAGGTCGTCAGCGCCGTGGCCAATTCCTATGGAATGGGGAGCCATCGCGCTCCGGATTCTTGACGTTTCTCAGGGGAGCGATTCCGGCTTCGGGTTAGCGGCTTTCGTCGGGGGGCTGTCCGGAAATTTAGGGAAGCAAATTCAAAACCCGCGCCCTTCGCCGATCGCAAGCACCTGCTGTCTGAGTTTGGCGAGATAGCGAGCGTGATATTGGTCAGGGTTGCCGTCATCGCAGAAACCCGGGGCATCGGCCGGGCAATGCAAGTGTTTGTTTGTTGGCACGGAGAGAGGCAGAGGGGGTGCCGCCCAGGACGAAGAAGCCCGCGATGACGCCCTCGGAGGCTTCCGCACGACTGTCATCGCGGGCCTACTTCGCACTCTCACTATTCAGCTGGAGGGTACGACTGGGGCTGAGGGTCAGTCTGTTCAAAATTGCACACTGCTCAAAACAAGGGCGTGGTGGATCGGCGGCTGCCCCTTGCCAAGCTCGGGACGGGCTGGGACCTTGCCGTGAATCTGGGGGGGTGCCAACGGCGAGCTACGGATTATTGTCGGGAAGGGCGGCGACTCGGAGACGCTCCTGACGAGCGGCGTCGTCTCCCGGGTCTAGTTTCAACAGGCAGTCGAGTGCTTCTAAAGCATTGGTGCGATCTTTCAGCAGCAGATAGACGCGGGCAAGGGCCGCATAGGTCGGCGTGTAGTAGGGGTCGATCAGGATCGAGTCTTTATAGAGAGCGATTGATGCGGTTACTTCTCCTTTTTGAAGCAGTAGGCGGGCGAGCTGCGTTCGCACTTCGGGGGACTTTGAGCCGAGGTCGATCGCTTTTTGAAGAGTTTGTGCGGCGCGCTTTGCGTCCTTGGGCCGCGCCACAGCGAGGATGAGCCCGTAGGCAGATTGTACCTCGGCGTCGTTGGGGAGAGCGGCGGCAGCTTGCGCGAGACTCGAAAGGCCGCGCTCACCGAGTGCAGGATAGTGGGCGGCGACCTGGGAATACGCTAGGGCGAGATTTCGCCAATCCAATTGCGGCTCGAGCGAATTGGAAGAACTTGTATCGCGGATCAAATCAGTCGGCGGCGCCGCGTTAGAGCCGCCCGCGAAAACCGCGGGAGTTTCGGAGGGGATGCGCAAAATGCGGTGGTCTGTGAGGGAGGAGTGGCTGATGTTCTCCATCTTGCGCTGTGGCATGTGGCAAAGAGTGCAGTTGTCAGGGGGCGAAGTGGCTTGCCTTCGTGGCATCGGCGCACGACAACTCTCGGCGGAGTGACAACTGAGGCATCTGGCACGGAAAAAATCAGCGGCTTCGCTGCCGTGGAGCTGAACGTGGGGATTGTGGCAGGTGATACAGCCTAAGCGCCCCTTGCTGGAGAGCGAACAGCGGCTTGTCTTCAATTGCTCAAACTGATCTAGGGCCAAGAAGCGAGCGCCCTTGATGGCGGGAGCAACAGAAAACACAGCAACGACATCGCCGAGCGGGGTTCCCGGTCGGTAGTCGAGGTAATTCTTTCCGGGCTGCAGAACACGAGCATCGCCGGAAAAGTGGCATTGCGCGCAGACGTCGTCCCGAACTTCCGGCCGCAACCGCTCGGGATTGACGATGGAAAAGTCCATTGGGCCATTGAGGGGAGCGCTTTGCTTGCGTTGCTCGACATGAAGCGCACCTGGTCCGTGACAGCGCTCGCACCCGACGGATAAAAAGCGGAAGGGAGGCTGCTGAAAGCGATTGTGACTGCCGGGGGCTAACAACGGCAAGCCGGTGTGGCAGTCAGTGCAGAGGTCCACGACGCGGCGGGTAAATCCCCGGAATGTGCCTTCGTTGTAGCCGGGTGATAAATCCCAATCATGGATGCGCGAGTAGTAGGAGATCGGCGAGACGAACAGGGCGTCTCCTTTGGCAACGAGATAACTTTTCCCCACATCGCCGGCGCCGATGGTGTAAGCGATTTCGTGGGATTCAGAAAAGACGAGTTGGCCTCGGGCATCGCGCCCGGATTCTTCGTGGAAGATTTTGCCGTCGCGCGCGTAAACTGAGTAGGAGCGGTTCAACTTCTTCCTGGTTATGGAGACAGGTGTTGGCAATTCACGGAGATCTTCGGGGGAGGGAATTGCGGCAGACCTGCCCATCCCTGTCTTCTTGAAGGTTTGGTATTCGGAGGGATGACAATCGTGGCAAGCCTCGTCGCCGACGTATTCAACTTCGGGGCGCGCATTTAGGTATTGCGGCGAGGACGTTTCTTGCGTGGCGAGGGCTTGTGCAATCTGTTGTGCCTGCGCCATGCGCGTGGCCGCCCAAATCAGCAACAGCGCGGCAAGAGCTCCAGTCCATAGTTCGCCGCGGGGAAAACCTGGCAAACGAAGCGGAACAACCAAGCGACGCGGCGTAAACCAGCTCATGGAGACGGAGGATTCTTCTTCGCGCGGATCCCCGTTCCCTCCTCGATCGTGTAGTTCTGATCCACGGCAAGATTGCTGAGGCGCTCTCGGAGGCCGCTGGGCCACGCGATTTCTATGCTGTCGATCTGGGTGTTGGCGCCTAAGCCGAAGTGTAACCGCAAGTCGTTTTGCGAGAGATAGCTTGCGCCGCCGCGCACCTCGTTAAATTGGACAAGGTTTCCAGAGTGCATGGTGAGGCGCGCGCCGATGGCAGCGCGGTTACTCTTCGTGCCCTCCAGCTTGAATTCGACCCAGTGGTTTCCATTGATCAGGTGATTGCGCAAGAGAGTCGGGGGTTCGCCGACATTCAGAATTAGGGCATCCATTGCGCCGTCATTCCAGATGTCGCCAAACGCGACGCCGCGGCGGGAAGCCAGGGGCAAATTCGCGAGTCCTGCCGCGACCGAAGTGTCCTCAAATGTACGGTCGTGCTTATTGAGATGGAGAAAAACCGGTTCCCGGTAGCGCGCGCCCTCTTTGATGGTGTCCACCTGCGGATATACGTGGCCGTTGGCGATGAGAATGTCGGGCCAGCCGTCGTTGTCAAAGTCCACAAAGCCGGTTCCCCAAGCCACGTACGAGAGGGTCGGCTGCGCGATTTGTGCGGTCCGGCTGGCGTCCTCAAAACCCTCCCGGCCCAGGTTGCGGTACAGCGTTTTGGGCTGATCGGCGAATGTTGTGTCGATGAGATCGAGCCATCCGTCATGATCATAATCGCCGAAGTCCACTCCCATGTTGCCCTGTTCGAGGCCTGCTCCGCTCAAAGCCACGCCGGCAAGCATGGCGACATCGGTGAACGTCCCGTTGTGATTGTTGTGGTAGAGATAGTTCGCGCCGGCATCGTTGGCAACAAATAGATCGGGCCAGCCATCATTGTCGTAATCGCCCCAAACAACCCCTAGTCCGAAGCGGCCTTCCGAATCATGAACGCCGGCGCGCATCGAGAGTTCCTCAAAAGTACCGTCGCCCCGGTTGTGATACAGCAGGTCACTCTCGCCCTGGAGCCCCCAGGGTCCACATTGAACCAGCACGCCTTTGTAGCGGCAAAATTTGTCCCGGCCGAATTCGGGCAAGTTGTTGATATCGACGTGCACGTAGCGTGAGACGAATAAATCCACATGGCCGTCGCGGTCGTAGTCGGCCCAGGCCGCACCGGTGCTGAATCCACCGGCGCGGAGGCCGGCCTTTTCAGTGACATCTTCGAACTTGCAATTGCCGCGATTGCGATACAGCACGTTGCCGCCGAACCCCGTCACGTAGACGTCCAGCAACCCGTCATTGTCGAAGTCAGCGACGGCTACGCCCATTCCCCAGCCCCGCCGAGTCAGGCCCGCCGGTTTGGTGATGTCTTTGAAAGTCCCATCCGGCTCCTGGTGGTACAGCGTGATCATCGGGTCGCCGCCGTCGCGGTAGCGATCGACTGTGGAACCGTTGACGGTCACGATATCCAGCTTGCCATCATTGTCGCAATCAAAGAGGCCGACACCGCCGCTCATGGATTCGAGCACGTATCGTTTGTCCGGCGAAGAAAGATGGGGGACGGTCAGGCCGCTTTGCCGGCTGACATCTTCAAATGTCGGGCCGCTGTACGCGGAAGATTTGTTTTGCGCGCGGAAAACGAACACGCAATTAAGGACTCCAACGGCGACCCAGAAGGTTGTTGAAAGTTGCCGTCGCATTCGGCGTGAATCCTATCACGGCTATCGCGCGCCATTGTTTCGAGAAGAGGCGTCAGTTCACGGTTACGGGAATGGAGACGCTTGCGTCGGCATTGGCATTCGAGCCATCGCTTGCGTTGCTTTCTGTGAAGACGTAAACGGTCACCGAATAGGCGCCGGGAGGTGTGCCGTTGTTCGTTGGCGGTGGCGTTACCATGGTATTGCCGCCGCCGCAGCCGGGAATTACGACTGCAAGGAAAATCAATCCAGCAACTAGCATCCAACGGAAGCGCCACGCGCGGCTTTGCATTCGCCGGAGCAGCGCGACAAGCGTCAAGGCGAGAAGTCCCGCGATCATTATTGGCAGCCAAATGCGCACTTTGGGATAGAACAGTGTGGGAGGCAGAACCGAGTTCGCCGTGGTCGTAACCGACACGGTGACGCTCTCCGCAGGGCTGGAGTTGGCAACAAAATGATTCAATGAGTCAGCCGTTGTGATCGCACAACTTGCCTTTGGTGCATCGGTGCTGCAAGAAAAGTAGCTGAAGCCGGTTCCGGGTGTAAGACCCGGGGTAAAACTGCTGGAGTTGCCGGTTGTCGCTCCCGCCTTCACGCTGATAGAAGGAGGAGCCCCGAGTATTGGTTTGGTCACGGGCGAGGGCGAATACACGCGGACATAGTCCGCCATCAAAGGTTGCGGGTTTACCAGGCTGGCGGTCGAGCCGCCGAGGGTACCGCCTACGGCCACATTCATTAGAAGGAAGATTTGGGCATTAAATGGCCAGGTATCGCCGGAGGGGAGATCATTGAGCGTTTTGATGAGGAATGGCTTTGTCGGATCGTCGATGTAGAACTGCATGACGTTCGGTGACCATATCACGCCATAGGCGTGGAAGTTGGTGTCTGCTAGTTGGCCGACGGGAAACGTATAAGACCCACCGGTTCCCACGCCCCCTGTAACAGCAGTGTGAATCGTGGATTTGTTGCCCCCGGGGCCAGGTCCGTTGAGCACCTGGGGGGACCAGTTCTCCATGAAATCGGATTCGCCGCAGTTCGGCCACGGAGTCCCGGTGGCGAAGCTACTCCCCAGAGACCAGAAGGCGGGCCAGAGGCCCGGGTTAGTGGTATCGGGAAGCTCGAGACTTGCCTCAATTCGGCCGTATTGAAAGTTCTTTATCCCTTCCGTGCTCATGCGGGTCGAGATCCACCCAGCATTGCTGATGGGCTGAATCACGAGGTGACCGCCTCCATCGATATACACGGTGTTGGTGGTAGTGCTGAAGGTACTGGGGCACTGTTGCGGGTTGCCTGCGTATCCCGGAGGCCCGCAGTAAACTTCCACTTCGTTGTTGCCCCAGCCGTTGTTGTTTCCTGTGTCAAAATGCCACACCGTGGTGTCTGGGGAAGCAGCGGCCCCACTGAATTCCTGGCACCATTGGGCCGTCCAGGTCACCGCTCCCGTCGTACTGGTGGAAACGCCCGCACAGCCCTGTGCTTCGGCATGTCCCGCTCCGGCCAGGAACAAGACCACGGCGAGAACCCATCTCCGCTGCCTGCCATAACCTGGATTCATTCGGATGATCATCGCTGTTTTCTTCCTTCGCAGAATACCGAACCCTCAAAATCTCAACTTTTCGCGCCAGAATACCGGTTCGCGACATCCGTACCATACCGTCCAAAGCCAGTCAAGAGCGAGTTCCTAGGGGACGCCCGAGCGTTGCAGTGTAGGAGACCGAAGTGAAGCTGCAACGTGCCGAAATCATCGGTTCCCGCCGGCGCGGTCCAAATTCTACAAGAAGACCGGTATTCTAGGAATCAACTTTGTGATATAAACCCCGTTCGCCGGCGGAAAAATAGGAGTCGGGGAGCAAGTTCCGCGGCGTTTCCGAGGATGAGTGAAATGCATGTAAATTCTTTCTCCGCTTCACGGCGGAGAGCGCTTTACAAGGGCTTCTCCGCATTCAGTCTGGCGCTTGTGACAACAGGTTGCGGCGGAGGTGCTTCTTCGCCTCCAATCGCGCCGCCGCCGCCACTGCCCGCAGCCGCGGCAACGCCGGCCTTTTTCCCTGTGCCAGGCTCGTACAGCCAGACGTCGGCGGGGCAGAGTGTCACGCTAACGGATGGCACTTCTGGCGCCACCATCTACTACACAACGGACGGGTCCACGCCAACGACTTCCTCGAGCATCTACGCTAATCCGATCACGATCACCGCAACGACCACGATCAAGGCCAATGCCACGGCATCGGGATTTTCAGCGAGTGCCGTGGCCAGCGGCTCATATACGCTCATCCCACGGGGAACTGGACCGACGGTCGCCGTGGTGGTGACTACCGATGATCAGACCAGGAAATTGACGCCACAGCAGAGCGTAAGCTTCTCGGCGACGGTAGGCGGCAGCAATCCTATAAATCTAGATGAAACGGAGGTGTATCAGCCGATCGAGGGATTCGGCGCCTCCGCCACGGATACGGCCGTGTATAACCTGTACGAGATAGCAAAGGTCAAGCAACCGGCGCAATTCACCCAGGCGGTGAGCGATCTGTTCACCCGGCAAGGGAATGGCATTGGGCTTAGCTTCCTGCGCAATCCGATAGGCGCCTCCGATTTGGCACGGAGTGTCTATTCGTTCGACGATAACATCCTCAACAACGGCATGGCCGATCCCACGCTAGCCAATTTTTCGATCTCGCACGATCAGGCGGACATTATTCCCTTCCTACTGCTTGCCAAGCAGGCAAACCCGCAAATCAAGATCATGGCCAATCCCTGGAGTCCGCCAGGCTGGATGAAAACCTCCAGCTCCATGATTGGTGGATCGCTGCTGCCTGCCATGTACGATCCTTTTGCAAACTACTTCGTAAAATACATTCAAGCGTACCAGAGCGCTGGAATTGCCATTGACTATATCTCGCTGCAAAATGAACCGCTCTTCGTTCCGCCGAGTTATCCTGGCATGTGCATGCCGGCAACTTCGGCCTCAAACGATTGCGCATCATCAACGGATCAGCAGACGGCATTGTTTCAGCACGTGCTGCCGGCGCTTAGCAACGCGGGCCTCACGAGCAAGGTGCTGGTTTACGACCACAACTGGGACCGCGGTGATTATCCCGAGAACGTTCTTCTGGCTAACCAGGCTAATTTGAGTCAAATTGCCGGCGTCGCGTGGCACGGTTATGCGGGCACGCCGGGCGTGATGACTCCGATCCGCAACATGTTTCCCAGTCTAGGGGCTTACGAGACAGAACACTCCGGCTTTGTAACCAATTCCGACCAGGCGAGCCTGGATTTCCCTGAAATCATTCAGAACATGAGGAATTGGGCCCGGGCTTACGTGAAGTGGAGTCTTTCGGTGGACGAGAATCAAGGTCCGCACACAGGCGGCTGCAGCACCTGTTCGCCAATCGCGCTGGTGAACAGCACCACGGGCAATATCACCTACAGCATCGAATATTACACTCTGGGGCATTTCAGCAAGTATGTCCTGTCAGGCGCCAGTCGGGTTTATTCCAGTAACGCGCAGGGAATCGTAACGGCGGCGTTCGTCAATCCTGGCCCAGACAATGCTCGCGTATTGGTGGCCTATAATATTTCCAGCGCGACGCAGACGTTTGAAGTTCGATGGGGAACGCAGTCGTTCACCTATACCCTGCCTGCGCTGGCTGCGGCAACATTCACCTGGAGCGGGACGCAGGACGCTGGCTACACTGTCAGCGCAAAATCGGAGATCCAAGCATCGAGCTTCAATAGCACCGCTGGCAATAACACTCCTGGGAACTACCAGACTTGGGGTCTAGAAACCGAACTCACTTCAGACACGGACGGAGGCTATGACGTCGGGTTCGCCAGTGATGGGAACTACGCGGTTTACAAAAACGTGGACTTTGACACCGGAGTCACCGGCGTAACCGCCCGACTAGCTTGCCAGCAAAACCCCGGAAATTGCGGTGGAACTCTCGAGTTTCGACTGGACAGCAATACTGGCACGTTGGTGGCTTCGGTAACCATTCCGTCCACGGGAGGATTCCAAACTTGGCAAACAACTCCATCCGCAAACGCATCAGGTGCTAGCGGCGTTCATGACTTGTACGTGGTGTTCAAGGCCCCAGCGAGCGGTACGACAAGCCTGGGCAATTTAAACTGGTTCCAGTTCAATTGAAGAGTCGAAGGTGGCCTCGGGCCTTGCGCCGGGAGGTCTGCCCCTGCAGACCACCGAGGTTACTCGTGAGACCGTGTGCGAAGGATCAATCGGGATAGGATGCACCTGAGCGCACAACACGGATGTAATGATCTGTGAAGGTGTAGTGCATTCCTGAATCCTCAAATTTCGGCATGTGGCACGACGCGCAATTTTTTTTGCCTATTCTGCACGCCGGACCCGGATGGTCTGTTGATTTCGGGGAGGTTGATGTGAGGTGGCAGTCCAGGCAATTCCGGTCGTAGGAAGAGGAATCGCGCACGAGATCCTGGTGTGGGTCGTGGCAGGCTACGCAAGTCAGGCGAGTGTCGCCTTTTTTACCCCAGCACTGGCTCTTTTCCAGGCGATAAGGCTGCGCCCGGATGTTGGCGATCCCGGTAAGTCCACCAAGCTTTACGTCCCACCACGTCCCGTGGCAAGCACCGCAGAAATCGACGGCATCCACGGGGTTGAGTTTTCCAGGATCGAAAATCAAGTCGGGCTCCCGTCCAGTTTGCCACGTTTGCCCTTGTAAATATGCCATTTCATGCGCGACTACGTGAGTGAGTCCTGGCCCGTGGCACGCTTCGCAGGTAATCCCTGGAATGATTCGATGCCGGTCAAACGTTTCGTTGATCGTTGAGGCCGTGGTGTGGCACGCAAAACAACGAACCAGCTCAGAGCCGCTGACGGGCCGCGCCATGGCCTGCCGAAGATCCTGCGGCTCTGTCAGTTTCCGGCCGGGCGTAAAGTCGAGAGCTTTCAGGATATCGAAGTAGGAAACGCGGCTTTCGTAGAACTTTGCGTCTTGCTCGAAAAGCCACGACTGGCCAACATGGCCATCGCCAAAGGACCACATCAGCGGCGCGGAAATGCTTCGCGTGCCGTCCGTAACTATATAGACGTTGTGGTTTTCCGACCTCCGGACCTCGTAGCTAATCTTGCCAGCCTGAAAAGTCAGCCGATTGTGACTGGCCAAAATATCCGAGTCCGCCGCCAGGTCCGCGGTACGAGCCATAGGCGTATTTTTCTGCGTGGCAGCTTTGCCTGGGTGACATCCAGCGCATCGGGCTGGTCCCACATACTCATCGGCGCCTGGAGTGCTGTGCCGCGGCCACCAGCCACGAAAAAGAAGGCGATCCTCGGTAGCCGTCTGGGCCCGCAGCACACGCGGAGCATGTGCGCAGGTTCCGAAGAGTAAGGAAATGGCAGCGAAACGCCAGAGGAACCACCTGCCGGCCCTGCACCGCGGCATCATAATAACCATCTCGCCTTTGGCCGAGACCTGCTGCTCTCGTTGTGACCGCGCCATTCCTAGATCAGGATGGGTTAGCTTTCTGGCTGCATTGTGATCGGGACGCGCACCCGAGAGCTCTGCTCATCGCATGCCGCCAAAGCGTGAGCGGGCACCCCGCCTGTGGAATTTCGCGCGACAAATTCGGGCTCGATCAAGATTTCCTGTACCCAGTCCTCGTGTTCCTCGATCCGGTTCAGCAAGGTTCGCGCGGCGATTTCCCCCATTTTTTGGAGTGGTTGGCGGACCGTTGTCAGACTTGGATTGTTGTGCACGGCAATTCTTATGTCGTCGAATCCCACCACCGAAATATCTTCTGGAACGCGCAAGCCGGCCTCTTGGAACGCGCGAATCGAGCCGATCGCGGAGATATCGTTATACGCAAACAGCGCGGTGAACGGCCGTTTGCGAGCAACGAGCTCTTTCGCGAAGGGATAACCCAGTTGAGGTGTGGCATCGTCCCCCTCGAGTTGAACGATGAGCTCTGCCCGCATGCGGACGCCGAGTTCTTCGGCGACTTCGCGAATGGCGTTCCAGCGGTCCTCCGAATCTGGGCTGACCTCCGCACCCTTCATGAAGGCGATTTCGGTGTGACCGAGCGCGATCAGATGACGCAGCGCCAGCCAGGCTCCTCTTCGGTGATCCATAACGATGTTCGTAACACCTTCCAGGCGACGGTGCCCGGGGATGGCGATCGCCGGCAGCGGCAAAGGGTGGTCGATCAGGGTGTCTATGGTAATGAATCCTTCGACGCCGCGGTCCAAAAGAATGTGTTCATACGTTTCCAGGAGCTTAGGGTCGTGTCGGTGGGCGACGGTCAGGAAGAAAAAATTCTTCTGTCGAAGGTATCGTTCAATGCCGCTAATGATCGGCGAGCCGTAAAAATCACCAATCTCCTGGGTGACCACGCCGATCATATAGGTGCGTTTTACTCCCAAATTGCGCGCATAGAAACTTGGGCGGTAATTTAGCTCACGGGCGACGGCGAGAATCCGCTCCTGTGTGTGCGGGGGAACAGATCGGGAGGCAGCAGTCTTGTTCAACACCGCAGAGCAGGTCCCTTTTGTGAGACCCACCCGCTCGGCTACCATTTTCAAAGTGACGTGACGGTTCTTCTTGCCGTCTCCCTTACTTTTTTGGGATTTCATACGGCCATCGCTCCTCACACTCTACGATAAAACAGCGTTTAGAACGGCACCAGCCGACTCGACCAAGTGGTTGGCATTCTACCTTAATGAAGCCCCGCTGCACAGCAAGTTGGTCGGTCGCCGTAGGAAACTCCTAGAATACCGGTTTTTCCTCTGTGGAAGACTTAGAATACCGGTATTTTTCGCTTGACAACGCAAAGCCCTTCCTGCTAAATGGCGCCACATGGGGTAGTGCAAAAATACTAGTTGTTCCGAACCAAAACTTTGCTGCGTGTTTCCCGGAGGTTTTATGAGCAGGACGGGGCTTGGAGCGCTGTTTAGCCTGGTATTGCTGATTCTCGCGCCGGCCATGGTCGCGCAACAGACGAATGGAACTATTCAGGGCACCGTTTTGGACGCCGCGGGGGCCGTCGTGGCCGGTGCGTCTGTCACCGTCATAAATAATGACACTGGGTATGCGCGCGCCGTCACCAGTGGTGGAGACGGCATTTACGCCTTCAACGAGCTTTCGCCCGGTCGGTATCACCTGAGGGTGACCAAGGACGGGTTTAAGACAGAAGAACAGCAGGGCGTTGAATTGCATGTTGGTTCGACCCTCGTTGTTGATGTGAAACTTACAGTCGGAACCGTCACTGAGAGCATGACGGTGGAAGCCAATGCTATCCAGGTGGAGACGACAAGCGGAGCTTTGGGCGTTATTACTCAAGGGCAGCAGGTTCGCGAACTGCCTTTGAATGGACTCAACTTCATCGGCCTCACCCTGCTGGTTCCAGGCGCGTCAACTCAGGACGGATTCAACACTAGCGCCAAGGGTCTTTTGGGTGGCACGGACATTTCCTTCAGCGGCGGGCAGCGCACCGGCAATCTGTTTACTGTGGATGGCGCCCCGAACAACGACATGGGTTCCCAGCGGACAATTCTTGTCTATCCTTCCCTGGACTCCGTCTCAGAATTCAATATTGTCACCAACTCTTATGGCCCACAGTATGGGCAATCCGGCGGCGGCCAAGTAAACATCGTCACTAAGAGCGGCACGAACGCCTTGCACGGCTCCATCTATTATTTCGGCAGAAATGACGCCTTGGACGCCAACAATTGGTTCAACAAGAGCACTACCCCCCAAATACCGAATGGAGAATTGCGCAGAAACGACTTCGGCGGCACGATTGGCGGCCCCATCAAGAGGGACAAGCTCTTCTTTTTCTTTTCGCAGGAATTTAACAGGGAGATTGACGGGGATCTTCATAACGGCCAGACCCCCAGCGCGGCGGAACTCGCCGGAGATTTCACCGGCGCCACAACGGGCGGCCACCTAACAAACTGTTACTTCAACTCAAGATTCCCGGCGATCGGGATCTTTGACTTTCCAGTGACGGATCCTGGCGGGCCAGCAGGAAACAAGCTGACGAATATCAATTCTACCGTGGAGGGGATGAGTCCTGCCGGCAAGTTGATTGCCTCGCTATACCCGGCAGCCAACGTCACGCCTACCGCCGCCAATCCCTGCCCCAATCCTGACTATAAGCAAGTCTTGAGCTCGCCGACGTATTGGTGGCAATCGAACGTGCGGGGAGATTATGTCCTCAACAAAGCCACGACTTTAATGGTGAAGTATACCCAGGAGCACTGGAGCCAGCCCACGCCCAGTATTCCCGGCGGAGAGTGGGGCGACACTGGATTCCCAGCAGTGGATTCTTCCTGGGCGCAACCCTCCCGACTTGTGACTCTGAAACTCAGCCGCACGATTGGATCGACCGCTGTCAATGACTTCGCGTTCAGCTATTCAGGAAACAGGATTTACATCACAAATGGTGGAACCGACCCTGGGCTTTCCGGGCAAATTTACGGGGCTTCGATCCCCAACTATCCGCTAACTGGCAAAACCGCGGGAAACAATCTTGCGCCGCCCGTTTTGTGGGGACCCGGCGGTTACAGCACCCTGTGGAACGCGGCTCCCTGGTACAACCGGATGGACCGGTATACGTGGACGGACGATTACAGCAAAGTGAAGGGCCGACACCAATTAAAGTTCGGCGTCTTGCTTGCCCATAACGTGAAGGACCAGGCAAACAATGGCGACTTTAACGAATCGCCCGCGTTCTGGGGCCCGGGCGCCACATGCACCCAGGCTGCTCCGAACAACAACTGTGGCAACGCACCTTGGGGCGGTCCTTCCACCGGGACGACAGCGGGAAATGGCATCGCCGACTTGCTTCTGAAGGGTACCTTGTACGGCTACGGGGAGTCGAGTAACTTGCACGAGGCTGCCGGCCGCTACCAGGATTACGAGTTTTATGGCGCAGACACATGGAAGATCACTCGCCGTTTGACGCTCAACTACGGGCTACGCTGGTCACTCCTGATGCAGCCGTACGCTGCGGACAACGAACTGTCCTTTTTCGAACCCAGTCTGTTCAATGCCAGCTTGCCCTCGAACCCGGACTTTTCTTGTAACGGGCTTCTCCTGGCACCGGCGGCCACAAATGCCTGTGCGGCCATAAAAGCGACCGCAGGTTTCGCAACCGGTTCGAATCGGTCCTTGGCTCCCAATAGCTATCACAATGTCGCCCCGCGGGTCGGAATTGCCTGGGACCTGTTTGGCGATGGAAAAACCTCGCTTCGAGCCGGCGTAGGACAATTCTACGTGCGGTATCAGCTGGATCCTCCGATCGTCCAGGGAACCCAGAATCCTCCCTTCATTAAGAAGGCCAGTGGTTTCCGATACTTAGACGGTACCGTCCCGGGTGGCCAGGGGGGCACGGGATTTGGGTATCCGGGGTTCGGGCGAAGCATCACATCCGACATTCCGAATAACTGGCAATGGAATTTGAGCGTGGAGAGAGAACTCTTCCGGAACAATACCATGCAGTTGAGCTATGTGGGAAACAAGGGCATCCATTTGCAGAATTACAGCGATCTTGCCCAGGTGAGCCCCAACTGCACGGGCCCCGGCGTGAACACCGCTGGACTCGGCATTCCTGCTGGCGACACCTGCCGACAGTTCTTTTCGATATTCTCGATGAATAGCAACGGGAACAACAACTCTGGGTTCCGCCCCTATATGAGTTACTTCGGCCAAGCCACATCCGGCCAAGCAACTTTCAACTACAACACGTTTGACGGTTATTCGGCGTATCACGCCCTGCAGGCTCTTTGGCGAGGAAAGATTGACCAGAGAGGATCAATCTACCAGTTCACGTACACCTTTTCGAAGCTGACCGCCCTCGAGGGCGGCATAAACGGCCTATGTTGTATCGATATTAGTGACAACTCGAATTCTCGCCTTGACTATGGACCTTCGGGATTCGATCGGCCGCACATCTTTACCGGTTCCATCGTGTATGCGCTTCCCACGTTCAAAAACGGCAGCAATGCCTTCAAACGAGAGGTCCTGAGCGGCTGGTACGTCGATCCAATCATTACATTCGAAAGTGGCACTCCTATCGTACCCGGCACTGGTCCTGATCTGTGGGGGACTGGAACCGGTGCGGACCGGCCCAATCGTGTGGCTGGCCAGCCCTGCCGGATAAGCACTCCCGGAACCGAGCAACAGTGGCTAAACCCCAAGGCGTTCTCAATATTTGGCTTACCACTGGGAACTGACGGCAACGCTTCGGTTGGGAATTGCTACGGCCCAGGCGTGAACAACTGGGATATCGGAGTGCATAAAGAGTTCAAACTTTCAGAGCGGGTGACGATGCAATTCCGCTTTGAGTTCTTTAACGCTTTTAACAAAGCCGAGTTCCAGGGGGTAAACGGCGGTATGGGCCCGGCTCAGCTTTGTTTCGCTGACAAGAGCGGCGCCCCGGTCGCCGTCACGTCGACGAATAAATCGCTCAATGCCACGGATTCGTGCTTCTTGCTTGGAAATCCGCTCAGCCAAACGATTCCGAACAGCGCCTATCAGGTGGTCCCTGGCCCCGGTGGACTTAGCAGCACGCTTCTCTCTTCCACCTTTGGCCAAGCGACTTACACGCGGCCTGCCCGTCAGATTCAGTACGCACTCAGATTTACGTTCTGAGGCTTGACGGACAAGTTGCTCCAGCGTCTAATGAGGGCGAGGCTCTATCGAGCCCCGCCTCTCATTGCCTTGGATGGAAATCTTCGAGTGCGTTGCCACAGCGCGTTCCCGGGTTCCGCGTTCCGCCTTGCTGTTTCCCTAGTGGTGATCGCGTTTCTGATGTCGCCTCTTTCCTCCGCCCGGCAGGCCCAGGATCCGCTCGCGCAACACTATAGCGCCGCCCAAACCTTTCAGTTAGGCGGAGACTTGGACCATGCCGAGGCGGAATACCATCAGGTGCTCGCTCTTGCTCTCGAGCGCATGGGCAATCTTTTGTCTGCCGAGAAGAACGACTCCAAAGAAGCTGTTCGCTTACTTGAGGAGGCCGTGGCGGCCCAACCGTCTTACGAGGACACGCGCATAGACCTCGCCGCGGTTTATTTTCGGGCTGGGAACTTGGATCGCGCCGGCGAACAGGCCGGACAGGTGGTCAAAAACAATCCGCGCAACGCTCGAGCGTTGCAACTTCTCGGGAACATTGAATTTGCGCAAGGAAACTTTGCGGCGGCAGCGGATCACCTCCACGCTGCTTTGGACCTCCAGGGCGACTTTGACACCGCCTACTCGCTATCGCTTGCCTATCTGAGTCAGCACAAGTTGGCGGAAACAAAGCTTTTGTTTGACGAACTCCTGAATGACATGGGCTCGACTCCCGAGCTCCATGTCCTCCTCGGCCGGGCGTATCGCGAAACAGGATACCTAGATGAGGCTATCCGCGAATTCAAGAAGGCCATCGAGTTGGACTCGCACTATCCCCGGGTCCACTACTATCTCGCCTTGGCCTATCTTGCCCAGGGAGAAAAGGAGCGGTTTCCCACAGCCCGCCCGCTTTTCGAACAGGAGCTGGCGATCAATCCCAGAGAGTTCTTCAGCACGTTTTTCCTGGGAGTAATTTATCTCGAGGACCGCGATTTTCTCGCGGCAGCGGATTATCTGAAAAAAGCCGTGCAGTTAGAGCCAGACAATCCGGACCCTCTTCTCTATCTGGGCCAGGTGTACTTCGAAACCGAGCACCCCGAGCTAGCTGTCGCGACTTTGAAGAAATCGATCGATCTAACTGCCGACCCGTCCCGCAACCACTACCAAGTGTCGAAAGCACATACCATGATCGGCCAAGTCCTACTCAAGATGGGTAAGCAGGAGGAAGCCGAGGCGGAATTGAAGCGCTCGCAGGAATTGCGAGCCCAGGCTTTCCAGAACGACAAGGATGCGCAACACGCCCGGGAAATGGGGCAGCATGAGTTGTTGCCCGAACTTCAAAACGTCGAGGAAAAGCCGGCATTTCTGGGGAACCGGCCCCCTCCCGGCGCTGCGGAGGAAAAAAAGAAGCAGGAACTCCGCGCGTCTCTCACCGAGATTTTGGCGAACGCCTACAACAATCTCGGTGTCATTCAGGCCAGGCATGAACAGTACGCGCCGGCAGCCGATTACTTTCGCAAAGCCTCGCAATGGAAGCCTGATTTGGGGGGGCTGGACCGCAACTGGGGCCTGGCGAGTTTCCGCGCCCAGAGATTTGAGGAAGCTGTAGGTCCGCTGGGGCGTCAGCTTGCCCGTCAGCCTGACGACGTTAAAACGAGGGACGCGCTCGGTTTGAGCTACTTCATGACCGGCCAGTTCTCCAAAACACTTGAAGTGTTTCAGCCTACTTTGGCAAACCTTGCGGATGACCCAGGAATCCTCTATGCAATGGGAGTGTCTCTGATCCGCACGGGAGATTCGGCAAGTGCGTCGTCCGTCTTCCGGCGGATGCTTGAAAAGAATCCTAATGTTGCCGAAATCCATGTTCTTCTGGGGCAGGCCGATGCCGACCAGAATCAGTACACTTCCGCCGTCGAGGAGTTTTCTCGTGCAGTGGACCTTGATCCAAAGATAGAAGGAGCGCATTTTGGATGGGGGCTCATTCTGCTTCACGAGGGCAAGGTGGATGATTCGGCTCGGCAATTTCGCGCAGAGCTCGATGCTCATCCTGTGGATGCCAAGGCTAAATATCACTTGGCCTACGTCCTTCTGATGCAGCAACAGAAAGACCAGGCTTTCACCCTTCTGTCCGAGGTGGTTCGCGACAAGCCGGATTATGCGGACGCGCAGTATCAGCTTGGCAAACTTCTGCTTGAGCGGGGAGATGTTAAGGCGGCGATAGAAAGGCTGGAAACCGCCGTGCGGCTCGATCCCACGAAAGACTATAGCTATTTTCAGTTGAGCGTGGCGTACCGCCGCGATGGGCGGCTCGAGGACGCTCAACGCGTGCTCCAGGATTATCAAAGATTGAAAGCGAAAGAACGCGGGACCGACCGTCCGTGACCTGTGGGCGCAAGTCTTTTTTGACCGAAACACGAAGGCGATCCGCTCGACGGCACATAGCCGTTTGCGGCCTGGCTCTTTTCACAATGCTTGCCTCTCTCACCGCACTGCTGGGCGCGGACGAAGATTCGCTGACGGTGGCTCGCGTCGCCACGCTGATGCAAACTGGGAAACTCGATGAAGCCGAAGGATTGCTCTGGAACATACTTACCCGGCATCCCGAGAATGCCGAAGCGTTGAATTTGCTGGGAAGCGTCCGCCTGCAGCAGAAACGCTTAGCGGAGTCGGAAACGCTGCTTCGCCGGGCCACCAGCCTGGCTCCGGAGTTGCTTCCCGCCTATATCAATTTGGCGCGCGTCTTCCACGCGGAAGCCGAGACGGACAAGGAGGTCGCCACCCTCTTGGACGCGCTGCGGCTGGCTCCAAGCAACGCGGAGGTGAACTCCGGCTTGGCGACGGCGTATTTGAAGGGGAACGACTATCCACGTGCGTTGGAGGCACTTCAGCGAATTCCTGTTCAACATCGGCCGGACGGTGTACTCCCTCTACTGGCAGCCAGCTACTTGGGTTTAGGCCGAGTTACGGAAGCGCGATCGCTCACAGCCGCCGTAGCCGCACGCGCGGTGAAAAACCCCGCGATCCGCGTTGAGTACGCCCAAGTGCTCTTGGATTTCGACTTCACAAACGATGCACTGGCCATCCTCGAAGCCGCACAGAAGCAGCAGGCTCCTACTTCGGAATTGTTCTTTGCGCTGGGCCGAGCTCGGGAACGCAAGGGCGACATGCTGCTGGCCCAGAAGGACTTTCGGCGAGCTGTGGATTTGGATCCAGGCTCGATAGACGCACTGCAAGCGCTGGCACGCGTGCTGGCAGCCCATGGACAGTGGCAAAAATCACTGGAACTTCTCAGCCGGGCCCGTGTGGCCGCGCCCGACTCGCCGGACATTTTGCGGAAATTCGCTGCGGCCAGCCTGCATGCCGGACAGGCGGCGAACGCGGTGGATGCGGCGCAACAGCTTGTAAAACTGCGCGCCGACGAACCGGAGGCCTTGTATCTGCTGGGGGTTGCGCAGCTCCAGGCGGGCGACACGGAAGAGGCGCGCAGCACGATTGAAAAATATACAAAGATGCGTCCACAGGATCCCCTTGCGTTCCTCGCGTTGGGGATGGCTGAGACCGGCCTGCAGGACTTTCCCGCCGCGCGGGAAAACTTCGAACACTCGATCGAGCTTGACTCCCATCAAGTGGAGGCCTACTACCAGTTGGCTCTAATCTCTCGCGACCAGGGCGACAACCAGAGCGCCATCTCGCAATTGGAGAAAGCTGTGGCCGTCGACGCCAAGCATGCCCAAGCTCATGCTGTGCTCGGAACGCTTTACTTGCAGCAGCGCGAGTACGATAAGGCCCAGGAACACTTGACGCGCGCGGCGGTGCTGGCCCCCAATTTCCCTGATACGCACTATCAATTAGGACTGCTCTATGCACGCTTGAACCAGCGCGACCGTGCTCAGCGCGAAATGGAGCAGTTCCATAAGTTGAAAGCGAAAGAGAATCCAGGTCCTGCGCAGCCCGGATCAAAGCCCGCCCACGCCTCGCCGCCGTTTCCTCCCTCGTGACCCGCACGCCCAGCTCGCCGATCCGGGGGTTCTCTCGCCTGGGTTTTCTCGACCTTGCGGCCTCTTTCTTAGCTCTGCTTGGATTTTCGATGAGCCTGCCCGGCCAACGTGTCCCGAGCCAGCAAGGCGCCAGTCAATTTCCACAACTCGAGGACATCACTGATTCCACGGGCATCAAATTCGAGCACCTGTCTTCGTCAGACAAGAAGTACATCGTGGAGTCCATGGCTGGCGGTGTGGCGTTGATCGACTACGACCGCGATGGCTTGCCCGACATTTACTTTACCAACGCACCGACCGTGGACATGGCGCTCGCGGGCAAGAAAGCCCGCGGCGCCCTTTATCATAATAACGGCGACGGCACTTTCACTGATGTTACCGACAAGGCCGGCGTCGGGTATCCGTGCTTCGCCATGGGAGCGGCAGTCGGGGACTATAACAACGACGGATGGCCGGATTTGCTGGTGACGTGCCTCGGCGGCGTTGTTTTGTACCGCAACGACGGCGACGGCACTTTTACAGAGGTGACGAAACAGGCGGGCCTGAAGGACACACAGTTCGCCACCGGGGCTGCCTTCGGAGACTACGACGGCGATGGTTGGGCGGACCTGTTCGTTTCGCATTACGTCGACTTTCACCTGGATGACCTTCCCAAATTTGGCTCAAGCAAGACTTGCCAGTATCACGGTCTCGCCGTGCAGTGCGGTCCAAGAGGTTTGAAGGGTGCTGGTGACCTTCTCTTCCACAACAATGGCGATGGCACCTTTACGGACGTATCCAAGGTGGCAGGCGTGGACGATCCGCACGGCTATTATGGCTTAGGAGCTGTTTGGTCGGACTTTAGTAATGATGGTCTCTTGGACCTCTTTGTCGCCAACGATTCCACGCCCAACTTCCTCTATCGCAATGATGGCAAAGGCCATTTCACGGAAATTGGATTCCTCGCCGGGACAGCAGTGAGCCAGGACGGCTCGGAACAAGCCGGCATGGGTGTTGCTCTCGGCGACTATCTGCACACTGGCCACCTGTCTGTTTTTGTCACCCACTTCTCGGAGGAATACGCAGCCCTGTTTCGCAATGATGGCGCCATGGCCTTCACCGACGTTTCTTTCCATGCGGGCGTTGCGGCGCCTACAATTCCCTACGTCGGCTGGGGCACTGCATTTTTCGACCTTGATAATGACGGTTGGCTGGACCTCTTTTTGGTGAACGGCCATGTCTATCCCCAGGTCGACACTCTCGATGTCGGAGCCAGATACCGCGAGCCAAAACTTCTTTTCCTGAATCAGCATGACGGAACGTTTCGCAATATCAGTGGCCTGGCTGGAACCGCGATTCAGATGCCCCAGGTCAGCCGCGGCGCGGCCTTCGGTGATCTGTTCAACGACGGCCGCGTCGATATCGTCGTCGAGAATTTGGATGGCAAGCCGATGATTTTGCGCGAGGAGGGAGGGAATCATAATCACTGGATCGGATTCGAACTTGCCGGAACGAAGAGCAATCGTCTGGCACTGAATGCGCGGATTAAAGCCGTTGCCGGAGACCTGATCCAAGTGGATGAAGTCCGAAGCGGTGGAAGTTATCTCTCGCAGAACGATCTTCGAGTTCACTTCGGCCTGGGGACCCACGACCACTTGGACCGCGCCGAGATTCGCTGGCCATCTGGCAAAACCGAAACTCTAACGAATCTGGCTGCTAATCGCTTCTACGCGGTCAAGGAAGGAGAAGGAGTGGTGCCGCGGGAGAAACTGCGATCCAACCTGCCACTGCGGCATTGAGACTCGTGAAGCCTAAAGGCGTCTGCAGCTGGGCTCGATCCACCTCGGGAATGCGGTCTTGCACCGCTTGAACCGGAAAGCATACGCGGAACACGACGCGATGGCTGCGCATTCGATGAAGTTGCGCAAGTAGCCTGGGTGAGGCACATGAGCTAAAAGAGAGAGGCGATTCGCCGACCGCCCGTTGCGGATCATGGACGAAACGTGTTGACGCATCCGAGCGCCGCGATGTGAAGATAAGCCCCTCAAGTATCCGACGATTTTCAACAGCGCCGACGTCGCCATCATTACAAAATCGGATCTCGTCGCTGCTGTGGAATTTGACGAAGCCACGGCGCGACGCAACGTTCAAGCCGTGCGGCCAGGCATGGAAGTTTTCAAACTGTCGGCCAAGACCGGGGTAGGAATTGCCGAGTATTTGGAGTTTCTCGAACTCCGGCGCATGCGCTCCAGCTTCGCTGCTTCGGCCCATAGTTGACCACTCTCCTGTCGATCGTTGCCCTTGGCTTCTTTCTGGGCATGCGCCACTCAGCTCACTTCACGGTGGCGGTGACACTTCCGCACACGCGGCAGCCCGATCCAAGGTCGCCGGCCAGTCTCGACCGGCTAAACTCTAGCTCTACTTACGCGTCGAAAGGGTTCGTGAACTCCGTGCCACCGTAGCGAGGTCTCTCTACTATGCTTAGCCCGCCACGAGGCAAAGCAGCGACCAGATGGATGCTATGATTTGTAATAAATGCTGCAAGAGTCTTGAATCATCCCAGAGATGCGCCGACACCGCTTGCCAGTCCGCCAGCAGGATGACCGAGCGCAATAGCCCTAACGCCACCCATGCAGTCTTGCCGAGAAGCTTGCACCCTGGTGCAGCCTGCCCAGCGAGTTTACAGAACAAGCTGGGAAGCATGAACGCCACGATGGCCACTCCGACGATCGGTTTGTAGTTCTGAGAGTACTGCTCTGTCATCTCCGCCTCCAAAGCCGCCATTTCTTGGCTCTACCTAGTAGTCGTACCAGGGGCAAGGAGATCGACACGCTCCGCATCTTCATTTGCAAGAAATTTTCACACGTGGGCGGTCTCTTCACCTTTCCCGTATCGTGGTGGACGAATGGTCCCCCAAACCGGCCAGGCGTGATGCGGCGCGGGCCTAACTCGTTCTCCGCGTGCCAGTTAGGAGCGCGTGAACAGATTGGACCAGCTATGTCGAAACTTACCGGCCATCAAACTGTTTGATCCTAGGGCGATTACGCGCGAATTAGGGTCCAAAGAGATTCGCCGGCGATGTTAGCCAGTCGCCAAGAAGTCGCCCTTCAGTTGCTGCATTAGGCGACTGCACGGAGCATGTGGAGCAGGTTCTTGACACTATGATCCGAGTGCCGAGGAGGCGAACAGAAGAGCCTTGTATTCTTCTGGATGAGACACGCATCCAACTAACGGGCAGGTCTGACTCTAAGAGGAGGACGCTTTGAGTGGTCAAGACGAACGCAGTGCGAGTACTGGATAGACTTGGAATCACGTACGAGCTGCGCGAGTACGAGGTGGATCCTCACGATTTGTCGGCGGAAACGGTGGCGGCAAAGATCGGCATACCGCCCGAGCAGGTCTTCAAGACGCTGGCCGTGCAGGGGGACCGTAACGGAATCTATTTGGCGGTCATTTCCGCGATCGAAGAGCTGGACTTCAAGGCGCTCGCACATCAGACAGGGGACCGGAAGGTCGATATGGTTCCTTTGAAGGAAGTGCAAGCCGCGACCGGTTACATTCGCGGCGGAGTTACCGCGCTGGCCTGCAAGAAGGACTATCCAGTGTATATCGACGAGCTCGCGGAAATCTGCGATGTAATCTCTGTATCTGCTGGGATGAGGGGGCTGCAAGTCTTGCTGGCTCCCGAAGACTACATTCGTGCCGTCAGGGCTAGGGTCGCCACTATCACAAAAGGCGAAGTAAGCTCCCATTGATTGATTCTGGAAGTCAACCCAAACGGCCTTACCCGCAATCGGCGCGGGCCAAGGGGTGAAGCTCGCGGGCGCAAAGAGTACAGGAACGACCGGCCTTGTGCAACTGGTTGTGGTGTCATTTGAAATGACACCTACCCGTCCTCTCCATGCGTTGCTATCGCTCGCACTTTTGGTCTATGCTGCGGCTTCGGCGTGATCGTCGGCGTAGTTTCTTGACCGCCTGTCGCGTTTGACTGAAACGCGAAGGCCCGGATAAATGCGGAAGCTGAACTCGCATCTGCTCCGTCCGACTTGGTCTACGTAGTATCAATATCCGAGCGTCGGATTGGCACCTACTCCACAACCAACGCGGCTCGAACGGCATCGGCGAGAATCGCAGCAAATGACATTTTGTGCGCTGTTACGTACGACACCCCTATCTACACGCGCCTGCCCGGATGCGGCGAAGATTCCCGGAGGTTTTGAAGGTGAGCCGCATTCTTCGTCGGGCGTTGGCCGCTTCCTTTTGGATTTGAGAGCGCTGAAGATGTTTAGCGGTGCACCGAAGTGGAAGCTTTAC
>Ga0210384_10001802_pt1 | contig 27682 bp, 23 predicted proteins | sample IncBWH2MmetaG_FD_160574 | JGI IMG/M metagenome (GOLD analysis project Ga0210384, IMG submission 160574) | Forest soil microbial communities from Barre Woods Harvard Forest LTER site, Petersham, Massachusetts, United States - Inc-BW-H-2-M | ecosystem: Environmental > Terrestrial > Soil >...
GGCCTGTTCGCGAGAAGCCAACTCATGTGTTAACGCAAGTTATTTTCCTTTGTACGTGCGCGGAGATCCGACTCCAGCACAAAGGTCCCAACCCACCTTGCAACGCGAATCCCCTTGGGTGATGTCGTAGAAATCCGCCTTGTACTCCTTCTTGATCGTGTACTCCTTGTAAATCACCGAGAGTTCGTCGTGGGTCGACTTCATTTTGCCGCCCGCCGCATTCACGATTCCGGCAAATGTGGGCGAGGACCAACTGGTGCCTCCGACCCCGCCCCACCCGCCTTGGCTGCTTATATAGATTGCCGCGCAGCAGAAGTTCGAGGCAACGTCTGGATACCCGCGCTTGCTTCCGACGATATTTTTGATTACGTCCTGATAACTGGGTCTGGGTTCATAAGGGCTGATGTCGCCGCCGCCACCGCCGGTGAAGTACTGCTCGTTGATGAAATTCCCTTTTGAATCCCGGTTGAACACCGTGCCCCCGACCGATACGACGTTTGGAGAGGATGTGGGATACAACGTGTTTCCTATCCCCGAATCACCACTCGAGGCAAAGTAGACAACTCCCGGGTGGGTGAAAAGTTTGTCGTACTTCAAATCGTAAGAGGCCTCGGCATCGCCCCAACTCATACTGACCACACCCCCGCCGTTCTTGGCGACCAACTGCCCTGCAAGCGTTACCGCCTGCCAATAGGGGTCCGTGTTGCAAGTGCCGGACGCGCATAGCTTGGACTCCACCAGGAACAGCTTGGCTTTGGGCGCCATGGCATGAGCCCACTCGATATCCAACGCTTCTTCGACTTCCCAATTGGAATACACTGGAGGCTTTTTGCCATTGAGATAAACCACCTGGAAGTCGGCATCGGGTATGCCAAAGTAGCTGGAGAAAACGTGTAGATCGCTCTTCGCAGCTGGGTAGTCGCCAGCATCCACAATGGCGATCGCTCCCCACCCTCCGCTCGGAACAGCCTTGCTGGTGGGAATTGGGCAGCCAGCAGGCCCCTTAACTAACTTGTATACGCAGGCCAGGGATCCAGGCGTTTCAAGGCCGGGAGGAGGCCCATCAGTGTTATTCGGCACCTCTGGAACAGCCCAGAAATAGTTTGTGTGGATGCGGCCAGGGTGGGGAATGCTGGATTCCGGAACGACAATTCTAAAGCCGTTGATTTTTGCTTCGTCCGCCGCATGAACGGAACCTGGTAAGAGATACGCGCCGAGCGATAGCGCAACGCCGGCAATCATGGAGACCGCGATGGAACGTTTCATTTACTCACTCTTTCTGTGAACAAGGACATCAGTTCTTGAATTCCAGACCGCCCGCATTGTACACCGGCTTTGGCCGCCAGCAGAAGGCGAATCAGACACTCTGTAAACGGAATTGTTGTCCCCGAACCTGCAGAACTTTTCACACTACCTTGGGCTTCCCCCCAAGAAACTCCCAAATGATTTAGAATCCGGTATTCCCAGCTTGTACCCTGCGGCTGTGCGTCCCAAAGGAGAGGCTAACTATGGACATGCCAAAGACCGGAGAGTTTGCTCACATCGGGAAGTCTGTCGTCATTAAGGGAGAGCTTTCCGGCAGTGAAGACTTGTACGTCGACGGCACGGTGGAGGGTACCATTCAACTCCAGGGGAACAACCTGGTGGTCGGGCCCAACGGCCATGTTCACGCCGACGTCAACGCCAAGGGCGTAATCGTTCAAGGCAAGCTCGAAGGCAACATCCGCGCCAGTGACCGCGCCGAGCTGCGGAAATCTGCCGTCATCGTTGGTGATATCGTCACGCAGCGTATTGCAATCGAGGACGGTGCTTACTTCAAGGGCAAGGTGGAGATCCAAAAAGAAGCCACGAAACCAAACTCGCAGCCTGGAGCCAGGCCCGAAGCTCAAAGCGACGCGAAGAGCGTGGCGACGGGAAGTACTCCAGTAACCAAGCAGTAAAATTTTTCGCCGGTTCAACTACGCGGGCCGCGATATATTTAGATTGCGGAACTCTGTTGAGCCGGACGCCGGGAATTTGTAATGGCATCCGTTACGCATAGCTTCATGAAACTCTTTCGCGGTTCATCCACCGTCCCCAGCGAGGGGGCTAGATCGGTGTCCACGGCGCAGCGGCTCACACGCCGCTCCAGCGGACTGGGCGAGATCTCGCGCACCCTCCAATCCAAGGAACCAATCTGCGTGCTGGATATCGGTTCCACATCGGCTGCCAACATCCGATATCTGACCGAACGGGGACACAAGATCTACAGCGAAGATTTACTCGAAGCCTCGACCGATCCGTCTCTCATCACTAAGGACGAACAAGGACAGACTATTCTGGATAGCCGGCGTTTTCTCGCCGACAACCTCGTCTACCCCGCGGCTCAGTTCGACATCGTTCTGTGCTGGAATTTGGCCGACTATATGCCGGAAAGCCTGGTCAAGCCCGTGGTTGCACGCCTCTGGTCGACGATCAAACCGGGTGGCATGCTGCTCGCTTTCTTCCACACGCGCGAAGCCGGACCGGATGCGCCCTGCTATCGTTACCACATTGTTGAAAATGACATTCTGGAAATGCAGCACGTCCAGGCGCGGCGGGATTTACGCAGAGGCCCCACCGGAGTGCTGCATAGCTCGATCGACAAGAGTTTCCGCCTCCAGCGGGTCTTTAACAACCGTCACGTGGAAAATCTGTTCCGCGACTTCGGTTCGATCAAATTCTTCCTGACCCGCGATAACATCCGCGAAGTACTGGTCGTCAGGTAAAGTGCAGGACCAGTCTCACCGGTCCTGGCGGAGTGAAGCTACGCGGCCTACCTGGTCCTTCTCACCAAATATCGTGTGATCGCGGGCATCTTTTCGAGTAAACGGAAAATGGGAATCCGCACGCTTTGCGGCAAACTCAGCATCCGCCGGATTCTCGAAGCGGTGCGGAACACGGGTGTGAGCAGCCTCTCGTACCCCGAGCGATAGTCGCGCGCAGCTTGCTGCAGCGATACTCTTCCAGCGAAGAACGGAATCAGACACTCGGCCGCCAGCGTGCCGCTCCGCAGGGCGAGAGAAACGCCGTCCCCGACGAAGGGATCCACAAAACCCGCGGCATCGCCAGTCATCAGAATCCCGTCTCGCTCCGATTGCGGTTCGCGAAAGACGAGCGGCGATGTGGTCACTGGCTCGCTAAGCGGCCTCCATCCGCGACTCCGTTTCTGCAATCCGGGGTGGCAATCGAATACTTCCGGCAAGGTGCTGGCCACATCGGTCCGCACCATGGCGCAGACGTTGACCCTTCCAGTTTGTTCGTCCCCGTCCCTGAGGTTTACCGGTTGCACTCCGCAATAACCGCCATCCAAAAAATAGAGGTCCACGGAAGCCAGCGGGAGAGACTCGGCGAAATGCCCTTTGAGCCCAAGCCATTTCACCCGCGTTTTTGTCGTGTTGGTTCCAGTCAGGTTCAGGTTTGACCAACGGCCCGAGGCATTGATCAACGCGCGACCTTCAAATTCTCCCACCGAGGTTGTTACCAGAAACGGATCGGTGCCGGAGATACTCTGTACGACAACCTGCTGCCGGCCTTCAACTTCGCTTCTTTCTGCCGAATCCCAAAGAGCAGCGTCGAGGTCTAAGCGCGAGATGCTCGCGGCGGACGGAGCGACCGGGGTCTCAATCATGCTACCGTCGAGAAAAAGACGCGCTCGATCAATTCGAAAAGCTTCGGCGACCAGCCCCGCGTGTTGCGGAGCCAGCAGGCCGGAGAGAAGCTCGAGGGATTCGGCGGAAACGAATTCGCCGCAAACCTTGTGACGGGGAAATTGCCCGCGCTCGAGCAACAGGACGCGAGCACCATGGCGGGCGCAAGTGATGGCCGCGGAACTTCCCGCTGGCCCGCCGCCGACCACAATCAAGTCATACATCGATCTGTCTTTTCCACGCGATTGCACCCATACGAAACACGGGACGGCGTTCAATCTCCACCCTAGCGGCCGTGGTCTGCCCCAGCATCTGATTCATTTCCTTAACGGTGTATGCGCGACGCACCGAAGCGGGTGCATCATGGCGGTTGAATCGACTTCGATAAAGTGCCAGGCTTGCATAAACCAGGGCGAGGTGAATTGGATCGCGGACCACGTCGTTGATGATCACCGCAGTACGGCCCACGCGCAGGCCCTCGTTGACAAACTGCACCAGTTCCCGCGGTTCCAGATGATGAGCGAAGAGGCACGAACTCACTAAGTCAAAACTTGCGTCCGCGAAAGGAAGCGCCAGCGCATCGCCGGCCACCGCCAAGCTTCCGTTGCCAGAGCTGTTTTTCAGATGAGAGTGGGCGCGATCGAGTAGCGTGACCTGAAGCCGGACTCCTAACTTCCGCATGCGTGCGCAAGCAGCATGAGGGACATATCCGGCGCCCGCCGCCACTTCTAACAGCGAGAGCGATCTGGCGCCACGTTTCCGCGCTACCTGCGCGATCATCGACTGCGTAGCGGCAATGCCCCCGAACCACCGGTTGATGTTGCGCAAGTCGGATAGTGCCGCGGCGACCTCCGCGGGCGTTCCGCAATCGTTGTCGAGCAATTCGGGAATAACGACGCGCTTCATAGCTGTAAGAATGCAAGAGCGCCCACGTGTTCAATTGCCAAATTGAAAATCTGAACTACACTTCCGCCAGTTCTTCTTCGAGCAATTGCTTGTTATACAGGTCGGTGTAGTATCCGTCCTTCGCGACCAGTTCATCGTGAGCACCCAGTTCCACGATTCGTCCGGCGTGAAGAACGGCAATGCGGTCGGCGTTGCGCACGGTAGAAACCCGGTGGGAGATGAAAATCGTGGTCCGGCCCTGCATAATCTCTCGCAGATGATTGAGAATTTTGTCTTCGGTATGAGTGTCGACGCTGGACAGCGCATCGTCGAGAATCAGAATGCGGGGATTGCGAATGATAGCGCGAGCAATCGCCGTACGCTGCTTCTGGCCGCCGGACAACGTAATGCCGCGCTCACCCACCAGCGTGCGATACTGTTCGGGAAAACCCTCGATCTCCTCCGCAATGCTGGCCGCCCGCGCCGCCGAGCGGACATCTTCGTCGGTAGCATCCTCTTTTCCAAAAGCGATATTCTCACGCACCGTTTCGCTAAACAGAAAAGTCTCCTGCGGCACAAAGCCAAGATTGCGACGCAGCGTAGCGAGCGGATATTCGCGGATCGGAATACCATCGATGAGCACGCTCCCCGGCTCGGCGTCATAAATACGCGGGATCAAGCTGACTAGCGTCGTCTTGCCGGAACCCGTAGGCCCTACAATCGCCAGACTACTGCCGGCAGGAATCCGGAGATTGATGTCGTGCAAAACCTGGGTGGATTTATACGAGAAGTTCAAGTGCCGGAACTCTACCTCCCCTGCTATCGCTATGGGAACGGGCTGTGTGGAAACGGACGTCTCGCCCATTGTACTTTTGACTTGGACTGCCTCGCTGTCCTCAATCTCCGCCTTCTCGACCAGAATCTCGTTGATGCGTCCCATCGACGCCGTGCCGCGCTGGAAAATATTGATCACCCAGCCCAGCGCGATGATGGGCCAGGTAAGCTGCACCATGTAGACGTTGAAGGCGACAAAATCACCCACGCTCATGGAACCGTCGAGAAATAGCGTTGTTTTCGTTCGTAAAATTGAAAGCAGCGATATCGTCAGCTGTCCGTTGATTACCTCGCGCCCGCCCAGCCATAGCACGAGAACGATGGCAAGTCCCAGCATGGTTTCAAGAGTGGGCCACAGCATGCCCATCAGACGAACCAGTTTCAGGCTGCGCTTGATATATTCCTGATTCGACCTCTCGAAGCCGGCAATTTCAGCCTCCTCCTGTACGTAAGCGCGAATGACGCGCGCTCCCGAAAAGTTTTCCTGGGCTCGGGCGGAGATATCCGAAAACATGGCCTGGATTCTCTCGAAGCGTTCGTGAATCTTGCGGCCAAAATACTGGATGGTGATGCTAACGATCGGCAAAGGCAGGAAGGCGTAGAGCGTCAGCTTAGGGCTGATCGAGAGCATAAAGACCAGCGCCCCGGCGGTAAACACAATCGTGTTCGCCGAATACATGATGGCCGGTCCCAGCAGCATGCGGACGGCATTGAGGTCATTGGTAGCGCGAGCCATAATGTCCCCGGTTCGCGTCCGCTGATAATAAGAGTAGGAAAGACCTTCGAGGTGCCGAAAGAGATCGTTGCGCAGATCGAATTCGATTTCGCGAGAAACGCCGATCACGATCCAGCGGGTAAGGAACTGGAAAGCACCCTTGGTGGCCGCCACCGCCAACAAGTACATCGCATACTTGCCGAGCTTATGTCCAGTGACCCCGTGACCGAGGTCATCCACTGCCCACTTCAGGACCAGCGGAAAAAGAATCCAGATGCCGTTGGTCAGGAAAACGCAAATCGTCCCCACCACATAGCTGCTGCGGTACTTTTTAAAGTAGGGAATCAGTGGGCGCAGGCTTTTCGGCAGCATCGGCTCGTTAGATGCGATTCTAGCAGCCCGAGCTTCACTTTCACCTGTCAGCGGCGAGAAGGGCCACGGCCAATCGGAGCGAATGCGGCCAAGCTGGCGGTCAACAACAGCACCACCCAGCTTCCGAGAAAGAACCAGGTGGAATCGATCAGGTAAGAGTAAACAAGATCAACATCCATGGTCACACCTCTCTCAGAACCATCGATTCAGAAGATTCTTCAGCACATCCCTCGGCCCTTAAGCTGTGCTTTGCCGGTCAGCTGTTTGTATTCGTTCAGAATATCGCAGATCGCGTTCAGCCGGCCGAGCGAAGTCAGGTGCAGGTCGGTAAGAGCTTGCTCAATCTCTGACATCCAGCATTCGACGGCCTGCTCCACGCCGACCGACATTTCGCTCGCAATCACATCGATCAATTCCCTTGGGATCGCTGTTGTGGCCAAGAATCTACCCGCCTTTCTTAAATCCGTGGCACGAAGGACGCGCCGGGGGAGGGAACCCCCTCAGCTCCCTCCCCCTCTCCTCAGATTCCACTACTGATTCGGTGCGTCCTGCGAGCGCGTTCCCTGCTCGCGTTCCTGCATGTGTTGCTCGAAGCGCTGTTCGCGCTTGGTTATGAACTGGGCCAGCTTGGTTTTCTGGTCAGCGGTCAGAACCTGGTAAGCCTCAGACGCGATGCGCGCGTGCTGCACCTCCAGTTGCGCGTGCACCTGCGCGCCCTGAGTTGCGATGGCCTGCGCCTTGGCCTCATCGAACGTGCCGCTCTGAATGAGCTGCATCATCTGCTCGTGAGTCTGCATTTCCTGTTTGAACAGAGGTTCCATGGCGGGCTTCTCTTTGGCGATGATCTGTTTTATCTGTGCCTGCTGAGCATCGCTGAGATCCAGGTAATCGGTGAAGAAGCCTAGCATCGGCCCACCAAAGAAATCACCACCACCGTGCGGCCCGCCGTGCGGTTGTGCTATCGCAAATCCCGCCACCAGCACGATAGCCAAAGCTGCGATCGACATCTTACTGCGAAGTTTCATAACCTCTCCCGTGAGCATTCCCCTTGGATCGGAAAACCTCAGATTGCGTACAATCATAGAAACACTTTTCGCGCTCTTTGGTGGTAAAGAGTCGGTCAACCGGAGTAAAGTTTTGTAAAGCGTGATAACCGCTGGATTGACAATTCTTTACCTCCTTTATCGGCGCATCTAACTAAAATGAGAAAAGTGGATCGCATCCTGGTTATCGACGACGATGTGGAATTATGCAGCCTGGTTGGGGAATACCTCGAACCGGAGGGCTTCCAGATCGAAGCGGTTCACGAAGGCAACCGCGGTCTGGATCGTGCGCTCAACGGAGATCACCTGCTGGTGGTGCTGGATGTGATGTTGCCGGGTATGAACGGCTTCGACGTGCTGCGCCGGATAAGGAACACGTCGCGCATTCCCGTGCTGCTGCTGACCGCACGCGGTGAAGATGTGGATAGAATTGTGGGCCTGGAAATCGGCGCCGACGACTATCTTCCCAAGCCTTTCAATCCGCGCGAGCTGGTTGCCCGCATCCGTGCCATTTTGCGTCGCACCCAGGCTGGAGAAAAGAGTGGAGAACGAGGCGGCGAGGGGCAAATCCCCGAAATCGTGCGAGTTGGTGATATCGAGCTTGATCCCGCCACCCGAATCGTTCGTCAGAGCGGAAAGCCGGTGGAGTTGACCTCGGTCGAATTCAACCTGCTGCATGTTTTACTGCGCGAAGCTGGACGCGTGGTCACCCGTGAGCATTTGGTCGATGCGGTGCTGAGCCGCAAGTTTTCTCCTTTCGATCGCAGTATCGATATGCACGTCAGCAAAGTTCGCAAGAAACTGGGCGACTCCGACAACGGCAGCGACCACATCAAGACGGTTCGCGGCGTGGGATACATCTTCGCGCATCCCCGAGAGCAGAGAGATGAAGTGGCCAAGGGCGAAAAAGCATGAGAAGCCTCTTTCTCAAAATCTTTCTCTCTTACTGGGTGGCGCAGGCACTCTTTCTGGTCCTGGCAATCCTGGTGACGCTGGCCATCCATCCGTCCGGCGAGATTGCCAGCGTGCAGGCGCAACAAGCACGGTTTCTCAACGAGGCGGTGCAGGCGTATCAAGCCGGGGGACAGGACGGCGCGCGAAATTATCTTAGATCGGTGCGCGACGCACAGCACGTGCGGTCGTTCCTCTTTGACGAAAACACTCGGGATTTGACGGGACGCACGCCGCCAGATTGGATTCTGCGCGTGGCGCGCGGCCAGACTGCCACTGCCGACAGCCTCCGGGGACGCCTCGGTCCCGCACGCTATCTGCGGCAATCCATGGCTGCCTCCGACGGGCATTCCTACACTCTGGTCATCGAGTTTCCTCCGCAAGAGCACGGCTGGTTCGGCCCGCACGGGGTGCCCCACCTGGGCATTCTCATTGCCATCATTTCCTCTGGCCTAGTCTGCTACATCCTGGCGCGATATTTGACCTCGCCCATCGTCCGCCTTCGAGCGGCGACGCAGAAGCTGGCTTCTGGCGATCTTACCGCGCGCGCCGGCGTGCCCGGCTCCCGGCGGCACGACGAGATGGCCGAACTGATGCGGGATTTTGATCGCATGGCGGAACGTCTGGAAAACCTGGTGAATGCCCAGAACCGCCTGCTCACTGACATCTCACATGAACTGCGATCCCCTCTGGCGCGCCTGAATGTCGCTCTCGAGTTGGCCCGCCAGCGCAGCGGGACCGAAGCCAGCAGCGCACTCGACCGCATCGATCGTGAAACCAACCGCCTCAATGAACTCATCCAGAAGCTCCTGACCATTGCCCGCCTCGAAGCGGGCGACGACTCCATCGAGAAGATCCCAGTCCACCTCGAACAGATCGTCCAGGAAATTGCCAGGGATGCTGCCTTTGAAGCGCAGAACCGGCGCTGCGAAGTCGAGGCCACGGTCGTGGATGACTGTGTCGTCATGGGCAGCCCGAGCCTGCTGCACAGCGCAATCGAGAACGTTGTGCGCAACGCCATCCGCTATACCCGGGAGGGAAGCAGTGTGCAGGTGCGCCTGGAGCAGGGCATGGGATTGTCGAACGTGGGATCTCAAGGCGTGGAACTGCAGAAACTGGGAACGCAAAACGTCGGCCTGGACGGCGCGGAAGCTGTGGTTCGAGTCACCGACTCCGGGCCGGGTGTACCTGAGGACGCGCTGGATAAACTGTTCCGCCCGTTTTACCGGATCGACGATGCTCGCGGGCGCCAGACCGGCGGCGTGGGCCTTGGACTGGCGATCACGGATCGCGCGGTTCGCCTCCACGGCGGTACGATCCGAGTAGCGAATCGGCCACAAGGCGGCTTGATGGTGGAGATCCGCCTGCCCCTTTCCTCTGCGGAAGTCAGAAACGTCGCCGATCAACGAACCGTCACCATCTTTTCGCGCGAACTATAACCGTTGTTGTCGAAGCTGCGGCCTCCTGTCGGCATGTTTATATATTAGATAACATGCCACACATCATGTTAACCTAGTGATTAAGGGTATATACCTCAAGAATTTGCGTTTTCTCGCTAGATCTATGAAAACAAAGGGGGTGTTTTGGAGATACCACGCAAACTATTCCTTCTAAAGGACTTACGGATGGGGATAGCCTCCAGAATGGCTGGGGTGCCCTCTCAAAAAAATCACGCAATTCCGCCCAAAATCTAGAAAACAAAGGGCCGGATTTTTTCTTGCCTTGTAGATCTATGGTTCTTAAGGTAGTTACAGGCAAAATATTCTAAACGTTGGGGTTAGCGTGTCTGTTGGGCCGGCTTGCGCCAGCCGCTCTGGACAACTGCGACGCGCCGGACGAAGGTTTTCGGCTTCGTCTGGTTGGTCGGATTCAACGGTTGGCAAATGGCCGAGGGCTGCGCCCTTCTCAGGTTGTCAAAGAACGTGGTTATCTTGTAGATAACATGTGTCTTTCTATAATATCGCGGCGAGGGGATGAAATCAAGGGGAAAGTGGATGGGCCTTGAAGACAATTCCCAAAATGGGAAATGCAAGGTGCGCGAACTGTGTGGGCCTGATGGCGCAAGGCGATCCATAGCTATGACATCTGGGGCTGTCTCCTTCGGAATATGGCGAAGCCCAGGTTAGCGCCCGAAGAACGGGTGTTACGAGCCTGAATATACAAGGAGCGGGCCGCGAACCCTTCGGCTTCGCTCAGGGCAGGCCCTGGGGCGCCGGGCTGATTGTGCGCTAGAAGAGCCGTTTCAAATAATGTGCGGGCGTAGCGCTGAAGTAGCTACTAAGTCCGGCTCTTTGTTCTAATGAGTTTTCCTGCTCGACAACGCCTATCGCAAACCCTCTTAGATCCAGAACTGGTCCCCCGCTACAACCTGGGTGTGTAGTGCTTGAAATAATGAGAGAATTGTGCGCAGATAGGTACTTCTGTGCGATCGAATGCAATTCAGCAGTTGATTGGTACAGTGCAGGATAGTGCAATGCGATCTTCGGATAGCCGAACACCATCAACCCATTTCCAGGCGTTACTGCGCTTTCTTCCCACTCCACCCGAATTGGCTCGATTCCGGGCGGCATTTTGCATTCGAATGTCGCCAGATCAAGCCCATTACTTCCCGTTCTGACTGCACCGCTCGTCATGGGTATCTCGTTTCCGAGGCGGTCCAATATCTTTTTGACTGTCCGGCCGTTCAAAACATGAGACGCCGTAATAATTTGGTCTGGGTATTCGACGCAGAAGAAACCAGTTCCGCCAGACTCCTCGTCGTTCAACCCTGAGACGATGATGTGGACAACGGCGGCACTCAATTTCTTCGAGATGTAATCCCGGCCGAGCACCACCTCGGGTATACAGTCTTTCTGGAAACAGGCCTTGCCGTGCCCGAGAGGCCTAATCCTCGGCCCCTTCAACTCGATTGACAGGAGGTCCCGCGCCTCCATCTTCTTCAATGCGGAGTCCACCAAGGATGTTTCTTCGCCATGAAAGGCGTTGTACACGTCGTCTATCGAGACGGCTTCAGAATGCGGCGAAGAACCGTAAATGAAACGACCAATGCCCGCCAACAGGGCCGCCTGAGTGGCATATTCAGGGGGCTCAGACATTAGTTTCCTTGATCGCTTTCAGGACGAGCTTTCGAAGCACGAAGCTCGCTCCCTCCCTAAGTACGTCTACGTAGTGCACTGCCTCACCAGTTGCCGGACTCTGTGTTGTTCGGTCATCGAAACCGGACGGCACCCCGATGCCATGAACGGCGCTATTACGAAGAGCAAATAGATCAGGAAGTATTTCTCGGACTAACAGCGGCGTTGGCTCGTCCGGAAAAAGGGCGAGCTCTGCCTCGGAGTAAATGTCCGTATCGGAGCCAAGCAACTCCTCGATCCTGCGGATAAGGGTTTGTCGCTCAAGAGGAGCCTTGTCTTCCGAAAACATTGACTCAATCCCCATCATCCATGTAATGAACTGCAACAGCGGATCGGTCACTTGCGCGTAACCTGCCTCAAAGAAACGTACTGCCCGAATCCGGTAGAGAGGTGGCGGAGTCGCAAAGTGTAAGAACTTGGGAAGCTCGCGAACCAGGCGATCAAGATCTTCCTGGTGGAAGCGATTAAACGCTTGCAGATTTGGGGTGTTCGGACCCGCCGGAACCGGATGTGAGAAGCTGAACACATCCGGTTTATTGTCGTTCAAGGAGAGCTGAATATTTGAATAGCGCTCACGAGTGGGCCGTATCAATCGCAAAAAAATGAAGGCTTTGAATACCTTGTCTTGTGAATCAGCCTCAGCCCTGCCGATATGTTCCTTGGATGAGAAGCGATGGACGATTCCTATCTCCGTCGAAGAAAGATCCTCTCTCTCCTTTTTCGGAACATAATCACTCCAGAGATCGAAATGCTCAGGTCGAAGAATGCCAGCGACGTTCTCAACCGTCAGATCGGTTCCCAATCCTATCGGGACAGTCAACCGTTCATCGCAATAGTGCAACGGCACGATCGTCATCTTGTTGTAGGTGGCCATTGCAGAATAGTAGGTGTAATGGCAACTACAATCAAGACTGCGGGTGGGCTGGTGGCCCACTCAAGCCCGATTTTCGCTTGAGTGGGGCAGTTCAGAGTTGGGCAGGGTCTTGCTGCCGCTCTTTCGCGGTTTCGCGTAGTTTATTCCGACTCGATCTCTACCTCCCCCAGCCTGCTGCATCATGTGCGAGCCTCCAACATCCACATTCTAAATTTCGCAAAGAACGCGAAATTTAGAATGGCCACCCGCCGTCCGATGCACACGTTAAACGCAAGGTCCCTCCACTCCACAGATCATCGCTTTGCGATGATCTGTTACGGTCGGGATGACAGATCTGAGTTGGGATGACAGATCTGAGTTGGGATGACAGAGTTGGGGAGATCGGAACATCCCCAGTCAAGCCAAAACCGGGCCTGAGCCGGCCGCCCGCTCCTTGTAAAACTCGAGCCAAATGGGGTGCAATACGTCCAGGGGTCAAAGTCAAAATCCCCACCCTAACGTCGCAAAAGCAGAGTGAGGTTGGGATGGGACTATTTCTGCGACGTTAGGATGGGGCACCCGGCCAAGTCGTAGCCGCAATTCGTTAATTACCGGCACAGTGGAAGTGGAGCAGCTATCGATTCCCAGCCTCAGAGCCTAAAGACGTCGTTAAAAGGAAACGCTTGCGGCACGCCTGAAGGCGAGCCCTGATACGAATCGCCAGCTTCCAGCAAACTATGAAGCCGAGGACGCCCTTTGGGCGATCTTCGCGGACGACGAAGCAACTTTCGCCCCTGGCGGCGGTTCCAATCAGGGTGCGAGGTTTGCGCTTGCCTTATAATCCTGATACACAAATGAGGGAACCCTTGATCTCCAACGGTGTGCCGGGGAAGTTGCTTGCCTGATCCGGGAGATCTTGAATCGACGACTGGGAGAAAGAATGGGGATGAAGTTCCGTTTCCTGAAGCACGTGCTGCTGCCGGGTTTGCTTCTGTGTTTGTTGGCTTGCAGCAATAACAATTCCACGGTGGTGAATGGGGGCGCGGGCCTGCTGTTTGTCACGGCGCAGGCGAACACGACCATTTCCGTTTACAGCGTGAATCTCTCTACCGGCCAGTTGAGTCAGAACGGAAATAGCGTAGGAACCGGGGCGGCGCCTTCGGCCATCGCCATTACACCGGCGATAGACGCGATCTTCGTCGCCAATAGCGGCTCCAACACTATTTCAAGTTACAGCATCACTTCAGGTTCTCTCGCCGCAGCCAGCGGAACGGCCAAAACCGGAAGCATTCCCATGGGGCTGGCCATCGATCCCGGCGGCAAGTTTCTGTTTGTGGCAAACCAGGGATCGAGCAACGTTTCGGTATTTTCGATCAGCGGCACCGGCCTGACGGCGGTGGCTGGTTCGCCGTTTACGACGGTTCCGGCCGGGCTTTCGTATCCGAACGGTACGCTGCCAACGGCGCTCGCGGTCAGCAACTCAGGGAAGTTTCTGTACGTCGCAAGCCAGTTGGCCGATTTCGTGTCGGCCTTTTCGATCAATTCCACATCGGGCGCGCTCACCCCGCTCGGAGTGCCGTTCTACAATGTTGGTGCGTCGCCTTCGGGACTTGGGATTTCGCCGAACGGAGGGTTTCTGTACGTTGCTAACGCGGGCTCAGCTTCCGATAACATCTCGGTGTTTTCGATTTGCGACAACGTAATCAATAGCTGTTCCAACCCAAATAGTCCAGACGGTACGCTTAAGGAGATCGCGGGTTCTCCGTTCCCGGCGGGCCTCGGTCCCGTGGCCATCGCGTTCGATCTGAATTTCAATTTCGCCTACGTGGTGGATGAGGGGTCGAACACGGTCTCGCAATATTCGTACGGCACGGGAGACGGTGTTCTAACTCCGCTCTCTCCGGCTACGATCTCGACCGGGACAACTCCGGTGTCGATCGCGGTTCGGGTGGGAGCGACCGGAACGAACATCGGGAACACGACCACGAATCCCACGGATTATGTGTACGTGGCGAATAATGGTTCGGGCTCGATTTCGACTTACACGCTGACCACAAGCACGGGAATTCTGAACGTCTTCGGCATGCCCATCATAACTTTCGGTCAAACTTCAGCGCTGGCCGCGAGGTGATGGCGACGTTTTCTTAGGTAGGCACCTTCAGGACGAGATAACCGCCGACCAAGGCAAAGATGAGATCCGGGGACCAGGCCGCCAGGACTGGCGGTAGCTGGCTGATGTTGCCCATGGCCTCGAACAGGCCGGCGACCGTCCAGTACACCACCGCGATGCCCACGGCCACGGCCACTCCGGTGATCGCGCCTCGGCGTCCCGCGGAGAGCGAAAAGGGAATGGCGAGGACCGCCATGACCAGGGTGATGATCGGAAACGCCAACTTCTTTTGCAGCTGAACCCTTAGGCGTACCACGTCGAAGCCGCTTTGCTGCAGGTCGCGGATGTAGCGGCGCAGTTCTTCGTAGTTCATCTCTGACGACTGTTTTACTTCTTTCTTGAAGTAAGTGGGCGGTTCGCTGACCATGGGGAACGTAGCTACATCGAAGGTGCGATAGTTCTCGATGGCGGGGCCGCGCAGATCGCGCTCCCATCCCTGGGTGCAGACCCAGCGCTGCAGGCTGTCTTCCCAGTGGGCGCGGTCGGCGTAAATTCGCTTGGTCAGCTGGAAGGTTGCGGGATCGAACTGGAAAACCGCCAGCCGGCCGAACTGATCGCGATCGGAATCGAACAGTTCGTAATAGTAAATATCGGAGTGCTGTCCGAAAATCCACTTGCGGTCGGGGTTGAGGTAGGTTTGGGCTGGCTTGCCTTTGATCAGGTTGCGGAGCGCGTCCTGGCGTTTGTTGGCGTGCGGCAAATAAAACTGGTCGGCGAAGAAGAGGCCGGAGGCGAGGATCGCCGACGCTACCAGCAGCGGCGCGATGATGCGGTAAATGCTGATTCCGGTCGTCTTGATGGCGGTGATTTCGTTGGAACGCTGCATTACGCCGAGAGTGATAAGAACGGCGAGCAGGATGCTTAGTGGCGTGATGTTGTAGACGAAATACGGTGAGACGTTCAGCAGGTATTCTCCGACCACCAGGGGCGAGATTTGATTGCGGAGAATGTCTCCGAGCAACTCGAAGAGCGTGAACACCAGCAGCAGCATGAGGAATGCGGCCACAACCATGGCGAGATTCATGCCAAAGTCGCGCAGGACGTAGTCGTCCAGGATCATGGGGAAGCGGGCGCGGAAGACGCGGCGCCGGTTGGCGGCGCGTTCAAAAACATCTTCGGCGCGGTGGTTGCGGAATGGCATGCCGACGGCTTCACGCGCTTCTGGACCAAGCGGTCGCCACAGTCTGCGCAGGGAGGTGATCTCGAACGGCCGGTGTTCGGCACGCCATAGCAGGAAAGCGCCGCCCATGAAGAACACGATGTCGGCCAGCCAAACTCCGATGCCGGGTGACAACTTCCCCTGGCGCGCCAGCGAAACTCCCACCAGCGATGCGGAGTAGTAGGCGAAGACCAGCAGGATGGCGAGTACGAATCCCGTGGACTTGCCACCTTTTTTTGAGGACAAGCCGAGCGGAATTCCCACCAGAGCAAGGACCAGGCACGACGTGGGCAGGGCGAAGCGGCGATGCAACTCGATCAGGTACCAACGGGACAGGGCGCGGCTCTTCTGGTCGCTGGCCTGCCGCCACAGCTCCCAGGTTCCCATTTGCGAAACCGGGACGAGTTCCTGCTCCTTGGTGCTGTCGGCCTGGGGCAAGGGAATGGGGATGTCGGTCTGCTCGAACGTAGAAATCTGATAGTGGCCGGGAGTCTTCGGATCGATCTCGTGAGTTGAGCCGTCGGTCAGGTGCAGATGCAGAGTTTCTGGCCCCTCGCTGACCAGGATTCCCTGTTGTGCCAGGGTGATTCTTGGGGACGACGGGACGCTGGTGTCGGCGATGAAAACGCCTTTCCAGATGGCGGCGCCCTGGGCAGCCTTCACGTTCTGGACGTAGAGCACGAGTCCCGGGAAGCCTTCGTAGAACACGCGCGGCTGAACTTCAAAGGACACTTGCGAAGACTTCAGGCGGTCTTGCAAGTGGACCATGGCGGCCTGGGACTGGGGAGCCAGATACAATCCGTTGGCCAGAGCGAGGAGCCACGCAGCCACGGCGAAGATGGAAACGATGCGGAGAAAGCTCCACACGCCGATGCCGCTGGCTCGCATGGCGGTGATTTCGCTGTCGGCTGCGAGGCGGCTGAGGCCGATCAGAATGCCTACCAGGACGCCGGCGGGAATGCTGATGGTGAGCGTGACCGGAACAATGAAAAAGAAAACCTGGGCCACGCTGGGCAGAGGGGCGCTGTTGCGAACCACCAGTTCGAGGATTTGTCCGAGGTCGCGGGTGAAGAGGACGAAGGTGAAGACTGCCACGCCGATCAGGGCGTGAGCCGTGACTTCACGCAGAATGTAGCGGGTGAGGATCCGCATGGCCTGGGGCTAGAGCGAGTCTAGCACGCGGCGTGATTGATCTTGGGTCGCTGGCGTCGGCAGGGTACCCCCGGCGTTTTCCCGCTTTGGGGCGGAGTTTACTGTTTGGTACTGGTACCCCCTCCCCCCTCTTTGTGCGCAAAATCTATAAAACAAAGGATTTATTTTACGACTATGTGCTAGATCTTTGAGTTTTAAGGAGTTACGCGCAAAATCTAGAGAACATTGAAGTTAGAGCGGGGGTGGTGTCCCGTTTTGGAACTCACCAGATTGTCAAAGATCGCGGTTATCGTACAGATATTGTACGTCATACTAGTTTATCCGATTGTGAAGGGTGGGGTCAATCAAAAAAAGGCCGGTGGTGCGGGGGCGGGTTGGGTCGATGCGCCGGGATGGCGCGTGTGGAGCTTCCTGTTGACGGCAGTCGGGAACCGGCCTTGTCGTTTCCCACCTTTCCGCTCAGAAGCGGAAAGGATGGGGCACCCCGGTTTATCTGCGATTTAGATTTGCGATTTGGAATGGGTGGGCCACCGAGATAGGAGACCAGGCATAGCAGCGTAACTTTTCCTCAAGACAAAAGACGGACTTGAGTGGCCCACCCACCGGGTAACGGGCTTGTCGCACTCGCAACTATCTGATTGAGAGGTTATTCAGCTGACCGCTACTTAGAGAAGGCCTGGATAGCAGATACCTCATCATCCTCGATCTTGAGAACCTTGTGGAGGCGAGTGAGTTGCAGTACCTCCAGGACTCGAGGAGCCGGGCTCAACAGCTTAAGGTCGCCGCCCAGCCGCTGCAGGCCGGTGAAGCTGCGCATCACATCTCCCATCCCTGAGCTATCAATGTACTTCACGTCTTTCAGATTGAGCAGAATCTTTCTGTGACCCTTGCTAGCCAAGTCTCGGATCACATCACTGAGCACAGTGCCACTTCCCGGGCCGAAAGCGAGTGCTTCGCCTACGCTGATGCGCCCGGTCAAATCAAGGATCGTGACCTCCCTCGTTTGACGGATCTTGTATTCCAACATTGCGGTCGTTCCTCCTAAACTGCCGCGACACTCAGCGACTGCAACGCTTCAGATGTAGAGCGGCCAGGTCCGAGAGTCACGGCGTCTTACGGTCCGTCGTGTCTAGGATTATCACCTAAATACTGGAAGGATTGGGAGTAAAACGCCCCTAAAGGTGCATTGCTTGTGAAATAGATGTGTTACGCCAGCGATCATATGACGTTGGTGGCCGGTGGGAACATTGATGGATGAAACAAGGACGTGGAATTGCAGGTTGCAGCAGACCGGTTCAGCGCGCGGCGTTCACCGACTCCTCTCGTCGCCAAATAGCGAGTCCGGGCGCTCCCATCGCCAGCAGCCCCAGTGTGGCTGGTTTGGGAGGGGGTGCAGTGAGAGCCGCAGGAGTTGGTTGTTCGGCCCTGCCCCGGTCGTCTGGTCCTTTCGTCTTGCCGGTGATGATTGACTTGCCGGGGACGGTTTCATAGGCGTAGCCAGTCAGCGTAGCCGAGAGGTCCGGGAGGTACCACTGGACGTTGAGCCGCGCCCAGCCATAATGCACCTTTCCCTTGATAAAGAATTTTAGTCCAAGATATCGGTGCTGCGCGTTTGCCCAAGGACCACCGTGCTGCGTTGTGCCGCTATAGATCCACGTAGCCATCAAGCGGTGGCCCGGTGAAAACTTTCCTTTGGGACCTACGCGGACACCCGCAGGAAGGGCGGAGGCAGTTGGAAGCTGGCGAAAGGTTAAATGCCCCCAGATTTCGTTAGTCGGCTTCGCGGGAAAAATCGATAAATTGCTGAAAAAAGGGCTTGGCGGGTTTTTTCCGGTCGACGCTCTTCTGCCCGGCTGTCCGGGGCAGTACCGGGAGTTCGTAGCGACGCAGAATTCGAAATCAGTGATTCCGTCGTGGTTGAGATCGAGGTTCAACTTTCCCACTCTTCCCCCGATCTGCGCATTCGCCGGTGTGTAAACGATCTTCGCCTGAGCCGGCTGCGCCAATGCCAGCATTCCCACGCCGGCTGCGCCGGCTGCGACGGCGTACATGTTGAGCTGCTGATGGATCGAATCCGAAAGGTCGGCTGTCTTACGTGGGCGGGACGGGCGAGTCATAGGTCCTCTCCGAGAGCGCTTTATTATCCGTCTTCCCGGAATCGAGAGTCAACACGCCCGGTTTCTCAAGTGACGCTATCAGCCGTTACACTCATCCTATGAAAGAGGATGTCAAGAAAAAAGACTTCTTCCCGCCCCCTCGGAGAGATGCGGGTCTGGTGACTTACATCCAGCCCTCTCATTCTCGGAAGGGTGATAGGTTCGGCCGCTTTGGCTCGTCGCACGTTGTAGCGGCAATGCCAACCCCAGTGGCTTGTCCCCACTCAACGGTTTCATGAGGCGGCGCCATCCATCCCCCTCAATCGGGGCGCTCTTTCATAATGCATTGAGAACTATTGCTGCTGCCCCCAATTTGCGCACGTGCTTTCCTCAACCCTCATTCTCATGAGTAAACGTGTACACCACTACTGTTTACCAGGGTGCGGCGCATACCGTGTGCGTTCTAACCAATGTTCATAGGGAAACGGTCGAATGAGGCGAATCGAAGCGCTGGCACCTTGCTGGTCGCTCCCATTATCCCCTCCGATACATTATGCCTGTACTCTGCGTGCCTAGACTGAACCGTTTCCACTTCAGGCCGTGATGGCTGATGAGATGACTGTCGGCTCTTTTCTTTGGCGCTTTATCGCTTAGAGGGTTTCCGAGCGTACGCGCTGGCAAGGGGCCGAAAGGTTATCTGATCGGATATCAAGCTTTTTCGGCGCCCCCCGCCCGAGTCCAAGGCAGCGGACACGAGTGTCCGCTCTACACGGTTGTTGGCGTGGCATCTGACGTGCTCACTTATTTCACAAATGCATCGTCCTAGACCCCTCATAGGCGAGCGAGAAAGGGCAGTCCCTCCCTTATGAAAGGTCTTACCGTGATGTGCGTGGACGATGACGCGGGGATCCGGGAACTGTACGGCGCCCTGCTCGGCCAGAACGGCTATGAAGTGATAGCCGCGACGAGTGGCCGCCACGCACTTCATGTGTTTGAGACCAAAGAAGAAGAGATTGACGCCGTCATTCTGGATTACGAAATGCCGGGGATGAACGGCCTGGAGCTGGCGACATGGCTTAAGCAGCGGCATCCGGACTTGCCGGTCATTATGGTTTCGGGTTCGCATCCGGATCTGGAGCAAATGGTTCCGTTCGTTGATGCCGCGTTGGGAAAAGGCGTCCCGTTACGGAACATTTTGGACCGGTTGCAGGTGTTGCTATCGGTTTGAAAGGTTGGGGGCTGAAGCGTTTGCTGAAAGACTCCGGTTCTCGGCGCCAGCGCCTGAAGGCGTCGTTGAAAAGGTGACGGTACGCCTAAAGGCGAGCCCTGATCCGAATCGCTGGTTTTTCAGCAAACTGTGAAGACTGCTGACAATATGGCCTTTATCGCAGCGCTGAAGCGCTGCGCCACCCAAAAGCACATTGCGCGGCGTGAAGCGCTGCGCGACCCAAAGCATGGCACGGCGGTATCGCGATGCTGGAAGCTTTGCGCGTGAACTCGGTCGTCGCTCGGGAACTTGGTCGTTCTCCTCACTTTTCCCAGCGCTGAAGCGCCATATTAGCCCGACGCCCCTCCGGGGCTGAATCATTCTGAGGCGGTATCGTAGCGCTGGAAAATGCATGCGTAGGAGGGACTCTTTCGCCCCGCTGGGGCTGGTCTGTTTCCGGACCTTTACCCACGGCTTACGCCGTGGGCTGCATTCTTGCGCCGCTCCGCGGCTGCGGAGTCGCACGTCGAGTTTCCGGTTGCACGTCGGTATCCGGTCGCACGTAGTGTTCGCGGTCGCAGGTGGGGCTCCCGGTCGGGCGTGGGTTTCCCGGTGAAATCCTGCGATGGATCGGTGCCGAGGATTCGGCAAAATGCCGACTAATCGGCTTTCAGGAAGACTGCGGCTAGCGGCGGAAGGGTCAGGTTCAGAGAATAGGGACGTCCGTGGACGGGTTCCTCGGCGGCCTGGACGCCGCCCAGATTGCCCATGCCGCTGCCTCCGTATTCCTTGGCGTCGCTGTTGAGCAGTTCACGCCAGAAGCCTCCGCTGGGGACGCCTAGACGATACCCGATCCGGGGAATGGGGGTGAAGTTGCACACGATCACGATATTTTGTTTCGACGACTTGCCCTTGCGCAGCAGCGAGAGCGTGCTGGCGGCGTTGTCGTTGCAGTCGATCCACTCGAATCCTTTGGGATCGGTGTCGAGTTCGTGAAGGGCGGGCTGGTTGGCATAGAGCCGATTCAGCTGCTCCATCCAGCCCTGCAATCCGTAATGAAAGGGAAACTGTAACACTTGCCATTCCAGACCGCCGTCGTGGGCCCACTCGCGGACTTGTCCGAACTCGTCTCCCATGAACAGAAGCTTCTTGCCCGGCTGCGCGTACATGTAGGCGAAGAGCAATCGCAGGTTGGCAAACTTCTGCCATTCGTCTCCGGCCATCTTTGCGATTAGGGATCCCTTGCCGTAGACGACTTCATCGTGGGAGAGCGGGAGAACGAAATTTTCGGTGAAACCGTAGAGCATGCGGAAGGTGAGCTGATTGTGATGATACTTGCGATGGATGGGGTCGAGAGCAAAATACGCAAGCGTGTCGTGCATCCAGCCCATATCCCACTTGAGGCCGAAGCCGAGGCCGCCGAGATAGATGGGCCGTGAAACCATAGGCCACGAGGTGGATTCTTCGGCGAAGGTCTGAATGCCGGGATACTCCTTGTAGGTTTCCTGATTGAACTGGCGGAGGAAGTCGATGGCTTCGAGATTTTCGCGTCCCCCGAATTTATTGGGAAGCCACTCGCCCTGTTTGCGGGAGTAGTCGAGGTAGAGCATGGAGGCGACCGCGTCTACCCGCAGGCCGTCGGCGTGATACTTGTCGAGCCAGAACATTGCGCTCGAAAGCAGGAAGCTGCGGACTTCATTGCGTCCGTAGTTGAAGATGAGGGTTTTCCAATCGGGATGAAAACCCTGGCGGGAATCGGAGTGCTCGAACAAGTGGGTGCCGTCGAAGTAGGCGAGGCCGTGCTCGTCAGCAGGGAAGTGCGACGGAACCCAGTCGAGAATGACGCCGATTCCATGCTGGTGCAGATAGTCGACCAGAAACATGAAATCCTGCGCGGTGCCATAGCGCGACGTGGGAGCGAAATAGCCGGTGGTCTGGTATCCCCAGGAGCCGTAGAACGGGTGTTCCATCACGGGCAGCAACTCGACATGGGTGAACCCCATGCGGCGAACGTAGTCGGCCAGGAGCGGCGCAGTCTCGCGATAGGAGAGCGGACGATTGTGTTCTTCGCGCATCCAGGAACCGAGGTGAACCTCGTAGATGGAAATCGGGGCTTGCAGGGAATTTTTGGCTTGCCGGTTTATCATCCAGTCTTGATCGGTCCACTGGTAGTCGAGATCCCATACGACGGAGGCCGTGCGGGGTGGCTTTTCGTGGAGCAGGCCGAATGGATCGGCCTTGTCGACTACGTGTCCGTGATGTTGCGAGACGATATGAAACTTGTAGGTCGAGCCTTTGGTGACGCTAGGGATGAAACCTTCCCAGATGCCGGAACTGGCGCGAGGTTGGAGCGCGTGCGAACGCGGGTTCCATCCGTTGAAACTGCCGATGACGGTTACCTCGCGGGCGTTCGGAGCCCATACGCTGAAGGAGGCGCCTGGGACGCCGTCGATGGAGGTCGGGTGGGATCCGAGCTTTTCGTAAGCGCGGTAGTTGCGGCCTTCGTTGAAGAGATAGAGGTCCTGGTCAGTGAGAAGGCCGACCTGACTCATCGTTGAAGTGGGTTTCGTCATTCGAGGCGTTGCACGGCACTTGATAGTGTACCGGATTTGTTGTGGGTACGATTTCTGAAAGGTTTGCTGCGGCTTGATTCAAAGGTGTTTCGGGACTTCTTGAGTGTTGTGCGGATCGTTGGCGGTGGTTTCGTTTGAGGTACTGCGAGCGAGATCCTTCGCCCGCTGAAGAGCGCGGGGCTCAGGATGACGTCAGACTAAAAATGGAAGGGGTCGAGTGAGAACCGGATAATCTGCATGCTAGACTTTTAAGCACGGCTTTGTTCTTACGAATCGCCGTCACTTTCAATGCCGGTTCTGCGCGTCATCGTTCTCTGGCACCAGCATCAGCCTTTTTATAAAGATCTGGTCACGGGGGAGTACCGTCTTCCGTGGGTGCGGCTGCATGGCCTCAAAGATTATTACGGTATGGTGAAACTGCTGGATGAGTTTCCCAACGTCCACCAGACTTTTAATCTTGTTCCTTCGTTGATCACGCAGGTTCAGGACTACGTGGCCGGAACGGCGCAAGATCCATTCCTTAAGGTTGCGGCCAAGCCGGCGAAAGATCTTGATGCGAACGAACGGCGCTTCGCCCTGCAATACCTGTTTCAGGCGAACCCGGTGAACATGATTGGACGTTATCCTCGCTACCATGAACTGTGGGAGCGATTTCGCGGGGCGGGTGATTCCGCGGAACGGGCGGAGAAATATTTTCAGCCGCAAGACTTCACCGATCTGCAAGTGCTCTCGCAGATCGCATGGTTCGACGAGTTCTTCCTCGACGATCCGAATGTAGCGGCGCTCATCAAAAAAGGCCGTGGGTATTCGCTCGAGGATCAGGCATTTGTAATTACCCGGCAGCGCGCATTGCTGGGCGAAGTGCTTCCTGCTCACGCGGCGGCGGCGCAGCAGGGGCGAATTGAAATCTCGACTTCGCCTTTCTATCATCCCATTCTGCCGCTGGTCTGCGACACGAACATGGGGGCAGTTTCCACGGCTGGATTACCTTTGCCCCAGAACCGCTTTCGCCATCCGGAAGACGCGCGCGAGCAGTTGCTTCGGGGGCTGGATCTGCATCAGCAAGTGTTCGGCGTGCGGCCAGTCGGGGTGTGGCCTTCGGAGGGCAGCGTTTCGGAAGAAGTTTTGGCGATCGGGCAGAGCCTGGGCGTGAAGTGGATGGCGACGGACGAAGGCGTTCTGGGACGGAGCCTGGGAATTAACTTTGGGCGTGACGGTGAAGGGCGTCTTCCTTTGCAGACGGCGGAGAAACTTTATACCATCCATCGTTTCGAAAGTGGCTCGACCGAAATGCATCTGGTGTTTCGCGACCACACGATCTCGGACCTGGTGGGATTTGTGTATTCCGGAATGCCGGCCCAGGAGGCAGCGAATCATCTCATCCACAACATTAAACAAGCCGCGCAACCCATTCTTAACCAAGGACACGATGCTGTAGTATCAGTGATTCTCGACGGTGAGAATGCGTGGGAGTACTATCCCCGGTCGGGCCGTGAATTCCTGCGGCGCTTCTATGACACGCTGCAACGCGATTCTGGGGTCGAGGCGGTTACGGTATCCGAGGCTATTGCCCGCCATCGGGACTTCAGCAAGCTGAGCTCGTTGGTTCCGGGATCCTGGATCAATGCCAACTTCAACGTGTGGATTGGCGCTCCCGAGGACAATCGTTCATGGGATTATCTTTACCATGCGCGTAACTTCTATGCTGCGAACGCACCTCGGGCGAGCGAGGCGCAACGCAAACTGGCTCTCGAAGAATTGTTCATCGCGGAGGGCAGCGATTGGAACTGGTGGTACGGCCCCGAGCATCATTCGGCCAACGATCGCGAATTCGATGAACTGTACCGCAAGCATCTTTCGAACGTGTATCAGGCGCTGGGTGCGACTCCGCCGGATTATCTGGCGCAGCCGATTAGCGGTGGGGAAATCCGGCCCGAGTTCACACCGCAGTCCTCGTACATCCATCCCCATGTCAACGGCGACAAGGTCCGCTATTTCGAGTGGATGGGTGCGGCGCTTCACACGGCCGATCACCGCGCCGGGGCCATGCACGGCAAGCAATTTCTGATTGATTGTGTGCATGCGGGAATCGATGAAGCTCATATCTACGGACGCCTGGACTTTGTGGGGAAGCCTCCGGAGTTGGATTTCGATCTGGTGGTCAATCTTGAGTCCTGGGCTGGGGACGCGCAGAGGCCCCGGCGTTCTTTGCGAGTGGACGTGCGAGTCGAAGCAGGGAAAACGCAATCGTGGCGGGTAGGCTCTCCGGACGAGGACAGGCCGCTGGCGACGTCCGAGCATCCTTCGGAAGAAGTGAAGATAGCTTTGCTGAGAAACTTCGAGTTCAAACTGCCGCTCGCATGGTTGCTAGCGACGCCGGTGTCTTCTGCCGCCGTGAGCGCTGGTGACAGGGCGACCACTCCCGTGGCGACACTGCTGCGCCTTCGCTTCAGTCTGTGGCAAAACGGTTTGCCGGTCGACGCGCTCCCGCTCGAAGGATGGATTGAGCTGCGGCTTCTGAGTGAAGCAGACCTGACGGCTTCAGCTTTCTAGAGGCTTGGCATCGTCGTACGGAAATGTGCGAAGCCTGCCTGACCAGCTCAAATCGAGAGCAAAGACAATCAACAGTAAGAATCGGTTTCATTGCAGATCGGCCTTTCCTTTCGGGTCGATAAGGGGCACCATTGCAGGCAGAGGCCTCCTGGTTGGGAAAGGAGACGAAGCCATGACCGAGCAGCCTCATGAAATGGTCCCGAAAGAGCGGAGGAGGTATCCCCGTACCAAGGCTGGGATTCCGATTGAGTTCAAACCGGAGGGCGCGAGTGTGGCCAGCCACGCAGAGACAGCTGATCTTAGCCTTAGCGGATGCTACGTAGAAATGAGCTTTACGCTGGCAGTGGGAAGCAAGTTGGATTTGGTTCTCTGGGTCGAAGACGAGCGCTTGGCGACCAAGGCAGTGGTCGTAACCCATCATCCGCAGTTTGGGAATGGTATCGACTTTCTGGATATGCCTCAGGAAGATCAAGGCAAGCTCGCGCACTTCTTGAAAATCTGTGAGATTTCGGCAGAAGAAAAGCCGGAAGCAAAAGCTTCCGGCTCAGGAACCGAGACCTGATTTCCTACTGTCCGGCAGTCGCTGCGGTCATGGCAAGCGGACGGCTCAATTCCATCACCAATACGCTGCCCGCAGGCAGGCTCGCCGAGTTTTTCTTGACCAACCAGTGAGCCACGGTCACGGTGGCGCCTACGGCTCCGCCAATGAGAACGCCTTTGCCGCCGCCGATCAGGCCTCCCATAGCCATGCCACCGCCGGTGCCGGCGGCGATCTCGATTAAGTCTTTGTTGTCGTATCCCTTGCCTTTGAATTGGCCTTCGCTGTTAACATCGGTGCCATCGTGCACGCTGGTGTCCAGCAGGGCGGCGTTCAGCATATAATGTTCGCCGCTGGGCAAAACCAGGGTCTCGGGAAACATGGCAATCGTCGGCTTGCCCGAGATGCGGCGCGGTTCACTCGCCATGGTGACCCGGCCCTGAACGGTGGCGCCGATGGGGATCACGGTTTTTCCGTCCAGCATGACGGGCTGCGTTAGCCTGCCAGAAAACGGATCTCCGTTCTTACTCGATGTCGTCAGCGTGTTGTCCAGTTTGACGTTCAGAACTGTACCCGCGGGCAGGGAAATGTCCTCTCCCATCGCAGCCACGGCCAGCAAGAATATGCTAAGTAATACCAACTTCTTCATTTCGCCTCCTAAGTGGATCGTTAAATTTGTCAGATTCAAGCCGCTAGTTTCCGCACCGCCTCCACAACCTGCTCCATCGGCGCCCGATCCATCTGGTTCTCGCCGCGGTAGATGTAACGCACTGTGGCATTGCTATCGACGAGCAGCGTTGCCGGATGTGCGATATTGATCGCGTCCTTTCCCAGCAGGTGATAAAGCCCGTACGCTTTCGTCACCATGCGGTCTTCGTCGAGCAAAAACGCAAACGGCACGGGATGCTTTTCCAGAAACTTCACCGGCTTAAACATTCCGTCGCGCTTCTCGGCAGCGATGAAGACCAGCTGTGCCCGACCCTGCTCAAATCCGGCTTTCATTGGCTCAAACTGGGCCATGCGTTTTACGCAGTTGGGTCACCAGGTGCCGCGCAGGAATTCCAAAATCACCGGTCCGTGCGTTCGCAGACTTGAAAGCGAAAAGTTTCCCTCGCGGTTTGCTGCCGAAAGCGAAAAATCCGGCGCACGCGACCCGATGCCCAGCGTTTCCGTGCGATTTTGCATCCTGGATCGACTCTAAGGTAGGTACGAGAGCAGAACAAGAGCGGAAGCAACAAACGAACCATGAGAGGCACGGGCAATTTTTAATAGTCGCGGACAGGCAGGTCCGCGGCTTAGAAACAGGTCAACAGTCACCGAGGCTCACCGCTCCGTGATTTATAATCAGCGCTCTCAGAGGAGCAATGGCAAGGACCTACACCGGCACCGGTTACTTCACAGGACGCAAGCTCGCGTTCGAGCCCGACAATCCTAACGTCAGAGAGAACGACGATTCTAAGATCACATCTGCAACCAAGGATGCATTCATGCCCATGATGAATATTGCTGATATCCATGCCCGGGAAGTTCTCGATTCGCGTGGCAATCCAACTGTAGAGGCCGAAGTGACGCTGGCCGACGGAAGCAGGGGACGCGCGATCGTTCCCAGTGGCGCATCGACTGGGGAACATGAAGCAGTCGAATTGCGTGACGGCGACGGCCAGCGCTTCCTTGGAAAGGGAGTGCTCAAGGCGGTTGAAAACGTGAACGGCGAGATCGCTGAGGCACTGGCTAATTTCGACGCTTCCGACCAGAGCGCACTTGATCAGAAGATGATCG
>Ga0210384_10001803_pt1 | contig 27663 bp, 17 predicted proteins | sample IncBWH2MmetaG_FD_160574 | JGI IMG/M metagenome (GOLD analysis project Ga0210384, IMG submission 160574) | Forest soil microbial communities from Barre Woods Harvard Forest LTER site, Petersham, Massachusetts, United States - Inc-BW-H-2-M | ecosystem: Environmental > Terrestrial > Soil >...
GGAAAGATATTGAGGCTCGCTCACCGTGAAATAAACCTTGATCGGATTCACTGTAGAAACGGAAGTGACCACCCCGCTATTAGGGCTGACCAGCGCGCCAACTTGTAGTTGCGCCTGGCCGGCCACGCCGTCGATGGGCGAAACCAGGCGGGTAAAGTCGAGATTGATTTTCGCGGTTTCAACCGCAGCCTCGGAGGTCCTGATCTGAGCCTTGGCGGTTTCTACGGTTGCGAGCGCGGCGAGATTGTTTTGAACCGCGTTGTCGAGATCTTGCTGGCTCGCTGCCTGCTGCTCCGCCAACGGCTTGTAGCGCTGCACGTCAAGTTCGGTGCGACGCTGAACCGCAGCGGCGTTGGCGAGCGCGGCCTTCGCCTGAGCAAGCTGGCCTTCGGCCTGATCGAGCACCGCCTGAAAAGGCCGCGGATCGATTTGGAAAAGGAGTTGGCCCTGCTTAACCGAAGCCCCCTCCTGATAGCCTTGCTTCAGCAGGTAGCCAGTGACCTGCGCCCGGACGTCAGCATTGACCAGTCCGTCGAGGGTACCAATCCATTCGAAGTAGATGGGAATATCTTCTTTCTGAACTTCCATTACCTCGACATCCGGAGTGCTTGGCGCACCCATGGCTTTCTTGGTCGGCCGAACGGCTCCAATGATCAGAGCGACAACGATCAAGCCAAGAACTCCGCCGATCAACAGATTGCGTTTCTGGACCTGGGTCATGGTGTCTCCCCCAATTTTGGCTCGCGCCCGGTATTGCGAACCGCATGTGCCGGCCCTACGGTTCGGGGTAACCGCGTCGATTGCGAAAACAGCCTGTAAGGCAACCGCTGGCGCATCGGTCAACGGTATCGATGCATTTTCACCCCAGAGGTCGTATAAAAAATCTACAACGGTATATCACACTTGACCGGGTTCAGGTGTCGGACCCGCTGAGATCGATCGCCCGCCCTCTGAATCCCTCGATATTCGAAGCACCAAATTTGGCGCTCCAACGCGCCGCCTTTGACCGGCGAAGGCCCGCTTCTCATGAAGGTGCGAATCAATGTACTCGCAGATGCCGTTCATCGCGCCCGCCGAACGTTAGACGGATTCTGTAATGTGGGAGCGCATATCCTGCCGTGCAATTGGGAATGGAGATGATGAGGCATCGCGTGTTCCCCTTTCGATTACGATGTGATGATGTGAGCGGCTATCTGCGATACAAAAAATCTGCTGGAGTTGATCTGGCGGGCGACGAGCCGTCTCCGATTGAGGTCGTAGGAAGGCGCAGGCCCCATGCGCAAGGGGTGCATGAGGGATTGCAATGGCTACCAGAATCGGTGAGGCTAAGGCCACGCGACAGGCATCACTATACGGGTAGAGTAGCTTGGGCTCCTTCGCTAAGGTGAGCGCGGCGATGCCCGTAGGAGGATCGTAACAGTTCGTGGTACTTTTCGTGGTACTTTGCAAAACTGCCGACGAGGGGAGAAATGTCTGACCAGTTCATAGCCAGTTGGCTTGCGCCACCCAAGCTGCGTCCCGCCTTACGGTATTTACTGGCCGTGGCTTCTGTGGGCCTCGCGTTCGTTGCCGCTCGCACATTTCTTGACCTCCACCTTCCCCTGGCAATCATGTCCTTCTCGTTCTGCGCCATCGCCATCACTTTTTGGTATGCGGGAATTGGGCCCGGCGTCCTTGCGCTTGTGCTGGCCGTGATCATTCGGACATTTCTCTTCCAGCCTGAGGTGGATTGGATTTCGCGGATTGCATACGACTGCGTCTTTGTGTTGTTTTCGTTCTTCATGCTGCAAGCGACGCGAGCCAAGAATGAGCTGGAATCCAGGGTCGCCAAGAGAACTGCTGCGTTGACGAAAGCAAATGAAGACTTATATCAGGAAATCTCGGAACGCAAACGCGCAGAGGAAGCACTCCAGGAAAACGTGGCGGCTCTAAAGAATGCTTTCGAGGAAATCCAGGTTTTGAAAGACCAGTTGTACAAAGAGAACGTGGCGCTGCGCGAAGAGATCGATGTCAACCGGATGTTCGAAGAGATTGTTGGATCATCTCCTGCATTGCAGGTGGTTTTGTCTCGAGTGGCGAAGGTTGCGCCGACGGACTCGACAGTTCTCATTACCGGAGAGACGGGCACGGGCAAAGAACTGATCGCGCGGGCCATTCACAAGCGCTCGCAGCGTGCCTCGCGCGCTTTCGTCAGTGTGAACTGCGCTGCAATCCCCCGCGACCTTATTGCCTCCGAATTGTTTGGCCACGAAAAAGGGGCGTTCACGGGAGCCACGCAGCGGCGTCTTGGACGTTTCGAGTCCGCGGACAGAGGGTCCATCTTCCTGGACGAAATCGGTGAACTTCCCGCAGAGATGCAGATCGCGCTTTTGCGGGTTTTGCAGGAGCGAGAATTTCAGCGCGTTGGCGGAAATGAATCGATCAAGACCGACGTGCGGGTGGTTGCGGCAACGAATCGTGATTTGCAAGCCGCCATCGCTGAAGGCAAGTTTCGCGATGATTTGTTCTACCGGCTTAACGTCTTTCCCATCGAAGTGCCTCCTTTGCGGGAACGACGGGAAGACATTCCTCTGCTAGTGGAGTACTTTGTGGATCGCTACACCACCCAGGCGGGAAAGAAGATCACCGGTATTTCTAAGAAGAGTATGGAACTTCTGCAATCCTACGGGTGGCCTGGGAACATCCGCGAATTGCAAAATGTGATCGAGCGATCGGTGATCATCTCCGATTCGGAAAATCTTTGCATCGATGAAAGCTGGTTCGACCGACAGCCGGCAAACACCGATTCGGGGATTCACCCTCTTTCCGAGAAGCTGGCTGCGCAAGAGCGAGAGATGATCGAGTCGGCGCTTGAGGAAAGTAATGGCAAGGTCTCGGGCCCGCGCGGCGCTGCGGCTAAGCTCGGGATTCCGCAGTCAACCCTGGATTCCAAAATCAAGGCTCTGAAGATCAACAAGCAGCGTTTTCGTCGAGCTTAGCGAAGCCCTAAGCTCTCCCTCCGATGTTTCCGGCGTACATCCTGAACACCAGCTCCTCGTTTCCCACAAAATCTTCCATAGAACCAGAAGCCGAAGCCATATGACGTCTCACGGAATCTCGGAAATTTCCGAAACTTCGCGACGACAGAGAGCTGGCTAAATACCTCCGCATCAATCACTTACGGTTTGGCCACCGGTTTGCATTTTTACCCCAGTGAAAGGGGTGAGCGAATGACGCTGCGAATCGATATCTCCGATGAACGTGATCAGATCGTTTTCACCCTCACCGGCCGGATTCAGGCGGAGCAGGTGTCGGAGCTACAGGCGCTCCTCAAGTCGGACTTGCCGGATCACAGTCTCGTGCTCGACCTAAAGGAAGTGAAGTTGGTGGACCGAGACGCCGTGCGCTTCCTGGGGGAGATCGAGGCTCAGGGGGCCAGACTCAGGAACTGTTCTGCATTTGTTCGAGAGTGGATTTCCCGAGAGCGGGATGGAATGCAGCTCACGAAAAACCGAAACGAACAGGTTTAGCGAGCAAAGGAATCAATATGTGGATCGTTCAACTAGCATTACGGCGGCCGTACACATTCGTGGTGATGTCCATTTTGATCCTGGTCACGGGTGGAGTTGCCATTCTCCGTACTCCGACCGACATTTTTCCGAACATTAATATCCCGGTCGTCAGCATCATCTGGAACTACAACGGCCTCGTTCCCAAGGACATGAGCGACCGCATCGTCAGCGTGACCGAGCGGAACATGACGACGGTCGTGGACAACATCGAACACGTCGAGTCGCAGTCGCTCTATGGCATCGCGGTCGTCAAAGTCTTTCTCCAGCCGAACGCCAGTCTGGATCGGGCCATTGCGCAGATCACCGCCAGTTCCCAAACCCAGCTCCGGCAATTACCTGCGGGAACCACGCCACCTCTAGTCATCGCGTACAGCGCGTCGAGTGTGCCGGTCATGCAGCTGGCTCTTTCCGGCAATGGCCTCTCTGAACAACAGCTGAACGACTACGGACTTAACTTTATTCGTACTCAGCTGATCACCATTCCGGGTACGGCTGTCCCGTATCCCTACGGCGGGAAGCAGCGTCAGGTGCAGGTGGATCTGAACCCGGCGGCACTCGAGTCCAAAGGTCTTTCCGCGCTGGACGTGGTGAATGCGATCACGGTGCAGAACCTCATTCTTCCCACCGGTACTTCGAAGATCGGCGGAAAGGAATACGACGTCGATATCCCCAATGCCGCTCCGCAAACGATCGCTGACCTGAATCGCATCCCGATCAAAACCGTCGGGGACACAACCATTTACATGAAGGACGTTGCCTGGGTGCGCGACGGCTTTCCACCGCAAACCAATATCGTGCGAGTGAATGGACAGCGGTCCGTGCTGCTGACGATTCAGAAAGCGGGCGACGCCTCAACCCTGAACGTCATCTCCGGGATCAAATCCATTCTGCCCCGGATTGCCGCGACCGTTCCTTCTCAGCTCAGGATGTCTCCTCTGGCGGATCAATCCATCTTTGTTCTTGGAGCCATCAACGGAGTCGTACGCGAGGCGTTGATTGCGGCATGCCTGACTGCATTCATGATTCTGATGTTCCTCGGGAATTGGCGGAGCACGGTTATTATCGCGACTTCCATCCCGCTGGCAATTCTGTGTTCCATCATTACTCTCAGTCTGATTGGTCAGACGATCAACATCATGACGTTGGGCGGTCTGGCGCTGGCAGTCGGCATCCTCGTGGACGACGCAACGGTCGAGGTTGAGAACATCAACCGCAACCGCGAAGCGGAGCCCGACAAGAATATGGACGAAGTGGTGTTGGACAGCGCCATGCAAATTGCCACTCCGGCGTTTGTATCAACCCTGTCGATCTGCATCGTTTTCGCACCGATGTTTCTGTTGTCGGGCGTGGCCCGGTATCTGTTTCTGCCATTGGCCGAGGCGGTGGTATTCGCGATGCTGGCGTCGTATCTGCTGTCGCGGACGATCGTTCCGACCATGGCCAAGTACCTTCTTCGCAACGACAGATCGCACGAAGGGTCTGGAACGAGCCGCAATGTGTTCGTTCGGATCCAGCAACGATTCGAAGCTGCCTTCGACCGGATGCGTGAAAGTTATCGCAACTTGTTGGAGCGTTGTCTCCAGCATCGCCGGGCCTTTCTGGTGGCCTTCTTCGCGGCGTGTCTGGGATCGCTGGCCGTCATCGTCCCATGGCTGGGCCAGGACTTCTTCCCCAGCGTCGATGCCGGCAGCTTCAAACTGCATTTGCGAGCGCCCACCGGGATGCGCATTGAAGATACCGCGTTTCTTTGCGACGAAGTCGAGAACTCGATTCACCGACACATCCCTGGTTCCGAAGTGGCCAGCATCATCGACAACGTTGGACTGCCTTACAGCGGAATCAATCTCTCCTACAGCAATTCGGCGCCGGTCGGCGCCTCCGATGCCGATATTCTCGTCACGCTTTCGCCGAAGCATCACCCGACGGCGCGTTATGTCGAACAGCTGCGGTTGGACCTGGCAAAGGAATTCCCCGGCGTGATGTTCGCCTTCTTACCATCCGACATGGTGAGCCAGATCCTGAACTTCGGGTTGCCGGCGCCTATCGACATTCAAGTAATTGGGAACGACGTGGAAGGAAACCGAGTCTGGGCCGATCAACTCATGCAAAAGGTTCGATATGTGCCGGGCACAGCCGATCTGAGAGTTCAGCAGCCGTTCGACAATCCATACCTGCACTTGCGGATTGAGCGGACCAAGGCGCAGGAGCTTGGCTTCTCAGCTCACGACATCGCCCAGAATCTGCTGGTCTCGCTTAGCGGCAGCTTTCAGACTTCGCCAACATTCTGGGTCGACCCGCGCAACGGTGTGAGTTATTCGATCGCAACGCAGACCCCGCAGTATCGGGCAGCGAGCATCCAGCAGCTGGTGAATACGCCGATAACGGGCACGGATCCTTCCGCTACTCCTTCGCTGATGGCTAGCCTGGTATCGATGCAGCGTGGAAGCGGAATGGCCGTGGTCTCGCACTACAACGTTGCGCCGGTGGTTGACATTTTCGGATCGGTGGATGGACGCGATCTGGGTGGAGTCTCCCGTGACATCGACAGGATCATCGATTCGTCTCGCGATCAACTGCCGCGCGGATCACGGGTAGTGGTTCGCGGTCAAGTGCAGACGATGCGCTCGTCTTACAGCGGCCTCCTGATCGGCCTGCTATTTGCGATTTTGCTCGACTACCTGCTGATCGTGGTGAATTTCCAATCCTGGCTCGATCCTTTCATCATGATCTCCGCATTGCCGGCGGCCTTGGCTGGAATCGCGTGGTTCCTCTTCATAACCCACACAACTCTCAGTGTGCCAGCGCTGATGGGAACGATCATGTGCATGGGCGTGGCCACGGCGAACAGCATTCTAGTGGTGAGCTTTGCCAGAGAACAAATGAGTGAAGGGAAAGATCCGATCGCAGCGGCATTGCAAGCTGGGTTCACGCGGTTTCGTCCGGTTCTGATGACCGCTCTGGCAATGATCATCGGCATGGTTCCGATGGCCCTCGGATTGGGTGATGGAGGCGAACAGAACGCGCCGCTCGGACGAGCCGTGATCGGCGGCCTTCTCTTCGCTACGGTTTCTACGCTTTTCTTCGTTCCAACGGTTTTCAGCCTGTTGCACGGGTGGCGGCACTATTCTGCAGTAACTCAACAGCAGCAAGAGGTGAATTAATATGACTAACTTCGAAATCAAAGAAACAGAAAACAGCGTCGAGATCGTTCCGTTGGACCCGGAGCCGGAGAAGGAGCGGCCATCGCAGCGCCGTTGGCTCATGCCAGTGATCATCACCGTCGTTGCATTGGCCGTTTTGTTCTTTGGAATCCGGTCGCGCCTCAACGCAGAGGCCAGGTTGCGGAGCGTAACGGCACAGATGGCCGTGCCTTCGGTTTCGGTCGTGCAACCAAAGCCAGCTTCACCGGCGCAGGAGATTATCCTGCCGGGAAATATCCAACCCCTTATCTCATCCCCGGTTTACGCGCGCACCGATGGCTACCTGACGAGATGGTATTTCGATATTGGAGCGCATGTAAAAGCGGGCCAACTCCTCGCGACAATTCAGTCGCCCGAGGTCGATGAACAGCTGTCGCAAGCGCAAAGCACGCTCGCCACCGCTCAAGCCAACCTGAATCTGGCTGACATTACGAAGACGCGCTACGAAGCGATGTTCCAAAAGCATGCTGTCGCTCAGCAAGATCGGGACAATGCAGAAGGAACATACAGCGCCAATAAAGCGATGGTCGACGCCGACATGGCGAATGTGCGCCACTACCAAGCACTCGTTTCTTTCGAAAAGGTATATGCGCCATTCGATGGAGTAATCACCGCGCGCAACACTGACATCGGTGACCTGATCAATGCCGGGAGCAGCTCCACGGCAAAGACCGATCTATTTCACATCGCCCAGACCGGCACCGTGCGTGTGTACGTAAATGTTCCTGAGGAGTATTCGCGAGGCATTCAACCGGGAGCGACCGAGGCAGATATCGTTCTCGTCGAATTTCCGGGTCAGAAGTTTCCTGGAAAAGTCGTCCGCACCGCCGAAGCGATCAGCGGAACCACTCGCACACTTTTGACCGAAATTGACCTTCCGAATCCTGGCAACATTCTCCTAACCGGTTCGTATGCGGAAGTGCACTTGCACATCCCTACCGCGAACTCGACCTTCCTGATTCCCGTCGGCACGCTCATTTTCCGCTCGGAGCGGTTGCAGGTAGGCGTTATCAGGAATGGCAAGGTCGAACTTGCCGACCTTACTCCGGGTCACGACTTCGGGAGCGAAATCGAAGTAGTCGCCGGACTGAAGGCTAACGATCAGGTCGTGATGAATCCGCCCGACTCTCTGGTCTCTGGGCAGCAAGTGAATATTGTGCAGGCGTCTCTGCCAGGAGATGCGCAATGACAAACACTCAAACACTGGCGCGCAAGACTCAACGCATCGTGCAGTTCGTTCTGTTGGGCACGACGATTCTTTTCCTCGCTGCTTGTGCTGTGGGGCCTAAGTACAAAGCTCCGGCGCTGCCGACGCCGCCTGCATACAAAGAGATCGGGAACTGGAAAACCGCGCAGCCCAGCGATCAGAATCTGGGCGGGAACTGGTGGGAGATCTTTCAGGACCCTCAACTCAACGCTTTGGAACAACAGATTGAGGTCTCGAACCAGAACCTGAAAACAGGGGTTGCGCAGTACCAGCAGGCGCGTGCCGCACTCCGTTATGCTCGTGCCGACTATTATCCGACGGTCAGCACCGGCCCTTCGGCTACTCGAGAAAGATATTCAGGCAACCGCCCGGCAAGTGCGGTTAGCGGGGCGACCTTCAACGATTTTGTGCTGCCCGTCAATGTCTCCTATCAGGTCAACGCGTTTGGTCGCGTCAGCAAGAATGTAGAGTCCTATCGAGAGCAGGCGCAGGCAAGCGCTGCCGATCTGGCGGTGGTGAATTTGACGATGCACGGCGATCTCGCAATTGATTACTTCGCCGCGCGAACCCTCGATGCCGAAGAGCAGCTGCTTCAGAACACAGTTACGCAATACGAACAAGCACTGCAGCTCAACGAGGAGCGTTATAAGGGTGGGCTGGCTTCCGAAGTGGAGGTTGAGCAGGCACGAACGATCCTCGAAACCACGCGAGCGCAACTCGTGGATGTGGGAGTTGCCCGGGCGCAGTTTGAGCACGCGGCCGCTGTATTGGTCGGCAAGGCTCCGGCAGACTTCAGTTTGCCTCCGTTGCCCCTTACAACTCCGCCACCGCCCATCCCGGTTGGCGTTCCATCCGAGTTGCTGGAACGGCGCCCTGACATCGCCGCTTCGGAACGGCGGGTAGCTTCCGCAAATGCTCAGGTTGGCCTGGCAAAGACGGCCTATTATCCGCTCGTCAATATCCTTGCGTCGGGCGGATTGGAAAGCGGAACCATCACCACTTTGCTGCAGGGACCGAGCGCTCTGTGGTCGGTTGGCGCAGCTGCGGCCACCACCATCTTTGATGGAGGGCGGCGGCACGCCGCGAACGACGAAGCCAAGGCGGCATACGATTCCTCAGTGGCGTCCTACCGGCAAAACGTGCTGAGTGCCTTTCAACAGGTGGAAGACAACCTCGCCGCCTTGCGGGTGCTGGAGCAGGAGGCGGGAGTGCAGGCCACCGCCGTGCAATCTGCACAGCGGTCACTGGATCTCTCGAATACCAGATATGAAGGCGGCGTCACCAGCTACCTGGAAGTGATCACCGCGCAGAACGCGGCGCTGTCGGATGAAGTGACAGCGGTCAACATCCTGGGCCGGCGCATGGCGAGCGCCGTGTTACTCATCGAAGCGCTCGGTGGAGGATGGGATCGATCGAATCTGCCCGATCGTCCGGAATGCTGCGGAAAGCTCGTAAGCGATAGTGCATCGCCCAAAGGCGTGAGATAAGAACGTGAGATAAGAAAATGATGACACTACGAACAACACGAATGACTTCTCAACGAAGCAAACTCCTGGATTTTTTCCGAACCGGAGCAGCCTATGCTGCGCTCGTCGCGATGATGGCAGGTTCTGGATCGGCGTTCGCCGAGACACCAGAGCAGCGCGCGTGGGACATGCTGCGGTCGGGCGTAAATCAGAAGAACAGCGGAAAGCGTTTCCAGGCTGTCCGTGCATTACGCCTTCTACCGGGCGATTCCGAAGCAACGGAGATGGCGGAAAACGCCCTGCGAGATCGCAACCCGAATGTGAGGGTAGCGGCAGCAACCACACTAGGGCTGATGGGCGCGAAAGAAGCCATCCCAGCACTGAAGAAAGCGACGTCAGACGAGAAACCCGCGGTTGTGCTGGCCGCAGCGCATTCTCTTGAGCTCCTTCATGACCCAACCGGTGATGAAATTTATTACGAGCTACTCACCGGTGGGCGCAAGCCTGCGGAGGGCTTGATTGCCCAGGAGATGGATACCTTTAAAGATAGGAAGCAGGTAGTGAAACTCGGATTCGAGGAGGGGCTCGGCTTTGTGCCATTCGGCGATATCGGCTTCTTGGCCGTGAAGGCGATCAGGAAGGATGATGCGTCGCCTGTGCGCGCCAGCGCGGCGCGGGCTCTCGTTAAGGATTCGGATCCTCGCGTTGGCAAGGCCCTGGTCCAGGCCACTTCTGACAAGAACTGGATCGTGCGGGCGTCGGCGCTACTCGCCATCGCCAAGCGAGAAGATCCCGATCTTCTAACTGCGATCATCCCTGCTATGTCCGACAAGAATCAGGTCGTGCGCTTCACCGCCGCGGCCGCTGTGATCAGACTGACCACGGTTGCGGCGCGCGACAAGGATATGAAGAACGCAAGCCACCTGCTGGGGTCGAAATCGACCGATCGAAATCGACCGATTCAGGCTGCGTCAATGCGCTAGGTGTTAGGAAAACTGTAATGATCACGAACTAAAATAACCACGAACTAATTGGAGGAAAAAACCATGAGTAAGAAAGAAGTCTCTGCAACGCAAGCTGGAACAGTATCTTTAGGTAACGAAATCTCCGTGAACCGCCTCGGTTATGGCGCAATGCGTCTGACGGGGCAGGGCATCTGGGGGCCACCAAAAGACCGCAATGCAGCGTTGGCAGTTCTGTGGCGCGCCGTGGAACTTGGTGTGAATTTCATCGACACTGCCGACTCCTACGGGCCGCATGTCAGTGAAGAACTGATCGCAGAAGCACTGCATCCATATCCATCTGACCTGGTGATCGCAACCAAGGGCGGCTGGGAGCGCCCCGGACCCAATCAGTGGACGCACAATGCAACTCCTGATCATCTTCGGAAAGCAGTCGAGGGAAGTCTGAAGAGACTGCGCCTCGAACGAATTGACGTCTATCAGCTGCACGCTCCTGACAATGTCGTTTCTTTTGACGTTTCGGTTGAGACTTTAGCCGAACTGAAGCGTGAGGGGAAGATTCGCACGGTCGCCCTCTCCAACGTCACACAGGAACACATTGAGCGGGCTCGCCGGATCGTCCCGATCGCCTCGGTCCAGAACCGGTACAGTTTCGCCGACCGCGAATGGGACTATGTCGTGGATTATTGCGCGCGAAATTGGATCGTGTTCATTCCTTGGTTCCCACTCGGTGCGGGTCGCATCGCCGGGGAAGCTCTGAACCGGGTCGCTCAGGCGCATCATGCTAGCCCGACACAGGTGGCCCTTGCCTGGCTCCTGCGCAGGTCGTCGCTGATGCTGCCGATACCCGGAACCTCCTCGATTGAACACTTACAGCAGAACGTGGCAGCGGCCTCTCTCCGCCTGAACGACGAAGAGTACGAAGAGTTGGCCGGTGTTCCGGAACTAGTCGCAACTCGTTAACGCGAGTGCCTTAACTTGAGGTGTGTATGAAAGTCGTTGCTTTCATCGTGAGTGCATTTTGGCTTGTGATGCCGCTCTGGGCGCAACCGCAGGTTGTGGTCGATCCTCCGGAAGTACGTGGTCCATTTACGCTCGTGGCCACGTACGACCCGGCCGTTGGGCACAACGCGTTTGCCTACAACGGCATCTCGGTACCGCCGGTGATTCGCGTCATGCCGGGTGGCGTTATCAAACTGCACTATGTAAACAATCTGCCAATCCAGTCCGAGGAGATGTGCGCAACCAGCCGCTGTACCAATATGACCAATTTGCATTTTCACGGTCTGCACGTTTCGCCACAGAGTCCTCAGGATGATGTGCTCACGATGATGGCGATGCCGGGGGAAGCGTTGGACTACAAGGTCGAAGTACCACTTTACGCTGCACCTGGATTGTATTGGTATCACACGCACCCCCACGGAGAGAGCGCTCGTCAGGATCTTGACGGTATGTCGGGAGCAATCATCGTCGAGGGCATTGATCAGTATTATCCGCAGATCAGAAATATGCGTGAGCGTGTCTTGATCCTCCGGGATCAAGACATCGAGCACAGCGAAGCTGGCCTCCGCGACCAGATGCTGCGGAGAGTGGGAGTAACCTCATCCCCTTGCGGAACCGCAACTGAGCAGAAACGCGAGCGACTCTTCACTCTCAACGGCGCGATTCGACCTCGGATTCCGATCGATTCCGGGGAGCGTCAGTTCTGGCGCATCGTGAATGCGTCTCCAGATCTTTATGCCGATCTTCAACTCAGTGGCGGGCAGTTCGAAATTGTGGCCCTGGATGGCATGCCGCTTGCCTACCACGACCCTAAACGATCTACACGAAAAGTCGATCACGTTCTTCTGCCGCCTGCCGGGCGGTTGGAAGCCATCGTAGTTGGGCCGCCCTCAGGGGGCGAAGCTACTCTCAGTACACGCTGCGTCGATACTGGTCCCGATGGCGATGCGAATCCTGCCATGGTGATCGCGGATGTCGGAGCGCCCGGGGACCACTCCCCCATACGCACCGTGGTAGATTCCGGGGGTCCGCTGGCGCACGACAAGGTCGGGAAAACACTGGTTCACGAGCTTGAGGCTAGCAAACCAGATTTCACGGTCACTTTCACTGAGGATAAGAATGGTTTCTACATCAACGGGAAAAAGTTCTCCATGCAGGACGAGCCGCTGGTGCGCGTGCGCGTCGGTGGATTGCAACACTGGCGGATCGTGAACTCGACGCGAGAGGTCCATCCCTTCCACATCCATCAGGTTCATTTCCTGGCCTACGCTGAGAACGGGATAGGATCGGATTCGCCGGAATGGCTAGACACGGTCAATGTGCCGTACAGCGGCTCAGTGGATCTGATCATGGACTTCACCGACCCTCTAATCCGAGGAATGTCGCTATTCCACTGTCACGTGCTGAGTCATGAAGACAAGGGCATGATGGCCAAGATCCAGTTTGAGTAGGCCCTACCGGTGAGCACCTGTGCAAGTGTCAACTCCCAGGCAGAACTCCGCGAACATCGAATCATCGAACTCGAGGATGATAAGGCAGCTCCTCGCCAATAATGCACAACGATAGCAGCGGGTTTCCTTATCGGCGTCGGCGTGGGTACCGGGGTATTCACGCTCGGATTGGCACCTGAAATCGAGTTCAGGTTCAAGATCATCTTCTAGCAGGCGCGCCCCCGCGCTAGAATCAAGGCTTACTTCCGTTTCCAGAATTTTTCGAGCACCCGATTGGCCACGAACGCAGAAAAAGGATCGGCACAGCGAAACTCGGCAGGCTTGGGGCGGCCGCTTCGGGTTCCGATCTTTCGCAGTCTTCTGATCGCAGATCTCATCTCCGATATTGGCACCTTCATGCAGAGCGTTGGCGCCGCGTGGCTGATGGTTTCACTGCGCGCCGGCCCGGGTTACGTCGCGCTCATTCAAACTGCCGCTTCGCTGCCTTACTTTCTACTGGCACTGCCTGCGGGTTCGGCCGGCGATATATTCGATCGCCGCAGACTCATTTTGTATACCGAATCCTGGATGGTGGGGGTCGCAGTGATTCTGGCGGTGCTGACCATCAGCGGCGTGATGTCGCCCTGGTTGCTGCTGGCACTGACTTTTGCCCTCTCCGCCGGAGATGCGTTTGAAACTCCAGCCTGGCGCGCCATCCTTCCGGAATTGGTCTCCAAGGACGATCTAGCTGAGGCTTCAGCTCTGAATGGGATCGAATTCAATCTCGCCAGAGCAGTGGGGCCCGCAATAGCGGGTATGGTGATCGCCGCAGCAGGTGTCGCGACGGCTTTCGTCGCGAACGTCGTGTCGTTTTTCGGGGTCATTCTGGTGGTCGCGAGATGGAAGAGACCGATTCAAAATCGGACAGCCCCGGCGGAGACTTTGTCTGGAGCCACGGTCGCGGCGATTCGCTATGTCCGCAACTCTCCCGCGATTCTGGCTGTGTTGGTTCGGACCGGCATCGTCATGTTCTTTTCCAGTTCCCTGTTCGCGCTACTGCCGTCGGTGGCCAGCAGCGTGAATGACAGTGCAATCGGGTATGGGGTGTTACTAGGGTGCTTTGGAGCTGGTGCGATTGGCGGTGCCTTAATCATGCAAACGCTGCGCGCCCGCTTCTCGACGGAGCTGATTGTCTCCGCGGGCGTTGTGATCGTCGGCATTGTGATCGTAACGATCACTCGTTTTCACAGTTTGAGTGCCTTGGCTCCTGTCATCGTGGTGGGCGGCGCGGCATGGGTTCTGTTCATCTCTCTCATCAATGCGTTGGTCCAAAACCTGGCGCCGGACTGGGTACGAGCAAGGGTCCTTGCAATTTTCACGCTCGTCTATATGGGAAGCTTTGCGCTGGGAAGTGCGTTTTGGGGCGGTGTGGCGCAGCGACGAAGCATCGGGCTCGCTCTCCTCTCCTCCGGATTCGGAACCGTTGGGAGTGTGATACTTGCGCTGGTGGCCAGACTTCCGGACTCTACGGCAGATCTCACTCCGTGGAATCATTGGCGTATGCCGGTTATCGTCAAAGAGGTTGGCGCCGAGCTTCTTGAGGGCCCGGTGCTGGTTACAGTCGAATACTCTGTCGTCTCCGGGCATGAGGCAGAGTTTATCGAGGCGATCCGCAAATATTCCCGGACAAGGCGTCGCGATGGCGCCTATCAGTGGGGAATCTATCGCGACACCGAAGTGGCCAATCGGTTTGTGGAGATATTCCTCGTGCATTCGTGGGCCGAACACCTTCGTCAACACGAGCGCCAGACAAAAGCGGATCGCGAAGGGGAGCAGCGCGTCAACACCTACGTGGCTGGCGAGCCGAAGGTTCGACATCTTCTCTACGCGGATACCACAAGATCATAGCGGCGAGCTCAGCTTGACGGTGTTTCAGCGATCACGCCACCCTCTCATCCCACCAGTGATTCCGCTCATCGGCAGACACAATACTCGTTCTTGTCGGTGATTCGGATGCACAGATTGACTGATGGCAGACTCTTTAGTTAGCCGGGATCTAGCGGAAATAGGTAGCCGGACGCGCTAGGCTCCTATTTTCAAGGGATTAGAAAATATGGCGGAGAGAGTGGGATTCGAACCCAGCGCCGCCTAACAAAATCAACAAATTAGGAGGCGCGAATGGCACATCAAACCTCCACAATTCAGCGAGAGCAAACAACTCCACAAGCTATTGGTCGCTTAATGGACGCTGATGTTTCTTGGGTCCATTCTTCTTCGTTGTATCGAAATCCGGCTCGACCTTGGCATCCCCGGCGGAACAGAACCTGCGTCACTGCCGTGAAAGGGCGCGGATCTATTGGATCACGTAGTAATTACAAGGCAGCGGTCGCACTGCAATGTCTCGTAAGGAACGGCTAAGAAGGTGAAGGAACAAGCTCAACTTGTACCGTTCTTGTACCGCGAGTTTTTACCAACGAGCATCTAGAAACTGGCCGTTTCAGGTTTGGGTGAGGCTTGGCAGATCTGATTTCCACACATAGCATTAGAAATGTGTAGATTTCTAACACTCCTAATTCTGTTGGAGTATTTGTCAGCCTAGGGGCGCTGACTGGTGATGAGGGCGCACGAAGAACGATCCTCGGCGACGACTAGCTGGTCGAGAACGCTAACAAAGAGTGTGTGATGCTGTGAACCCCGTTGTGGTCTCACCTTCGTTACTGTGGTTGCTATGGTCGAAATCTTGGCGCATTTCTAAACCCTTTTCTACTCGCTTCCGTCCGCTTCCGGCACGCCATGGAGCTTCCCGAGAAGACCCAGACTCCAGCCCACGGCGAACAAGAATGTGCTCGCCCAGCCTCCGTGAAAGGCGGGCTTTACAACAAGAACGTTTTCCCCACTGATCTGTACATTGTGTTGCTCATTCCAAGTTGTTGGTTGAGAGAAAATAGAATTTCCGCGACCAAGAACCTCAACTTCCTAAGCGAGTATGATACTGGTTCATGCGATGGGTCAGCGCGATGGCGCTCTTGTGTGCAGTTTCAGCCAACGTTTGTTCTGGTCAGATTGATCAACGGAAGCCGACCCGGCCTGATATTTTTCTGATTACGATCGATACGCTTCGGTCAGACCACGTCCATTGCTATGGTTACGACCGGATTCAGACACCTGCCCTCGATCGTCTCGCGAAGGATGGCGTGCAGTTCATGCAGGCTTTCACGCCGAGTCCGATTACCAACAGCTCACACGCAAGCATCCTCACCGGATTGATGCCCAGCTCTCACGGAGTCTCCGACTTCGGCGTCCCGCTTTCGGCGGACCATTCAACTTTGGCGGAGTTGCTGAAGAGCAGAGGCTACAGCACCGCGGCCTTCATTGGCTCGATCATTCTTGATAGCAGAACCTTTGCACCGGGACTGAATAGAGGGTTCGATCTTTACGACAACTTTACGAAGTCAAGGAAAAGCAAGTCACGATGGAATAGTCTAGAACGTCGGGCTGCGACAGTTGCGTCACACGCTGAGGCATGGCTGGATGGCCATCCTAAGCAGCCTCGCTTTATTTGGATCCATTTTTACGACCCGCATGACCCATACGAGCCTCCAACTCCTTTTTCTCAGAACTACAAAGACCGGCCGTATGATGGCGAGATCGCTTATGCCGACTCTGTACTCGGCACCTTTCTTGAATACCTCTCAAAGCACGACTCGTATCAGAAATCCATTGTGATTGCCGTTGGAGATCACGGAGAGGGCCTAGGTGAGCATTCCGAGGAGACGCACGGCATCTTCCTTTACGATTCGACGACACACGTACCGTTGATCGTTAAGCTTCCTGATCACCGCAACGCTCGCACGGTCGTGGACGCGCAGGTAAGCACGTTGGATATCCTCCCGACGATGCTCGACTTGCTACATGTGCCTCGGCCGGAGCGAATCGACGGACAGTCCCTCTTGCCTTATCTCGATGGCGACAAGAAGAGCCACTTGGTTCTAGGCGAAACCAATTATCCCCAGCAATTTGGTTGGGCTCCGCTCCGTTCGGTCCGTACGGAAGGATTCAAATTCATCGAGGCCCCCAGACCAGAACTCTACAGTCTACTCGCCGATCCCGGCGAAATTCAAAACATATACGCTCCTTGGGATTCAACGGTCCAGAAATCTCGCTCGATCTTGTCGGATTGGTCGAGGCGGTCGCCTCCAATGAATCAGGCGAAGGTATCGGTTCCCGAAAGCACGATGGATGAACTCAAAGCTTTGGGGTATTTCGGTCGCAACGATGCTGTCAGCTCGACCAGCGTTCCGGAGCCGTTTATGCTGCCGGATCCTAAGGACCACATTCAGGAGCAGAACCTGCTTCACAAGGCAATGATTGCGGAGGAAGACGGTCGCTCCGGCGAAGCTCGCATTGCTTTGGAGAATCTGTTGCGATTGAATCCCGATTCATCGGCAGCACTCGGCCAGTTGGGAGAGCTGGAGTTGAATACTGGAGAGGATGCAAAAGCGGCCTCCCACCTGAACAAGGCGCGAGCGATGCAGCCAAACGATGCAAAGCTCGCATTAGAGGCTGGCCGGGCTTTGGAAAGGCTGGGTAATCTGGCCGGAGCATCCGAAGCCGTGGAAGCCAGCGTGAAGCTCTCGCCTGCACAATTCTCAGCGCGACTGCTTCTTGGGCAATTGTATTTGAAGTTGAAAGACGCGAAAGCTGCAGAAGATCAGTTGCAGGCAGCTGCATTACTTCAACCGCAAGACCTTCAGGTGCAACTCGAATTGGCGAAGTCTCAGATCGCCCTGGGGAAATTCTCAGAGGCGCTTCGCAACCTGCTTCTTCTCTCCAGGTCCGAGCCGAATACTTCGGAGGTTTTCGAACTCTTGTCGAGTGCTTATGCCGGGTTGAGTCGCGCAGAGGAAGCCGAGCAGGCTCGACGCCACGCAGACTCCTTACGCAACAATCACCGTTAGATTTAGGTTGGCAGCCGAAGGAATCGAAATTCCCATCAGCAGCTATGGCTTAGCAACTGCACTTTGTGATTCTTCAAAAATCTCGTTCAACACATGGCCTCGCATCTGCGGAGTCGCCGTCACGCCATAAATGTGAAGGATCGTTGGGGCAAGGTCATATACGGATGCCACGAACCCCATCAAGCGCACCCCGCGCCTGATCCCCGGGCCCATAGCAAAGAAAGACCCGGGAACATCGTCGCCATCGGCGAAATCGTGCTTGGCAATGACCGGCGTTGTCTTCTCGTGATCCATGTGGGCGTGAGGATCGGTGTCCTCGAATTCGCGGAGCGGCTTGATGCCGTGGTCCGACACGATGAAAACATAGGTGTTCTCGTCCGCATGTTTCAGAATTGTCCCAAGCACCTTGTCGAAGGCGATGTACTGGTTGGGGAATGCATCCGTGCGGACGTCATTGACCTTCGGGTTGTAGCCCACGTTATAAGGGGCGATGGGATAAAGCCAGTGGCCGGTGCGGTCTTCGCAGGACTGGACGAACCAGGTGAAGTCAGTGGGATGTTTGGTCAGAAGATAATCAAACAGTTGTGTCTGCTGATCGCGGATCAGTTGCACTTTTTTCAGCCAGCCGTCGATGACATCCGCTTCGTGACCCTTCAGTTCCGCGGCCAACGGCATACGCTCGCAGTCGATGTAGAAATCGGCGACATTCTTGATCAGTTCCGCCTTCATTGACGCAGGATAGACCGGATCTCCTCCTTCGACCTCGGAGAGTTTTGGAGCGCACAGGATACCGTCCTCGCAGTTCTTCCCGCGAGTCAGCATACCGCTGATCATGTAGCCGTTGACCGGCAACACCGGAAACGTCGCGGGAACATTTGCCATCCCGACAGTGACGCCGCGCTTGGAAAGCACGGACCAGAAGGGCTCCTGCTTCAACATATTCGTGTTGGCAGTAATCCCGCCGACCACAAACCCGGTAACACCATGCTCGGCCGGTTGCGTGCTCGTGAACATCGTCGAATAGACCCGCGGGCAGTTGGGAGCATCGACGGTGCGTAGCTTGCCGTGTACACCGTTCTTGATCACACCGGCAAGATTCGGGAGTTCGCCCTTCAGAATCAGCGGCCGAATTACATCCAGTTCCATACCATTCACGCCGATCACGATCACGCGGGGCTTGGGTTTGCCACTGCTCTGGGCGTGCCCAAGAGAAGACGCGGTCAGAAACGGAAAAAGGAATAGAATTACTTGGATCCTGCGCAACACCATAAGAGACCTCGTCGCCACAAGGGATGAAAACAATGGCCGCCCCATTCGGTGGCGGCCACAGAGAGATCTTCAAGACTACCACTGGGATCAGAACTCAATTCTCAGCGCGAACTGACCAACCCGGTTGCCTCCAGCGTCGCCGATGCGAGAGGCGAGAACCTGTCCGAATGTGCCCTGACCGTTGGTACTCTCAGTCAGATTTTGGCGCGGATCATCGAAGTTTGGGTGATTGGGGAGATTGCTAAAGCTGCTCTCGAACTTGAACATGACTCGCTCAGTGAGCCGGAAATCCTTGGCGAGCCCAAGGGAGAGATTCACGGTTCCGGGGCCAACCAACGACCCCACGGCAGCGTTGCCAAAACGGCCAACGACGCCGCCGTTGGTGAGGAGTGAGCAATTAAGCGCGTTGTTGGACAAGCCAGTTCCTGGGGCAAAGCCGGGACAAGAGAATAGGTTCGGATTCCACCACTGCGTGCGATTGTGGGGAACGTTGTTGGGATTGCCCGCAAGGTCGGGCCGGTTAAAGCCGTTATTGGCGTTCCCGGAGGAATTGAATTGAATGAACGGCGTTGCGAAGGGGCCAGTTTCATCTAAGAAAATTGTGCTCAGCCGCCAGCCGCCGACGATCCCGTTCAGCACGCCGCTGGCGTTGCCCAGCAGGTAGCGCCCTTTCCCAATCGGAAGCTCGTCCACCATGGTCGTGATCCAGCGATGCTTGCGGGTGCCACCGAGATTGCCATAGTCCCCTCTCAAGTTGTATTGGTTCATCGCGTCGCCCGTAACTTCTCCGGAAAAGCTGGAACCGGGCCATGATTCAGTGTCCGCCAGATTACGCGCCCAAGTCCAAGTGGATTGGAAGGTGAGCCCGTGGGAATACTTGTGGATTAGCTCGGTCTGCATCGACTCATAGGTGCTGACAGCGCCGCCGCAACGGCACCTTACATGATTCCAGGCTGGAAACGGTGTGGGACCGGGGCTGCCATTCACAATAGGGGCTTGATTTAGATTCGGGCTCCAGGTGAGCTGATCCCCGCGGTTGGCAATGTATGACACACGCAGCGCGGTGTTGCCGTGGAGCACCCGTTCGACTGACAGGTTCCACTGAATGCTATAGGGGTCCTTCTTGGCCCGCTGATTCGCGGTGAAGAACGATTGCGAACCAAAGCCGGCGTTAGTGGGGTTGGGATTTAGCACGTTGGGGAACTGGAAGAATCCCGGCGCGCCAAATCCAGCGTTTGAAAAATTACCCTGGAAGCCGTCGTGGATACCCGCCACGGAGAAAAATACGGCTCCCAATGTCGTAACGTCGTAGATGCCGCCGCCGCCGCGAATCACTGTCTTATTGTCCGCAAATGGTCGATATGCAAAACCGATGCGAGGAGCCCAGTCTGTGTAAGTATCGCGCAATTGCTTCGGCCACCCCGCCTGTTTAGAGGTCAAGAAAGGAGTGCAGGGAGCCGGGCCGGGATTGGGGTTGACATTGTTGGGTGAGTTGCAGGCATTGACGGCCTCCGCCCACAGAGGTTGCGTTGCTGCCAGGGACCTGGGGTCCGAGGAGATGATCACGCGTCCCGTGACTGGAACCGTCGGGTCAAAGTTGGTGAGGTTAATGGGATCGTATAAAGGCGGCAACCTCGTAATCCTTAGGCCAACGTCCAACGTCAGTTTCTGAGTGGCTCTGAATGTGTCCGCCGCGTAACCGTAGTAGTGAGTTGTGGTGCCATCGATGTTCCTCGGTGGAGTGTGGGTGACGTAGGTGTAGTAGGGAACTCCAAGCAGGAAGTCGGCGAAGTTGTTCCCTGTGTACTGGCCATTAAAGAAAAAGTCTCCGTAATCGTCGGCGGCCGACGATCCAGAGTACCAGGCAGTGATCAGGTGGAGCTTGCGGAGATCGAAGCCAAACTTCATGGTGTGCTTCCCTTTGATCCAGGTCAGGTTCTCATTGATCTGGAAGTTCTGGGAACGCTCCGGATTGGGCCGGGTGTGAACAATGTTGGTGATGTTGCCATTCCTGGGTTCGAAGACAAAGTCGGGGAACCCGCCGGGAGGGAAAGGTCCCAGTTGCTGGGGATTCAACCCCAGTTGTTGCATGAAGGCTGGTCCATCGATCGGGAAGGTCCCGCCATTCTGTCTGCGGCTGATTCCTCCGCGCAACTCATTCACCAGGTTTGAAGTAATGGCATAGTTGTGCGCGAGCACGATCTGATTGTCATGTTCGAAATCTGCTTCCGCCGGAAGGCCCAGGCCAGAAGGGCTCACCTGCCTATTGTTCTTGTAGGTCCAGCGCCCGAAGATATTCTGCTTGGTATTGATGGTGTGGTCGATGCGAATATCAAACTGATCGGAAAGGATGGGATTGGGAACGTTGAGTGTGTGGTTGTTGGGCGCAAAATTGTCCACGCCTCCCTGGATTGGCAGCGGATAATACTGGAGAATCGCGGGGGCTCTCGAATCGAACTCACCCGTTGGGATAATGTTGCCCGGATAGGGCGTTCCGTCCAGGTGTTGCAGTTGGAGGTGGGGACGCGTTGGATCCAGTTCGCTGCAAATCTGGTTTACGTCATACTGATCGCAAAATTGGGAGAAATTACCATTCCGCATGGCTTGGTTTGGTACCGTCTCCAGGATGGCCGTTTGGCTCCGGAAGCGCATGCCTTCGTAGTCCCCGAAGAAAAAGGTGTGATTCTTAAAGATGGGTCCGGCGAGGGATCCTCCGAACGTGTTGGCACTCTTAGCAGCCTTACCCGGAGTTCCAACAACGAATCGCGTAGCATCCAGGGCCGCGTTCTGAAAATACTCAAATACCGATCCATGAAATGCGTTTGTGCCGGACTTGCTGGTCGTCGTAATGTCCGCCGGGCTGCCATATTCTGCTCCGCCGCCAGACCCCTGCACCTTCATTTCTGAAATGCTTTCGGCAGAGGGGAACATCTCTTTTTGAGGGCCGGAATTGCGGATATCGACTGTGCTAATACCATCTATCGAATATTCGGCTTCATTGGTCCCTGTTCCCTGGACCGAGATGTTGCCATTCTCGTCGCCCGTGACGCCGGGGAGAAAAGCCAGCAGGTTATATGGGCTTGTGCTTCGATTCCCGCGGTAGTTGGCCGGCAACCCCAATACCTCGGTGCTGGTGACGTTGGAGGAGATCGCCTGCGTCTCCGTGTTCACCAGCTCGGCGTTCGCTTCCACCGTGACTTTTTCTTCCGTGTTGCCAATCGTCAGCTTCATATCGGCGCGCACAGTCTGCCTCGCGTCGAGGCGGACGTCCGTCAAAATGGTGTCTTTGAAACCGGTGGCCGTCGCCGAAACCGTGTAAAGCCCGGCCTTCATGTTTTCCGCCTGATAATTTCCTTGGGCGTCGCTGCGTACCTGGCGCGAGATGTTTTCGCCCTGGTTGGTGACAGTGATCACGGCATTGGACACGACTGCACCGGACGAATCAGTCACTGTTCCGAGAATAGTTCCGAACACAGTTTGGGCGAAACTCGGCGTAGCGAGGCACACTGCGATCACGGCAACGCTAGCGGTAACGACGAGAAGCTTTAATTTCATGGATGTCCCCCGCGCGGAAAATCCGGCGCTCCCGACACCGTCGCAAATGAAACCGGTTACATACCCCCGCAAAATGGGCGAAGCATATGCCAGATACGATTGAACAGTCAAGACAATAAAATAGACAATAAAATGGGCGGACGCTCTGAGGCGGACGCTCTGAGGTAAACTGACTCCCCATGGGATTCCGCACAGCCCAAATACTAAAGTGGGCCATCCTTCTGCTGATCCCTAGCTGGGTGGCGGCGCAGTCGTCCGCCAAACACAGTGTTTCGGCCCATCCCAATGTGGTCCTCATTACCCTGGACACGACCCGCGCCGACCGCATGGGATTCCTTGGTTCAAACCGTGGCCTCACTCCAAATCTCGATGCGTTTGCGCGCGGAGCAATTATTTTCTCTCGCGCCTATGCTCAAGTTCCCTTGACCACACCTTCCCACGCCACGATCCTTACGGGAACTTATCCGCAGTTCAATCACGTTAACTACATGGGAGATCCGTTGGGCAAAGGGCTGCCGTCGTTGCCCGAGATTCTTCACGGGAATGGGTATAAGACAGCTGCTTTTGTAGGAGCACTGGTGCTCGACCCGACGAAATTAGCGCCTGGGTTTGAGCGCGGGTTCGATCATTATGATGCTGGATTTCACCGGCGGCGCCCCGGAGAAGACAATTACCACAGTCTGGAGCGCCGGGGAGAAGAGGTCCTGAGTCGTGCCGTCGCCTGGCTCAACAGACATCCCGCGGGGCCCTTCTTTCTTTGGGTTCATCTGTACGATCCCCATGATCCCTATGCGCCTCCGGAGCCTTACCGAACGCGATATGCAGCAGAACCCTACGACGGGGAGATTGCTTACACCGATTCCATCGTCGGGAAGCTGCTCAAAGATTTGCAGGCGAAAGGTCTTTTCGACAACAGCGTGATCGCCGTCATGGCCGATCATGGCGAGGCCTTCGGAGAACACGGAGAGCAACATCACGGAATCTTTCTTTACGACGAAACAATCCACGTCCCGCTGTTGTTCAAACGGCCTGGCCAGAAGACCGGAATGAAAGTGGAGAGTCGAGTCGGGTTGGTGGACGTCGCGCCGACCATCCTCCACACGCTGCATCTTCCCGTTCCAGGTGCCATGCAAGGGCAGGTTCTCTTGGCTTCCGCAACAGGGGCTGGGCGTTCCGAAGAAGGGAGCAGTTCAAACTCCGAGCGTGCGGTGTATTCGGAAAGTGGATATGGTCACCTTTCCTTCGGATGGAGCGTGCTCAAAGCCTGGCGTGCTGGGCACTACTTGTACGTCGACGCCCCGGAGCGTGAGCTCTATGATCAGGCAACGGATCCTCAGGCACAGCATAACCTCGCCTCCGATTCAAAGGCCGTGGCGGAAACTGCGGCGGCGCAAATGGCCGAGTTTCGTCGAAAGACCAACGCCGAAAGCACGGAAAAGACGCAGTTGACGGCAGAACAGACCGAGAGCTTGCACGCGCTGGGCTATATGGGATCGGATTCGGCAGCAAGTGGCGACCCCAAGGACGAAGGTGGACCAGACGCCAAGCAAAAGATCGGTGTCGCCAATCTGCTGTACGACGCAATGGTTGAAATGGAGAGCCAAAGATATCCGGAAGCAGTGCCGATCCTCGAGGAGGTCGTGAAACAGGAACCGCACGCTCTGACGGCCTCCTTGCTGCTAGGACGGGCTTACGTGTCTTTGAAGGAGTTTCAGAAGGCCATCGCGCCTCTTCAGCACGTTGTAGCGACGACGCCTGACAACTCTCTGGCGCGCTACGAGCTGGGATGCGCCCTTGTGAAGACCGGACGGTGGGACGAAGCCGCGCCGCAGTTTGAAGCTGCCGTGTCTCAGATGAACAGCTCGGCGATGATGCACTTTTACCTGGCGCTCGTGTATCAGCGGACGTCGCGCAATGATGAGGCTATGGCCGAGTTCAAGAATGCTCTGCGCTGGGACCCGAAGAACTTCGCTGCCAATCTCTTGTTGGGCCGCATCTACATAAAGCAACAGAAAGCGGCCGACGCCCTGCCCCTTTTGCAAAAGGCCGCGCGACTCCACCAGGACGCGATCGACCCGCACCGACTACTGGCTGAAGCGTATACCCAGCTAGGACAGGAAGAAAACGCGACCCGGGAATTGTCGGAAGCCGAACGCATCCAGGCCAATGGCGGAACGAGAATGGGGACTCAAGTCGACGACCAATCTGAAGTCAAGTGACGGAATCTCAGGGCTCGAAATTGTTCCAGGCGTTCCACGCTCTTGATTGCAGTGCACGCGCGTGTTCCGCCAAGGGTCGTGATAGGCTTTTCCCTTCAGGAAACACCCCGCGGCAAGGATGTCGCGGGAACTACCTTCCTGGGTTCTGTCTGAGATCTACAGATCTATGGCTCACACTATGCGTGAAGTCGCCAGGCGAGCCGGCGTATCACTGGCAACGGTTTCACGCGTGCTCAACAACAGCGAATATGTTTCCGAAGAAACCAGCCGTAGTGTGCTTGAAGTGGTTCGTGAACTCGACTACTACAAGAATGTGCATGCCAGGCGCCTGTCGACCGGACGCAGCGACCTATTTGGCCTTGTCATTTCCGAGATAGCAAATCCCTTCTTTCCCGAGATCATCCGGGGCTATCAGGCTATGGCGTGGAGCCGCGGATTTGACGTGCTCCTCTGTAACACCGAATACGACCGGGAACGAACCAAGCTGGTCATGCGAAAGCTGAGGGAGAGCGACGTTCGTGGAGTCGCGGTTGTTACTTCCGCAGTGGACCGGGACATGGCATCGGAACTCACGGACGCAGGTATACCTTTGGTTTTTTGCAACTCCGATCATGCCACCAGGTTGGTCGGGAACATCCGCATCGATTATGAGCATGGCGTCACGAAAGCGATTCAGCACATCGTCGAACTGGGCCATCGCCGCTCAGCGGTCATTGCCGGTCCGGCCGAAAACCGCACTGCAGTGACGATCAAGAATGCTCTAGTCTCCGGGCTTACAGCCCGTGGATTAAAGCCAGTTTGTGTCTTGGAGAGCAACTATAGGGTCGACGCCGGCGCTTCGGCTGTTCGGGAGGTCTTGTCGCGTCCCGAAAAACCTACCGTAGTGTTTTGCGGAAACGATCTGATCGCCATGGGTGCGATGAGTGCTCTGGAAGAGTCTGGAGTGCGTGTGCCGGAAGATGTTTCTGTACTCGGGATTGACAATATCTTCTTCGCCTTCCTGGCCCGGCCTCCCCTGACGACGATCAGCGTTCCTCGAGAACAACTCGGAGTGAAGGCCTTCGAAGCGCTGGACAGGATGCTGAGGGTCAAACGCCAGAAGGGGCCGAACTACACCTTGGAGACGGATCTCGTGGTACGCAACTCCACGGCGCCGGCGCGGCGATAAGACTACGTGCAGTTTTTTTTAGGGAAGACAGGGCGGGGCCGAAACTTGACAGAATATTTCGGACGGTGCTAAAAACGCACCCGCTGTAGCCGCTACCAGAGGGCGTTTCAGCCACGCCTGCAATTCCCGCAGTAGTGACATGCAGGGTGGTTATTGTGTTCGACCGCGACAACTTCAAGAAAGGTGTTCACACACGCGCATGAAAGCGTGCTGCCGCACTCTCTCCGTCACAGCGAATTTACTCCTCTGCTCGCTGGCGATGGCTTGGTTTACCGCAGCCGCGTGGGGAAGCACCGAATATTATCGCCACGTCGTGTTCGACAACAGCCTGACGTCCGACACTTACTTCTACAGCCGCGGCATGGCCAACGGGTCGAGTTTCCTGGAACTGAAAGACAATCGCCTGCCGGTCGAGACCAAGACGTTTCTGACGCCGCCCAATGCGCTCCGCTTGCGGTGGCAGTCACAGTCGGGAGGCGGTTGGGAAGGCGAGGTGCGGGTCGACAGCTTTCGCAATCGCTTCCCCGAATTCAAGGGACAATCTCTACTTCTGGTGTTTTGCCCAGGAAGCGATCGCGGCCGACGATCTTCCGATGATGGTGCTCTCCAGTACGTCCGAAGGTCTACAGGTCGCCGAATTCCCCAGCGCTTTTAGCGAGCCCTTGGCGCTGGGGAAACTCGCAGGAGACATCCCTGCTGGAAAATGGATCCTTCAGGAGGTAGCCGGAAGATAGCCCTGGCACATTCTAAAGATGTTGCTCAAGTCCACAAGATAGGATCTCAGTCTCCCGCACTCTGGTTTACACAGATGGAATGCCTGAAGATCAACCTCACCTCTTTACCACTCCAGCATTCTCATTTCCGAGGGGCCGGTTCTTCGATCAAGGGGAACGGGTCTTTGAGGTTGTTTTCCTTGTGCTCTGGCTTGCGTTCGTGGTCTTCCTGGCCTATTCCGCGGTACGTTTCCTCCGCGAAAACGCCACAAGGAAGGCGAAGAGCAGGAAGAAACGACGTGATCGCTCAGCATCTCCAGCGCGCGGGTTGCGATAGATGGCAGCGCTGTATGCCTGGCATAACGGGAGGGTCTACCCATTATATGAGTGACGTAGGCGCACGGAACCCAACGATTTCCGCTCCTCGTTATAAACAGAGAGTAGACGTTTCTCCCCTAGGCTGTTGAATTGGCGTCCCCGGCGGGATTTGAACCCGCGTTTGCGCCGTGAAAGGGCCGCAGTGTACGGTAAGTTGCTGAAGCTACGCGACACGGATGGCTTCCGAAAGCAGTTTCAGTAAGGTATAGGAACGTTCGTGGATCATGAATGGATCAAGATTTAGCCCGCTCTCTTTCGCATAAGACCCCTTGTAAATACGAAGTGAGCACATTTCGAAACTCTGCTGCAACGAGATCTCGTGATTTCGCCTCTGTCTCCCGCCAAAGTGTCCTCATGCCTTTTACGATCTGAACCGCAACGTTGGCGGCGAGTAAGGCCCGTTCTGGCGAAAGGAACGGGTTCTTGCTTCGAAATGCATCGGCAATGGTCGAGCGCAGAGCCTCCCTAGCGGACTTTGCACGATGTAAGGAAATGGGTGCAGCAACCAGGTTCAGCCAAGCTGGCCGATCCTGCACAAAATCTGTGATGCAGTCGATGAACGACTCAGCAAAGCGAACAGCCGAC
>Ga0210384_10001804_pt1 | contig 27660 bp, 23 predicted proteins | sample IncBWH2MmetaG_FD_160574 | JGI IMG/M metagenome (GOLD analysis project Ga0210384, IMG submission 160574) | Forest soil microbial communities from Barre Woods Harvard Forest LTER site, Petersham, Massachusetts, United States - Inc-BW-H-2-M | ecosystem: Environmental > Terrestrial > Soil >...
CCATCGGGAATAAACTCATCGCCATGGCCCAGGATTTCCCCGAGGACAAATACGATTTCAAGTTGCAGAAGGACCAGCGCACCTTTGCCCTGAATCTTCTCCACGCCGCCGCACTGGATTTCGTCGTGATACGCCGGATTTCCGGATCAAACCTCGGGCCCGACTTCGGCGAGGGCGACAATCCCCCGAGAGACCTTTTCAGGACCAAGGCCGACGTGGTGAAATTCGTACAGGAGGCCGTCGCGGACGGAGCGCAAGTGATTCAACAGCAGGGCGATGCGGGGCTGGACAAGACATCGAAATTTTTTGGAAACCGGCTGGCCCACAACTCCTTCATCTGGACCTTCGCCATTGAGCACAGCGGCGAGCACTACGGCCAGCTCGTGGTCTACTACCGCGCGAACAACTTGGTGCCCCCGGACTCTCGCCGTTAGAGTGAGTGCAATTTAACGCCTGCAACTCGGACACATTCGACGATCCAAGATTCCCCGGCCTGCCCAAAAATCTTTGCTTTTTCTTCGCCTAGTGGTATTATGACCGTAGAAATGCGGATAGGCGGGCTGGCACAGAGTGGTAAACTGTGTCGCCTGCGTCCCCAGGCACAAGACCAACTCCCTCTTGAGGTGGCATGATGAGCGACGAAAAAACAAAAAATCTGGATCTGGCAATCTCACAAATTGAGAAGCAGTACGGCAAGGGTTCGATCATGCGCCTCGGGAATCGGGACGTTTTGGTGCCCGTGAACGTGATACCGACAGGCTCGATCTCGATTGATGCGGCGCTGGGAGTGGGCGGATTTCCGCGTGGCCGCGTGGTCGAAGTGTATGGACCGGAATCGGGCGGCAAGACCACGCTCACTTTGCACGTGATCGCGGAAGCGCAGAAGCTGGGCGGCCAGGCGGCTTTCATTGACGCGGAGCACGCGCTCGACCCGGCCTACGCGCGCAAGCTGGGCGTGGACGTGGATAATTTGCTGGTGTCGCAGCCGGACAATGGCGAGCAGGCGCTGGAAATTGCGGAGACGCTGATCCGCTCGAATGCCGTGGACGTGGTGGTGGTGGACTCAGTGGCCGCGTTGGTGCCGCGCGCGGAACTCGAAGGCGATATGGGCGATCCGCAGATGGGCTTGCAGGCGCGGCTGATGTCGCAGGCATTGCGCAAACTGACGGCCATCGTATCGAAATCGAAAACCTGCCTGATTTTCATCAACCAGATTCGCGAGAAAATCGGCGTGATGTTCGGCAATCCGGAAACCACCACCGGCGGCCGCGCGCTGAAATTTTATTCATCCATCCGCGTGGATATCCGCCGCATACAATCCATCAAGGAAGGCGACCGCGTGGTGGGCTCGCGCACGCGCGCGAAAATCGTGAAGAACAAAGTGGCCGCGCCATTCCGCGAAGCCGAATTCGACATCATTTACGGCGAGGGCGTCTCGCGCGAGGGCGATCTCCTGGATCTCGGCGTTTCAAATGGCCTGCTCGAGAAGTCGGGCACATGGATTTCATACAAGACCGAGCGGCTGGGCCAGGGCCGCGAAAATGCGCGCGTCTTCCTGAAAGAAAACAAGGACATCCGCGACAAGATCGAGCACGACCTGCGCAAAGCGTTGGGACTTGCCAATCACAGCGCGCCTCGCGCGGAAGATAGCGCTAAGGCCGCTGCACCCGAGGCCCCGAAGCCTGCCGCCAAGGCCGCCGCGGCATCGCAGGGCCGTCCCGGCCGGTAGATTTTCACCAACTCACAATGCCTCTGAATCCCTATAGTACGAGCGGACAGGGATGCCTGCCCAGGAACGCTGGCCTCCTTTACAGTTGCGCTGTGCTCTGCCATTTCCGTAGAATTTAATAGTTGAGATGAACCGGCTGTCTTGAAGTATTGTACGGGCCAATCGAGGATCAAGTGCGGCACACCCCAGCCCTGAGTCAAACTGTAGCTATATTCTGTCTTTTGCTCGCAGGCGCGGTCGGAATCGCTTCCGCTGGCACACCCACACGCCGCTCGCATCACTCGCATGGCGTGTCCAATTATGCCGATCCGGCCAGAGATGACTCCTCGGCGTTTGACGACCCCATAGTCCGCCAGATCGCAGTGGATGCGCTGGGCCATACGAATGGCTCGGTGCTGGCCATGGATCCAACCACCGGGCGCGTGCTTACCATCGTCAATCAGAAGATGGCGTTTTCCGCGGGATTCGAGCCTTGCTCGACCATCAAGCCGGTGATTGCGCTCGCGGGGTTGCAAGAAGGCGCGATCACCCACGACACCATGATCCGCATTGACCGCCGCCGCTACATTGACCTCACTGAAGCGATGGCGCACTCCAACAACACCTTCTTCGAGCGCGTGGGCTCGCAATTGGGATTTGATACAGTCATAAAATACGCGCAGCTTCTCGGCCTCGGCGATCGCGCTGGCTACAATATTCAGGAAGAGCAGCCTGGGTTGCTGCCGTCCAAGCCGCCTGCCTATGGTGGCGTTGCGCGCATGTCGAGCTTCGGCCAGGGCATTCGCATCACACCCCTGCAGCTCGCATCGCTGGTCTCCACGCTTGCGAACGGCGGGACTCAGTTTTATCTCCAGTATCCCCGAACCGATCTGGAGCGGCAGAATTTTCAGCCGCGCATCCGCCGGGAACTTGATATCGCGCCACTTCTTCCGGATTTGCGCGAAGGAATGCTTGCCGCGGTTCTCTATGGCACTGCGAGACAAAGTTACGACCCCTATGGTGAGCAGGCGCTGGGCAAGACTGGCACATGCAACGATGAATCACTCGGCGGGCGCCTGGGCTGGTACGTTTCCTACGCCGATCAGGCGCATCCGAAGATCGTGCTCATCGTCCTGATCCGCGGCGGCAGCCGCCACGTCAATGGTCCGCACGCTTCCGAGATCGCCGGCCGGATCTACCACGGGCTCCGCGAGCACAACTACTTTGCCGAGGCCACGCATAACGCGCAGTACGCAGGATCCAACAGCGTTTCCCGCTAACTCGGCAGTCCCACCCTGCGGCACCAACCTGTTGACTGGCTCGATGCACGCACCTTCCTTTTCACTTTTGTAGCCTGGAGGCGCGCGCTATCCTGCTCCCCTCTCAGGGAAGGGCAAGGGACCAAGGATGAATCTCGGCAGAATCATTTTCTGGGTGGCGTTGTTAGCTGTCGGCGCCGCGCTCGTCGGCTGGACTTTCCAACAGCGTATCAATGCCGAGCAGCAGATTTCAGCGCAGGCCGCGCTGGCACACGACGAGGCGATCAGCACTCAGAAAAAGCTCATCCTGTTCACGGAAAAGATTGTTCCCCCGCGGCTGCCATTCAACGCGCTGCTTGAAGCCATGGGCATCCATTCATCCATGGCGGCGCGGATTACGGCTGCTGCGCAGCCTGTTTTCAATCTACGGCAATTACGCGCGGGAAATCAACTTTCAGTCGGCCGGTCTGTCTTTGGCGACCTGCGCGCCGTGCGCTACCGCATCGATACGGATCGCGTGCTTTGGATTGCGCCGCAGGGCAATGTCTTCCATTCCGAGATTCAGACTATCCCCTCAGAGACGAAGACTGCCGGAGTGAGTGGCGAAATCCAGGGATCGCTCTTCGAATCAATTATCGAGGCCGGCGAAAAAGCAGAACTCGCCATGCGGCTTGCTGAAATTTTCGCCTACGATCTGGATTTCTACACCGATCCACGGCCGGGCGATACGTTCCGCGTGGTGGTGGAAAAGAAATCGTTCGCGGACGGTTCGGTGTCTTGCTACGGCCGCATTCTCGCCGCCGAATACGACAATGCAGGCCGTGCGTTTCGTGCTGTGCTCTTTCACGACAGCTCCGGCCATCCCGCCTATTACACCCCGGAAGGGAAGTCGATGAAGAAAGCCTTTCTGCACTCGCCCCTGAAATTTGCCGCGCCGATTTCTTCGCATTTCAGCACCCACCGTTTTCATCCCATCCTGAAGCAAACCCGTCCGCATCTGGGCATTGATTACGCTGCCCCCACAGGAACTCCGGTGCAGACGATCGGGGATGGCCGCGTAGTCTGGGCGGGACCCAAAGGCGGCGCTGGAAACCTGATCGAAATTCAGCACAACAACGGCTACAGCACTTATTACATGCATCTCTCGCGCGTATTGGTTCGCTCGGGACAGCGAGTCGAGCAGGGTCAGCGCATCGGGCTGGTCGGTATGACTGGTCTTGCGACAGGTCCGCATCTGGATTTTCGCATCCAGCGCGCCGGGCAATTCCTCAATTTCGAGCGGCTGCCCTTACCGCCCTCGGGCCCAGTGGAGAAGCGCGATTGGAGCGAGTTCGCTGCCGTGCGCGACCGCGCACTCATGCAGATGCCGCCGCTGCCAGCGCAGCAAACCGCGGGGCGCGAGGAACGGCGTGCGCCTGCCAGCCCGCCGGCGGTACAGCCGAAACCAACGGCACAATCCGGCCACTAAGCTCAACATTTTCTCACCCCCGAAAAAACAAAGGGCGTCCTCCGAAGAATCAGAGAACGCCCTCCCAAATAATTCTAGTTGACCGAAACTACGCGCGAATTTCCCAGGTATCCCCGGCTCGCAGCAGCTTGCCGAGATCGCCCTTCCCGCGCTTGGCCTGCACCTGCTGAATCTGATCCGCAACCACATCTTCGTAACGCGGCAAATCTTCCCACGCGCGCAGGACGCCGATAGGCGTGGGGAATCCGGGGCGCTGCTCCATGTGCGCGAGGAAGAATGCGTACGCCGCGCGCGGATGATGCTCGTCGTGAACCAGCAGGTCTTTTTCCGTGATGCCGTTGCCGAGCTGTACAACTTCCAGGTCAAATCCTGCCATGCGGATGCCCTTATCGCGATTCTTCCCAAAAATCAGCGGCTTGCCGTGTTCCAGTTGCAGCACATGCTCGCTCCGCGCATCCTTTTCGGTGATGGACTCCCAGGCGCCATCATTGAAAATATTGCAGTTCTGCAGAATCTCGACATACGCCGAGCCCTTGTGGGCCGCGGCTTTCTTCAATGTCTCTTTCAGATGCTGCTGGAAGACGTCCACCGAGCGCGCTACAAAAGTTCCCTCGGCGCCGATGGCCAGAGCGATCGGATTGAACGGACGATCCGCCGTGCCAAAGGGAGTTGATTTGGTTTTCTTTCCCATCTCGGATGTGGGCGAGTACTGTCCCTTCGTCAAGCCGTAGATCTTGTTGTTGAACATCAGCACTTTGATTCCCACGTTGCGGCGCAGCATGTGAATGGTGTGATTGCCGCCGATCGAGAGCGAGTCGCCGTCCCCGGTGACCACCCAGACGTCGAGATCTGGACGCACGAGTTTTACTCCAGTGGCCACGGCCGGGGCGCGCCCATGGATCGTGTGGAAGCCATAAGTGTTCATGTAATACGGGAATCGGCTGGAGCACCCGATGCCGGAGATAATCACAAATTTTTCGCGGGGAATGCCGAGCTCCGCAAACACGGATTGGGTAGCCGAGAGGATGGCGTAGTCGCCGCACCCCGGGCACCAGCGGATTTCCTGGTCCGTCTGATAATCCTTCTTCGTGTAAACCGGCAAAGTGTCCGTGGCCATACTTAATCTCCCAGGTACGATGGGGCTTTAGCCCAGCATCTCTTCGATCTTGTTTTCAATTTCTGATTGCTTGAACGGCTTGCCCTGAATCTTGTTCAAGCCCTGCGCGTCCACCAAAAACTTGGCACGGAGAATCATGATGAGCTGCCCCATGTTCATCTCCGGGACCAGGACATGCTCGTAACCCTTCATCACCTCGCCCAGGTTCTTTGGCAGCGGATTCAGGTGCCGCAGGTGAACATGCCCAATGCGCCGCCCTTTGGCCCGCTGAGCTTTCAGCGCGGCAGTAATCGGGCCGTGCGTCGAGCCCCAGGCGACAATCAACAATTCGCCGGACGGATCACCTTCCGGAACTAGTTCGGGAATGTCATCCGCCACGGCTTCCACTTTTGCCGCGCGTGCCCGCACCATGTGTTCATGATTGAGCGGGTCATAATTCACATTGCCTGTGACATCCTGCTTCTCGATTCCGCCGATGCGGTGTTCGAGCCCAGGAGTTCCAGGGATGGCCCATGGACGTGCCAGTGTCACTGGGTCGCGCCGATAAGGTTGAAATCCCACTGGGTCGGCGGCGAAGTGAACAGGGATTTCCGGCAATTCCGAAATTTCTGGAATTTTCCAGGGCTCGGCGCCGTTCGCCAGGTAGCCGTCGGAAAGAATGATCACCGGCACCATGTGCTTGATGGCGATGCGGCTGGCTTCGAGTGCCACCCAGAAGCAATCACCGGGCGTTGCCGGTGCGATTACCGGTACGGGAGCCTCCGAGTTCCGGCCAAAGAGAGCCTGCAGCAGGTCCGCCTGCTCGGTTTTTGTCGGCAGGCCGGTGGAGGGACCGCCGCGTTGAATGTCGCAAACCACCAGCGGCAATTCAACCGCGACAGCCAAACCGAGCGCTTCCGTCTTAAGAGCCATCCCTGGGCCGGAAGTTGTGGTAATGCCGAGCGCGCCGGCATACGCGGCTCCAATAGCCGAAGTGATCGCGGCGATTTCGTCCTCTGCTTGAAAAGTGGTCACGCCGAAATCTTTGTATTGTGAAAGTTCGTGGAGAATGTCCGACGCCGGCGTAATCGGGTAGGAGCCCAGAAACAGCGGGATTCCCGCCTTCTGCGATGCCGCGATGAACCCAAGAGCCAGCGCCGTATTGCCGCTGATGTTGCGGTAAACCCCGGGAGCCAGTTTCGCGGGCGGAATCTCATAGCTGATGTAGAAGGCTTCGGTCGCTTCGCAGTAGCTGTAGCCGGCCTGCAGAGCCAGCTTGTTAGCCTGGGCCAGTTGCGGCTTGGATTTGAACTTGTCCTCAATCCAGCGCACCGTTGCTTCCATTGACCGGTTGTAGAGCCAGTAGCACATTCCCAAGGCGAAGAAATTCTTGCAGCGGTCCATGCTCTTCGCGTCGAGCCCAAGCTGCTGCAGTGCGGCGCGCGTGAGGCGAGTCAGCTCCACTGCAAACAGCCGGTACCCGTCGAGCGAATGATCTTCGAGAGGATTCGAGGTCATTTGCGCCTTGCGCAGGTCGGTTTCCTTGAAAGCGTCCAGATTGACGATCAGGATGCCGTTCTTGCGCAGGTCGGAAAGATTCATTTTCAGCGCCGCGGGATTCATGGCCACCAACGCATCCACAGAATCGCCCGGCGTGTACACGTCGCTCGACGAGAAATGCACCTGGAAACCGCTGACGCCCGGTAGAGTACCCGCAGGGGCGCGAATTTCCGCTGGATAGTCCGGAAAAGTGGCCAGGTCGTTGCCGTACAGCGCCACGGTATTCGTGAATTGATTGCCGGTAATCTGCATTCCGTCGCCCGAATCGCCACAGAACCGGATGACGGCTTTATCAATTACCTCTCGCTTGCGGTGCGGTGTTTCAATTACGGTCGTCGGCATAAGCTCTCAGGACCCTCAAATCCACGGAAGATAAAAATGCGAGGAACTCCCCGTCTCATCCCCACATAGGTGGACAAAAATGGCGTTCCCCCGCGCCCCACAGAAGAGTAGCACGCCGCGACGGTCGGGAGAACCAAAATTGAGACACGGACATGCCGTTCTGGTCATCGAGAAATCCACTCAGTAATTAAGATGCAGAATACACGCGCCGCGTCCAGAAACTCAAAGTAATCGAGATTGAACTGGATGCCGCGGCACTGAACCTAAGCAGGGATGGGAGCGCTCACGGCTTACGCCATGGCCGCCTGCATGACCATGGCAAATAGGCTCAACTGTATGAAGGTGGGTAGATTGCTCCTGCAGATCACTTCACCGAAACCGTCTAACCCATGCCCTGAGCCTCCTGGTTTAATGTCTGTCGCGATCTGCATCGGGACGGCTATGCCGCCAAGTCCAGTAATCTTTCCGCTCGTCCTCACTCCGTTTATCAAAATCGCGATGCTCCCTGTGGTTTTCGCCTTCCCACTGGAGGTAATAATTAGTTTCATGGTCATCCCAGCGATGGTAATCGTTGTTATACGGGTCATAGACACGATTGCTGGCGGGAGTGCTGCACCCGCCAAAGTGCGCTGGCGCAATCAAGGCTGCGGCAAGTAGAAGCAGAAAAAAATAACGATCAGTAAAGTGCATTTCCTCTCCTTATGAGTTCATTGAGGGTGAATTGTTTGCAAAATTGATCACACTAATCTCGGACCGTCGACCCTAATATGACTATTCGCGTGCGCGGCATGGGCCCACACGAGTCCAGAATGCAGCAGGAATTCCGCGGTCTTCTCAAGCCCGGATACAGCGTCCTCTACATCTTCCCAGAGCTTTTCCCGCACGGACCCTGTGGTATGTCTGGCAACACGAATGATCCAACGCATGGCTGCCTCTTTCACCCGCAGTTCCTCGAAGGCTTCCCCCGTAGAGGGCTCCTCAGCAAGGAGCACGCCGTAACCTGAGTCAGTGAGATCGGCTACCAGAGCCGTCAGGTCCTGCAGCCGCGTCTCGATTTCCTGCTCGTAGGAGGCTTCCTCGCTGCGCTGAGGAAATTCGATCACCCGCGATTTCGGCGGCTCGACCAACACTGGCGATTTCTTTGCGGCCTTCTTCACGCGGCACCTCGTGTGGCTTGAAAACCTATTACAAACGAAAGAATTGCACGGCCTAGGCCATTGAAGGGCCTTCATGTAAGTGGTTGATAAAGAAATGTTTAGCTAACATATTCTCAGCACCGCTACAGTCATCCCTTGGGGACTAGGACCCGGCAAATCTTACACAAAACAAGCGCGTAGCTTTTTTCGACTAGATCGACATCCGCTGTCCCTGGGCAGCTCATGCGAGCTGAGATCTGCCTTTTTTAAGGACAGTGACCGCGGGTAGTGACTCATTTTGATTCCAGAGGGGCTTGCACGGGTTGGGAGGGCGTGGCATCATGGGTTCATGCCAAAGCGTATTAGCAAGAGACTCAAAGACCCAAACCAGACCGCAGCTGCAGTAGTAGCTCTCGCCACCGAGGAACCATCCGGTCTAAATCAGGCCCTACTTTCCCACATCATGTCCGAGATGGGGCGTAAGGGTGGGAAGATCGGCGGAAAGCGGAGTCTTGAAACTATGTCCGCCGCAGATCGGAAGAAACGAGCCAAGAAAGCCGCGCGTACCCGCTGGAAGAACCAACCCGCCAAACCTAAGTAGCACGCTTGACATCTAACTCCCGTTCTGTTAGTGTTAGCGTTGCTATGGCAGAACGACTAAAAACCACAGACCTCAGGACCTCTCTAGTGCAGGCGCGCCGCGAGCTTCAAGACCTGCTGAACAGAGCGGAGCGGCTTAAGGACTGGATTGCCGCCACTGAGAAGCTGTGTGGTCGGCGTGGTAGCGCCAACGATAACGAAACAGAAACAACCGGCATAGTTAGATTTCGACGTACTAAGGCTGCTGTTTTAGCTGGTCAGGTGGCCACGCTCTTGAAGGACATTGGTCGCCCTATGCATGTGTCTGAGATTGTGGAGCAATTAGCTAAGCGTGGGCAGCCAGTCACAGCGAAGAATCCTGCTGCGACCGTGGCGGTCGCGCTCGGCCGCAGGCGAGATCAGTTCATTAAGACAGGCCCGAACACATTCGACTTGGTGAACAATGAAATGAAAGTTGCAGGGTAAATAAAAAGGCCCGTGGTTGCACCCACGGGCCGGAACCGAACTCCCTGCTAGAACAAGGAGCAATACCTTGACCAGTTGGCATTGTAGTCGGTCCCCACCCAAAAGTCAATCCCTAGTTTCCTGATCCGTGTCAATGGCGCGATGGCCGAGTGGTTTAAGGCATCCCCCTTGCAATGGGGTGGCGCTTGCTAGAACAGGCGCCCGGGGGTTCGAATCCCTCTCGCGCCTCCACCTTGCGTCATTCTACTTGACATGCTAAAGCGTATTAGCATAGAATCTGTTCACCATGAACAAGCTCAGCCAAGAAAAGCGAACACAGATTGTCTCAGCACTGGTAGAAGGAAACTCGCTCCGCGCTACAGCCCGTATGTGTAATGTAGCGTTTAACACTGTCCTTAAGCTCCTGCCCGAGATTGGTCAAGCCTGCGAGGACTACCAGCGCCGCATGCTTACCAACTTGCCTTGCAAGCGAATCCAGTGCGACGAAATCTGGTCATTCTGCTACGCCAAAGACAAGAACGTGCCCGCAGATTTGCGCGGCAAGTTTGGCTTCGGGGATGTGTGGACGTGGATAGCGATTGACGCCGACACAAAGCTCGTACCCTGCTGGCGCATCGGTGGGCGCAATGCGTGGCACGCGCAGCACTTCATGTACGATCTGGCCTCACGCCTTGCTAACCGCGTGCAATTGACTACAGACGGGCATCGCGTGTACTTGCAGGCCGTCGAACAGGCGTTCGGGACGCAGATTGACTATGCGATGCTGGTGAAAATCTACAGCAATGACCGCGCGGAGGGTGAAGTGCGCTACAGCCCGGCAGAGTGCATGGGATGCCACTCGACGCCTATCATCGGCCAGCCTAAAATGGAGCATATCTCTACGAGTTTTGCGGAGCGCCAGAACCTAACCATGCGGATGAAGATGCGCCGCTTCACACGCCTGACCAATGCCTTCAGCAAGAAGGTAGAAAATCATCGGTGGGCAATCGCGCTCCACTTCATGCACTACAACTTCTGCCGCGTGCATCAGACGCTGCGCGTCACTCCGGCGATGGAGGCTGGTGTCGCTGACCATGTTTGGTCAATCGAGGAAGTTGTCAGTTTACTAGACGGAAGAACCCAAGAAAATGCCGCTTGAAAACATGACATCCAAGGAGTATAGTAGGAAGTTGCCGCTGGGGAGCACAGCGGTATCCCATGCCGGTCCTGACGCGCATCCGCATAGATGGTCAAGTACATTGGAGGTGTTTCCCTGCGAAGGGGGGGAACTGGATAGGCATTTGCGATCCATTAAAGCTGACACTTCAAGCGGAAACCTGGACCGAGTTGATGGAGGAAATGGGAGTCACTTTGGACGCCCTGCTGAAAGAACTCGTTACAACTCGCGACTTCGATCGGTTCATGAGAGAACGTGGATGGACATTCATAGGCCCTACACCCACCCAAACGGAAAACGTGCGGTTCGATCTGCCGTTCATTCCGTCAATGGTAGGGTCGAATGATTCACAGAGATGCGTTTCTTAATAAGCTTCATGCTCTGCATTACCGTTATAAATCCCAACAAAGAAAAACTCAGCTTTATCGCAAGGTGGGCGGAACCCACTGCATTTTTGTTCCCCTTTGTGACCTGCTAGAAGATGAATATGTTGGTCAATGTCTCATGCAGGCCGGATTAACCAGAGCAGAAGCCAAAGCCTTCGTAAGCGCCCACCAGACTTCAAACTGAGTCACTACCTGACCGCGAGTACTATTGACTTTCGCTTTTGATTCGCCTACAGTTACCATGCTGCACTGAAGTTGCAGGAAACTCCCTGGGGGCTGGCTATGACGCTGACGAAACGGCAAAAAGAGGTCCTGAATTACTTGGTGGCATTCCTAAACAAGAATGGCTACTCGCCAAGTTTTGAAGAAATTGCGCACTCGCTAAAGCTGACGTCGCTCGCCACAGTCCACAAGCATCTCTCGACCCTTGAGAAGAAGGGCTACATCCGCCGAGGCTACAACCAGAGTCGTTCGATCGAGGTAGTCCAGCTTCCGAAACCTATTCGCGAACAGGTCCTCGAGCGTCACGTCGTGGAGCTCCCCTTGGCAGGGCGTATTGCCGCAGGGCACCCACTCGAAGCTGTCGAGCAGAACGAAACTATTTCCCTTGCTGATTTTGCCCGTGGGCAGAACACCTTCGTCCTGCAAGTGAAGGGTGAATCCATGCGCGACGACCATATTCTGGACGGCGATTACATCGTCGTGGAACAAACCCAAGTCGCGAATCCCGGCGAAATTGTGGTCGCGCTGGTCGGAGAAGATGAAGCCACAGTAAAGCGATTCTACCGCGAAGCCGGCGGCAAGGTGCGGCTACAACCCGCAAATTCCCAGATGTCCCCGATCATGGTCTCGGCCACGGACGTAAAAATTCAAGGCCGCGTCGTCGGTGTGCTACGCAAGTATTAGAATTTCACCTCAGCTGGCAGAGCCGGTGAGGATTCTCCTGGCTCTGTCCGTCTAAATCCCAGTGTCCCGCATTGCCGCGCCGGACACATTTGTTCCAAAATGGGTTTGCATCGCATTCCTCACAGGGCTACATTCAGAGACCCAGACCTCGACTAAAATAGGCATTCCCGCAATTCGGCCCAAGGAGGGTACATGTGGGGAGACAAGAAAGCGGAAGCTCCCGCGAAGTCTCCGCTCCCGCAACAGCAGCAGCCAAGACCAAGTGTAATCAGTACGAGTTCGACACCTTATCCTGGGGAGGCTAAGAATATGGCACCATCGGATTCAACGTATCCCGCGACTACATCGGGCGGCAACCAGGCGCGACTCGGCGCCAGTCTTCACATCAAGGGCGAAATCACCGGCAACGAGGACCTGCAAATCGATGGCAGCGTCGAGGGTCTGGTCCAACTCGACGACCGCAAGCTCACGGTTGGCGCGAGCGCGCGAGTCACCGCCGACTTGATGGCCCGCGAAGTAATCGTCTATGGCAACGTGAAGGGAAATCTTCGGGCGCGCGATCGCATCGAGATCAAGAAGGACGGCTCGGTGGTGGGCGACCTGACCACGGCGCGCATCATGATTGAGGACGGCGCGTATTTTAAGGGCTCAATTGAAATCGACAAGGCCGGCGACGTAGGCGACACGGACCTCGAAAAGCCGGCTTATACCCGCACCGGGAAGAGCACTGCCGCGACATCTTCTTCCTCGGATTAAAGAGCTAAGTTCGCTCGCGCATAGACGCGCACGCGCCTGGCGTGGGACTTACTTCAGGTTGGCGGGCCACTCCATGTGGCTCGCCGGCCAGCTTCCTCAGTCTGCGTTTCCCCCGCAGCTCACGCACTAATTGATGAAGGGAGCAACCGGATGATGATCTGCCCGCATCGCACGGTGCAGCGTGGGTGTGTGAATTTCGTCAGGACTTGTCCGGGAAAACATATTGCTGGATTTGCGTGCGGCAGCGGCAATTTGCTAAATGGATGAGGCTGCTCTGACCGCAAATCGCAAGGAGAACTGCCAATGAGGCGCCTCGGTGGGATCTTACTAGTTGTTTTCGTTTGCGCGGCTCTGGCGACGTGTGGCGGCGGTGGCGGCGGAATGGTCATGAACCCACCTCCACCCATGCCTTCAGATTCACCATTCTGGGCCCAATGGGGCGCCAACCCCCAGCACGCAGGAATGGTGAACGCAGCAGGGCAAGCCGTAACACATCAACTCGCCGACATCGTGTACGACCCGTTCGTGGCCCAGGAACAGACCGAAAGTCTCCCGGTATTTGGCGCCCCTGATCTGGTAGCGCATTTTCAAGCCACCATCACCGACGGCAACGACGTTTACATGATGACGAAGACCGGACATTACACACCCTGCAATCCAGCCGGAGATTGGGCCAATGGAACAGCCTGCGGCCCGAATGCCTGGCAGAGCATGGTATGGAATGAGACGCGTTTTACCTGGGAAAGTGGACAACTGGTGAAGATTTGGTCTTTCGTCAGCGATTGGAAACCGGAACCGAATGCAACCAACTTCAATCAGGGATTCGCAGGCCTGGGCGGCTGGGAACCGGTGTTCCATGCCGTGGACGCCAACAATTTCATTTATGTTCCAGGCGCGGGCGGCAGTGTCTGGAAAGTAGAGAAAGTAGGAGGTACATCCAGCGCTCATATCATGCCTGTATTTAATGGGTTGAATACAAATACGGCAACTGCCTACGTTTCCGGACCACTGACAGCCGATTCCACCGGAAACATCCTCTACAACGTGATTGCACTGATGAATCAGGGAGCTCCCTGGAATACCGTTGATGTCGCCGGAGCATGGCTCGTGAAGCTTGCGCCCAACGGCTCAGCAACCACCGTAAGCTACGCAGCGTTGGTTCCCGGCGCGCCCGCAGGCACGGCAGCCACCTGCCCGGGCCGCTTTCACGCAGTGGCGGACCCACTCCCCTGGCCGCCGACACTTGGCGCCACACCTGCCCCAGTCCTTTGCGGTTCACAAAGGCCGGGCATGAATATCGCGCCAGCCATCGCGGCCGACGGCACCATCTACACAGTCAGCCGCGCACATTTCGCCGCTGCGCAAGCCTATCTGGTTGCTGTGAATCAGGACCTCACACCGAAGTGGCAGGCTTCCATGCAAAATTTGCTTTCCGACGGTTGCGGCTTCCTCGAGCCCATCTCCGGGCCCGCAAACACTGATCCGAATTCGTGCCGTAATGGCGCCACGCCGGGAATTGATCCCACGACCAATGCGCTGGGCTCAGGTTCAGTCCCGGATCAGGGATCGTCTTCACCGACAGTTGTGCCGGATGGCGTCGTCTTTGGCGCGCTCGACAGCTACAACTATGCTCGCGGGCATTTGTTGAAATTCGATGCCCAGGGGCATCTTCAGACTGCTTATCCATTTGGCTGGGATTCCACACCCGGCGTGTACACACACAACGGTACTTATTCAATCGTCATCAAGGACAATCATTATGGCGCGGCCGCTTATTGCGGGGCGAACGACCCGATTTGCGCTCCCACGTCGCAGACGTATTTCATCACGCAACTTGATCCGAACATGCAGATCGAATGGCAGTTTCAGAGCACCAATACCATGAGCTGCCAAAGAAATCCCAGCGGGCCTCCAACCTGCGTCTCGGATCACCCTTTTGGATTTGAATGGTGCATCAACATGCCGGCCATCGACATGAACGGCACGGTGTACGTCAACAGCGAGGATGGCAACATCTATCAGTTGCCGCAACCCGCGGTGATACCCCCGAATAAAATAATCACTCAACCTGGCGGAAATCTCTTCCTGAATTTGGCCATCGGCGCGGCCTATACGCCGATCTCCATCGGTGCCGATGGGAAGCTCTACACACAAAATGACGGCCATCTGTTCGTTGTCGGAAATTGATTGTGATTTATGCTCCGTGAGCAGTGATAAATCCCGCAGATGCAACCCTCCTGCCCCTCGACCTGCGACATCGAGTACTACGTATTTCTACGAATATCGCGATTTCATTTTTTGTGCTACCTTGGCTTGTTTTTGCACGCCCCAGGACGCGTTTTAGGGGAAGTGATGAGCCTGAATGGGGAGACCTTTTGCCAAATCGCTCGGGGGCAAGCGGGGACGGACGAGCGAATTTCTATCCGGTAAAGGTTGCGAATAGGATTCGCCGCAAGGTGCTCAAAACAAATGATCGAGACCAAGTCTAATCGGTAATAAATCCGGGGGTCCCCGGGCAGCCGCACACAGAATCACAGTTGCAGTGCGACAAAGGAGAGACGGAGGAAAAATGCCGGCCGGGTGCCGGCAGTACGCAGATGCCGGGCGCGGCGCGCCTTTCCCGCTGCGGACTCTTCGTTGACAGAACTTGCTTCCTACTCTAAACTTGGCGTTTGTCTCCAGACGGAAAGGTGTGACTGAACAGATGCGGACGCATGTAGCAAAAGGCCGTGAAGCGGAAGGCCTGACCGTAGGCGAAAATTGGTTCGTGGTGGACGCGCAAGGACAGGTGCTCGGGCGCCTGGCCACGCGTATCGCGCGAATCTTAATCGGCAAGGATAAAGCGAATTTTACGCCCTACCTCGATTGCGGGGATCACGTGGTGGTGATCAACGCCGAGCAGATTAAACTCACGGGCAACAAGATTGATCAGAAATTGTATCGCCATCACAGTGGTTATCCGGGTGGGCTGAAAGAAATTCCCATCCGGGTGATGTTGCAACGCCGTCCCGAAGAGGTACTGCGCGAAGCGGTGCTGGGTATGCTCCCGAAGAACAAGCTCCGCGCGCGCCGCGCCAAGAAGCTGCGTGTTTATGCCGGAAGTGAAGCGCTTGCCCGCCACGCCGGACAGAAGCCTCAGCCACTCGCGTTGTAGCCTCGCACCAGGGGTTCTAAAATTTCTGCACGCTGCGGAGAAATCCGCCGGAGACGTGCTTGCGAAGTCCGCTGCAACTGCGGAACCTTCGCTGCGGTCCCTTCGCGAAGGGCGCGCAGGTATACAGGAGGAAAGTTGAGTTCATCCGCGAGTTCTTTGGATAGCGCCAAAGCGAAACAATTTTACGGCACTGGACGACGCCGCGAATCCGTGGCGCGCGTGTATATCAAGGCGGGTCCGGCGAGCTTCACTGTGAACGGACGCCCCGTGGATGAATATTTCAGAAACGTGGCCTGGAACACTGCCGCAGTCGAGCCGCTGAAGTTCACGCAAATGCAGGATCAGGTGGAAGTGAAGGCCACCGTGAAGGGCGGCGGAGTGGGCGGGCAGTCCGGAGCGGTCCGCATGGGCCTGTCTCGCGCGCTTTCAAAGCTCAACCCGGATCTGCGTCCCAGTCTTCGCAAGAACGGTTTCCTGACGCGCGATCCGCGCATGAAGGAACGCAAGAAGTACGGGCAGAAGGGCGCACGCCGCCGCTTCCAGTACAGCAAGCGCTAAGGTTTTGCGGTCCGGCTTCCTTTAGGAGGCCGGACCGAATTCACGGCCGGCAAGAGGCCGGCAAAAAAGGATGCTGCTCCACTCGAGAAATTTGCGACGCGGAGAAAAAGCATCCCTCTTTAGGAGGAGGTAAATTGGGAGTCGAAATCACGATGAAGGAGCTTCTGGAGGCCGGGGTTCATTTCGGCCATCAGACGCGGCGCTGGAACCCGAAAATGAAGGAATACATTTTCGGCGAACGCAACGGCATTCACATTATTGACCTGCAGAAAACCCTGAAGATGTTCCGCGAAGCAGCACGCTACGTTGCTGAATTGGCCGCGCAGGGTAAGACCGTTCTTTTCCTCGGCACCAAGCGCCAGGCCCAGGAAGCCATAGCCGAAGAGGCCAATCGCTGCAGCATGTACTATGTCAACCACCGCTGGTTGGGCGGCACTCTCACCAACTGGGTAACGCTCACCAAGTCCATCAAACGCCTGAAGCTTTTGAAAGCCATGAGCGAAGACGGGCGCCTGGCACAATTCTCAAAGAAGGAAGGGGCCCGGCTGGATCGCGAGTTGAAGCACCTGCTGCAGAATTTTGCCGGCGTTGAAAACATGGCCACGCTTCCCGACGCCATGTTCGTGATCGACCCCAATGCTGAAGTGATTGCCGTGCGTGAAGCCCGCCGCATGGGCATCCCGGTGGTGGCGATTGTGGATACCAACTGTGATCCGAATCTGGTGGACTGGGTTATCCCGGGCAATGACGACGCACTCCGCGCCATCCGCTTGTTCACTTCGAAGATTTCGGACGCCGTTCTATCCGGCCGCCAATCCTTCGAGCAATCGCAAATCGCGGATCAAAAAGCTGCGCAAGGCGTGACGGGCGAAGAAGGTGTCGAATATGTGGACACCAGCGCCTATGAAGTGTACGAGAAGCAGGAAGGCGATTTCGTGGAAGGCGAGCCCACCGACGTGGTTCCACCGGCGGAAGAAGCTGCAGCCGCTCCGGTACCAAACGGAAATGGAGACGACACGGTTCCGCGCTGAGCGGGGAACTGCTGCGGCGCCCGCGTTTCGCCGGCCGTTATTCTATCCGCTGGGCAATGAGCGTGTCCGGCGTTCAAATCTGAATTCCTCGAGAGGGAATTAAATATTTTTATGGCTACAGCACCTGACACCGGAAAGAAAAATGTATCAGCGCAGCAAGTGAAGGAGCTGCGCGACCGCACCGGCGCCGGGTTCACGGCGTGCCGCGAAGCTTTGATCGAGGCAGGTGGGGACATCGAGCAAGCCATCAATCATCTGCGCAAGAAAGGCCAGGCTGCCGCTGCCAAGAAAGCGCAGCGCGCCACATCCGAAGGCTTGGTGAGCTGCTACATTCATGCAGGCGGCAAAATTGGCGTGCTTGTGGAAGTGGATTGTGAAAGCGATTTCGTCGCGCGCACGGGAGATTTCCAACGTCTCTGCCACGACGTGGCTATGCACATTGCCGCGCTGGATCCTCGCTTTCTCCGCCGCGAGGAGGTGACCCAGGAAACTCTCGATCGCGAGCGGGATATTTACCGCGAGCAAGCCAAGGCCACCGGCAAGCCTGCCGAAGTGATCGAAAAGATCGTGAACGGCAAAATGGAAAAATTCTACGAAGAAAACTGCCTGTACGAGCAACACTTCATCAAAGATGAAGGCGTGACGGTGAAGGAACTGGTGGACCAGGCCATTGCCAAGCTCGGAGAAAATATCACCGTGCGCCGATTTTCCCGCTTCAAGGTCGGCGAGATGGACGGCTCCTCGACCGCCGCTTCCGTTGCCGGCGAACCGGAGGCACCTCCGGCCGCGCCTTCCTCCTGAACGCAGATTTTCATTTCGAACTCGATTACTTCGGCGCGGTGATGAAGCTTGTGCGGTCGTCGCGTGAGCTTGCGCGAATTCTCTGCTAGAATGCCCGCGCGACACGCCTCCGCGTTGCGCGGATTAGCAGCGCCAGGGGATCGTTCCACACAAATGGCAAAGACTGATACAACCAGCCGAACGGTTGCGAATAAAGGGACGCCCGTTTACCAGCGCCTGGTGCTGAAACTTTCAGGCGAGTCGCTCTCCGGCCCCCAGGATTCGGGCATTCACGCTGAGACGATCCAGGGAATCGCGCATGAGGTGAAGGAAGTGCGCGATCTGGGCGTGCAGGTGGCCATCATGGTTGGTGGCGGAAATATATTTCGCGGCACGCGGCAAAAGGAATTGGCAATTGACCGCGCCACCGGCGACTACATGGGCATGCTCGCAACAGTGATCAATGGATTGGCGCTGATGGACGCTCTCGAAAAAGCAGGTTGCTTCACGCGTCTGATGAGCGCGATTGAAATGCATCAGGTGGCCGAGCCGTTTATTCGCCGTCGCGCGACGCGCCATCTGGAAAAGGATCGCGTGGTAATTTTCGCGGCCGGCACCGGCAACCCTTATTTTTCGACGGACACCGCTGCGGCCCTGCGCGCCATGGAAATCAAAGCCCAGGTGATATTAAAGGCAACGCGGGTGGATGGGGTGTACGATGCGGACCCGGAGAAAGTGAAGAGCGCGAAAAAATTTGAGCGCATCACCTATCTGGACGTCTTGAAGAAAGGGCTGGCGGTGATGGACTCGACCGCCATTTCGCTCTGCATGGACAACAAAATGCCCATCGTGGTTTTCAACATGAATGTCCCGGGAAACCTGAAGCGCGTGGTGCTGGGCGAGCGAGTAGGCTCGGTGGTCAGCGCCGCGTAATGCACCTTCTGCGGAGGCAATTCATCCCATGACAACCATTGCCACAACTAAGGATGCTTTGAGCCAGGCGAAAATCCGCATGGAAAAAGCAGTAGAGGATTTCCGCAAGGACCTCGCGAGCGTCCGCACCGGGCGCGCCAATGTCGCGCTTCTTGATCATATTCGCGTGGACTACCACGGCACGCCCATGCCAATCAATCAACTCGGCAACTTGACCATTCCCGACCCGATGATGATTGTGATCTCGCCATGGGATCCGGGTGCGGTTCCACTGGTGGACAAAGCTATCCGCACTTCTGACCTTGGCCTGAACCCCGCGAACGATGGAAAAGTGATTCGAGTTCCGATTCCGCCACTCACCGAGGAGCGCCGCAAAGAGCTCGTGAAGCACATCCACAAGGTGCTCGAGAATCACCGCACCGCCGTCCGCAATATCCGGCGAGACATCAAGGAAGCGATCGAGAAACTTGAGAAGGAAAAAAAGATCAGCGAGGACGATAAGAAGCGTTCGCTCGATGAACTCGAGAAAGTGACACACTCGGAAACCAAGAAGATCGAAGATCTCTCCGCCGCGAAAGAAAAGGAAGTAATGGAAATTAAATGATGACCCGGTGCGCGGCTAATTCACGGTACGGACATCCTCAGGCAGCATGAGCACGAAAACGCATTCGCCGGTCGCAGGCGGGCAAGACAGCGTGCCACGGCGAATCAGCTTTGCTGGCGACGCGTCGGGAAACATTCCCGTGAAGTGAAGCGAGCGCAAAGAGCTCGCGAGCGGCCGCAGCTTGTCGCTGCCACTTACAAATTGAACCGCGTCTATCTTGGCTTCCTTCTTACCCGGAGAAAGCAATACCAGAAAATCCGCTTCTGCCTTTTCGTTGAGCAACTTTCCGAGATGGAATGTCCGTAGTTCCGATAATTCGCTGCGGGCACTGTCTACGATTTTTATAATCTGTGATTCCTTCGCATCGGGGCCCAAGAGCGCGATCAAGCGGCCGCGCGTCTCTGGAACAGAGCGTGCCGCAGCGATAGCCATCGCGTAAGTGTGAACCGCTTCTTCCTTCAGTCCACGCTTCTCGAGCACGCGCGCCAGATGATCACCCACCTCGCCATGCAGTTCGAGCAACCAGGAGGCGCGGATGTATCGCTCGGCAACGTCCAGATTGCCTTCTTGAAAATAGACCCAACCGAGCGTGTCCCAATAAGCGCCGATGGCTATCACCGCGCCCAGGTCATCGAGCGTGAGGCGAGCCAATTCGACGTTGCGCAGACTGGCGGCGGTGGCCGCGGTGGCCGATTCGGCATATCGCTTGGCTTTCTCGAGTTCGAGTTGGTGTTCCGCCAGGTTGTAGGCAATGTTGTTCCACACACTGGGTGTTTGCGAAAGTTCCGCGCCTTTTTCAAACGCCGCGAGAGCTTTTTCTTTCTCGCCGGTATTGATGTACGCGTTGCCCAGGCTTACTTGCAATCCAGCATTCTCGGGAGTGAGCACCGTGGCCTTGTCGAGTTCAGGCACCGCCTCCGTATATTTGTGTAGCTCGAGGAACAGGCCTCCGAGTGCCGCATGCGCGATGGGGTCGAGGGGGTTCACTTCAATTTGCTTGCGGAATGCGTCGGCGGCATCGCTGAATTTTTGTTGTAACTGAAAAGTGATACCCAGGTAGTTGTAGGCATGCTCGTCGTAGGAATTCACGCCGATCTGTTTTCGAAACGCAGTGACCGCGTCGTCGAATTTTCCGAGGCGGAGAAACGCGAGGCCCAGGTCGGTCCACGCCTCCTTGTGCTCGGGCTCAAGATCCACCACGCGCTGGAACAGAGGAATCGCGGCGCGAGGATTTCCAGAATTGAGCGCCGCGAGGCCGGCTTCGACGAGCTCGTCCGCTTTCGATGTGGAAGGAATCGCAGGAGCGCCGGTGGCTGCGTTCTCAACTGTCAGCACTTGACTTTCGTCAGACTCAACTGCGCGTGTAAACGCTTTGTAGTCGCTTCTCCGTGACGCCGGGAGATCACGCATCTTGAAATTCATCACGCGCTCGACCATCACCTCATGGTTCTGGCCGTGATAGCTGGACTTATATTCGGCGTAATCGCGCGCCACAGAGATGCCTACTGGAGCATGCGCCGTGAAATTCGAAGGCAGCGCCAGTTTCAGATTCACTGTCACGTCCAGCGGACTCCCGATTTGAATCGAGGCAGCCGAGTCTTCCGGTACATCGGGCACTCCGATCACCACTACGGGGAGAGTGACCTTAGCTTTCTTACTCGACCAATCGAGAAAATTTGTTTGCGAGAATTCGAGTTCCAGCTCAAAAGGCTTGTGCGTGTCGGAAGGATCGCTGGGTTTTACGGCGGTGACGTCGCCGTGCAGTCCGTCCATTGTGGCGATGGTCTGGCCGAGTTCTTTCCATCGTGTCTGTGGAGTGCGGCGGAAGGCGACGCGAAGTGCGAATTCATTGTCTCCGCGCAGAATGTAGCGCAATTTCGCGGTCAGTTTTCCAAGTTCGCTCACTTGCCCCTCGATCTCCACGCGCTGGGAAGAATGAAATGGGGGATCTGCAGGCGTCTCGACGATCTTGCCGGCACCGTCGGAAGGAACGAGCAGTGCCGACTTGTTTCGCAGCGCGGAAGCTAGAAGCCGAAACGGTGCGACCTCGGCAGTCGAGTCCATCCATACCAGACCGTTGTCGAAGGGAACCGCAGTGATCACATGATCGAATTGTGAAGGCGACGGTAAAGTTGTGTCGAGGTTGCGCGTCAAGGGAATCAGGACGGCGTCCGATGGAATGTTCGCGGCTGCGAGCATAGCGGCCAGCAAGGTGTGCTTATCTTTGCAATCTCCGTATTGATTGGTGAAAACTTCCGCGGCAGAGTGCGGCTGATAGCGCGCCAGGCCAAATGACAAGCTGACATAACGGATGTTTCTTGAAACGTACCAATAAAGCGCCTGAATCTTGTCGAGCTCCGTTGCGTAGCCTTGAATCAGCTCCTGCGTTTTCGCGCGAATTTCAGGTGTCGGCTGCGTGCGCCCCAGTTCCAGCTGGGCATACCATCGCGCAACATTTTCCCAACTTGCGAATGTGGTGAGCTGAACGGCCGGCGGCTTGGGTCCGGATTTCTTCGATTTTGCTGTCCCGGTGTGCTCCTCATCGGCTGGGTGGGCGAGCGTTGCTCGTTTCCAGCGGTAGATGGTCCGTCCACCTACATTTTCCTTTTCGTAAGGGAACCCGGGGGATTGCAGATTGACGGCGCGCCCAGCGGGAAGATTCACTTCCAATCGCTCATCGAGCACGATAGCGCCTTCGAGAAAATTGTGTTCAAACCAGAATTCGATGGGCGCGAGCGGCGTCACCAGACGCGTTACGATTTCATATTCGAGCGTGTCACCCGGGTGCAGCGCCGGGACTGTAATATGTTTTTCTTTGAAGTCCGTATATACCGGCGCATCACGCGCCACGGGCGCGGTCATTTCTTTCACTGCATCGGGGGCTGCTGCGATGACAGTGGAGTCCGCTTTGCGCACGTGCACGCTGCGCACATCCATCTGCTCGTTCGCTGAATTGAATCCGAAGACAAGTTCGCCCAGTTGGTGCACGCCCGCATCGCTCTGCACGCGGATTCGTACTCGCAAGCCACGCTCACCGGTGCCATCGTTTTCATAGCGTGCCGTGGTTACGTAAGACTCGATCACGAATGGTTCCTGCGAATATTCCGCGGGTGCCGGCTGCTGACTAACCCTTCCGGAAGAAGAGCGAGAGGGTCCAACGGACGGTGGAGCTTGCTGACCAACGAGGGTGGCCGAACAACTCAGGATGATTAAGATGCCTGCGCAGAGACGAATCATGCCAGCTCCCTGTTGAAATTTGGCGGGACCAGTTTAGGCGGGTTCCCAAAAGGGGTAAAGCATTCGCGGATGCGGTGTTGAGCAATTGTGAATCGGACCTTGGAAGAGGAGGCGAGAAATAGATCTGGGCTATTCATTTCCTCGACCCCCAAGTACTCTCAGGCCGAGGGCTTAGGTTCCTAAGTCCTTATACGTCAATTTTATACGGGAATTGCATAGCCGAGGTCGCTTGCCGCGCCCGGTTCTCCGGATTCGTCGGCGACCGGCAGGAGCCGACGGAAGCACCTGGTTGCGGTAGGATGCCGCCACAGGCGTGGAGGATCATTTAGCGAATTTGCGGTTTTGATGCGGAAAATTTTTCTGAATTTTTTCTCTCCAATTTCCACAGTGAAACGGGTTGACAGGAGTCCTTCTTTTTCCTATACTTGCGCGGTTGTCCAGGGCCTATTGTGCCTGGTGGTGAAAGGGAAGTCTTCCGCCCCGGAACATAGAACGACGGAACGGGGTAGTTGGAAGAGCGGCCGAAATGGGGCGCCAGCCCCGCAAAGCCGTGTAGAGCCTCTCCGCTGTGAGCAGATGCAGTTCACTCCTCGGGGTGAAGCGTCGTTGCGGAGTACCTGAGCCGTTCCTCGGTTTAGTAGGCGACCTTTTCTGTTCATTACACCTGCGTAGCTCTGCGCGGCGAAGTTTGCAAGCGCGCGAGAGCACGCACAGTTTTCGTGTTTTCAGGGGGAAAGCGTGCCGACGTTTGCACAATTGGTGCGTTACGGCCGGGAAAAAATCCGGACGAAAACGAAATCACCTGCACTGGAAGGATGTCCGGAAAAGCGCGGCGTATGCGTTCGCGTGTACACGCAGACGCCGAAGAAGCCGAACTCAGCGCTGCGTAAAGTGGCGCGCGCGCGGCTGACGAATAGCGCCGAAGTGACCACCTACATTCCCGGCATCGGCCACAATTTGCAGGAGCACTCGATCGTGCTAGTGCGCGGCGGCCGCGTGAAAGATCTTCCCGGCGTTCGCTACCACGTGATCCGCGGAACGCTGGATGCAGCGGGCGTTGAAAATCGCAAACAAGGGCGCTCGAAGTACGGCGCCAAGCGGCCCAAAGCCGCACAGAAGTAGGAGAGCGGAACGATGCCACGTAAAGGTTGGGTTCTTCGTCGAAAAATTCCCGGCGATCCGGTGTACGGCAGCGACCTGGTGCAGAAGTTTATCTCGAGCATGATGTACGACGGCAAGCGCTCGACCGCGCAGGCGATTTTCTACCATGCCATGGATCAGGTGGCGAAGAAAACGAACGATGATGCGTTCAAGCTTTTCAAGAAGGCCATCGAGAACTGCAAGCCGGTGCTGGAAGTGAAGACGCGGCGTGTAGGCGGCGCGAACTATCAGGTGCCTGTGGAAGTGAACCCGTTCCGGCGGCAATCACTGGCGATTCATTGGTTGGTGCTGTACTCGCGCACGCGCGGCGGCAAGACCATGACGGACAAACTCGCGGAAGAAATTATGGACGCGGCAAACGGCCGGGGCGGAGCAGTGAAAAAGAAGGAGGACGTGCACCGCATGGCGGAAGCTAACAAAGCTTTCGCGCATTATCGCTGGTAAGCGGAAATTATCATGGCACGCCAAGTCCCAATCGATCTCACCCGGAACATCGGGATCATGGCTCACATTGACGCCGGAAAGACGACGTCAACCGAGCGAATCCTGTTCTATACGGGTGTGACTTACAAGATCGGCGAAGTGCACGACGGCACGACGGTGATGGACTGGATGGAGCAGGAGCGCGAGCGCGGCATCACGATCACGTCGGCGGCTACCACTGCATCCTGGACGCGCTTCGACAAGAAATATCGCATCAATATCATCGATACTCCGGGCCACGTGGATTTCACTGTGGAAGTGGAGCGTTCGCTACGCGTGCTGGACGGCGCTGTGGCGATTTTCGACGCGGTGGCCGGCGTGCAGCCGCAGTCGGAGACCGTGTGGCGGCAGGCGGATAAGTATCGCGTCCCGCGCATTGCGTTCATTAATAAGATGGACCGCATCGGCGCGGACTTTGACCATTCGATTCGCTCGATGCGCCAGCGGCTTTCGGCCCACCCCGTTCCCCTCCAGTTTCCCATCGGCAAGGAAGACAACTTCATCGGCGTAATTGATTTCATCGAAGAGCGCGCCATCATCTGGAAAGATGAAACACTCGGCGCGGAGTACGAGATCCTGCCGCTCGAAAAATTATGGGACGCCGCACATGTGAAATCGCGGCCTGAGCTCGAGACGGCTTTGAAGGCTTCCGCGTTGACGCCGGAATTTTACAAAGAGCATCGCGAAAAAGTGGTCGAATATATTGCCGAGCACGACGACGCCATTCTCACCAAGTATCTGGCCGAGCATAAGCTCGAGCCCGCGGAGCTGCGCGCTTCGATTCGCCGCTCGACCATTGCGCTGAAACTGGTTCCTGTCCTGGCAGGTTCTGCATTCAAGAACAAGGGCATTCAGCCGCTGCTCGATGCGGTGGTTGATTTCCTTCCTTCACCCTCGGAGTTGCCGCCCGTCGAAGGCTTGACCACGGATGGCTCTGAGCCGGTATTGCGGCGCGCTTCGGACGATCAACCGTTCGCGGCGCTGGCGTTCAAGATCATGACCGACCCGTACGTCGGGCACTTGACATACATCCGCGTGTATTCGGGAGTGCTGAAGACCGGTCAGTCGGTTTACAACTCGTCGAAAAAAACGCGGGAGCGCATGGGCCGCTTGCTGCGGATGCACGCCAACAAGCGCGAAGAAATCGAATCCATCGAAGCGGGCGACATTGCCGCCTGCGTGGGACTGAAAAACGTCACCACCGGCGACACCCTCTGCGACGAAGACAAGCCGATCCTGCTCGAGTCCATCGATTTTCCAGCGCCGGTGATTTCGGTTGCCATTGAGCCGAAGACCAAGGCGGACCAGGAAAAAATGGGCAACGCGCTTGCGAAACTGGGGCAGGAAGATCCCACGTTTCGCGTGCACACGGACAACGATACTGGACAAACCCTAATTTCCGGCATGGGCGAGCTGCACCTGGAAATCATCGTGGATCGCATGATGCGCGAGTTCAACGTGCAGGCAAATGTGGGACGCCCGCAGGTGGCTTACCGCGAAACGATCACCAAAGTGGCGGGCGGCGAGGGGAAATACATCCGCCAGACCGGCGGCCGCGGACAGTACGGCCACGCAAAACTTTCCGTGCATCCTCTGCCGAATTCGAATCACGAAGACATGCATGAAATGTCCACGGACGAAATTGATTCGCTTTCAAAATCCGTGGCCGGCAAGGGTGGCAAGTGGCATTTCGACAAGGAACACCGCTTGCTGTTCATTGATAAAGTGATCGGCGGCTCGATTCCCAAGGAATTCATTCCGCCGATCGAAGACGGCGTGCGCGAAGCGATGGAAACAGGCGTCCTCGCGGGCTACGAGATGGTGGATTGCGCGGTGGTTCTTGAAGACGGCAGCTATCACGATGTGGACAGCTCGGAAATGGCGTTCAAAATCGCAGGATCAATGGCGTTCAAGGATGCCTGCAAGAAGGCCCACCCGAAATTGCTCGAGCCGATCATGCGCGTTGAAGTTGTGGTGCCGGAAGATTACATGGGGCCGGTGATCGCAGACTTGAACTCGCGCCGGGGACAATTGCAGGGCAGGGAAGCGCGCGGCGGCACTGAAATTATCAATGTGCAGGTTCCGCTGGCGGAGATGTTTGGGTATGCCACAGAAATTCGCAGCCGCACGCAAGGCCGCGGCAGTTTCACCATGCATTTTTCGCATTATGAGCAGGCGCCAAGTTCAGTTTCCGAAGAAGTGATTGCCCGCGCGACTGGCAGGACAGTTAAGTCTTAAGAATTTGACCTGGCCGACTGGCCGGGCACGCAGAAGCGGAGGAATCGACACACATGGCGAAGGAGAAATTCGAGCGGAGTAAGCCGCACGTAAACGTGGGGACGATTGGGCACATCGACCACGGCAAGACGACGTTGACGGCGGCAATCACCAAAGTGCTCTCGAAGAACAACCCGAAGGTGCAGTTCCGGGCGTTCGATTCGATTGACAACGCACCGGAAGAGCGTGAGCGCGGAATTACCATTGCGGTGGCGCACGTGGAGTACGAGACGGCCAACCGCCACTACGCGCACATCGATTGCCCGGGGCACGCGGACTACATCAAGAACATGATCACCGGGGCGGCGCAGATGGATGGCGCGATTCTGGTGGTGGCGGCGACGGACGGACCAATGCCGCAGACGCGGGAACACATTCTGCTGGCGCGTCAGGTGGGCGTGCCGTACATCGTGGTGTTTCTGAACAAGTGCGACGTGGTGGAGGATCCGGAGCTGCTGGAACTCGTGGAGCTGGAAGTGCGCGAACTGCTGAAGACCTATCAATTTCCGGGAGACACGGTGCCGGTGGTGCGCGGGTCGGCGCTGAAGGCGCTGGAGGGCGATGCGAAGTGGGAGAAGTCGATTCTGGAATTGATGGAAGCGGT
>Ga0210384_10001806_pt1 | contig 27652 bp, 24 predicted proteins | sample IncBWH2MmetaG_FD_160574 | JGI IMG/M metagenome (GOLD analysis project Ga0210384, IMG submission 160574) | Forest soil microbial communities from Barre Woods Harvard Forest LTER site, Petersham, Massachusetts, United States - Inc-BW-H-2-M | ecosystem: Environmental > Terrestrial > Soil >...
TCGTGCCGACTTGAACTTCCTGAGGCATGTGAGACTCCCCGCGCGAACCCGTTTCGTTGTGATTGTGCTCGCTCTCGAATCAGGAGGAGATTGAATCGGCCCGGTTGGACGCGACGCTCTACTCCTGAAGCTCTTGCAGTCTCAAGTCTCGTCCATTTTCTGTCGAAGTACTGTGCAGAATGGCTCACATTTTCAATCCGCCCCGCAGCTGGCTTCCCAGCTACTTGATGTCCTTCATCGCCATCAGCGAACCGTAGTCGCGGCCGGAGGGCTCGACAGCCCGCGCTACCACCCCGGTAAAAGCTTCGCGAAATTCGGGATACTTTGCTACTAGTGCCTTGATCACGGCCACATTTTCCTTAAACGTCCGCGCGGTATCCGATACATCGGCGGCCTGATAATTGACTTCCGCATCAAGCTCGTCTCCAGTGGCCAGCAGAAAGAGTTCCGTCAAATGATAGACCTTGCTGCCCGCGCTTAGATCCACGGCGTGTCCGTCCGCCGTCATATCGGATGGTTGCGCTGCCTGGAACTCGTCGTAGAGTTGGTCGGTGGCGAGCGTTTGCATGAAGTCCACGGGAGCGGACAGGGCCATTGCCTCGCGGTAATACAGCCAGGCATTGTGATTCTGTGCTTTCGCTTTGAAATCGCGAGCGCGCTGGATGAACCACGTTGCATCGTGTCCCGCCACTTGCGAAGATTTGGCATTAAAGCCAGCAAGTTTCCAGTCCGTGCCTGTCTGCTGCAGGACAAAAGTCAATGTCCTCGCGCCCTGAGGGCCGTTCACGTCGAGAATGGTTAAGCCGTACTTACTGGGCGGCAGATTGGGCAGGACAAATACCGCGCTATCCTTGGTCTGACCCGACTTCCCAAATACTCCGCACAGAAATTCGGCGCGCGCGAGGGGTTCCGGGCCTTCAACTGTCAGCAAGAAGGGCGGCCGAACCGTCGTTTTTGCGGCGGTGAAGGCGGCCTGGTTCTCTTTGACTGCCGCTTCAATTCCGGCAAAGCTGGAGGCCACGGGCGCAATGGAATTCTGCTTGAGAGTAGCCACGTCGCCACGCGCCGACATTTCGAAATAGCGCTTCGCCGCGGTTTCGAGCGCGGTTCGTACGGAGGTATCCATGTCCGCGGCGGTCTGGCAGGTCTGGGCGTGGGCCAGAGTTCCTGGCGAAGTTCCGAGCGATGCTCCCAGCAGCAGGAAGCAAAGCCATTGTCGGCCGCGCCGGTGATTCCGGAGCGCGAATTCCGAACCAATACCTGAAGCAATACCCAAAGGGAAAGCCTCCGCTGGCATTTTACGCGCAGTTAAAGCCAAGAGGAGTCTAAATGCTTGCAGCGGCTGCACCTGCAATGGGTCGTTCGTAATCAGTTCGCAAGAAATAAGGCCATCCGGCGTTCTACAAGCGGTGGTAAAATCGAGCAGGCCGCAGTGGCTGCCGCGAGCGGTAGCCGCTCGCGGAAATGGGGAGATTCTGATGCCGGGCACATGCAGACGGGTTGGTTGGGTGATCTTGCTGGCAGCTCTTGCTCAGACTGCTTATGCGCAGACAGCTGCCCCCGCGCCTGCTCCGACCGCCACCCGGCACCACAAGTCTCACCGCAAGGCCCAGAAGCCGCTCGTGCTTCCGCCGCTGCCGAGTGGTCCGCTGAGTCAGTTGCCAATGGACCAGATTCCGCCAACGCCGGCGAAAGTCAGCTATCAAGGTGGGTTGCTGACCATCTCGGCTCAGAATTCGACCCTGGGTGAAATCCTGCGCGATGTGCGCAAGCTCACCGGGGCTTCGATTGATGTTCCTCCAGGCTCAGCCGTCACCAGCGAGCGGGTGATCGCGCACCTCGGCCCGGGAGCGCCACGGGATGTTCTGGCAGGGTTGTTCAATGGCACCCAGTTTAATTACGTGATGCTCGGTTCAAGCTCGGATCCCATGGCTGTTTCGAGCGTGGTGCTTACGCTAAAGACATCGGCGGCTGGAGAGACCCAGACCGCAGCGAACGTCTATCAGAACAATCCGGGACCGATGCCTCCGAACCGCTTTCCTCAGCCTCAGCCCTTCAACCAGCAGCTTATCGTCCCGCAACCGGGCAACGGGCAACCTGGGGTTGGACAATCGGCGAATGCCGAGGGCGACGAAAGCAAAGATGAAGAACAGGATAACGCCGACGACAGCGCCGACGATCAGGCGCAGGCCGGACAACCCGGTCAGCCCGAGGTGAATGGAAATGTCCAGGACCAGCAGCAACAAGACCCAAACCAGCCGAACGCCGGGCCGAAGACCCCTGAGCAGATTCTGGAGATGCTCCGCAGGCAACAGCCGCCCGGGGCCGTCATTCCGCCTCCGCCGCCCCAGCAGTAACCTCGTGGCGCTGACCTCCGGGGAAACACTAGGCCATAACAGGCTGCGAACAAGACGCGGCTAGCCGCGTCTCTACGGGAAATGAGGGATTGGACATCGAGAACGCGGGGGACGCTTTAGTCACCGCTTGCGGGGCTTTGATGGGGTACTAAAGCCCGAAGGACGTTGGGCCGAGAGGGGTTGAGCGCGGCCAGTAATCCGCAAATCGCGCAATACGCGCCGAATACACCCAGAATCACACTCAGGATTGCCGTGCTGCTGATTAAGAAAGCTGCGAAAAGTCCGTTCACGTTACAGGCCCTTGTTGCAACCACCTTCTGAAGCATGCGATTGCAAATGTTTTACTCTATCCGCATTTGACCCCCGTCGCTGTTAACAACTAAGATACGAGAATCGAACTGCGTATTTCCACTCTCCAACATTTCTTGGGACCCGTCCACGTTACGGAAGTCCATAACGTGTAACACTAAATGGCCATCACCAGGATCTCGGTGCGCGGCGCGCGCCAGCACAACCTGAAGAATATTGACGTCGAAATTCCTCGCAATACCTTGACGGTCATTACGGGGCTCAGCGGCTCGGGCAAATCCTCGCTCGCTTTCGATACGATCTACGCCGAAGGCCAGCGCCGATACGTCGAAACGCTTTCGGCCTATGCTCGCCAGTTTCTCGACCAGATGGAGCGTCCCGACGTCGATTCGATCGACGGCCTCAGCCCATCGATTTCGATCGAGCAGAAAACCACCAGCCGCAGTCCGCGCTCCACCGTCGGCACCATAACCGAGATCTACGATTACCTGCGCCTGCTCTACTCTTCGATCGGCGTGCCGCATTGCCCAAATTGCGGCAAGCCCATCACCCGCCAATCTGCCGAACAGATCGTGCAGCGTGTCATGTCGCTCACGCCCGATGATCGAGTCATGATCATGGCGCCCATCGCTCGGGGCCGCAAAGGTGAATTCAAAAAAGAGATGGAGAAGCTTGTCCAGCACGGTTTCTCCCGCGCCCGCGTGGATGGTGAACTGGTGAATCTTGAAGACGACCTCTCCCTCGACAAGCGCAAGAACCACACCATTGAAGTCGTCGTGGATCGCCTACTGGTGAAGCCCGGAATCGAACACCGCCTCGAACTCTCAGTCGGGCTGGCCATGAAACTCGGCGGCGGTCTTGTGCTTGTCGCCGTCGTCAACGGAGACGAAACCCTCTACTCTTCTCGCTTAGCCTGCCCGGATTGCGGCATCAGCGTTCCGCAACTGGAGCCGCGATCGTTCTCGTTCAACAGTTCCTATGGAGCCTGTCCCGAATGCCACGGCCTCGGAAGCCGCTACGATCTCGATCCTGCCAAAGTAATTGTCGATTGGTCGAAGCCGATACTCGATGGCGGCCTGGGACCGGGGTCGGCATCGCAAAACCTGATTCGCAGCATCCAGTTGGTTGTGCAAGCCTACGGTTTCGACCTGGCGACGCCCTTTGAGAAATTTCCCGATAAGATTCAGAACCTGCTGCTCTACGGCGAGCCGCAGCGGGGGGGGCAGCGTGAAGGCCAGCGCGAAGGGAAGACAGGATTTCTCGGGATTCTCGGCCACCTCAAACAGAATCTCGAATCCTCCACTTCCGATACCTATCGCGAGTATCTGCTCGATTTCATGTCGGCCACCGAATGTTCGGTGTGCCACGGCAAGCGTCTGCGTCCGGAAAGCCTGGCAGTAAAAGTGAATGGCATGTCCATTGCCGATTTCACGAGTCTTCCGATTGCACGCGCGTTCGAAGCCGCGCGCAAGATCAAACTGACGGGCAGGGAACTGACCATCGCCGGACGCATCGTGCACGAGATTACCGAACGCCTGCAATTCCTGTACGACGTCGGACTGGGCTACCTGTCGCTCGGCCGCTCGGCTGCCACGCTCTCTGGCGGAGAAGGCCAGCGCATCCGCCTCGCCACGCAGATCGGATCCAAGCTGCGCGGCGTCCTTTACGTGCTCGACGAACCTTCCATTGGCCTGCACCACCGCGACAACGGGCGTCTTCTAGCCGCGCTCGAGAACTTGCGCGACCTCGGCAACACGGTCCTGGTCGTCGAGCACGATGAAGAAACCATCCGGCGCGCCGATTATGTAATCGACCTCGGCCCCGGCGCTGGGCGTCATGGAGGCGAGTTGGTCGCTGCCGGAACGCCCGCCGAAATCATGGACTCGCCGGGCTCCCTCACCGGCGCCTACATCTCTGGGCGCCAGCGCATCGCTATGCTTTCCCAGCGCCGCAGTCCGAATGGGAAAGCCATCACCATCCTTGGAGCGCGCGAGAACAACCTCAAGAATCTCGACGTCGTTTTCCCCCTCGGCGTGATGACGGTTGTGACCGGCGTTTCCGGCTCCGGCAAATCAACCCTAGTCAATGACATCCTGTATCGCGCGCTGGCCAAGCAACTCTATCGTTCCCGCGAACAAGCCGGCACGCACAAAGCCATCACCGGATCGGAGCTGATTGACAAGGTCATTCGCATCGACCAGTCGCCCATCGGCCGCACCCCGCGCTCCAATCCTGCAACCTATACCGGCATCTTCGCAGCGGTTCGCGACCTCTACGCCATGCTGCCCGAATCCCGCGAGCGCGGATACAAACCCGGACGCTTCTCCTTCAACGTTCCTGGCGGACGCTGCGAGGCCTGCCAGGGCGAAGGCCAGCGTCGCATCGAAATGAATTTCCTGCCCGACGTTTACGTGCAGTGCGAAGTCTGCGGCGGGCGCCGCTACAACCACGAAACGTTATCGGTTCACTACAACGGCTACTCCATCGCCGACCTGCTGGAAACGCCCGTGTCCGACGTGCTGCAGATTCTGGAGAACATCCCGCAGGTAAAGCAGAAGCTGCAAACCCTGGTCGACGTTGGCCTCGGATACATTCACCTCGGTCAATCCGCCGTCACCCTCTCCGGCGGCGAAGCTCAGCGCATCAAACTCGCTCGTGAACTCGGCAAGCGCCAGACCGGGAAAACTCTTTATCTTCTCGATGAGCCGACCACCGGACTCCATTTCGACGATGTGCGCAAATTGCTTGACGTGCTGCATCGGCTGACCGACCTCGGAAACACGGTCATCATCATCGAGCACAATCTGGATGTTATCCGTAACGCCGACTGGATCCTCGATCTTGGCCCCGAAGGCGGAGAAGAAGGCGGCCGCATCGTTGCCCAAGGCACCCCCGAACAAGTCGCCCGCGTGAAGAAGTCCTACACCGGCCAGGCACTGACCTCGTATTTCAAAGGCTCAGAAATAAATCGGGCAGCAAAAAACGGATGGGCAAAAAATGCTTCCGCAAAGGGCGTGCTCACGCCCACTGGCACAGGAGAACTCGTGTGAATTTCTCCCCGGACGATCTCCCCGAGCATCCCACGCCAAGTCCAGTGCCCGCGGATGGGGCGCCCGTGTGGGGACGGGCGCCCTCGCCCGTCCAAGAGCAAGGCTCGGCAGATGCCGCTGGCGATAGCGACTCGGGATGCGCTGCCGCCGCAACGCATTTTCACAAACCACAACCCACCGAACTCATCCCAACTGCGCCGCCCGATCCAGCCTGGACTGGCGGGGATGTCCTCCGTCTCATATTCCTCACCATCGTGGCGCTCTTCGTCGGAGTGTTTGCCGTGCTGCTCATCGCGCGCTGGTGGGTATATCCGCACACAGCCCTCGGCGAGATCGCACGCGTCCCGCTAGTCGTCGTCGCCGGACAATCCCTGGCGTACCTTCTCATCCTCGCCTACATGTATGTGCTCGTGACCCGCGAGCGCCGCCGTCCCGATTTTCTCGCCGCCATCCACTGGAACTCGCCTTCCAACATTGCCGTTTATGTGTTGGCGGGCTTCGCGCTTTCGCTCGGTTTGCAAGTTCTGGCTCATTTCTTGCCGATTCCGAAGGAGCTGCCCATCGACAGCTTTTTCCGCACGCCCGCCGAAGCCTGGGCCCTCAGCATCCTCAGCGTTACCCTTGCGCCTCTGATGGAAGAGCTTTTCTTTCGCGGCTTTCTCTATCCCGTGCTGGCGCGCCGCCTCGGTTTGCCGGTCGCCGTCTTCGTGACCGCGCTTGGTTTCGCCCTGCTGCACGGCGCCCAACTGATGTTCTCCTGGGGACCGGTGCTTGTGATCTTCCTGGTCGGCATGGTCCTGACCATAGTGAGAGCCAAAACAAATTCCGTAGCCGCCGGTGTTCTCATTCACATGGCCTACAACGGAACCATTACCGTAGCGATGTTCGCCGCCACGGATGGGTTTCGGCATCTGGAGAAATTGAATCAGTAGTAGGCGGCAAGACTCCACCCGTAGAGACGGGGCGGTCCGCGTCTCTCCGGGAATTCAGACGTCCCCTTCAGAGGGCTGTGCCCGTGCTATCGTAGAAATTCATGTCAACTACGCGACAAGAGCTCTTGGAAATGCTGGCCCACAAGTCCTTTCGCCTGGGCGAGTTTCAGTTGTCCTCGGGCAGCACCAGCGACTATTACATCGACTGCCGCGTCACTACGCTCGACGCGCGTGGGGCACAACTCGTCGGCGAAGTCTTTCTCGCTGAAATCCGGGAGCAAGGCTGGGAAGCGGACGCCGTCGGCGGACTGACCATGGGTGCCGACCCCATCGTCGTCGCCGTCGCCGTCACCAGCGGAACTATGCACGGCTTCCTCGTGCGTAAGGCGGAAAAGCAGCACGGTACCGGCCAGCGCATCGAAGGCTTCCACGAAAAAGGCGCGCAGGTGGTGATCGTCGACGATGTGTGCACCACCGGATCCTCCACCGTGCAAGCCATCGAAGCTGCCCGGGAATACGGCTTCGAAGTGATCGGCGTGATGTGCCTGGTCGAGCGCCAGGACGCCCACGGGCGACCCAGCGTAGAAAAAGCCGCCGCACCCGCGAATTTCATCTCGATTTTTACGGCGAATGAGGTGCGAAAAGAGCACTTAGCAATTAGCACTTAGCATTTAGTTGCAAAACGACCAACGACGAGCGACCAACGACTGACCCATGATTCAAACCCTGGAATGGACCAACGCCGGCGTCGTCTTCATCGATCAGACGAAGCTGCCGACCGAAGAAGTGTACGTAACCTGCACCACGCACGAGCAGGTCGCGGACGTGATCCGCAACATGGTCGTCCGCGGAGCGCCCGCGATTGGCGTTGCCGCCGCCATGGGCATTGCGCTGGGTGTGAAGAATTCCAAAGCCGAGAACGGGGCAGACCTCAAGAAAGATTTTGACCAGATCTGCGAAGCCATCCGGCAGACGCGCCCTACCGCCGTCAACCTGTTTTGGGCCATCCGCCGCATGACGGAGAAATTTGAATCCCTCCGCGTCCGCCCCGTTGTGCAAATCAAGCAAGCGCTGATCGAAGAAGCTCAGCGCATGCACGCCGAAGATATCGCCGCCAACCAGGCCATGGGACGCCACGGCGCTACCCTCATGCCGTCCAGCGGCGGTGTCCTTACCCACTGCAACGCCGGAGCGCTTGCCACCGCCGGTTACGGCACCGCGCTTGGCGTCATCCGCGCGGCCGTCGAACAAGGCAAGAAAATTCATGTCTACGCCGACGAGACCCGCCCCTTTCTGCAGGGTTCGCGCCTCACCGCATGGGAGTTGATGAAAGACGGCATCCCCACCACCGTCATCTCCGACAACATGGCCGGAGTCATGATGCAGCAAGGAAAAATCGGAGCCATCGTCGTAGGCGCCGACCGCATCGCTGCCAACGGCGATGTGGCCAACAAGATCGGCACCTACACCCTAGCCGTTTTGGCCAAGGAGCACGGCATCCCGTTCTACGTCGCCGCGCCGATTTCGACCGTCGATCTTGCCACGCCCGACGGCAGCAAAATTCCCATCGAGCAGCGCAATCGAAGAGAAGTCACGCACATCGCCGGCAAGCAGATGGTGCCCGATGGAGTCCAGGTCGAGAACCCAGCCTTCGACGTAACGCCCGCAAAATACGTCGCGGCGATAATCACCGAGAAAGGCATAGCGCGCGCTCCGTATTCAGAATCGCTGAAGCAATTGTCGGAGGCATCGAGCAAATTCGCGTAGGGACAGCCGCCCTCGGCTGTCCAGCCGAGCGCAGCGCGGAAGGTCTCTTCGAACCGATCCCAGAATGCCCACCGTCTCTCAATCCCAACTCACGTTCCAGTGTGGCGGCCAGCTCATCCACCTGGACGCCTACCTGCCGGAGACCCTCGACGGCCCCGTTCCGGCAATCATCGCGCTCCACGGCGCCGGCGGCAATGTCTCAGGCATGGAGCGCTACGCCAGCGTGCTAGCGGCTGAGGGCTTCGCTGTTTACTTGCTGCATTATTTTGACCGCACCGGCTCTGAGCCCGCCGACCTACAGTCGATGAAGAGCAATTTTCCGCTGTGGATGAAGACCCTCTGGGACGCGATCAGCTTCATCGAAACCCAACCCCAAGTCGATCCGGAACGCATAGCTCTCCTAGGCTTTTCGCTGGGAGCCTATCTCTCGCTCGCCAACTCTGCCGTCGACCATCGCGTAAAAGCCGTCGTCGAGTTTTTCGGAGGCATGCCCAAAGAGATGAAGCTCTTTATGAGGCGCCTCTGCCCCGTGCTAATTCTGCATGGCGAGGCCGATCCGACTGTCCCAGTTGAGGAAGCCTACCAGTTGCAGAAGTTGCTGGAGAAGAAGGGCATCGCGTACGAAATCAAAATCTATCCTGGTGCTGGCCACGGATTCGAGTCCGAAATTTGGAGTGATGCAAGTCTCCGGAGCCTGCGATTTCTGCGGAAATATCTTAAATCCTAACCACAGAGGACACTGAGGACACACAAAGGAACACGGAGGACTTCTTTCTCAACGGACAATTGAATTGATGTGCACAGCCACCGCTTTCCCCTTGTGTTCTTTCCCCATTGTTCCTCGGTGCTCCCTGTGGTGAAGACTCTAGCCGCCGGACTCTCCGACCGAACTTTTTCCCCTCAGCATGCGTATTATATTCAGGAGGAGTTGCCCCCATGGTCGCCTTTCTGCTCTGGTGTTTTCTCTTCGTGCTGTGCTGGCCCGTCGCCCTGCTGGCGCTGATCCTCTATCCGATCGTCTGGTTGCTGTTGCTGCCCTTCCGGTTGGTAGGCATCGCCGTCCACGGAGTGCTCGCGCTGGTTTGGGCCGCCGTGATGCTTCCCGCGCGATTGCTCAGCGCACCGTTTCGCCTTTCCCGGGTCTAAAAGCCGCGAGGTCGTCGGTTATACCCCTGGCGGTTCGCCGTCTAGTCATCTCTCTTGTTTCTTAGCTTACTTGCAAGTTTCCTTATCTCTTTTTCCCGCGGCATATTGACGATTCCCTTCGCATCGTCGTAAAGGCTTTCGCGCAAAAGAGCAGCAAGTCGAGCCTTGAGTTTTGCCTGTTCCAACAAAGGTCTGGGAACGACGATGGTATACGACGGAGAACACGTCAGAGTACTCCCGACGTACGCAGTCTTGAGATCAGGTTCTGATCCTCCCAAGATTCCTCCCGGTACTTGTGCGCTAGCAAGGGCAGAAGCAAGAACGACAGACAGCAGGACAAGACTCCCTTTGGCCACATTTCTACCTCCTCCTTATTCTTTCGTGCCCCGAAGGACCAGCCCCAACACCCTCAGGCGGAGGAGAGATGATATGCGTGGGAATGAGGTTGTTTGCTAGGGTAATCCCGTGTGAGTCGTACTGCTTCCGCGGTACCTTGCTCGGTCTTAGCGGAGCCAAAGGCCGAGTCCCTACATTGTCTTCAGCTCAGAACTGACCCGCAGCTTCGCTTCCGTCGCCTTCTGAACGTCGTCGACCGTCAGGCCGGGCGCAATCTCTTCGAGCAGCAAGCCTTCCGGGGTAACTCGGATGTAGGCCATCTCGGTGACGATTGTGTCCACTACCTTTACGCCGGTCAGAGGCAGAGTGCATTTCTTCAGGATCTTCGGCTGCCCATCTTTGGTGGCATGTTCCATGGCGATAATGACGCGCCGCGCTCCGGCGACCAGGTCCATGGCGCCGCCCATGCCTTTGACCATTTTTCCGGGAATCATCCAGTTCGCGAGATTGCCGAGTTCGTCGACTTCCATCGCGCCCAGCACGCTGAGGTCAACATGCCCTCCGCGAATCATCGCAAAAGAATCGGCGCTCGAAAAGTACGCGGTGCCCGGCAGCTCGCTGACCGTTTCCTTCCCCGCGTTGATCAGGTCGGCGTCTTCGCAGCCTTCGAGGGGGTAGGGCCCGATGCCGAGCATCCCGTTCTCGGATTGAAGAATCACGTCCATGCCCGGCGGAACATGATTGGCAATCAGCGTAGGTAATCCGATGCCGAGGTTGACGTAGAATCCGTCGCGCAATTCTCGGGCAATGCGCTTCACGATGCGTTCGCGTTTGTCGAGGTCTTTTGTGGCTTTGGGCAGAGTTGACATCGTTTCCTTCGAGTCTGGTCCGGTGATGGGGAGAAAAGTCGCAGGTCGTTAGTCGATGGTCGGTGGCGAGCGAGCGACGAGAATCCGCTGCGACTCCCGAACGACGAACGACCATCGCCTTCTTGCTATCTACTCTCTGCCGCCTTCGTCACAGTTCGTTTCTCGATTCGCCTTTCGAAATGTGTACCCTGAAAAATTCGTTTCACAAATACGCTCGGCGTATGCACCAAGTCAGGATCCAGTTCGCCCGGTTCGACCAGGTGTTCAACTTCGGCGATCGTGATCTTGGCCGCGGTCGCCATCATCGGGTTAAAATTGCGCGCGGTTTTGCGATAGACCAGGTTACCCCATCGGTCGCCCTTCCAGGCCTTGATGAAGGCAAAGTCGGCTTTCAGCGCGCGTTCCATGATATAAGTGCGGCCATCGAACTCGCGCGCTTCTTTGCTCTCAGCGACCAGCGTCCCGACGCCAGTGGGTGTAAAGAACGCCGGAATTCCAGCGCCCCCGGCGCGAATTCGCTCGGAAAATGTTCCTTGCGGAACCAGGTCGAGTTCCACGGTGCCATTCAACACCATCTGTTCGAGCAGTTTGTTTTCGCCGACGTAGGTTCCGATGTGCCGCCGGATCTGGCCATTCGCGAGGAGCAGTCCCACGCCGAAGCCATCAACCCCGGCGTTGTTGCTGATGGTCGTGAGGTTCTTGACGCCCTTGTGGACAAGAGCGCGGATCAGGTTCTCAGGATTCCCACACAAACCGAATCCGCCCACCATGATGGTGGCTCCGTCAAACGCGTCCTGGATTGCCTCTTCAGCGCTCGCGACAACTTTGTGCATGGCAGAAGAATTCTACCGGAATTTTCAGCGCGGAGGCATGCAACGACTAAGGAATTGCCTGTAATTTCGTTCCGCACATAATTATGCGATGCGATACCTCGTCGCTGCCCTGGTTGTGCTCATGGCAGTTCCAGGAGTATTCGCTTGCGACTTCAAGCATGACCCAGTTTCTATAACCCAGTTTTACCGTGCAGAAGGGTGGGCCTTACCGAGTGTCGAGGACAATCCGCTCGCGCCGTTAGAAACCCACGGTCTTCCACGCTTTGAGTTAATACCCGCGTCCAAGCCTCAAATCGTTAGACATGAATTCCCGTACGTCGTTAGCTTTCCGGCGCAGGAATTCGAACTGAAAGGCGCTCGTCAGAAGATCAGGGCTGCGCAAATGAAAGTCGGCGTCCTGCGCTGGCTGATACGTGACCGCATCGTCGCTTATTCGTACGGATTGACCCCGGTGACGGCGCACCGAGACCAAGGCAAGTGGATCATCGACAGGGAAGCGGCCTGCGTCTTCGACGTTACCTTCATCGATGACAAGGGCGATGGTATTTTCCGAGTCATGGTGCACGGCCCGTTTCCGCCAGATCTAGTTCCCTCGTGGGCGAGAGCGAAGGAGGACTGAGCTAGTCGCCCCGTCTACTCGCTCCTCTCGCTACCGAATCTCGTTTCCCCGTAGCGACCTGCCGCTTTATCGGGTTCTTGCGTAGCTGATGCGCTTGTTCAAATTCCACCGCCAGTTGCTTCGAGTCCAGATTCTCGCGAATGTGCGCGAGACGTTGTTCCAGCTTCTGCAGCGCATCACTCAGATTCTTGCGATTGGTGATGGCGATGTCGCGCCACATCGAATAGGGACTGCCGGAGATGCGGGTCATCTCGCGCAGGGCCCGTCCGCCAATGTCGAGCAGGGGCGCGTCGGGGCCGAATTCCTCGACCAGCGCGGCGGCCAGCGCGGTTGAGATCATCTGCGGCAGATGGCTGATCCAGGCACAGAAGCGGTCGTGCTCGGCGGAATCGACGACGGCTATTTTCGCGCCCATCTTCTCCGCGCAGTGGATAAATTCTCCGCATTGTCCGGCGTGAACGTTCTGGCGGGGAAGCGGCGTGAAGAGCCATGCCGCGCCTTCGAAAAGATCGGCATCGGCAAACTCCACACCGGCGTTTTCCTTGCCCGCCATGGGATGCCCGGCGAGGAATCTTTGCCCCGCGTTTCGTCCGAACGATTTCGCGGCGCGTTGCACAACTTCCACCTTCGTGCTGCCGACATCGGTTACCAGCGTCTTGGCCGGCAACACTGGCCCGAGCCGCCCGATCAGATCGAGGATCGCTATCACGGGGGTTGCCAGCACCACCAGGTCGCTGCCGCGTACGGCGTCCGCGGGATCGGTGGTTCCAGCTTCGATGGCGCCGCAGTCCTGCGCCCGTTCCAAGACTGGAGCGCGATCGCACCCAACGATTCGTCCGGCCAGCTGGCGTTTCTTTAGCGCGAGGCCCAGCGAGCCTCCGACCAAGCCGGTTCCGATGATGGTGACTTGCTTGAAGGCCATGGGTATTTTGCAATTAGTAATTTGTGATTTTGATTTTCATTGCAAATTACAAATCACCAATCACAAATTAGTCCTACGCGATCTCGCGCCCCACCGCGGGGGCGATCATGCGGAGTTCGTCCATCAACGTGGCAAACTGTTCCGGGTAAAGGGACTGCGCACCATCGGAGAGCGCTTTGTCCGGCTGGTGATGAACCTCGATGAGCATGGCATCAGCGCCGGCGGCAACTGACGCACGCGCCATGGGAGCCACCTTGTCGCGGCGCCCGGTGCCGTGCGACGGATCGGCGGTCATCGGCAGGTGCGAGAGTTTATGAATGATCGGGATCGCAGAAATGTCCATCGTGTTGCGAGTGTAAGTTTCGAATGTGCGGATGCCGCGCTCACAGAGAATGATTTCGTAGTTGCCCCCGGCGAGCAAGTATTCAGCCGAGCACAGAAGTTCTTCGAAGGTGGCGGCGATGCCGCGCTTGAGCAGCACGGGCTTGCGGACTTTACCCAGTTCACGCAGCAGATTGAAGTTCTGCATATTGCGCGCGCCCACCTGGAAGATGTCGATATAAGGCAGCATCAGCTCGATCTGGGAGATCTCCATGACTTCGCTGATCACGAGCAGTTTGAAACGATCGCCCGCTTCGCGCAGGAATTTCAGACCCTCAAGGCCAAGTCCTTGAAATGAATAGGGAGAAGACCGAGGCTTAAATGCGCCGCCGCGGAGAACGCGCGCTCCAGCTTTGGCGATCCGATCGCTAACGGCGAATAGTTGCTCGCGAGATTCCACCGAGCAGGGCCCGGCCATCACGACAATTTTCTTGCCCCCGATTTCAATACCATTTGCAAATTTAACTACCGTGCCCTCCGGACGAAAGCTGCGGCCAGCCAGTTTGTAAGGGGAAGTGATGCGGTGAACTTCCTGCACTCCCGGCATGATTTCGACCACGCCCGTGTCGAAATCACGGGGAACTCCGACGCCGCCAAGGACCGTCTGATGCGCACCGGTGGAGCGGTGAACTTCGAATCCGAACTGAACCAGTCGGTCGATCACCTGCTGGATCTGATCTTCACTGGCCGAATCTTGCATTGCGACAATCATGATTAAGTTCGTTCGTCGGGGACGATTTCGTGCTTTTGGATGCTGCGCATTACGTCCATGATTCTTTCGTAGATCTGAGCGAGATCGCGCTCGGTTAATGGACCGCTGCTGCTACGCTGCACATTGGTGATCACTTCGCGCTCGCGCTCGGGTTCGTAAATGGGCAGGCTGGTATTGCGTTTCAATCTTCCAATTTCGACGGCAGCGGCAGCGCGCTCGTTGAGCAGCGCCGCCAGTTTGCGGTCCAGTTCGTCGATCTTCTTGCGCCAATCGGCAATGTCCATAGAGCTTTCAGCCATCAGCTATCCGCCGTCAGTTTAACTGCTATGCGAGGCCGTGAATGCAGAAGCCCCACGAATCTCAAGTTCCCAGACTCTATGATCGAGCACGCCCAGCTTATGGCTGACGGCTGATGGCTGAGAGCTGCCTTACAAATTCTGCCACAGTTGCGGCTTCCCGTCCGGGATTTTGTTCGATGGTGTGGACGATGGCACTCCCGACCACCGCACCTTCAGCGAATGTGCCGACGGCCGCGAATTGCGCTGGTGTTGAGATTCCGAAGCCGACGGCAATCGGAAGCTTGGTGAAACGGCGGATACGCCTGACGAGAGTTTTGGCGTCTCCAGTCATCTGCTGGCGCGCGCCGGTGACGCCGGTGCGGGAAATCGCATAAATAAAGCCGGTTGAAACCTGGGCGATCAACTTCAGTCGCTGGTCGGTCGAGGTGGGCGCAGCCAGAAAAATAGTTGCCAGCTCATTCTTGCTCGCCTCGCGCAGATACTCTGCGGATTCTTCGACGGGCAGATCGGTGATCAGTGTTCCGTCGATCCCAGCCAGCCGCGCCACCTGGCAGAATTTCGGCAGGCCCATGCGCAGAATGGGATTGAGGTACGAGAAAATCACGAGGCCGACGGATTGCGAATGTTCGCGAATCTCGGAGGCGAGCGTAAGCACGTGTTGCAGCGACACTCCTTGTTTAAGCGCCCGCTCGCTGGCGCGCTGGATGACTGGGCCATCGGCGAGCGGATCACTGAACGGGACACCGAGTTCAATTCCGCTCGCGCCGGCGTCGATGGCAGCGAGAATGACGTCGCGTGTGGTGGCGAGGTCAGGGTCGCCGCAGGTTACGTAGGCGATGAGCGAGGGTTTGTTTTCGAAATGAAAGGGCATGTGGAACTGCTAATTGGTGATTGGTGATTTGTAATTAAGGATTCACGAGTCGCAAATTACAAACTACACATTCTCAATCCAGCTTCAGATTCTCCCGCAAGATGCCGACATCCTTGTCCCCGCGCCCCGAAATATTGACGATCACAATTTCCGATTTCCTCATCTTCGGCGCCCGCTTGATGACCTCGGCGACAGCGTGCGCGGACTCCAGCGCCGGAATAATCCCTTCCGTCCGCGCAAGCATCATCGTCGCCGCAAGCGCTTCTGAGTCAGAAGCAGGAACATATTCCGCGCGCCCCGTGTCTTTCAGCATGGCGTGCTCCGGCCCGATCGACGGGTAATCCAGACCAGCGGAGACGGAGTGCGTGAGCGCGATCTGCCCCGCCGCATCCTGCAGCACGTAGGAATAAGTTCCCTGCAGAACACCCGGCGAGCCTCCGCGAAAACGCGCCGCATGTTCGCCCAGCGCCGAGCCGCGGCCGCCGGCTTCGACTCCGATGAGTTCGACTTTCGTGTCTTTGAGAAAGTCGTAGAAGATGCCGATCGAGTTTGATCCTCCGCCAACGCAGGCGATGATGGCGTTGGGAAGTTTGCCTTCAGCCTTGCGAATCTGGACGCGGGCTTCGCGTCCGATCACGCGATGGAAGTCGCGCACCATGGTCGGATAGGGATGTGCTCCGAGTACGCTGCCCAGCAGGTAGTGCGTGGTGCGAACGTTCGTGACCCAGTCGCGCATGGCCTCGTTGATGGCGTCCTTAAGGGTGCGCGAGCCGGAATCGACGCCGCGAACTTCAGCGCCCAGCAGACGCATGCGGAAAACGTTGAGCTCCTGGCGGCGCATGTCCTCAGTGCCCATGTAGACCACGCACTCGAAGCCAAGCAGCGCGCAGACAGTGGCCGTCGCGACGCCGTGCTGACCGGCGCCGGTTTCCGCGATCACGCGGTGCTTGCCCATGCGTTCGACGAGCAAGGCCTGGCCGAGGCAGTTGTTGATTTTGTGCGCGCCGGTGTGGAGAAGGTCTTCGCGCTTGAGATAAATTTTCGCGCCGCCAAGTTTTTCCGTCAGGCGTCGGGCGAAGAATAGCGGCGTCGGGCGTCCGGCGTATGTCTTCAGCAGCAGATCGAGGCGTTGTTGAAACTTGCGATCGCGCTTTGCTTTTTCGTATTCGCGCTCCAGTTCATCAAGCGCGGCCATCAGAGTCTCCGGAACGAAGCGGCCTCCATAAGCGCCGAAACGGCCGGCAGTGGCGGCTTTTGGCGGAAGTTTGCCGGCTGTTTGGTTACGGTTGTTTTCGGTTACAGTCGCGGTTGCCATCTTCAGCTTGCCTCTTCCATGGCCCGCACCGCTTCGACAAAGGCGCGGACTTTTCGGGGATCTTTTTTGCCGGGTTCGCGCTCGACGCCGGTAGAAACGTCCACGCCCCAGGGGTGGAGAATGTGGATCGCTTCCTGCACATTGCCGGGACGCAGGCCACCCGCGACGATCAGTTTGCTGATGCTGTTGATGATTCCGGCCCAGGGCTGGACGCGTTCCCAGTCGAACTTTTGCCCCGTGCCGCCACGCCTTTCGTCATTTGAGGAATCGAGCAGGACGCCGGAGATCACTCCGGGGCGGAAGCCGTGCGTTTCGAGGAAGAGGTCTCCATTTTTGGCGACATGAATTTTGTGCACCCGTTTCCCCTTGTAGGCCTCGTCCGGCTCGACCAGTCCGGCCGCGACCGGATCCCAGCCGACAGTTTGTTCAGCCGGCGCGTCGAAAATCTTTGCCGGATAGCAGCGGAAAATCGCCGGGCGGCGGGACTTATTGCCGAGTTCCCGGAAGAGCGACCGGCTGAATTCTGGACTCTCGTCGCCGCTCAATTGCACCGCCGTCAGTCCCGCGTGTCGGGCGATGTCGCGTACGCGGTCAACGCTCTCATTGACGAAAACGCCGACCTTCTCCATTTGCCGCGGTACCTTGGCCACGATCGAGCACACGGTTTCCAGAGTGACATGGCGTCGGCTCTTCGGATAAAAAACGAAGCCCAGCGCGTTCGCGCCCGCATCGGCGGCGGCGAGAGCGTCGTCGAGGTTCGTGATCCCGCAGATTTTGATCCAAGTCATAAAGACAGCTGTCAGCGCACAGTTGCCAGTTGTCAGTAAAATCAACTAGCTACTGACCACCACTTTTGCGTCCTCGATTAACCTTGTCAGCGCTTCGCTTGGGCGCTCCGCTTTCATCAATGATTCGCCGATCAGGAACGCTTCGTAGCCTGCGGATCGCAGACGAGCCACGTCAGCGCCGGATTGGATGCCGCTCTCGGCCACGCGGACGCACGCGGCGGGCATTTTGTCCACGAGCCGGAATGCGGTTTCGAGATTGACTTCGAAGGTGCGCAGATTGCGGTTGTTGATACCGATCAGGTCACAGCCGGCATCGAGGGCGCGTTGCAGTTCCTGTTCGTCATGAGCTTCGCACAGAACTTCGAGGCCCTGCGCTCGCGCGATCCCGGCCAACGACACCAGTTCTTTTTGATTGAGCGCGGCTACAATCAGCAGGATGGCGTCGGCTCGATTTGCTCTGGCTTCCACGATCTGGAATTCATCGACGATGAAATCTTTACGCAAGCAGGGAAGAGAACTGCTGGACGAGGCCTGGCGCAGATAGTCCAGCGAACCTTGAAAAAATTGTTCGTCGGTCAACACCGACAGCGCGGCGGCCCCTGCCCGCTCGAGCTCCCGCGCGAGTTCGGATGGTCTGAAATCTGCGCGGATCAAGCCTTTGGAAGGCGACGCTTTTTTCAGTTCGGCAATGACGGCGACTCCGTCCCTTGCGACCCGGCGCAGCTGATTCCGGAATCCTCGCGGAGTGTGCGCAGCGGCTGCGCGTTCCATCGCCTGCAGGTCGGAGTTTCGCCGGCTCGCAGATACATGCTCCGATGCGCGCTGGTGTAGGCGCTGGCGTGTGGCGGCGACAATCGAGTCAAGGGAGACAGGCATGACAGGTTTTTAATTATACGGAAGCAGCCCGATTCTCGTGACCTGCGGCACGGGCGATGCGCCGTCATTTTGATCCCGTCATTGACCCGACTTCCGGCAAGATGCTATAAACGAGTGCTTTGTGCAGAGGTGTGTAGTCCGATCAAGGGACAATATGCCGACGCGCAAGTTTTCCGATGCGGCCAAATCGGCACTCCTCTTTCGTTGTTATGCCTTGCGGTGGAAGCGTGTTCGGAGCGTGTTTGGAAATCCGGTGGCAGCCGTATTCGCGGCGGATGGAATCCTCCAGCGAGCGGTTCACGTGCCGGAACAAAATCACACGTCGTTGACCCCTGAATACTTAGGAGGATTTTGATGCGCACCTGGAACGCCAATCTTGCGTCCGTGGGACGTTGGTTTGTGAAAAGACGCTTTGCGAAGACTTCGGTAACGCTCGCAACTCTGCTCCTTCTGACCGCCGGCTACGCGCTGGCGCAGCCCGCCGCGCAAACGACTACGGAAGCGGGCGGCGAGGCGGCCTTGAAACTGCCTGACCTATCTTCGGTTTCGTTCCTCGGGATGGACGGGCATCGTCTACTGATGATCGGGCTGCTGTTCTGCGTTTTCGGCCTTGGCTTCGGCATGGTCATCTTCATGCGGCTGAAGAACCTGCCCGTTCATCGTTCCATGCGCGAAATCTCCGAGCTGATCTACGAAACCTGCAAAACCTATCTGATCACGCAGGGCAAGTTCCTGATGCTGCTATGGGCCTTCATTGCCGCCATCATCGTGCTCTACTTTGGCGTGCTGCGGCATTTCGAAGTTCCCCGCGTTGTGATCATCCTGGTGTTCAGCCTGGTCGGAATCGCGGGCAGCTACGGTGTGGCGTGGTTTGGGATTCGCGTCAACACCTTCGCGAATTCGCGGACGGCCTTCGCTTCTCTGCCCGGCAAGCCTTACCCCGTTTATCAGATCCCGCTTGAGGCCGGAATGTCGATCGGCATGATGCTGATCTCGGTCGAACTGCTGATCATGCTCTTCATCCTGCTGTTCATACCAGGCGACTATGCCGGCCCGTGCTTCATCGGATTCGCAATCGGCGAGTCGCTGGGCGCGGCTGCGCTGCGCATTGCGGGCGGCATCTTCACCAAGATTGCCGATATCGGCGCCGATTTGATGAAGATCGTCTTCAAGATCAAGGAAGACGATGCGCGCAACCCTGGCGTGATCGCCGATTGCACCGGCGACAACGCCGGCGATTCGGTTGGGCCATCGGCGGATGGTTTCGAAACTTATGGCGTAACCGGCGTGGCGCTGATTACGTTCATATTGCTGGGCGTAAAAGATCCGGCGATCCAGGTGCAATTGCTGGTGTGGATCTTCGTGATGCGCATCATGATGCTCGTGGCCAGCGCGCTGGCATATTTCATCAATAGCGCTATCGCGAAGGCCCGATTCGGCAACGCGGACCAAATGAATTTTGAGACGCCGCTAACTTCGCTGGTCTGGATCACCTCGATTGTTTCGATCATTGCCACCTACATTGTTTCGTCTCTCATCATCCCCAATTTGGGCGGCGACACGACGCAATGGTGGAAGCTGGCTTCGATCATTTCCTGCGGAACGCTGGCGGGAGCGGTGATTCCCGAGTTCGTCAAGGTCTTCACCTCAGTGGATTCGCGCCATGTGAACGAAGTGGTGACCTCGGCGAAAGAAGGCGGCGCATCGCTCGGGATCCTCTCGGGTTTTGTCGCCGGAAACTTTTCCGCGTATTGGCTGGGGCTTACGATGGTTGGCTTGATGTCGGTTGCCTACTTGTTTAGTCTCCAAGGTTTGGGCGCCGCAGCCACTATGATCGCTGCGCCGGTGTTTGCTTTCGGCCTGGTTGCCTTCGGCTTCCTCGGCATGGGCCCGGTGACGATCGCCGTCGATTCCTACGGCCCGGTCACCGACAACGCGCAGTCCGTCTATGAACTTTCGCTGATCGAGCAGGTGCCCAACGTCAAGGCGGAGATCAAGAAGGACTTCCACATGGACGTGAATTTTGAGCGCGCCAAGGATTTGCTGGAAGAAAACGACGGCGCGGGCAACACCTTCAAGGCGACCGCCAAACCGGTGCTGATCGGAACCGCCGTGGTGGGAGCAACGACGATGATCTTCTCCATCATCATGGCGCTGACCAATGGGCTGACCACAAATGTGGATAAGCTCTCGCTGTTGCACGCTCCGTTCTTTCTGGGACTGATTACCGGCGGCGCGATGATCTATTGGTTCACGGGCGCATCCACGCAGGCCGTCACTACCGGCGCTTATCGCGCGGTAGAGTTCATCAAGGCCAACATCAAACTCGATAGCGCAGAGAAAGCTTCGGTTGCCGACAGCAAGAAGGTGGTTGAGATCTGCACCAAGTACGCGCAGAAGGGAATGTTCAACATCTTTCTCGCGGTCTTCTTCGGGACCCTGACCTTCGCCTTCGTGGAACCGTTCTTCTTTATCGGATACCTGATCTCGATTGCGATCTTCGGTCTCTACCAGGCAATCTTCATGGCCAACGCCGGCGCCGCGTGGGATAACGCCAAGAAGATCGTCGAAGTAAAACTGAAACAGAAAGGCACACCGCTGCACGACGCCACGGTTATCGGCGATACCGTGGGCGATCCTTTCAAGGACACGTCATCGGTGGCCATGAACCCGGTGATCAAGTTCACGACGCTGTTCGGGCTCCTGGCGGTCGAATTGGCCGTCTCGCTGACCCGCGACCAGGGCACCGGGCTGACGCACATCCTGGCGCTCGCCTTCTTCGCGGTCTCGGTCTTCTTCGTGTACCGGTCGTTTTACGGGATGCGAATCGGATCGGAGTAAGCGAGCGTGCGCGCGGTTGTAGAGACGCGGCTTGCCGCGTCTCAGGAGGCGAAGCCGCGGCACAGGGCGGCAAGCGACGGCGTCTTTCTCAGTAAGCGTTGCGCATCTTGTCTTGAACGCTCTTGGCCAGCTTTTGGATTTCCTGTGCCTTCTTGATCACGTCCATGGAAAGGATATTGGCGCCGGCCTTATCCACGTGCTGCTTGAGTTCGGCGGTGAGAGCCACCAGTTTCTCGGTGTCAAGCCGCAGCTGGGATTGCCGGTCTCTGACGGCGTGCGCGATCAGTTCCTGTTGGAGTAGTCGGTGCGGATCGCTGGACAAGGCGTTATTCGTCGCCTCGTGGTCGGCGGCAATTTTTTGAATTTGCTCTAGGTTCGCCGGAACTGCTCTCCACTGCGAGCTTGCGGGTATGGCGAACAGGGTTAGCGACAAGATCAGGACTACAACATACTTCAACATGGACCGTGCTCCTGCATTGACCATCGGCAAATTGCCGAGGCTAAGCACTGTTTAGCACGGTTCCCACGGACCGCAGACGGGCAAATGGGCGTATTTTAAGACGAAAGTAACGAAGCTGGTTCGCGAGTACTGCTCGCACCCGGACGTCAGTGGCGACGCTAAATTGCGACACGCGCAAAAAAAAACCCAGGGCGAGGACCGTGGTCCCCGCCTCAGGTGTGCCCGAAAAGGCAATGCGGAAAAGCTCGTGCTTCGTATCAAGGTATCGCTTTCGCGATACCGTAATCTCGAAAATCGGACGCCCCTTTCGGGGCTGGACGGGCGGGGGCGCCCGCCTCTCCACAACCTACAACTGGCTCATCTTGGCCAGAAATTCGCTGTTCGACCCCGCCTTAGCCAGCCGCTCGATCAGAAGCTCCATCGCCTCGACCGGCGACAGCGGATTCAGCACCTTGCGCAGCACCCAGATGCGCTGCAAATCCTCTTTCGGAATCAGCAGCTCTTCCTTGCGCGTGCCCGAGCGCTGAATATCAATCGCCGGGAAGGTCCGCTTATCCACCAGCTTGCGATCGAGGATGATTTCCGAGTTGCCCGTTCCTTTGAATTCTTCAAAGATCACGTCGTCCATGCGGGAACCGGTGTCGATCAGAGCGGTGGCGATGATGGTGAGCGAGCCGCCCTCTTCGATGTTGCGTGCTGACCCAAAGAAACGCTTCGGGCGCTGCAAAGCATTCGAATCGACGCCGCCCGAGAGTACCTTGCCCGAGGGCGGAACGATGGTGTTGTAAGCGCGCGCCAGGCGCGTGATGGAATCGAGCAGGATGACGACATCGCGTTTGTGCTCGACCAACCTCTTAGCCTTTTCGATCACCATTTCCGCGACCTGCACGTGGCGGGCGGCGGGCTCATCAAAGGTCGAGGAGATGACCTCGCCCTTAACCGAGCGCTGCATGTCAGTGACTTCTTCCGGGCGCTCGTCGATCAGCAGCACCATCAGCACGACTTCTGGGTGATTCGTAGTAATCGAATTCGCCACGTTTTGCAGCAGCATGGTTTTGCCGGCGCGTGGCGGCGAGACAATGAGGCCGCGCTGTCCCTTGCCGAGCGGGGTGAGCAGGTCCATTACGCGTGCGCTGATATTCTCGCGCGTGGTTTCGAGCTTCAGGCGCTCCTGCGGATACAGAGGCGTCAAGTTGTCGAACAGAATCTTGTTGCGGGCCTCGTCGGGCGACTCGAAATTGACCGCCTCGATCTTGACCAGCGCAAAATATTTCTCGCCTTCATGGGGCGGGCGCACCTGGCCGCTGATGGTGTCGCCGGTTTTCAAGTCGAACTTGCGGATTTGCGATGGCGACACGTAAATGTCGTCCGGCCCGGGCAGGTAGTTGTAGTCGGGCGAGCGCAGGAAGCCGTAGCCGTCAGGGAGGATCTCCAGCACACCCTCGGCGAAGATGTGTCCTTCTTTTTCACTTTGTGCCTGCAGGATCTTGAAGATGAGATCCTGTTTGCGGAGTCCGCTGGCGCCGGGCAGCTCCAAGGATCGGGCGATCTTGGTCAGCTCGGTAATGTTTTTTTCTTTGAGTTCTGCAATGGTCATATTTACCTACGTGGATTTTCTTTTTCGGGAGGGATTGTCTTTTTCTCTCGCGGGGGATGGATTGCTTTGCCGCCGTGCGGGCACACGGCGGAGCCGCTTAAGCAGCTCGCCGTTGTGCTTCGGCAAAGTTCTCGGGTTCGCTTAGGATGTCATGACGTTCCGCATCGGCGATCTTGTCAAATACATCGTTCATGGTTTCCTGAATGCGGGTGTTCGGCTTATGAAACTTGCGCGTTGCCTTGGAGGCCAGCTGGCAAAGCATATACCGGTTCCGCAAAGTATGTAGAGCGTCAAATACACGATCAGAGCGCATTTTCGTTCTTTCTCCTTCAACTAGGGATAATCTGGACCACGATGCCATCGTCCACTGGGTGATGGTCGACTACGAGCTAGCCAAGTTTTAATTCGGGCCAGGTGCAAAGGGATTTGCCAGAATTACCCAAGATAGATGCCCCGCCCTACCCGAAAGTTGCTCAATTTCTTTAAGGAGATGCCACAACGCGGGCGGAGGTTCACCAAGACCGGCAGAAACTGCTTTAATGTCTTGAGAACTGGCTAAGTATAACAAACCGCTGGGGAACGTCAAGAAGAATCTGTAACAGAATTTGCGGGCGACGGTTTACCTTCCCGGCACCTGCTTTACAGCCGATTAGATCCTATTTGAGAGCGGCCAGCCGCTTCGACAGGCGGGACTTGTAACGTGAGGCGGTGTTCTCGTGCAGAACGCCCTTCTGGATTGCCTTGTCGAGCGCCGACACGGTCTCGCGGTAGGTCTGACCGGCGGCGGTTTTGTCGCCCTTTTCCAGGCTTTCGCGCAGGCTCCGCAGAGCGGTCCGCAGCTGCGAAGAATTGGCCCGGTTGCGAGTGGTTCGTTTCGTTGTCTGACGGGCGCGTTTCAGCGCCGAAAAATGATTTGCCATGGGGCTTGATTACCTTTGTTGTCCTAGATCGCGCTAGGAGGATATTCCGGTGGGAACCGAAGCTGTATTCTACGGGAGCAGGTCAGGCCGGGTCAAATCAATATGAACTCGCTCGCAACTCCGCTCGATCGCCTGAAGGTTCTGATCAACTCCTCGACTCCGATCGTCGTGATGGAGACGGTCGAGGAAGTGTGCGCGATGTCGCTGGTGCGGACCGCCTGCTCAGAGCTCAGCTTGCCGGTGTTTGAATGGACCATTGCCGACGGACTCGTCCGATGCGGCACTGATGTCGCTGGTCAGGTGCTGTCAGCAACTGGTTCCGGTGCCGGCGTGGCCCCGAAGACGGCGGTGTACAACACGACCGATCCCGTACAGGCGCTGGCGAACCTCGAGACCATGACCATCGAGGCTGTGTTCGTGCTGAAGGATTTCCATCGGCACATGGACAGCCCGGTCGTGGTGCGCCGCCTCCGCGACGTGGGACAGAAATTCTCCGCGAACCGAAGGACTCTGGTGCTCACCGCCCCCGCGATTGAGATGCCACCCGAACTAGCCAGCCTGGTGGAATTTCTCGATCTGCCCCTTCCTGATCGCAGCCGGCTGCGCGAGATTATCCGTGAAACCTATACACGAATGGCCAGTACCCACGCCCTGAAACTCCAGCTCGATTCGAACGGCGTGGACGTCATGGCCGCGAATCTGCGCGGGTTGACGGAAGAAGCCGCCGAACGCGCCATCTCGCAGACTGTGGTTGGCCGGCTTGCGCTTTCGCCGGAGTGCATCACCGATGTGCTCGACGCCAAGAAAGCGTTGCTGAAGCGCTCGGAAATGTTGGAGTTCGTGGACTCAACCGACACCATGTCCAGTGTGGGCGGCCTCGACAATCTGAAGCGCTGGCTGGAGCAGCGCCGCGGCGCGTGGGACGACGGCGCCCTCAAGTTCGGCCTCGAACCGCCGAAGGGTGTCATCATTCTCGGCGTGCAAGGCTGCGGCAAGAGTCTTTGCGCCCGCGCCGTAGCCGGACAATGGAAATTGCCGCTGGTGAAGTTCGATACCGCTGCCGTGTATGACAAATTCATCGGCGAGACGGAAAAGCGGATTCAGAAAGTATTCAAAGTTGCCGAGGGCCTCGCCCCTTGCGTGCTGTGGATCGATGAGTTGGAAAAAGTCTTCGCCGGAAGCGGCCCCGATTCCGCCTCGGCAGACGCGGGTGTCTCGTCGCGACTGCTGGCGTCGTTTCTTTCGTGGATGCAGGACCGCAAACCTGCTGTCTTCGTAGCCGCCACCTGCAACAACGTAACCGTGCTGCCGCCGGAGTTGATTCGCAAGGGCCGCTTCGATGAGCTCTTCTTCGTAGACCTCCCCAGTGTGGACGAGCGGAAACAGGTATTTTCCATCCAGCTGACTAAGCGCAAACGCAATCCGGCCGACTACGATTTGGACCGAGTCGCAGAAGCTGCCAAAGGTTTTTCGGGAGCGGAAATCGAATCGGCCGTGCAAACCGGCCTCTACGCCGCCTTTGCTCGCAAACTGGAACTGAGCACTGAAGACCTGCTCACCGCGCTTTCGTCCACTGTGCCGCTCTCAGTCACTCGCGCGGAGGAGATTGCAACCCTGCGCGCATGGGCCAAACACAGGGCGGTGTGGGCCAGCGCACCGGAAACCAGTCGCGAAAAGGCGGGAGCGCAGGCCTCCGCGTGATCCGAAGAACGCGGTCCACCTGTGCCCAGGCGTGAGGGCAAACGTCGTGGCAAATATCGTCATAGCCCTCACAATCCCAAATACTGGCCTGTGACTTGTCCGCCAGCCACTCCCAAGGCTCCGACCTCACAGCAACGGGAGGGTTCCAATCACTCGAGATCGCCTCGGCAAGAGCCTCCCAGAGCCTCCAAAGACCACTTTTTCGACCGTCAATGCTAGCTCCTGGCGTTCCGGCGCCAATGGTGACGAGCAAGCGGCGTCACCTGTATACGGACGCCATAGGGACGCCATTGACTCCCGCCCCGGCCCGCGCTACGCTGATGTCAAATGGTTGGTACCCGCCCCGTCGTCGGGGTGCGCAATCCGGTTAGTTCTACTTCCATATCCAGCTATTTGCGTGTAAAAAACGCCGGCACGGGTTCGCCTGAATCCGGCAGTAAACCACATTCCCGTACCCCACATCTCATCCCTACGATTACGAATGAGACGACGAGTGAGCTCGGTCCCAAGCTGCTGGAGGCGGCAACAAATCCCCAAAACCAAACAGCATGAAAAAAAATATTGAACTCACACGTGACATCGAGACCCTGTTCGGCACGCGCGATGAAAATCTCCACGTGCTCGAAGACGGCTTGAACATCAACATCGATCTCCGCTCAGACCGCATTGAACTGGAAGGCGCACCCCGCGACGTAGCCCGCGCTGAACAGTTGTTCGCCGACTATGAGCATCTGCGGAAGACCGGCCACCAGTTCGTGAACGGCGACCTGAGCAGCATGTTGCGCGTGGTCGTTGGCGATCCGAATGCGACTCTCCGCGGGCTGGCCGAGGCCGGACGCCAGCGTTCGTTTGGACGCCGCACCGTCCAGCCGAAAAGCCCCAATCAACGCCGCTACCTCGAAGCCATCGAGAAGCATGACATGGTGTTTGGCGTCGGTCCCGCCGGCACCGGCAAGACCTACCTGGCCGTGGCCATGGCGATCTCGGCGCTGCTGAACAAGCAGGTAAACCGTATCATTCTGGCGCGGCCCGCGGTCGAGGCGGGCGAGCGTCTCGGCTTTCTGCCCGGCACGTTGCAGGAAAAAATCGATCCTTATCTGCGGCCCTTGTACGACGCGCTCTTTGACATGCTGGAGCCCGAGCGCGTCGAGCGCTATCTCGAAAAAAATGTCATTGAGATAGCGCCCATCGCCTTCATGCGCGGGCGCACGCTGAACGATTCGTTCGTCATCCTGGACGAGGCGCAGAACACCACCTCAGAGCAGATGAAGATGTTCGTTACCCGCTTGGGATTTAATTCCAAGGCGGTAATCACCGGCGACGTGACGCAAATCGATTTGCCCACCGCGCGCCGCAGCGGCTTGATCGAAGCGGTCGATATTCTGCAAGGCGTAAACGGACTGGCGTTCGTGCACTTCGACGAAAGCGACGTGGTGCGTCATCATCTCGTACAGAGGATCATCCGCGCTTACGACGAGCACAAAACGCGCTTGGCGGAGCAGCAGTTGTCGCTGCTCGAACCGAAGTCCAGCGCGCCGCCGGCTTTGCCGGTGCCGCCCGAAGAGCCGCACGTGCGCAATTAGCAATTAAATGATTCGTGTGGCGCGGGCGCCCTCGTCCGCGAAAAGTTAGGGCAAATTCAAAGGCCGCGGACGAGAGCATCCGCGCCACACGGGAGGGAGCGTCGCCGCTACCCTCCTTTTCGCTTTGGATGCCCAGATTTCCGGGGGGGGGGCCGATCGTATCAGGGC
>Ga0210384_10001807_pt1 | contig 27638 bp, 17 predicted proteins | sample IncBWH2MmetaG_FD_160574 | JGI IMG/M metagenome (GOLD analysis project Ga0210384, IMG submission 160574) | Forest soil microbial communities from Barre Woods Harvard Forest LTER site, Petersham, Massachusetts, United States - Inc-BW-H-2-M | ecosystem: Environmental > Terrestrial > Soil >...
GCCCGCTTAAGGCAGGGTGAAGCGAACGTCGACGTAGAACATGTTGGTGCTGGCGCTGGTCGGTGCATTGGCCGGGACCGACCAGGGCGTGCGCTTGAGGTAGGAGTACTGCGTGATGAGCCCGAGGGAGGTCTTCTTGTCCTTGTCCCTCCAGAACGTCGGGTTCACGCCAAAGGAGTACTCCTCGATGCGGTGGTTCGCGCCCGCCGCGCCGGTGATCCCGTAACCCGCCTTGCCGTCCACGGTGAGCGCCTGGTCGATCCACACCCCGCTGTAGTAGCCGTAGATCCAGACGTTGCCGACGTGCAGCTCGATCCCATCGACGGTCGACGAGGACTTCAGCGTCTGAATCGTGCCATCGGTGTTCACGATCAGGTCGGGGGCGAGCCCGAAGATGTACCTTCCGCCGCCCTTGCCCGTGAAGCCGTTGCCGATCAGGAAGAAGCCCTTGGCCAGCTCGAAGTTGATGCCGACGCTGCCCGCCGCGCCGGTGGCCGAGTTCGTCGTTCCGCCGTTTGCGGGATTGAAGGCCTTGAAGCTCCGGACCACGCCCGCCACCTCGAAATGGAAGTGCTGGTCCTTCCCCCCGTCGAAGGCGAGCTTGCCCGTGAAGTCCGGGGCCTCGTTCGGCGTTCCGTTACCGGTGGTGTTGTTGTCGAACTGCGGACCATAAGTCGACGCGAGCGCGCTCGGGAGGACGACGGCGGCTCCGATGAACTGCTGGGGGTTTTCGACGGCCACCGCGAAAGCCACGTTGTCGTTGATGTGGACGCCCAACCGGACTTGAGCTTGCCGAGCCCACACGAGACCGGCAAGGTAGTTCGTATCCATCTCCCGGCCATAGAAGACGTCGTCCGTGTAGGGGGAGATGCCGTTCCGGTTGGGGGTCATGAGGGTCCAGGCCTGGCCGGCCACGAGCTCGACGGAGTGGCTCCGGATGTCGGCAAAGAAATTGCGAATCCGGAAGGTGTAGCTGTTGCTCGTAACCTGCGAGTTGACGACCTGGAAGCCCAGAAAGTCAGACTCGAGGTACCCCGTATACTTGGTCTCGCCGATCTTCCCCGTCGCCCTCAGCCCGAGGCGTGAGTTCTGGGGACTCACCTTCGTCTCGCCCAGGTTGCCCGCGACCGTCGGCACCGAGCCTGTGGCCGTGCCCGCGGATGTGAAGGGGATACCTCCGAAGGAGGTGCCGATACCGCTGCCGACATTGGTCGAGCGGTAGACCGCGGTCAGGTCGACGAAGCCGAACGGATTGATCTCAACGCTTCCGACCTTGAGGGTCAGAGGAGCAGGCTTCTCCTCGTCTGCCGGCGCGGGGGATTCGCTGGGCGCCGGCGCAGCGGGCCCAACCTTCGCCGGCTCCGTGGGCGCAGGCGTGGCAACGGGGCTGGGCTCTACTCGTGCGACCGTGGGATTCGCGTCTTGCTGCTCAACGGGGTCGGCGACTGCCGAGACACCGGCGATCACGCCGAGACCCAGCAGCCACGCTAAAACAGACCGCATTCGTTCCTCCTTAGACAAATCGTGACAGTCGTGAATCGAGGCCTCGGTTCAAAAAGCACTGACCGATGATGATCGCGCCGTCGCCTACCGGCGCCGGCTCACAGCCCCGTACCCTTCCACTGGCGCCTTGGCACAGCCCAGTGTGGTACCGAGGATGAGAGTAGTAACAAGGGCGGATGACAGCCATATGACATTCTAAAGACACTCTCGTGGTGGCCACGCCCCACCGGCTCGCTCGTAGCGGCCCGTCGGAGACGCCCCAGGCGTCGAAAGGCGCGAAAAGTGCCCGTTTGTCGGAACGAGGGCGGGGTGCCGCAGATGCCTGCGCCGCGGCGCGGTTCCCGGGGCGCCGGACGGGCGCGCTCGGGGGCCGTCCGGGGCTGGGGAGGAGAGAAGAGTCTAGGACGACCCCGTCGCGCGAGGGCGCCCTACCCGGTTGACCCCGGTGGGGACGGCTATCCCCTCAGCGGCCGGCGATCTGGTATTCGAGGGTCGCGAGCGCGAGCCGATACTGGTACCCGGCCGCGACGTTGGTGATCTCCGCCTGGGTCTTCTGCAACTGGGCCTGGCTCAGCTCCACGATCGAGCTCAGCCCAAGGTTGTAGCGCGTCTCCGCGAGGTCGAGGGCCAGGCCGGCCTGGGCGAGGAGTTGCCCCGTCACGTCGAGTCGGTTGAAGGCCGTGCTCGCGTCCAGCCAACTCGTGCGGACGTCGCGGCCCACCCGATTTTGCAGCTCGATGAGGCTCTGGTGGGCGGCTTCCGCCCGCAGGTCCGCCTCCCGGGCCCGCGGGACGAAGAGGAAGTTGTTGAAGACCGGGATCTCGACATTGACGCCGACCGCCCCGAACCACTGCGAGAGGTGATCGTTGCGGATGGGAGCCACGCCCACCGCACCCATGGCCCGCACGCTCGGCAGCAGGAGGTCATGCTCGGCCTTGCGAAACTTCTCCGCGGACTCATAAGCGAGCTCGAGGGCCGCCAGCTCCGGCCGCCGACCCAGGGCCTGGGCGACGAGGGCCTCGATGTCGGGCGGGGGGGGAAGGAGAGGCGAAGTGTCCTCGATGAGCTCGAAGGTCTGCTGGGAGGGGTAGCCGAGAACCTCGGAGAGGCTAGCCCCGGCGGCGTCGACACCGTTCTGGGCGTCTAGGAGGAGAAGCTTGGCCTCCGCGAGATTGACCTTCGCGAAGCTCAGGTCCAGGGCGGATCGGAGCTTGCTGTTGGCCAAGGCCTCCACCTGGTCGGCCACCGCCTGCCGCGACGTCACCGTCTGCTCCGCCACCTTGAGGACGGCTTGGCTCTGGAGGGCGCGGAAGAAGGCTTGGTCCGCGGCGAGGACGATCCGGGCCGAGATGGCCCGGCTGTTCTCTTCCTCGGCCCCGGCCCGCAGCTTCGCGCTCGACAGCAGGTTGGTCGAGCGACCGAAGTCGGTGATGAGCTGGCTGAGGATGGCGCCCGTGGCCACGCGTTCGTAGATGATCGGGTTATTCAGCCCACCCGCGCTGATGCGGCTGTTCTCGTGGGCGTCGACGGCGGTGGCATAGGCGGCGCCCGAGGGTAGGAGCGCGGAGCGAGCCTCGCGGGTGACCTGGCCGGCGGCCAGGGCGTTCAGGCGGGCCTCCGAGACCTGCGGGTTGTTGCGCAGGGCCAAGTCTTCGGCCGCCTTCAGGGAGAGCCGGGCGGGGGGCGGCGGCGGGGGCGCTCCCGCGGGGGCGGCTTGGAGAGAGGCAGGGGCGAGGAGAAGGAACAAGGCCAGGGCAAAGAGCATCTTCACGCGGGAGCCCCCAGGGACGCCGGCTCTTCCTTCCGATGGAAGATGAGGTAGGCAGCGGGGACGAGGTACACCGTCACCACCACCGATACGAGCAGGCCGCCGATGATCGCGCGCGCCAGGGGCGCGTAGGCCTCGGCCCCGGTGCCGAGCTTCAAGGCCATGGGGAGGAGCCCGATGATCGTGGCCAGGGACGTCATGAGCACCGGCCGGAGTCGGATCCGGCAAGCGACGGCCACCGCTCTCGACAAGGGCTCGCCCTCTCGGCGCAGGCTGCGGGTGAACTCCACTATCAGGATGCTGTTGGAGACGACGATACCGACCATCATCACGACTCCCATCAAGGACATGACATTCAGGGTGGTTCCGGTGCCCAAGAGGATGAGGAGGACGCCCATAAGTCCGGGGGGAATGGCGAGCAGAATAATGAAGGGATCGAGGAAGGACTCGAACTGAGCCACCAAGATCAAGTACACGAGGAGCACGGCGAGGAGCAGCCCGCCGCCGAAACTGCGGAAGGAGGCGCGCATGCCCTGCACGGAGCCGCGCAGGTCCACGCGGATCCCCTCCGGCAGGCGAATGCGTCCCACGATCCGGTCGATGCCCGCACTCAGCCGGCCCAGGTCCTCGGAAGCGGGCGCCACGTAGACGTCGACGACTCGCCGAAGTTGGTAATGGTCGACCTCGGTGGGGGACTGGATGGGAGCGATTCGGGTCACGGCGTCGAGCTGGGTGGGGACCGCGCTGCCTGGCGACCGTATCGGGATCTGCTTGAGGTCGCCCAAGGAGCGGATCTTGTTCTCGGGGTACTGGACGGTCAGAAGATAGTCGTTGCCGCTCTTGGGGTCGACCCAGAAGCTGGGGGCGATCATCTGGTTCGAGGTCAGGGCGGTGATGACGTTGTTGACGACCTCCTTCTGGGAGAGCCCGACCAGGCTCGCCCGCTCACGGTCGATGTCGAGGCGAAGGGCGGGATAGTCCAGATCCTGGGGGATGAGCACGTCGCTTGCGCCCCCGAGCTTGCGCGCCTGGCTGGCCACGTCCAAGGCGACCTTGTAAGTCTTCTCCATGTCCAACCCGCTGACCTGGACGTCGATGGGGGCGGGAAGTCCCAGGTTGAGCACGGCGTCGGCCAGACCGCCCGACTGGAAGTAGGCGCTCACCTCGGGCATCTCCCGCTGCAGCTTTGCCCGGACGCGATTCATGTATTCATAGCTTCCCACCCGGTGACCCTCCTCCAGGCTGACCTGGACGAAGGCGGTGTGCTGGGCCGAGTTGGGCGTGTAGATAGCGGAGAAGTCGGGGGTGACCCCGATATTGGACACGATCATGCCCCGCTCCCCGGGGGGTACGACCTCGCGGATCTTCTCCTCCACCCGCGCCACGTAGCGCTCGGTCAACTCCAAACGCGTCCCGGAAGGCGCCTTGAGGTTGAGGACGAACTGCCCGGGATCCGTGCGGGGGTAGAAGGCCACGCCGAGCAGGGGGTAAGCGAGCAGGCTGAGAAGGGAGACGCCGGCCAGGACACTTACCGTGGCGTGCGGTCGCTGGAGGGCGCGGGCCAAGGTGTGGTCGTAGTACCGAAGCAGCCTCTCGAAGTAGCGATTGAAGCCGGCCACGACCTCCCGGAAGCGGGACCGCGAAGAGGGCACCGCGTGCTCATGGACGAGGTGGGCGCTCTTGATCAGGTTGGCGCAAAAGAGGGGGACCACGGTCAGGGCCACGAAATAGGACGCGAGTAGAGAGAGCACGACGGCCGCTGCCAGGGCCACGAAGAGGAAGCGGCTCACCCCGTACAGGAAGATGACGGGGAAGAACACAACCATGGTTGCGAGAGTCGCGGCCAGGACCGGGAGCGCAACCTCCTGGCCTCCCTTTTCCGCCGCTTCGCGCGGCGGGGTCTTCATCTCGAGGTGCCGGAAGATGTTCTCCAGCACCACCACCGAGTTGTCTATGAGGCGGGAAAAGGCAAGGGCAAGCCCGCCCAGGGCCATGGTGTTCACGGTACCCCCTCCGGCATTGATGGCGAGCAAGGCAGCCAGGGCGGAGAGGGGAATGGACAGGAAGACGGCGGCGGTGGCCCGAGGGCTGCCCAAGAAGAGCAGGATCATGATCCCGGTCAGCACGAGGCCGATGGCGCCCTCGTGCACCAAGTTTTCGATCGCCTTCTTGACGAAGACCGATTGGTCGAAGACTACCTTTGCCACCATTTGCTTGGGCACGTCGGTGAGGTTTTCCACCGCGGCCTGAATGCCGTCCACCACCGCGATGGTGTTGGTGTCCCCTCCTTGCTTTAGCACCGGGAGGTAGACGGACTTCTGACCGTCGATGCGGACGACGTTGGTCTGGATCTGCTCCGCGTCCTGCGCCCGGCCGACGTCCTGTACGAGCACGGAGGCCCCGTTCACGGTCTTCAGGGGGAGGCGATTGATCTCGTCCGTGGTGGGGAGCTGGCTGTTGGTGTAGAGGTTGTAGTCGACGGCACCGATGCGTACGTCCCCCGCGGGCAGGATGAGGTTGTTGTCGTTGACGGTGCGGACCACGTCCATCACGCTCAGCTGGTGGGCCTCGAGCTTCAAGGGGTCGACGTAGATCATGATCTGGCGGAACCGTCCGCCGAAGGGCTGGGGGACGGAGGCGCCCACGACGTTGGCCACCTGGTTACGTACGGTGTACTGGCCCAGGTCGCGGAGCTGGGTCTCATTGAGTCCCTCGCCCTTGAGAGTGATCAGGCAGACCGGTAGGCTGGACGCATCGAACTTGAGGACGACGGGGGGAAGGGTGCCGGGGGGCAACCGCCGCAGGTTGGCCATGGCGAGGTTGGCGATGATGCTGAGGGCGGCATTAGCATCGCTGCCGGGCTGGAAGTAGACCTTGATGAGGCTCACGCCGGGGAGCGACCTAGATTCGATGTGGTCGATTCCGCTCCCCAGGGTAAAGAAGCGCTCGAAACGTCCCGTGATGTCGGTCTCGATCTGCTCGGGCGGCATGCCCGAGTAGAAGGTGGCCACCACGACCACCGGAATGTTGATGGGGGGGAAGAGGTCCACGGGCATGCGCGCGACGGCGGTCGTCCCCACCACCGCCACCATGAGACAGACCACAACAATGAAGTAGGGGTAGCGGATCGCGAAGCCCGACACTAGGAAACGACCTCTCCGGCTTTCTCCTCCTCCGCGGAGAGCTCGTGCGGCGTGACCGGATCCCCAATCCGGAACTGGCTCCGGCTGCCGATGATCACTTGGTCGCCCTCTCGGAGTCCGGACAGCACCTCGATCCGGTGCGGTCCCTCGAGGCCCAACTTCACCGACCTCTCCTCGACGAGGTTTCCGGCTCCGACCACCAACACCCGGGCCTCGGAGCCGGTGCGCGCCACCGCCTGGAGGGGAACGGTGAGCACGCGGTCCCTCTGGGCCAGCACTAGGTCCGCCTCCGCGTACATGCCGAGAACGATGGACCGGTCGGGGTTGTCCACGTCGATCTCGGTGCGCATAGTGCGGGTCTGCACGTCCAAAGCGTCCGCGAACCGAGCCACCCGACCCTCGAACGTGCGGCCCAGGGTGGGGACGCGGACTCGGACCACCGTTCCCAGGTGGACCTGGGGTACCACAGACTCCGGCGTGGGCAGGACCAGCCGCAGCTTGGAGGTGTCCGCCAGCCGAACCACGGGCATCGCTTGGGTGCTGGAGGCCGTGCCCGCCTGGATCAAGGCTCCCGGATCCGCGTAACGCTTGGTGATGACTCCGGCAAAGGGTGCCGTGATCCGGGAATAGTCGGACAGAACCGTCACCCGCTGCGTTTCTGCCTTCGCCACCCAGAGCTGGTTCCCGTTCTCGGAGAGCATGGCGCGCGCAACGTCGATCTGAGCCGCAGCCTGTTTGTCCCGGGACTGGGCGTCGTCCAGCTCCTGCTCCGCGATCAGGCCCGGCCGCGCCTGGGACGCCTCCTTCAGGCGCGTGTAGGCAGAATGGGTTGCCGCATAAAGCGACTCCGCTTTCTCGAGCTCGCTCTGCGCACGGCGCACACTGTCCTCATTTCGTCTCGTCGATGCTTCCGCCCCCTGGACCTGCGCGCTCAGCTCGGGTACTTCCAGAACGGCCAGGACCTGCCCCGCCTTGACGTGGTCTCCCACGTCCACCGAGATCCTGTTTATGTAACCCGCCACCTTGGCATAGAGGTCGGCCTCCTGGAAGGGGCGGAACTCGCCGGAGAGGGTGAGGCTGCTCGTGAAGGACGTGGGCGCAACCCGTACGACAGCCGCGAGCGGGGCGGCGTCCTTCTGGCGGCCGCCCGTGCTGGCCCGGCCGGAGAAGGCCAGGACGGCGGTTCCGACGATCAATGCCGACGCCAGAATCACGAAATGCTTGGTCGTAAACCTGAACCCCATTTCAGGGAGACGCTCCGCTCCAAGCGCTTCGGGGATCTCCAGAACCCGGTCGAAGCGCCCTGCCCGGCCGGGGGAGGACATCGGAACTCGGGAAACCGGGTCACGAGTCGCCGACCGAGCAGGCAGAATAACATAGGCCAGCGGAGCAAGACCACGCGGGGACGCTGCCGAGCCGCGCACGTCCTGTGGCATTACTGGATATCACTGACCGGCCGTTGGTTGCAGGCGAGGCTCACCTTCTTGGACCGGGGTCGTGCTCAGAGTCGAGCCAAGGGGAGTTAACAGCGTTGTTACACGTCCGTCACGCCGACGTTGCCTTCCTCCAACAGGCTTGGCCACCGTGGGCGGAGTGCGAGGAACCCTTTGGGCTCCCTCTGTCCCCGGGGAACCGGCCGGGTTGGAGGGGGGTTAACCCCCCGAGACTTGGGGTCGACACGCGGCTGACGCGTAAAGGGAGGTGGCGCTCGGCAGGCGTGAGGTGAGGCACCGCCAGTTCCGGACTCCCTGCAAACCCTGGAGAAGCTAGCGATTTCACAAAGAATTAACCCGGACGAAACGGCCTGTTTGCACGCGCTGGCTACGGTTACGAGAGGTGGCGCGGGCCCACCGTCCGCTTGAGCACGGAGGACAGCAAGATGAAGACCGCCATTGGGTTCGCCGCCGCCGCCACGCTTCTCGCCGCTGCCGCATCGGCGGAGACGGTGCAGATCGACGGGGCAGGGGCGACTTTTCCGTATCCCATCTACTCGAAGTGGTTCTCGGAGTACAACAAGCTCCACCCCGAGGTCCAGATCAACTATCAGTCCATCGGTTCCGGGGGTGGGATCCGGCAGCTCGCTAGCCAGACCGTATTCTTTGGGGCTAGCGACGGACCGATGACGGACGAGCAGCTCAAGGCCGCTCCGGTCCCCGTTCTCCACTTCCCGACCGTGCTGGGGGCGGTGGTGCCGGTCTACAACATTCCGGGCGTGAGCGCGGAGCTGAAGTTCTCCGGCCCCACCCTCGCCGATATCTACCTCGGGAAGATAACGAAGTGGAACGACAAGGCGGTCGCCGCCGAAAACCCGGGCGTCAAGCTGCCCGCTAGCGACATCGCGGTCGTCCACCGCTCCGACGGGTCGGGGACGACCTACATCTTCGTCGACTACCTCTCCAAGGTGTCGGCGGAGTGGAAGACCAAGGTCGGCGTGGCCACGTCCGTGAACTGGCCGGTGGGAGTGGGGGGAAAGGGCAACGAAGGCGTCTCCGGGCTCGTGACCCAGACCCCGAACGCCATCGGCTACGTCGAGCTCATCTACGCCCTTCAGAACAAGATCGCCTTCGGCAGCGTGAAGAGCCACGACGGCGAGTGGGTCAAGGCGAGCCTCCAGTCCGTCACCGCCGCCGCCGCTGCCGTCGAGGGGAAGATGCCCGCCGACTTCCGCGTATCGATCACGGATGGCGCGGGTAAGGGCGTCTACCCGCTCTCGTCCTTCACCTGGCTTCTCTTCTACGAGAGCCCCAGCGACAAGGCCAAGGCAAAGATCATGGTGGACTTCACGAAATGGGCGCTCGGCGATGGACAGAAGTACTGCGCCGATCTGGGTTATGCGCCCCTTCCCGCGAGCGTTGTGAAGCTGGAGATCGTCGCCCTGGCGAAGATCAAGTAGGCAAGGCACCCTATGTCCGAGCGCCCGTCCCGAACGGCGGCCCGCGGCGACCTGGGCTTCCGCCTGGGGACGGGCGCATTTGCCGCTTTCCTCTGCCTCCTCGTGATCGGGATCGGGGTCATCCTCGCCGACCAGTCCTGGCTCTCGATCGACAAGTTCGGCCTCGGCTTCTGGCGGGGAACCACGTGGGACCCCGTGGCCGGCGAGTTTGGCGCCTTTCCCTTCATCTGGGGGACGCTCTACTCGTCACTTCTTGCCCTCGTCATCTCCACCCCTATCGCCCTTGGGATCGCCGTGTTCCTGTCCGAGCTCTCTCCGCCCGTGCTCAAGCAGCCCCTCATCTTCCTGACCGAGCTCTTGGCTGCGGTTCCCTCCATCGTCTACGGGCTCTGGGCCATTTACGCGCTTGTTCCCCTGGTTCGACGGCTGGAGGTCCTCTGTCCCGAGTGGCTCCGGCGAGTGCCACTCTTCAGCGGCCCTCCTCTCGGGGTGGGCATGCTCGCCGCGGGCCTCGTGCTGGCGGTGATGGTGATTCCCTTCATCGCCTCGGTGGCGCGGGAGATCCTGAAGGCGGTGCCCGTTACCCAGCGGGAGGCCGCCTATGCGCTCGGGGCCACACGCTGGGAGGCGATCCGGATGGCCCTCTACTATGGGCGCACCGGGATCATGGGTGCTGTCATGCTCGGGTTGGGACGGGCCCTGGGCGAGACTATGGCCGTGACCATGGTCATCGGTAACAATCCCCAGGTGTCCTTGTCCCTCTTCGCCCCCCAGTACACCATGGCCGCCGTGATCGCCAACGAGTTCACGGAGGCAGCGGGGGACCTCTATCGCGACGCCCTGGTCGAGATAGGGCTCGTGCTCTTCACCATCACCATTGTCATCAACATCCTCTCTCAGCTCCTGATCTGGAGCGTGAGCGACCAGCGCGTGCCCCGGCGAGTCGTGCCCAAGCCGAAGCCGGCACTGGCGGCCTGAGCCATGGCCATCCAGATCACAGCTCACGATCGGCGACGCAAGGTCCTCTCTCGTCTAGTGGAGGTCGCCTGCGCGGGGTCGGTGATGCTAGCCCTCGCCCCCCTCGCCCTCGTGCTCTACTTCGTGCTCAGCCAGGGCCTCCCCGCCCTCAGCCTTGCTTTTTTCACCAACATGCCCAAACCCGTGGGCGAGCCCGGCGGGGGAATGGCCAACGCGATGATCGGCACCCTGATCCTGCTCGGGTTGGCAGGAGCGCTCGCGGTGCCGGTGGGGATCGCGTGCGCTGTCTATCTCGCGGAGTACCCGAAGCGGCGTCTTGCCCAGGCGGCTACCTTCGCGGCTGATATCCTGAACGGCGTGCCCTCGATCGTGATTGGCATCTTCGCCTACGTGATTGCGGTCCTCCCTTTTCGGCGCTTCTCCGCCCTGGCCGGCGGGTTCGCTCTGGGCGTGATGATGATTCCGATCGTGGTTCGAACGACGGAGGAGCTGCTCGCTCTGGTGCCCCCCAGCCTGCGGGAGGGGGCGTTGGCCTTGGGGGCGACGCGTGGGCGGGCGACCTGGAGCGTGATCCTGCCCGCGGCCCTTCCCGGCATTGTGACGGGGGTCCTGGTGGCGCTCGCCCGCGTGGCCGGCGAGACCGCCCCCCTCCTCTTTACGTCCTTCAACAATCAGTTCTGGTCCGTCCGGCTGGACAAGCCGATCGCCTCCCTCACCGTTCAGATCTTCACCTACGCCATCGCTCCTTACGAAGATTGGCATCGTCAGGCCTGGGCGGGGGCCTCCGTGCTCATCGGGGCGATGCTGGTCTTCTCGGTGCTGGCGCGGACGGTGACGCGCCGGCTGGAAAGGATGCACCGGCCTTGAGTGCTCCGGAGGTGTCCATGTCGTCCGACGCTCCTGCCGCCGCGGAGGCGGGGATCCGGATCAAGACCGAGGTGAAGCCCACGAGCGGCCCCGTCCCGGACGCGTCCGTCGCGATCGAGATTCAGGGGGTGGGGATCGCGTACGGGGACAACCAAGTGGTCCACGACGTGACCATGGACATCCCCGAGCAGCGGGTTACCGCCTTCATCGGCCCCTCCGGCTGCGGGAAGTCGACCCTTCTCCGCTGTCTGAACCGCATGAATGACCTGATCGACAGCGCGCGCGTGATGGGAAAGATTCGGGTGAAGGGCCAGGATATCTACGCCCCCGGGACGGACGTCATCGATATCCGGCGCCGGATCGGCATGGTCTTCCAGAAGTCAAACCCCTTCCCGAAGTCGATTTTCGAGAACGTCGTCTATGGGCTGCGCATCGTGGGGGTACGCGACCGGGCCACCCTCGACGAGGCCTGCGAGCGTAGCCTTCGGGGTGCTGCCCTCTGGGAAGAGGTCAGGGACCGGCTCAAAGACAGCGCGCTCAGCCTCTCCGGCGGTCAGCAGCAGCGCGTCTGCATCGCGCGCGCGATCGCAGTGGAGCCCGAGATCCTGCTCATGGACGAGCCCTGCTCCGCCCTCGATCCCATAGCCACGGTCAAGATCGAGGAGCTGATATACGCCCTCAAGGAGAAGTACACGATCGTCATCGTGACCCACAACCTTCAGCAGGCGGCAAGGGTTTCGGACCGGACCGCTTTCTTCTGGCTCGGTCGGCTGGTGGAGTACGGCTCCACTTCCGACGTCTTCACCAAGCCCCGGGAGAAACTCACCGAAGACTACATCACGGGCCGGTTCGGTTAGAGACAGAGGCGCCCATGGAACGCCATCATTTCGAGGAAGAGCTGCAGGGTCTGAAGAACCGCCTCCTGACCATGGGGGCGCTGGTGGAGGAGCGCGTCCACCAGGCGGTGCGGGCCCTCATCGACCGCCAGCTGGAGGAGGCGGAGCAGGTCATCCGCTCCGACCAGGACGTCAACACGCTGCAGATCGAGATTGACGACCGCTGCCTGAAGCTCCTGGCCCTGCAGCAACCCATCGCCACCGACCTCCGCCTCATCACGGCGGCGATGAAGATCAACGCCGATCTGGAACGGATTGGTGACCAGGCGGTGAACGTCGCGGAGAACGTCATCAAGCTCCTCCCCCAAGCGCCCCTGAAGCCCCTGATCGACATCCCCCGCATGGCGGAGCTGGCGGAGAAAATGACCCGCGACGCCCTCGACGCCTTCGTGCGCAAGGATCCGGAGCTGGCCCGGAACGTCCTCCAGCGGGACGACGAGGTGGATAACCTCAAGGACCAGGTCTTCCGCGAGCTCCTGACCTACATGATGGCCGACCCGGGAACGATCCAGAGGGCCCTGGCCCTGATCCTGATCAGCCGCAACCTGGAGAGAATCGCCGACCACGCCACCAATATCGCGGAGGACGTGATCTTCCTGGTGGAGGCCAAGGACGTGCGTCACCACCATCAAGAGGAGCAGCCAAAGTGAAGGCAGAACGAGCCGGAGAGCGGACAGCAGAACGGCCGGGCCGGGCCGCGCCCGCCTCCGGCCCGGCGGCGGACAGCCGTCCGCGCGTGCTCCTCATCGAGGACGACGGTGACATCGCGGAGGCCATCGGGTACCAGCTCGAGAAGGTCGGCCTTCGGGTCAAGGTGGCGCGCACGGGGGAGGAAGGGCTGGAGGGCGCGCGCCGGGGCGTGGACCTCGTGCTTCTTGACCTCAACCTGCCCGGCATGGACGGCCTCGAGGTCTGCCGGATGATCCGCCGCCAGACCACGACTGCCCACGTTCCCATCATCATCGTGTCCGCCCGGGCCGAGGAAGTGGACCGGGTGCTGGGCCTCGAGATGGGGGCCGACGACTACGTGGTCAAGCCCTTCAGCCTCAAGGAGCTGGCCGCCCGCTGCCGGGTCGCCCTGCGCCGCGCCAGCGGAGGGGGCGAACCGCCCCAGGGCTACCGGGACGAGAACTTCGAGGTGGAATTCGACGCTTACGTTCTGCGTTACCGCGGCCAAGAGATCCGGCTCACCCGCAAGGAATTCGAGCTCTTCCGCTCCCTCTTGGAGAGGCCGGGCCGGGTGCTCACCCGCGAGCGCCTGCTGGAGCGGGTGTGGGGATACGAGAGCGACGTGGAGACCCGCAGCATCGACGCCCATATCCGCCGCCTGCGCCTGAAGCTGGGGCCCGCCCGGAACCACATCGAGACCGTGGTGGGGCTGGGCTACCGGTTCGTCAAGTAGCGAAAGCCGGGCAAGACCGATTTTCAACACAAAGCGTGTTTACCCAACGCACGCCGACGCCCTCCTCGTTTGATGCCCAAAAAGGACAGCCGGGCAACCACGTTCGATGTCGACAGTTGTATGCCGAGGCGAAAAGGCCTCAGTTAGGGGTCAACTACAGCCGCTCTTCGCGCCCTATGAGGGTCGGACGAACTGGAGGGCGCGAAGAGCCCGCGTTCAGTCGTGGCCCTACGGACGTTCGAGGGTGATCGAGAGCTGGACGGGACGGTCGGCGTTCACCTCGAAGTCTTGGGTGTAGGTCCTAAAGCCCGGGCGCATGACTTCGACCCGGTGACGCCCTTGGGGAAGCCGTAGGGTCGACACATCATGCCCACTCCCCCAGAACCGCCCATCTAAATAGATCGCGGCATCAGAGGGCCGCACCGCCATCCTCAGCACACCGCCACCCGACTGCGGTTGGCTATTCGGTCCGCCCCTGCCGGAGTAATCGCCAGGGCTCCCGTAGTACGCGTCGTCGTCTCCGGTGTTGCGGCCAGGGTTCGGGTAGTAAGCGTCGCCGTTCCCGATGTAGCTGCCGTCGGGGTAAGGGTTCCCATAGTAATAGGGGGCAACACCGTAGTAATCAGCCCCGTAGTAGGGCCACCCGAAGTCGAAGTCCAAGCCCCAGAATGGGCCCCAGCCGTACCCATAACGAAACCCGCGGCCATATCCGTAACCGTACCGGTGTCCGTATCTGTAACCGGCTCCGTAGTCGCCGCGTCCGCGATAGCCATAACCACCACCGTAACCGCGTCCATTTCCATACGCGCGGCCGCTGTACCCCCGCCCGTAGCTGCCGCGCGGAGCGGCATGCCCCCAGCCACCCACGTGTCCGCCGCCTGAAGAATGCGAGCTACCGCTGGAACGCCCGGCGTAGTGTCCACCCCCTCCCGACGCGTGACCGCCTCCCCCCCCGCCGCCACGATGGTCCGCGCTCATTGCAAGAGTCGGCCACGCCGCAAGCGCGAACGCTCCTACTGCCACCGTAATGTGCCACCTCATACTGCCTCCCCAAAGCTCCCCGACCCAGGACGAGCTCACTACTGCCATCGCAATTCGCATGCCCGCGATCCCATGGCGTGCCGATCCCACTTTACTCCTGTCGAATCAAAAAGTTGAGGGAGTAGCCATCCCTGCCACTGGGACCTTCTGTTCACTCAAATCAGAACAACGTGACCCTTTTCGGAGGCTCGGTCGCGGCAGCGTACCGGGATGTGTAGCCTCGGGAAAATTCTGATCCATCGCTTCCAGAAATCTTGCGCGGTTCTTTGGTCTGAGGCAAGGGGTGCTCCAGCGGAGGTCATGCGCTCTCGCGGGGAGTTGCCCTTCCGCCCGCCGGTTGGTGGCAAGATCGCGGACTGGATCTCCTCAGCCAGGTGGGCGGAAACGCCTTCTGCCGCACAGAGCCTTGCGCCGATTCCCAGGCCACGCGCAAGATCTCGATCCCCCAACCGATCACGTCGATCATGGCCGGCGATGATCTCCCCGGCCGGTCACTTTTTTGAATGGCTCGATACGGAGCTTGCGCCGACGGTGCTTGACGCTCGCTTGACTGCGGGACCATACTCATTCAGCTAAGCGCAGTCGCTTCGCTCTTTCCAAACAGGAGGCCAGAATGAACCCTTGCCGCCTGGGCCTGGGCGCCCTCCTTGTGCTCGCCCTTGCCTCGTCCCTCTTCGCGCAGTCGCAGGCCATGAATGGCACGATCGAAGGCGTCGTGCGCGACCCCACCGGCGCCGTCCTCGCGGGGGTCACGGTCACCGTGACCAGCGTGGACACCGGCACCCAGCGGACCCCCGTCACCGACGGCACCGGAACGTACCGCGCCCTGCTCCTCCCCCTCGGGAGCTACCGGGTCAAGGCCGAGCTCGACGGGTTCAAGACCGTGGAGCGGACCGGGGTTTCCTTGAGCGCGGGCCAGACCGCGGTCATCGACTTCACCCTGACGGTGGGCGGGATCAGCGAGATGGTCTCCGTCTCCGCCGAGGCCCCGGTGGCCGAACCGGGCAAGATCGACCTCGGCCGGGTGATCACGGAGAACGAGGTCAAGAACCTGCCCCTCGTGTCCCGCAACCCCTACAACTTCGCCTTCCTTCAGGCCAACGTCACCGGCTACGAAAACACCGAGTTCGGCGTCCCCCGCATCAACGCCAACGGGACGCAGATGCACACCAACTATCAGCTCGATGGCAATACCAACACCGAGAAGGACAGGGCGGGGCTGCGCCTGCTCCCCATCTCGGAGGTGGTGGTGCGCGAGGTCCAGGTCATCACGAGCGGGTTTGCCCCCGAGTTCGGCCAGACCACGGGCATGGTCTACAACGCGGTCACGCCCTCGGGGACCAACCGCGTCCAGGGCTCGGTCGGCTACCGCTATCGGCGGGCGGGGCTGACGAGCGTCCCCTTCTTTCTCGCCCCCAACGCCCACAAGCCGGACAACAACATCGACGACATCACGGCCACCCTGGGCGGACCGCTGGTGAAGGACAAGTGGCATTACTACCTGGGCTACGAGTACGTGAACCAGGATCTCGTCGACAACACCAAGGTCATCGCCCCCGTGACCGTGGCCAGCGCCCCCGCTCTGGGCCTGTCCCCCGCGGCGGTCGCCAACGGGATCATCCCCACCAAGCAGAACGTGAGCTTCTTCATTGCCAAGACCGACTACGACCTCGACCCCGCGAACAAGCTGACCGGCCGCTACTTCTTCTTCAAGAACTACTCGCCCTTCAACATTGCCGGGGACCTCAACACCCTGGAGCGATCCACCGACTTCAACGACCGCATGGACTCGGCCGCCCTGCAGCTCGTCTCCTCCTTCGGCGCGGACCGGCTCAACGAGCTCCGGTTCCAGTTCGCGCGTCGCCACCAGTTTCGGACGGCGAGCGCGGGGGCCGGGACCGGCCCCGCCGTGATCGTGAACGGAGTGGCCAACTTCGGGTCCCCCCTGGACGGGACGCAGAGCGCAGGCTTCGACTTCAGCCAGAGGATCTGGCAGCTCGTCGACAACTTCACCTGGCTAAAGGGCCGCCACGGCTTCAAGGCCGGCCTCAATCTCCAGTTCATCAACGACGATCGGGTCAACACGTTGCGGCAGATCTACACCTTCGCGACCATCTCCAGCTACCTGGCCGCGAAGAGCGGAAGCAACCCGTTCAGCTACCTGAGCTTCCAGCAGGATCTGGGTGATCCTTCGGTCTCCTACAAGTCCGGCTTCTATGGCTTCTTCGTCCAGGACGACTTCCGGATCAGCCCCTCCTTCAAGCTGCTCTACGGCCTGCGCTACGACTTCTTCAACGTCCCCGACTCGCGGCCCTACGCCCCCAATCCGCTCTCGCTCAGCTTCAAGAAGAGCAAGAACAACCTGGCCCCGCGGGCGGGCTTCGCCTGGACGCTCGACAAGGAGGCGAGGACCGTGCTGCGCGCTTCCTCCGGCATCATGTACGAGCCGCCTCTGCTGAACTTCTACGAGGACGCCATCCTCCGGAACGGCGATCCCAAGTCCTTCACCACCACCCTGAGCCCGACCACCTCGGGCGCGCCTGCCTTCCCCGGCAATCTTGCGAGCCAGCCCCCGGGCTTCGTGCTTCCCAGGCAGAGCATCGTCGCCATGGACGCGGATTTCTCGACCCAGTACACCATCCTCACCAACCTCCAGATCGAGCGGGCGCTCACGAGCGACCTCGCGGTCAGCGTCGGATATGTCAACTCCCTCGGCCGCAACCTGCCTGTGCTCATCAACACCAACCTGATTCCTACCGGGGCCATCCTGGGTGACGGCCGGCCGATTTACTCCCCCGCGGTCAACGCCCAGACCCGCGTGAACCCCGCCTTCAACCAGACCGACACCTTCCGCTCCATCGCCCGCGCCACCTACAACGCCCTCACCCTCATGCTGAACAAGCGCATGAGCCACGGCTTCCAGATCCAGGCCTCCTACACGCTGGCCAAGGGGGAGGACAACTCGCCCTTGACCGGCACCTATATCGTGGGGAGCAACGACGACCGGCTCTCCGACCCCTCGAACCTGGATCGCGACTTGGGACCGTCGCCCTTCAACCAGACCCACACCTTCATCCTGAGCACGGTCATCGCCCCCCGGCGGGAGGGCCCGGGGCTGGGCAACGCGATCCTGAACAACAACCAGCTCGCCCTCATCGTCCAGGCCAACAGCGGCCTGCCCTTCAACATCCGCGCCAACCGGGACCTCAACGGGGACGGGCTCTCGAACGACCGCCCCCTGGGCATCTCCCGCAACTCCGGGAATTTGGGCCGGGTCTTCAACGTGGACGGTCGCTACTCGCGCTTCGTGCCCTTCGGTCGGGTGCGGGGAGAGCTGTTCGCCGAGGCCAAGAACCTGTTCAACACCCTGAACGTGGCCACTGTGAACCGGGTGGTGGCGGTGGACGCGGCGGGCAACCTGTTATCGCCTTTGCCCTCGCCCTTCCCCGGCACCGGGGGGTACCAGCAGCGACAGTTCCAGATCGGAGCGAAGGTGAGCTTCTGACCGGGTCGGCCGAAGTCGGCGGGATTGACTCAAGGGGGTGCCGTTCAGAAGATCCGGGGGCCCCGCAAGTTCCGCCCACGCCGTCGGTAAAGGGGTCAGGGATGGGGAGGTCTAGGCGTCGGGACCTCAAAATATGACAATCTGATTTTATGGCCACTCATGTCTCAGCCACCGATGCCGTCAGGACGTTTTCCGACTTACTCAACCGGGTTCGTTATCGGGGCGAAGAGTTCGTGGTCGAGCGGAGAGGCGAGCCCGTCTGCCGTATGACGCCGACGGGGCCACCCAAGCGTCTGACCCTCGGGGACCTGGCCTCTCTGCTGCGAGAACTCCCTAAGCCTGACGCGGGCTTCGCGTCCGCCGTTCGACGTGCCGCGCGGCGTCAAGGGCGACTACCCCGCTCGCCGCGGGAACGCTGATCGACTCTTCTGTCTTGATCTCCGTCGAGCGGGACGCGCTCGACCCGGGCCCCGCGAAACTCGCGCACGCAGACGAACCGGTCGGCATCGCGGCCATCCCGCGTCCCTAGAGCCGCCGCGCGCGTTAGCGCTTCCGGGCGTGCGCAGCCAAGACCTCGTCCACGAAGTGGACAGCGAGACCGAGCGAGTTCCGGTAGTCGAGGGCGGCGGCCAGGCGGCGCGGGGAAAGGAGACGGCGCACCTCCGGGTGGGCGGCCACCGCCTCCCGGAAAGGCATTTTCCTGGCGCCCGCCTGACGCGAGATCTGGAGGACGAGGGCGTGGGCGCGGTCGCGGCCGATCCTTGGCGCCAAGGCCATCATCACGGCCTCCGAGAGCACGACCCCTCCGCTGCGCTCCAGATTGCGGCGCATGTTCTCGGGCTTCACTACCAGGGTAGCCAAGAGCCGCTGGCTGAGCTCGAGCTGGGCCCCCATGAGCAGGCAGATCTCGGGGGCGAAAGACCAAGCCGTCTCTCCCTGACGATGGTCGTCCTCCCCCTCGGAGTGGATGTAGTCCAGCACAACGCCTGCCCGCGCGCGCAGCAGGCGTCCCAGGAGCACCACCGAGCCCGAGGCCACGGGGTTCAGCTTGTGGGGCATGGCGGAGCTGCCCAGCTTGCCCTCCACGAACTCCGTCGCCTCGTCGATTTCGGTCTGCTGGAGGTTGTAGATGTTCTGGGCGATCTTGCCCAGGGTCGCGGAGAGCATGGCGAGCAGAAGGAAGAACTCCGCGAAGCGGTCGCCCGCGGTCTTGGCGGGGATGCGGGGGACGCCCAGGCCCAAGCGCTTCAGCAGGCGCCTCTGCACGGAGAGGCCCTTGTGCCCGAGGGAGGCCAGGGTACCCACCGCTCCCCCGAACTCGCCCACCAGCACGCGGGGCCGGCTGGCTAAGAGCCGCTCCCGCTGGCGGATGATCTCGTCCAGCCAGACGGCGGCCTTGAACCCGAAGGTCACGGGCAGCGCATGCTGGCCGTGGGTTCGGCCCGCCATAAGGGTGTCTCGGTGGCGGCGAGCCAGGCCGGCCAGGAGGTCGGCCACCACGTCGAGGCCGGCCAGAACCACCGCGTAGGAGTCCTTGATCTGGAGAGCGGTCCCCGTGTCCATTATGTTCTTGCTGGTGGCGCCCCAGTGGACCCAGCGCGCGCTCTGGGGGGAAAGCCCTCGGCGGAGCGCGTTCACCAGCGGCATGACCGGGTTCCAGGTGGTGTCGAACTCCCGCTTCATGGCGCGAAGGTCGAGCCGCTCGACCCGCGCCGCCCGGGCGATGGCCCGGGCCGCGGCCTTGGGCACAAGGCCCAGCTCCGCCTCCACCGTGGCCAGGGCCGCCTCCACGTCCAGCCAGCGCTGGATCATGGCCCGATCGTCCCAGATGGCGCGCATGGCGGGGGAGCCGTACCGGTCCTTGAAGTAGAAGGAGCCAAACGCGGTGGAGGGCATCAGGCGCGGGCCTCGGGGGCGGGAAAGAGGGCCGTGATCAGAAGGCCGGCGGCGAAGACGCTGGTCGCCCCCACCACGTTGTACCAGAGAAAGTGGATGGGTGTCAGCCCCGCGACCAGGGCCACCGTGCCCATGCCGATGAGAAGGCCGAAGAACGCGCCCCGCGCGGAGGCCCCGGGGGCGAGCACGGCGAGGGCGAAGACGCCCAGGATCGAGCCGTAGAAATAGGATCCAAACCGGTTCACGACCTCGATTGCGGAGCCGAGCCGGCCCGCCTGGGACGCGATCAGGCACGCGAAGCCGCCCCAGAAGGCGGTCATGAGGCGCGAGGCCAGGAGATCCTGGGCGTCGGTCCCCGCCGGTCCCAAGAACCTCTTGTAGAAGTCCACCATGCTCGCGGTGGCCAGCGAGTTGAGCTCGCCGGAGAGGGCGGACATGGCGGCGGCGAAGATGACCGCGATCACGAGGCCGGCCAGGCCGCGGGGCAGGTTGGCGAGGACGTAGGACGGGAAGATGTAGTTGGTGTCGTTGAAGCGGGCGCCCCCGTTGAGGTTCTCCATGAGCCCCCGGGCCTCGCCCCGCGCCGCTTCCAGCTCGCGGTTGGCGGCGAGGTAGGCCTCGGGGGCCGGCGTCTGCCCCCGGTGGCGGGCCTCCGCGAGGGCCTCCGCCGCCGCCCGCCGGGCCGCCTGCGCCCGCTCGAACCGCTCCTTGACCACCGCCGCCTCCCGGGGCGCCTCCCGCTCCAGCCGCTCCAGGGCCACGCGGTTCCAGAGCAGGGGCGAGGCGTGGAAGTGGTAGAAGACGAAGACCAGCACCCCCGTGAGCAGGATCAGGAACTGCATGGGGACCTTGAGGAAGGCATTGAAGAGCAAGGAGAGCCGGCTCTGGGTGAGGCTGCTTCCGGAGAGGTAGCGCTGGACCTGGCTCTGGTCGCACCCGAAATAGGAGAGCATCAGGAAGAGGCCCCCGATGAGGCCGCCCCAGAGAGTGTAGGGTGTGGTGAGGCTGGGGCTCGGGTCCATGATCTTCAGCCGGCCTGCGGTCTGGGCCAGGGCGAGCGCGTCGCGCAGGCCCACGTCGCCGGGGAGATTTGCGATCGCCACCCCCACGCAAAGGAAGATCCCGAACCAAATGACGCCCATCTGCACCACGTCCGTCCAGATGACCGACTTGTTCCCCCCGTAAAGGACGTAGGCCACGGTAGAGCCCCCCATGAAGAGGATGGTGGCCCCCTCGCTCCAGCCCAAGATGACGGAGAGAACGAGCGAAGGTGCGTAGAGGGTCACCCCTACGGAGAGGCCCCGCGACAAAAGGAAGAGCAGGCTGGTCAGGGTGCGGGTCCGGAGGTCGAAGCGCCGCTCTAGGTACTCGTAGGCGGTGAAGACCCGGGCTCGATAGAAGAAGGGCACCAAGGTGAGGCAGAGGATCACCATCGCGAAGGGGAGCCCGAAGTAGACGACCAGGAAGCGCATGCCGTCGGTGTAGGCCTGACCGGTGGTCCCCACAAACGTGATGGCGCTGATCTGGGTGGCCATCACGGACAGGCCCACCGCCCACCACCGCATCCGCCGGCCGGCCAGGAAGAAGTCGTCGATCTTCCGGGTCCCCCTTCCCATGAACACGCCGAAGCTCACGATGCCGAGGACGTAACCGACGAGGACGACCCAGTCGAGGGGGGTCACCCTCAGTACTTCCAGGACGAGAAGAGGGCGAGGAGACCCATGACGGACAAGGCACAGAGGATGACCGCGGTGTAGATCCGGGGCCAGGTGCCGAAGACGGGCACCGGATCGTGATCGTCGCCGGCCGCCGGGCTCCCGGGCGGGAGGGGTTCCATGCCTGAGGTCTCGTCCGCCGCGGAGGGGCGGGGAGAGAGGATACTGTACCCGCCGGCCACCGTCACCCGCGTTGGGTGGCAAACGCGCCCCTTGCTGCGGCGCGGACCGCCGGCCTCCGCAACCCGTCGTCGCCGCCCGTCTCCGGGGCCGAAGTGGTAGCATCCCCGCGGTCATGACGGGGGGAGATCTCATCGCCGATGTCCTGAAGCAGCAGGGCGTGAGCTGGCTCTTCACGCTGTGCGGTGGGCACATCTCGCCCATCCTGGTCTCCGCCAAGGCGCGGGGCATTCGCGTGGTGGACGTCCGGCACGAGGCCAACGCCGTCTTCGCGGCCGACGCCGTGGCCCGCTTGACCGGCGTTCCCGGTGTAGCGGCCGTCACCGCCGGTCCCGGCGCCACCAACACCGTGACCGCGGTCAAGAACGCGCAGCTCGCCCAGTCGCCGGTGGTGGTGCTGGGGGGAGCCACCGCCACTCTCCTCAAGGGCCGGGGCTCGCTCCAGGACATCGACCAGATGGCCCTCATGCGCCCGCACGTGAAGTGGGCCACCACCGTGGACCGGGTCTCCGAGCTGGGCCCGACCCTGGAGAAGGCTTTTTTGACCGCACGCTCCGGCGTGCCGGGGCCGGTGTTCGTGGAGTGCCCGGTGGACCTGCTCTACGATCCCTCCCTCGTCCGGCAGTGGTACGTGGCCAAGACGGGCGACAAGGCGAGGAGCCTCCGCGACCTGGCCCTCCAGTGGTATATCCGTCGACACCTGCGCAAGGTGTTCGGGGAGGGAGGGGAAGCGCCCGGGGCGCCCCGCCGCCCGGCTCCCCCGGCGCCGAGTCCGGGCGGGGTCCGGCGGGCGGCCGACTACCTGTCCGCCTCCCAGCGGCCGGTCCTCCTGATCGGCAGCCAGGCTCTGCTCTCGCCTTTGGAGGTGACCGCGCTGGCGGAGGCGGTGGGTGCCCTCGGCCTTCCCGTCTATCTCTCCGGCATGGCCCGCGGCCTTCTCGGCCCCGACCACCCCCGGCAGCTCCGGCACCATCGGAAGCAAGCCCTGCGCGAGGCCGACCTCGTGATCTTGGCCGGGACCCCCTGCGATTTCCGCCTCGACTACGGTGATCACATCAACCGCGGGGCCGTGCTCATCTCCGCCAACCTCAGCCGCGTGGATCTGCACAAGAACCGCCGCCCCACTCTGGGCGTGCTGGGCGCACCCGACCTCTTCCTCCGCGCCCTGGCCCGGGAAGCCAAGGGACAGCCGGCCCGGGCGGCCTGGGTGGAGACCCTCCGCGCCCGGGATGCCCAGCGCGAGGCGGAGATCAGGACCCTCGCGGAGGCCCCCTCCCCGGGGGGCGTGAACCCGCTCCGGCTGTGCCGCGAGATCGATCGTGCCCTCGACCCGGACAGCGTGATCGTGGCCGACGGTGGCGATTTCGTCTCTTCCGCCGCCTACATCACGCGCCCGCGCGGCCCCCTCTCCTGGCTCGACCCCGGCGCCTTCGGTACCCTGGGCGTGGGAGCGGGCTTCGCGCTGGGGGCCAAGCTCGTCCGTCCGAGCGCGGAGGTCTGGATCCTGTACGGGGACGGCTCCGCCGGCTACAGCCTGGCCGAGGCCGACACCTTCGTACGCCACCACATCCCCGTCATCGCGGTGGTGGGCAACGACGCGGCTTGGACCCAGATCGCCCGCGAGCAAGTGGAGGTGCTCAAGGACGACGTGGGCACCGTCCTCGCCCCCACGGACTACCACCGGGTGGCGGAAGGCTTCGGGGCGGTGGGCTTCGCGGTGCGGGTGGCGGAGGAGGTCCCCGCGGTTCTGGCCGCGGCCAAGGCAGCGGCCCGGGCCGGCCACCCCGTCTTCGTCAACGCCATCATCGGCAAGACCGACTTCCGCAAGGGCTCGATCTCGATGTGATCATGGCCGCCGGCTACCTTATCTATACAGGAACAGGCGGCGGGGGGGCCCCCCGCGCCGGCTGGGCGGCGGCCCGATGGGCCGCCGCGACGTCCAGCGACGGACGGAGGCCTCGCCCGTGAACCTCCATAAGACTCCCGGCCTCTCTCTCCTGGGCCTGCTGGCCGCGCTCTCCGCCAGCGCCCAGCGCGCGCCAGTCCTGAAGCAGATCGACCTCCCGCACCGCTACTACTTCCGCGAGATGTACCTGCCCCAGGCCACGAGCGGACCGAGTGCTCTGGCCTGGTCCCCCGACGGAGGAGAGCTCGTGATCTCCATGCAGGGCTCGCTTTGGCGCCTCGTCCCCGGCTCGGGGTCGGCCCGGCAGGTCACGGACGGCCCCGGCTACGACTACCAACCCGACTGGTCTCCCGACGGCCGCTTCATCGCCTACGCCTCCTACCGGGACGACGCGGTCGATCTTTGGGAGCTGGAGACGGCCACCGGCCGGACCCTCCCCCTCCTTCGCAACCGGGCCGTGAACCTGGAGCCGCGCTTCTCCCCCGACGGCACCCGCCTGGCCTTCGTCTCCACCGTCTACAACCGGCGCTTCCATATCCACACCCTGGACATGGAGAACGGGGAGGCCGGCGCCCTCACCCGCCTCACCGAGGACCATGACAGCAGCCTGCCCCGTTACTACTACGACCGGTACGACCACTACCTGTCCCCGACGTGGTCGCCCGACGGGAGGGAGATCCTTTACGTCTCCAACCGCGGCCACGTCTATGGCAGCGGCGGCCTCTGGCGCATGAAGGCGAGCCCCGGCGCCCCCGGCCGGGAGATCCACTACGAGGAAACCTCCTGGAAGGCGCGCCCCGACTGGGCCCCCGACGGCAGGCGGGTCGTCTACGCCTCGTACCGGGGCCGGCCCTGGCACCAGCTCTTTCTTCTGCCCGCGGAGGGAGGGGATTCCTTCCCCATCGGCTACGGCGAGTTCGACGCCACCGCGCCGCGCTGGTCGCGGGACGGCCGGCGCATCGCCTACATCTCCAACCAGGGGGGGGACCTCTCGCTCTGGATCCAGGAGGTCCCGGGCGGCGGGCGGCAGAGGGTGGAGATCTCCGAGCGGCGGCGCCTCGGAGCGGTGGGCCGGCTCGGCATCGAGGTCGTGGCCACGGCGGGAGGGCCGCCCATGCCCGTCCGCATGAGCGTGGCCGGCCCCGACGGCCGCAGCTTCGCCCCCGATGACGCCTGGAGGCACGCCGACGACGCTTTCGACCGCTCGGAGCGGAAGATGGAGTACGGCTACTTTCACAGCCCGGGCTCGTCGGAGCTGACCGTGCCCGCGGGGGAGGTCACGGTCGAGGTCACGCACGGCCCCGAGTACCGGGTGCAGAGGCAGAAGCTCGTGGTGGAGGCGGGAGCCAAGCGCACCCTGCGCCTGACGCTCGAGCGCCTGGCGGACATGCCCGCCCGCGGCTGGTACAGCGGCGACCTGCACGTGCACATGAACTATGGCGGGGCCTACCGCGCCGATCCCCGCCGCCTGGCCTTCCAGGCGGGGGCGGAGGACGTGCACCTGGTCGAGAATCTGATCGTCAACAAGGAGGAGCGCTTCCCGGACGTCGCCTATTTCACGGGCCGGCCGGACCCGGTTTCGAGCGAGAGCCTGCTCCTCGTCCACGACCAGGAGTACCACACCTCCTCCTGGGGCCACTTGGGGCTCTTGGGCCTCACGGAGCATGTGCTCCTCCCCGGATACGCGGACTACGCGAACACCGCCGCCGCCAGCCTCTTTCCCCCCAACGCCTTGATCACCGATCTGGCCCGTGCCCAGGGTGCGATCAGCGGCTACGTTCACCCCCTGGACGAGGACCCCCGGGCGGAGAGGGCGGAGGCCTCGCTCATCGCCGGCTTGCCCGTCGACGCCGCCCTCGGCCGGGTGGACTACTGCGAAGTCGTCGGGTTCAGCGACCACCTGGCCACGAACCGGTTCTGGTATCGGCTCCTGAACTGCGGCTTTCGCATACCGGCGGGGGCGGGCACCGATGCCATGACCAACTACGCCTCCCTGCGCGGGCCGGTGGGCATGAACCGGGTGTTCGCACGGTCCTATGGCCTGGACCACCGCCGCTTCTTGGAGGCGATCAAGGCCGGTCGCACCATCGCCACCAACGGCCCCCTTGTGGAGCTAGCCCTGCGGCCGGCCCACTCGGAACGGCCGTGGGCGGAGGCGGGGGACGAGATCACCCTGCGCACGGGTGGCCGGCAGCTGGAGGCCCGGGTGCGCCTCAAGTCCTTCGTGGCCGTGGACCGGCTCGAGGTCGTGGGCAACGGGGAGGTGGTGGCCACGGTTCCGCTCGCCCCCGACGGAATGACCGCGGAGGCGACGGTGAGGTTGCCCGCGGCCCCCGGGTCCGCCTGGTATCTCCTGCGGGCCTGGAGCGAGCGCGCCCGTTACCCCGTGCTCGATCACTACCCCTTCGGCACCACGAGCCCGATCTACGTGACGGTGGCGGGGGCACCGGTGCGCTCGCGGGCCGACGCCCTCTACTTCGGGGCCTGGGTGGACCGCCTGAAGACCTGGGCCGCCAGCCACCCCGGCTGGAACACGGCCGGGGAAAAGGAGGCCGTGCTCAACATGCTGGCGGAAGCGGGCGCTGTCTATCGCGAGCGCGCGACGGGACCCTCCGGGGCCCGCCCCCGACCGTGAGCTCCTCCCCGCCCTCGCCCGGGAGGAAGGACCGCCCGCTCGTCCGCGGCCTCCTGGCGGGGGCCCTGCTCTTTGGGATGGCGGCGCTCCTCGTCCTCTCCAGCCTCCACAAGAAGCTCTCCTATGACGAATACGACAACCTCGCCTACGGACACCAGGTGCTCTCGCGGGGACCCACACCGCCGCCGAACGGCCAGCGCATGCCCATCCTGGCCCTGAACGCGCTCGCCTGCCGGGCGGAGGGCTGCCGGGAGAGGGAGGTGGATGCGACGGAGGCGGGCCGCCTCCTCGTCCGCCTCCCCACCATGCTCTTCGCGCTCCTTTTGGGAGCGGCGGTGTTCGGCTGGGCGTCCGAGATGTTCGGCGGCGCGGCCGGCCTGCTGGCCCTCGCCCTCTACGTGTTCAACCCCTCGTTCCTCGCCCACGGCAAGCAGGTCACGAGCGCCGTGGCGGCCGCCTTCTTCCTTGTGCCCTGCCTGTGGACGGCCTGGCGGCTCGCCCGGGGCCGGGGTCCGGCCGGGCCCAACCTCCTTGCCTGCGCCTTGGCCCTGACGGGCGCCCTTCTCTCGAAGTACACGAGCCTGCTCATCCTGCCCGTGCTGGGCGTGCTTCTGGCCTGGACCCTCGTGGCCCGCCGCCGGCGTCGGGAGCGCCTCGCCCCGCCCCTCGTCGCGGCCGCCCTCTTCACCGTTTTCCTGCTGTTCTTCCTGAACGCGGCCTATCTCTTCCGGGGAACGTTTGCGCGGAGCGACCACTACGCCTGGAAGAGCGAGCGGCTTCAGACCCTGGGGCGGCTGGCCCTGCCCCTGCCGCTGCCGCGGGTCTTCGTCCTCGGCCTCGACTTCTCGTACTACGTCCAGGAGCACCCGGACGTGGGCCGCGGCAACAACTACGTCTTGGGACGGCTGAGCACGGAGGGGACCGCCTACGCCTTCCCCCTCATGATCCTCCTGAAGACCCCGCTCGCCTTCTTCCCCCTCCTCCTGCTCGCGGCGCGGTCGCCAGGCTCCGGGGAATCCCCCCCCGACGCGGCCTTCCTGCTCCTCCCCTTCACCCTCATCACTGCCTTCTTCAGCCTGCTCGTGGCGCCCCAGCTCGGCATCCGCTATCTCCTGCCCGCGCTGGTCTGCCTCATCGTGTATGCGGGACGCGCGGCAGGGGCCGGAAGCCCCCGCGCGGCAAGCCTCATGCTCGTCCTCACCGCCTGGCACGCCGGCTCGACGCTCTCCTACCATCCCCACTACATGTCCTACTTCAACGAGCTCATCGGGAGCCGGGTCAACGCCTACCGCTTCCTGGCCGACTCCAAC
>Ga0210384_10001808_pt1 | contig 27622 bp, 20 predicted proteins | sample IncBWH2MmetaG_FD_160574 | JGI IMG/M metagenome (GOLD analysis project Ga0210384, IMG submission 160574) | Forest soil microbial communities from Barre Woods Harvard Forest LTER site, Petersham, Massachusetts, United States - Inc-BW-H-2-M | ecosystem: Environmental > Terrestrial > Soil >...
CGTCGAGCTTGGGCAAGCCAAACGGATTGCGCGTCCCCACCGAGATCACCGCATATTGCGGATGCACGGCCGCCAGGAACTGTGGTGTGGCGGACGTTTTGCTGCCGTGGTGGCCGACCTTGAGCAGGGCTGCCGCGGGATTCCGGTCCACCATGCGGGCTTCGCTGAGCGCTTCGGCGTCGCCTTCCATGAGGGCCGAGGTCTCGCCGTAGGTGATTTTTAAGACCAGAGAATCGTTGTTCCCAGGGCGGAAACTACGCCAATCTCTAGCCGGAGCCAGCACGCGGATCTGCATTCCTCCGAACGGGAACTCGTCGCCGTCAAAATGCTGCTCCACGCGAATGCCAAGCTGGCGGGCTTCGGCGAGGAGTTTCTGCAGGTCGTCGCTGGGAGGGATCACGCTCAGCCAGAGCGCTTTCGGCCGGAAGTTTTTCAGCACGGAGCCCATGCCTCCCATGTGGTCGGAGTGCGCGTGCGTGAGCGCTACCACGTCGAGGCGTTTGAATCCTCGGGACCACAAGTATGGAGACACCACGTTTTCGCCGATGTCGAATTCGGAGATGTGCGGGCCTCCGGTTGGTCCGCCCGCGTCGATGAGCAGCGTCTTGCCCTCTGGGGTCACGATCAGATTGGAATCACCCTCGCCCACATCGACAGCCGTGACCTCAAGAACATTGCGCCGAAGGTGAGGATGTGTGGGGCCCCAGGCGATCCATAGCGAGCTAGCCGCGAGGGCGATAAGTCCGAAGCTCGTCCACTGCCAGCGCTTACGCGCCAGCAGCATGGCAGCGGCTAGTGCCAGGCATGTCGCGAGCTGCACCCACGGTTCCGGCGTGGGCACACGTAGATCGGCGGCCCGCAATCCGCCCAGGCCGTGGACTGTTCCAGTAATCGCCGCGAGCGCCAGGCTGGAAAGGATAGACGGAATTCGCGCCAGCCAAGTGGAGACATAGCCGAGGCTGACGGCGGCCACCGCGGCTGGCATCAGGATCTCCGTTAATGGAACAACCAGCATGTTGGCCGGGATCCCAAAGCTGGTAGCCCGATGAAAGTAGTACGCCATGGGCAGAGCCAGGGAAACCTGCATTACTGCGGAGATTACGATCAGATCAAACGCGCCAAGAATGGCCCCGGTTCCGCCGAGCAGCATCCACTGGGAAGCGCGGCTGGGGACGGCGTGATGACCGAAAAGACGCTTCATGCGGCCCAGCACCATCCGCAGATCCAGCCGGAACTGGGCCACGCGCGGCGGAAGCACGGGGTCGTACTCCAGCGAATCGAGATGGCGCAAGCCCGACCGGTACGGAGCGGAAGTTCGTTCCAGAAGAGGTACGCCAACGGCGGCGATCGCCAGCACACAAAGGAAGGTCAATTGAAAACTTGCGCCCAAGACTGTCTGCGGATCGAGCAGCATCAAGGCCAGCGCCGCCGCCCCGAGCGCGTTCAGCATCGAGCGCTCCCGATATAGCAGCCTCGCCCCCAAGTACACAGCCATCATCAATACGGCACGCCAAACCGGCGCGCCCACGTCGGTGAGGATTGCGTAAAGAACAGCCAGCGCCATCGTCATGATGCTGGCAGCTACATCCCCTGCCCACAGCCGGCGCAGCAGCCAGAATGTCACAAACGCGAGAATACTTACGTTCATACCCGACACCACAAGGATGTGATAGGTGCCGGAACGCTGGAAGTCGGCGCGCGTATCTTGATCGATGAAGGCGTCGTCGCCGATGACCATGGCATCGATGAGCGCAGCCTGCTCCGGAGGCCAGAGTTTGTGGATCCTGGCGATAATGCCGCGGTGAACGCGCGTCCGCCAAAATTCAAACTGGTTCCCGGTAAACCCAGGTAGCCTTTCGACTTTGTCGCCACGCACCGCGGCGGAAGCCACGAGTCCCTTGCCCGCCATGTAACCCACAAAATCAAAAGCTCCAGGGTTGTGATAGTTGCGCGGCGGACGGAGCTTGGCTGGGAAGCGCATCCGGTTACCGTAGTGGAATACGGGTAGCGCTGTATCCTCTGTTTTAGGAACAAACAAGTTCAGGCGCAGTCCCGTGGCAATTTGTTTTGATACGCCCTCGTAGCTGACTTCTTCTGTTTCTGCTTCCAGCGTCTGGCGGGCTCCGCCGTTCGGAGTGGGTAAAACCTCCCCCTCGGCGGTCACATGCCCGGTCACCGAGATCTCGGCATCATCCAAAGGAAATTCGTAGGGCGCGGCTGTGGGAATGCGAAGTTGCGCGGCGAGAATCGCCAGACTCAGCAGCGCGCTCAAGGCCAGCATCTGTGCGCAGCGGGGACGGCCACGCGCCAGAAACGCAGCCGACGCGAGGAAGACAACGATCACCGCAATCCACCACGTAGCGGGGCGCCAGATGTGAGCGCTCATCGTGGTCCCGGCGGCGTAAGCCAGCGCCGCCCAAAGCAACGGCTGTCGCGGCGATGGCGATGCAGGGCCCGCCGCATTCGATGGCGATGGCAAGGTTGTGTGGGGACGGCCGCCCTCGGCCGTCCAACCCAATCGAGGCTGATTTTAGACCGGAAGGGTGGCGACGGGGAGTCTACGGGACATCCGCAACGATACAAATATCGCTTGCGTTTGCCATTTCGGGAATGGCGGGGCCATCGAGCAGGAGGCATTTCCAGGCGTCGATGGCGAGGCAGGTAGCACCGGCTCTGGACATGGCTTCAATCGTCTTCAGTCCAATTACCGGCACGTCGAAGCGCATGTCCTGATTTGGCTTGGCAACCTTGACGACGGTTAGGCTGCGGCTCAGGGTGGTGATATTTGCAGAGGAGATCGCGAACCTCCCGGCGCTGGCGTCCAGGTTGGCGTCTGAGGGGGCGCCCAGGGTCGCTAGGAGCTGTCCGGCGCGCTCGATGGTGGCATCGGTGCCCTCCATGGCTTCCACGGCCAAGCAGGCGGCCTCGGCAATCACAACCGTCTGCCCAATGTCATACTGTGCCAAATGGCGGGCAACGGCACGGCCATAGGCAATGTTTTTCAGCTCCGCTTCGGTGGGCACGCGCTGGGTCAAAACTCCCGGTTTGGCGAGCAACGGTTCCAGCAGCGAGGTGGAGCTTTCCAGCGCGATACCCTCATCGCCGAGCACTTTGGCAACCGCTCCCAGCAGCGCATCGGTGTTGCGGGTGGCGAGCGAGAGCAGCAGCTTGGCGAGGCGCCAGTCGGGGCGGATGCTGGAGAAAATCTGTTTGTGCTTGACCTGTCCGGCCATCACGGCGCGGGTGACGCCTTCCTTATGGAAAGTATCGATGAGCTTGGAAAGTTCGCCGAGAGAGAGCCAGTGGACGGCGGCGGCGCGTCGTTGTTCTATTTCCGGGAAAGCCTCTTCTTTGATTGCGGCAACCACGACCTCGTAGCCTTGGGCGCGCGCCGCGTCGAGGACGAGGAAGGGGAAGCGGCCGTTACCGGCGATCAGGCCGAGCCGTTTGGGTGGAGAGGACACTGATGGAAAGTGTAAATGAGTTGGGCGATTTGCGTCGCCAAGAGTACGCGGAGAACAGGCGCCCATTTTCCTGGTTGCGCCAGCGGGATCAAAAACGGAATCTCAAGGTATGTTCCTTTATAGAAACATGGAGAAAGGAAGGATTGGGCTCCCGCCAGCTCACAGCACAGCCGTTTCGTGGATTGTCCGGCCTTCGGCGAAGCGGGCTAGATCGAGCAGCTTCGCGTCGATCAGATCTGTCTTTCGGTTCAAAATCAGGTCCGTCACAATCTTCCCTGTGGCTGGGGCGTGCATTACGCCGTGTCCGCTGAAGCCGTTGGCGCAGAAAAATCCTGGCACTTCCGGCACCTCGCCCAGGATGGGATGATGATCGGGCGTCATTTCGTAGAGCCCTGCCCAAGCTCGTTTCGGATTTATCGCCAGATTTTCAAACACAGGCACACGATCAGCGGCGCGGGTCAGGATTTTCTCGATGAAGGAGGGATCGAAATCCGTGTTGTATCCCGGCGTCTCCTGTTCGTCCAAAGCGAGAGGATCGTTCCAAGCCAGCAGAAACCCCCGGCCTTCGGGACGAAAGTGAAAGCCGTTGGACATGTCGACGATCATCGGAGCGGAGTGGGGGAACTGATCGAAGGGCTCAGTGGGCACGAGCATTCGGCGCAGAGGCTCCACCGGCAGGTCGATGCCCACCATTTTCGCGATGCTCGCCGCCCACGCACCCGCGGCGTTGACGATATTCTTGGCGGAGACCGTTCCACGCGTCGTTTCAATTTCGAATGTTCCCCGGAACGCTCCTTGATTGTGCTGGATTGCGGTGACTGCCACGTTCTTCCACAGCCTGGCGCCGTGAGCGGCGGCGAGCGTCATGAATCCGATCATGGCGCTGTAGGGATCGACAAAGCCATCGGACGAGCAGAAACTTCCCCCAAGAATGTCGTCCGCACGCAACTGGGGAAACATCGCGCGGATCTCGTCTGCGCTCACCATGCGGACACTCTTCAGCCCGAGGGCAATCTGTTTTTCCTGGTTTGTGCGGAGGTAGTCCAGATGCCGGTCACTGGTGGCGCAGAACAGATATCCCTGGGGCCGGTAGTCGCAGGGGTGTCCCAGGCGCTCCTCAAACGAGGCATAAAAGGGGATGGAGTAGAGCGACATCTGAATATTCACGGTCGTGGAAAACTGGGCACGGACTCCGCCCATGCTCTTGCCGGTCGAGCCCTTGCCCTGCGCCGTCTCGCGTTCAATCACCAGAACGCTTGGGCAGCCCGCTTCCACCAGGTGATAGGCAATGCTCGACCCAACAATCCCTCCGCCGATAATGGCCACTTCCGCTGTTTCCATGGTTCGAGGATCGCCCAAGACGACCCTCATTGTAACCACAGACAGCGTAAGACGCGCCTAGTTACGCCATGGAAGTTTGCACTGCGGTGGATGGCGGCAGGTTGACGCGAATCATTTGCAGAAGTTCGTCGTTGTCGGCAGGCTTCTGGAAGTAAGCGGCGGCGCCGGCCATCAGGGCGCGATCTTCGTTGGTCTCGGCGTCGCGGGCGCTCAGTATAATCACGGGAACCATTTCGAGGTTCGGACGCTGGCGCAGCCGGTCGAGCACCAGGAAGCCGTCTCCTGCGGGAAGTCCGAGATCGAGGATGACGAGGTCGGGCTGCTCTTTCTGAGCGGTGGCGATGGCAGCGTACCCGTCGCCCGCGACGGCGATGTCGTAGTCATTGGCTATCAGGCGCAGGCGCAGAGCTTGCACAAGGTTGGAATCATCGTCGACGACCAGGATTTTCTGCTTTGTCATTGGAGTTCTCCTTTTTAAGTTTCCGAGTTGAGTTTTCGTACATCAAGTTACGGCTTTACGGTCAGGCTCGTTGCACTCGCGGCTTTGGCCGCTTTTGCATTCATTTGTTTACTACCCATGTTTTGCAGAATCATTTTTCCGACTTGATCCGCCACCTCTTGAACCCGAAGAGCGAGAGAATCGCCGGTATCGGTAACATCGGCGGGCTGGAGTTCGACTGGGATAGCCGTGATCGTTAGCGCGCCTTTGACGTTCACGCCCGGAACGCGGTCCACTTGCTCGCGTATGCGTGCGATCATGATCGCGGCCCCTTCCATGGACGTGGAGGCCACGACGTAGAAGGTTTCCGTTGGCCCCGCAGTTCCCATGGGCGGCAGAACCAAGTCCTTGTCGAGATACACGCAGCGCCGCAAAGTTTCGAGGCACAGCACACCGATATCTCTGCGCTTGGTATGGGGAGCGCTGGCGAGCGGCGTCAGTTCGACGCGAATCAACGCAAAGGCAGCGCGAAGCTGTTCCTGGTGCGTAACGACCGGCGCCAGAAGTTTGGCTAGCGAATAAACAGGCAGCGTGAAAGTGAAAGTGCTGCCGACTCCGGTCTCGCTAGCAACCCAAATCTTTCCGTTGTGGAGCCGGATCAGCTCTTTGCAGATGAAGAGGCCGAGTCCCAGGCCAGTGAGGTTGTTGCTGTCGACCACGCCGGGCTGCTGGTATAGGCGCTCGAAGATCAGAGGCCGGGATTCGGGACTGATGCCGCAGCCAGTATCGCTGACGGAGAGATAGATGGTTTCCGGGTCCGTCTCGACCACGCGAGCATTGACCAGGACGGAGCCTTCCGCGGGCGTGAATTTGATCCCGTTGTCGATGAGGTTGATAAGCACTTCTAAAACGCGGTCGGGATCGGCCAAGACGAGAGGCAGACCCGAATCGATACCCGCTTCCAGGCCGATGGACTTCTTTTGGGCTGCGGGCCGCATCATGGCAACGGCCTGGAGTACGAGTTCTCCGAGATCGATGCAACGCGGTTCGACCCGCATTTTTCCGCTCTCGGCACGGGAAGCCTCGATCAGGTCGCGGATCATGGCTTGCAACTGGCTGACGCCTTGCATGGCGATTTTGAGGTGATCCCGTTGCTCGACGGTTGTGGGGCCGGAGAGGCCGTCGGCAATGAGCGAGATATATTGGTGAATGCAAGTCAGTGGCGTGCGCAGCTCATGCGAAACGTGGGAGAGCAGCCGGTTTCTAAATTCCAGCTGTTCCTTGCGGGTGATCTCCAGGGCGCAGAGCAGAGCTTGACGTTCCATGGCGTAGCGGATGGAGCGCTCCAGTTGCTGGCCGGAGAATCTGCCTTTAACCAAATAATCCTGGACGCCATGATGCACGGCGTTGATGGCCAGTGCCTCGTCATCCTGACCTGACAACACGACGATGGGGACATTGGGAGAGTGTTTCAGGATTTTGCGGAACGTTTCCGCACCGTGGCTGTCGGGGAGGTTGAGGTCCAGCAGCACCAGCGCGGGCTCTTCCTTGGTGATGGCGGCCAGAGCATCGGAGAGCCGGTTGACGCAATTGACTTTCGCCTGGGAGTGACCTTCCACCAGGCGCAGGCGAACCAAATCTGCATCCCCCGGGTTGTCTTCGACCAACAGTATTTGTGTTTGTGGCTGATTCATACTTCTCCTCGTTGTGGCAGGCTGGTAAGACCGAACCAAAATTCTTCAATCGCCTTCACGGCGGCGAAATACTCTTTCAGATTTCCTGGTTTGTTGACGTAGCAATTTGCGCCCAGTTCGTAGCTGCGGGCAATATCCTGACTCAACCGGGAGGTGCTGAAGATCACCACCGGGATTCCGCGCAGGCCAGGGTCGGACTTCAGCTCCGCGAGGACGGCTTTGCCGTCTTTCTTGGGCAGACTCAAGTCCAGGATCACGAGGTCGGGCCGGAGCTTCGCCGCGTGTATTCCCTTCCGGCGGAGAAAGGCCAGCGCTTCCTCGCCGTCCCCCACGCTATCGATGTGACTGCGATGGGCGTTCTCCCTCAGCGCTTCGCGGACTAAGTTCACGTCGGCTGGGTTGTCATCCACCATAAGAAGGGTTCGGGCTTCTCTCATGAGCGTGCCTCCACTAGTTCCGGACGAATAGCGGCTTCTTGGCGAAGGGCGGCAGGCAAAGTGAATTTGAAGACGGAACCCTGTCCGGCCTGTGCCTCGACCCATATCTTGCCGCCGTAGCGTTCTATAATTTTCTTGCAGATGGCCAGACCAATGCCGTTGCCCGCATACTCGGTCCGGGCGTGCAGGCGTTGGAAGACGACAAAAATGTTCTCCACAGACTCGGGCGCGATGCCGATGCCGTTGTCGCTCACGCTGAACAACCAATTAGGGCCCGATTTCTCGGCGAGCACCGTGATCTCGGGCACAGCTTCTTTGCGAAACTTGATGGCGTTCCCGATAAGGTTTTGGAAGACTTGCGCGAGCTGGGGGGTATCGGCCCAGACAGCCGGAAGCGGGGCATGAGTGACGACCGCGCCGCTCTCCTGAATGGCGGCGGTCAGACTTTGCAAGACCTCGTCTATCACCGCATTGCAATCGACGCTTTGGCAAGTAACACCGGCCCGCCCCACTCGCGAAAAAGCCAACAGATCCTGAATCAGGTGCTGCATGCGCACTGCCCCCTCACTGGCATAGCCGATGTATTTGTCGGCCGTTTCGTCGAGCTTGCCGCTATAGCGTTCGGACAGGAGCTGGGTGTAAGAGGCCACCATGCGCAGCGGCTCTTGCAAATCATGGGAGGCTACATACGCGAATTGCTCGAGGTCCGCGTTGGAACGCGCAAGCTCGTCGACCTTTCGCGCCAACTCTTCCTGTGCCTGCTTGCGTTCGTCCCTTAGCAGTTTTTCCTTGAGTGCGGTGCGCACCGCGGAAGGAAGCCGCGCCAGACGGTCCTTCAGAACGTAATCCGCAGCGCCCAGCTTCAGGCACTCAACCGCTTTCACATCGCCCAAAGAGCCGGTCACCAGGATCAGGGGGATGTCCAGGCCGCGCTCGCGGATCAGCTCCAGTGCCTCCATTCCCCGCCACTGGGGGAGGTTGTAGTCGGCGAGAACCAGGTCATAGACATTGTCCTGCAGCCGCTGGGTGAACTCTTCGGCGCTCTGGACCACGTCGGCTGCAACAGAAAACCCCTGTCGGCGTAGCTCGGACAACGTCAGTTCGACGTCGTTCGGGCTGTCTTCCACCAGCAGTAGCCGCAGCCCTCTCCTGTCAGCCGCCGGGGCTGGGGCGGCACTACCCATCATGCTTTGCCTGCTGCATGCGCCACAGGACGGGTCATCGGCGGCTGATTGATTACCAGCCAGTACAGTCCCACGCTCTTCACTGTCTCGCGAAACTGTTCGAAGTCCACAGGCTTCTGGATATAGCTATTCACGCCCAGGCTATAGCCGGCGAGCAAATCGCGCTCCTCTTTGGACGAAGTGAGGATAACCACCGGAATGGTTTTGGTCCGGTCATCGGCTTTCAGTTGTCGCAGCACTTCCATGCCATCCACTTTGGGCAGCTTCAGGTCGAGCAGAATGAGTTTGGGGACGGTGAACTTGCGATCCGAGTGCGCTCCGGTACAGAAGAGGTATTCCAACGCCTCCTCACCATCGCGTGCCACTTGAATGTTATTCCCCAGGTTCTCTTTTCGGAGTGCGTGCAGAGTCAGCTCCATGTCATCCTGGCTATCTTCCACAAGTAGAATGTCGGCGTCGTAACCGTTCATATTGTTTCTCCCATGCTCGCGGTTTTGGTTTTCGGTGCGGTGGGCTCGGAAGCCCCTAGCGTGAAATTGAAGGTTGCGCCCTTGTCGAGTTCCGCCTCTGCCCAGACTCTGCCTCCATGCTTCTGGACAATGCGTTGCACCGTGGCCAGGCCCACGCCCGTGCCCTCAAAGTCTTCGGGACGATGCAAGCGCTGGAACACTCCAAACAGCTTGTCGGAATACTTCATGCTGAATCCAACTCCGTTGTCGCGTACAAACAACACCGTCTGGCCGTCCTCCGTCTTCTGGCCTACCTCAATTACAGCGGGCGAACGGGGCCGGGTAAATTTGAGTGCATTGGAAAGCAGGTTCTGGAAAACCTGCTTCATCAGGCCGGGATCGCATTCGACAAACGGCAGGCCGCCGGTTTTCCATTCCACTTGCCGCCCTTCGCAATCCTGTTTCAGTTCACGAACCACTTCCTCGATGACCGTGTTGAGTCCTGCAACCTGAAGGGAAAGTTCGTGACGGCCCACCCGCGCCAGGTTGAGCAGGTCATCGACCAGCAAACCCATGCGTCGCGTCCCTTCCTGGATGCGCTGCAGGTAATGTTGAGCACCGTCGGGAACCTGGGGGCCGAATTCCTCCAGCAGAATCTTGGAAAAGCCGCCAATATGCCGGAGCGGCGCGCGCAGGTCATGGGAAACCGAATACGTGAAACCTTCGAGTTCCTTGTTCGCTGCCTCCAACTGGGTGGTCCGCTCGAGCACCCGCTGTTCCAGTTCGGCGTTGAGCTTGTGGATTTCCTCTTCCACCCGCTTGCGCTCGGTGATGTCGGCGCGAATGGCTACATACTGACGCGGTTTGCCATCGTCACGAACGAAGGGCACGATGGTAGTGTCTACCCAGTAGATCGACCCATCCTTGGCCCGATTCTTGATCTCGCCATGCCAAACCTGGCCCTTTGCAATGGCATGGTACATTTGCTGGAAAAACTCTCTGGAGTGGTGACCGGAATTCAGGATGCGGTGATTCTGGCCAATCAGTTCATCTTTGGAATATTGACTGATGGCGCAGAACTTGTCGTTGACGTAAGTAATGGTGCCCTGGACGTCGGTCACCGCCACAATGGCATGTTGATCGAGGGCGAATTTTTGATCGGCCAGTTCCCTCAGCGCAGCCTTGCTGGTGGCGAGGCTTTCTTTTACAGCCTCCTCGGCCTGCTTGCGCTCGGTAATGTCGGCGCGAATAGCCACATACTGGCGCGGTTTGCCTTCTGTGTTTAAGGTCGGGACAATGGTGGTATCCACCCAATAAATCGAGCCGTTCTTCGCCCGATTCTTAATCTCTCCGTGCCAAACCTTCCCCTTCGCGATGGTGTGGTACATCTGCTGAAAAAACTCTTTGGAGTGGTGGCCTGAGTTGAGGATGCGGTGATTCCCACCGATCAGTTCCTCCTTGGAATATTGGCTGATGGCGCAGAACTTGTCGTTCACATAAGTAATCGTGCCCTGGACGTCGGTTACCGCAACGATGGCATGCTGGTCGAGGGCAAACTTTTGATCGGCCAGTTCCTTGCGCGCCGTCTCGCTGGCGGCCAGGCTCACTTTTGCAGCCTCTTCCGCTCGCGTGCGCTCGGCGTTCTCCGAGTTCAGCGCCGCTGTGCGTTCGTCCACACGATGCTCCAGGGTAGCGTTGATGCTCGTGATTTGTGCTCGCGCCCGCGCGCTCACGCCGATCTCGCGGCTGATAGCGAAACCTGCCAACGTTAGGGTGATCAATCCTAGGAGTGTGCCGAAGGTCGTAATCCAACTTGTCAAACGTCTGCCCGCTCGGGTTGTTTGGGCGCGCTGTATCAACAACCGGTCTTCCTCGGCACTCATCTCCTGAATGGTGGCGCGCACCGCATCCACGGACCCCTTGTTCTCTACAAGCGCGGCGACAGCAGGGATTGCATTCTTCTGCTGTCGCTCGACGACAATCTCTTGGGCGAATCGAGTGGCGGCAAGAATCTGCGGCTCGAGGACATCCAGCCGACGTTGCTGAGCGGGATTATCTGCCGTCAAGTGGCGCAGCTCATCCAGATCCTGACCGAGGGCGCTTTTCCCTTCCACATAAGGTTGAAGAAATTGTTCCTTCCCGATCAGGGCAAAACCTCGGGCACCAGTCTGCATATCGATGACATGTCGGACCGTACTTTCGAGCTTAGTCATGACAAGCTGGGTGTGGGTGACCCAATCGGACTCGTACGCAGCCTGCTGGGCGCTGTGCCAGGCCAGAAACCCCATAGAGCCCGTCAGGAGCAGAGCCATAAAGAAGCCGATCAGCATTTTGCGACGAAGCAGAGCTTCAACAGGGGCATCTTCGGAGCGAACCACACGAGGATCGGGTGTATCCGTCATGAGACGTAATTCCTGTCCGATGCCGTCCTTGGCGGAAAATGGCAAGTGGCCACACTAGATGCGGCGTGCGAATTGCAGAGGTAGCAGCAGAGGTGGGGCATAAAGTCGCTCTGGTCGGCGGAGCGGGCGAGTGCTCTACCCGCGAGGCAGAGCACTCTCACCGCAAGCGTGAGGGCGCCTGCGGGCTTGAGGCGCCGAACTGCCTTTTCCCACATACGGTGGATATCGGCGAGACTGCCACGTTCATGAGGTCAACAATAGCGACGGGATCGACCTAAAGACAGTTCGGGGCTTCTGCCGGGACATGTCCTAGGGAGCCATGGCGAGAGAGCGGCAACAATGCTACTTGATCACGCCGCGTTCGGAGGCTTCGATGAAGCGGATGAGCATGGCAACGTCTTCGCCGGAATCCGGTTCGGACTTTAGCTTTTCCAGGGCTTGGCTGGTATTGAGCTTCGAGGCCAGCAGGACTTTGTAGGCGTGGTGAATCTTGCGGATGCGTTCCGGGGTAAAGCCGCGGCGTTCGAGGCCGACGGCGTTGATGCCGTAGGCGTGGGTATCGCGGGCGGCGGCAGTTTTGGAAAACGGGAGCACGTCTCGCGTAATCGTGGTGCCGCCGCCGATGTAGGAATGCGCTCCGATGCGCACGAATTGATGGACCGGGCAGAGCGCGCCGACGACAGCCCACTCTTCCACGGTCACATGGCCGCCGAGAGTGGCGGCGTTGGCCAGAATCACGTGGTCGCCAATCTGGCAATCGTGCGCGACGTGCGTATAGGCCATGATCAGGATGTGGTTGCCGACGCGGGTGACGCCTCCACCTTTTACGGTGCCGCGGTTGATGCTGACGAATTCGCGGATTTCGTTGTCATCGCCGATCTCTAGACGTGTCGGTTCGCCTGCGTAGCCGAGATCCTGCGGAGCTGTGCCCAGCGAGGCGAAGGGAAAGATGCCGACGTTCTTGCCGATGCGCGTGGGGCCGTCGATGTGGACGTGGGAGACAAGGTCGCAGTTCTCTCCGAGTTCCACATTCGGGCCAATGATGCAGTAAGGGCCGATCTTGCACGAGCCGGGGACGTGGGCGCGGGGATCGACGATGGCGGTGGGATGGATGGGCATGAATGAAACCCGCGCTAGCCTTCGGTTGCGGGGTTGCCTATCGGTTTGCGCGGCACGACGGCGCAGGATACGGTCGCTTCGGCGACGCGCTTGCCGTTGACGAAAGCTTTTCCTGACATGCGTCCAGCCGTGCCGCGCCAGGCTGTCACGTCGATCTCAAGACGCAACTGGTCACCGGGGACCACCGGGCGGCGAAAACGGGCTTTCTCGATGCCTGTGAACACAACGAGCTTGCTCTCAGGGTCGGGAATGGCGGAGAGCAACAGCACGCCGCCGGCTTGTGCCAGGGCTTCTACGACGAGGACCCCCGGCATGATCGGGAAACCTGGAAAATGCCCTGCAAAGAACGGTTCGTTGATGGTCACGTTCTTAAGGGCGACGATGCGCTCTTTCGGTCGATGCTCGACAATGCGGTCAATTAACAGAAAGGGATAGCGGTGCGGGAGGATCCGCATGATGGCGTTGATGTCCATCAGGGTGGCGTCCGGCGCGGCGGCGGGAACTTCGGCGGTCTGGAGTATCTCGGTCATGCTCTTCGCAATTCGCTCTCGTTCATTCGCGGTACTTCCGAAGCGAAGATTATACTGTACAGCCTGAGGTGGACGCTGACTTTTAGCCTCTACGCCGAGACTACGATCTGATGAAAAAAGTAAGAACCGGCAGTCCCAGCCACCTGTCCTCTTACATTCAATACTTCGAGGAGCGCCGCGAGGCGCTGGTGGAGACGATTCGCGAAATGGCGGAGATGGAATCTCCCAGCGACGACAAGGCTGCCGTGGACCGCTTGGGAGAGTGGCTTGGTGCACGTTTTAAGAAGCTGGGCGGCGAGGTTCGTTTTCACGCGCAATCGCGTTTTGGAAATCATCTGCAAGTGGATTTTGCGGGAGCGCGGAAGGCTAAACCGGTTCTGCTGCTTGGCCATTTCGACACGGTGTATGAGTTGGGCACGCTGGCACGCATGCCGTGCCGGATTGAGAAGGGGCGGCTCTACGGTCCAGGTGTGTTCGACATGAAATCCGGGATTGCTTTCATGTTGCACGCCGTCGAGGCGCTACAAGCTCTGCACGGTGAGTTGCCATGGCCTGTGCGCGTGTGGCTGGTTACGGATGAGGAAGTGGGGAGCGAAAGCTCCCGCGCTACCACGGAGAGGCTGGCGAAGCAGTGCGAAGCTGTTTTTGTTTTAGAACCTTCCGCGGCGGCTTCCCGGGGTAACCATGGAGCGTTAAAAACGGCACGCAAGGGCGTTGGAGAATATGCGGTTCGTGTCATCGGACAAGCTGCCCATGCCGGGCTGGATCCCGGCGAAGGACAGAGCGCTATCGTGGAGCTGGCGCACCAGATCACGCGCATCGCCGGTTTTGGGGAGCCGAAACGCGGGCTTACCGTGAACGTGGGCGTGATTCACGGTGGAACCCGAGCCAACGTCATTGCGGCGGAAGCGAGCGCCACCGTCGATGTGCGAATCGAGAAGATCGGCGACGCGGCGCGGATCGATCGCAAGATGCGCGCGCTCAAAGCGGTCAATCGCAAATGCAAGCTGGAGGTCATCGGTGGCATGAATCGCCCGCCGATGGAACGCAGCGCGGGAACGGTAGCGCTGTTTGGCAAAGCCCGCGAACTCGCTCGGGAAATGGGATGGAATCTGGAAGAGACGGCGGTCGGCGGAGGGTCGGACGGAAACTTTACTGCCGCGCAGGGTATTCCCACGCTGGATGGATTGGGTGGAGTCGGCGAGGGAGCACATGCATTGCTCGAGAACATCTTGATTGAGGAGCTACCGCGGCGGGCCGCGTTGATTGCTGGGTTGCTAGCGTCGGTGTGAAGGTGCTGCGGAGCTTCGCTCCGCTGGACGGCCGAGGGCGGCTGGGCCTAGAATTCAGCCAGCAGCGGCTCTCCTCGATTTCCAGCTTGTGGCCCGAGGACCAGCCTGCCGCAGGAGGTCTCCCATGATCGGTAAACTTGGCGGGATGGAACTATTGGTGATTGCCTTTGTTGCGTTACTCATCTTCGGCACAGGTAAGATTGGCGACCTGGGCAAGGGTCTGGGTGAGGGTATCAAGAACTTTAGGGATGCGTTTAAGGACGGCGAAAAGCCGGACGACAAGAAGAAATAGTCGACAAAGACATGAAAAGAATCACTGCATATACAGGTCTATTCCTGCTCTTATTTTCGGTTGCCGGAGTGGCAGCCGAGAACCCGCTGGTGGGTACCTGGAAACTGAAGTCGTTTGTTACGATCTCGACATCGGGTGAGAAGTCCAGTCCATTTGGCGAACACCCCAGTGGATACCTCAGTTACTCACCGGATGGGCGTATGTATGCGATCGGTACCGCGGATGTTCGCATTACTCCGCACGATGTTGTAGCTACGGACGACGAGAGGGCGAAGCTCCACAAGACAATGTTTGCGTATGCCGGCACGTACTCGGTGCTGGCCGACAGGGTGATCCACCACGTGGATATTTCGTGGAACCAGGCCTGGAACGGAACTGATCAGGTTCGATTCTACAAGCTGGATGGGAACACTCTCACGATCACATCCGCACGAGCCAAGAGTCCACTTGATGGTAAAGAGGGACGGAACGTCCTCGTCTGGGAGAAAGTCGAAGGACGTCGTTAAGCTGCCGTCCGTCCCACACGCAGCATGCTGTAAACCAGTGGTATGGGTAGTCCTACCACGTTGAAATAACACCCTTCAATTCTTGGAATCCAGCGGGAGGCTAAGCCTTGGATCGCGTAAGCACCGGCTTTGTCCATGGGCTCGCCGTGGGCAATGTAGTCGGCAATTTCCTGGTCGGTGAGAATGGTCATGGTTACGCGGGTGATCTCGTAGCGAACATCTTCTCTAGGTGGCTGGCCGGGTGTCAGCAGGCAGACTCCGGTAATGACGCGATGCTCGCGGCCGGAGAGCAGGCGCAACATGCGGGCAGCATCCTCGGCATCGGCGGGCTTGCCCAAGATTTCGGTGCCGATGACGACGATTGTGTCGGCGCCCAAGACTTGGTTTGTAGCGTGCTGATTAAAAACGGCGCGGGCTTTAGCGGTTGCTAGACGTTGGGCGCAGGCTTCGGGTGATTCTCCTGGAACTACATCCTCGACCACGTTGGCGGGTTGGACAACGAACTCGATGCCCGCGCTGCGCAGCAGTTCCTGACGACGGGGCGAGGCAGAAGCGAGGATGAGCATGGGGGGATTGTAGCGGAAGGCGCTCTTTACAGGGGCTGAAGCCCCATCATCTTCATTGAGTCCATACGGCACACCTAAAAGGTGTACCCCTTCAAAGCTGGGAACAAGATCCGGAGCGGAGCTTCGCTCCGCGAACAGCCGAGGGCGGCTGTTCCCACGTAGACCAAGCTGCCCCACACAAGCTCCGCCTGTTAGAATCGTAGTTTGATCCTCGTCGCGTTGATCCAGCCGCTGTTGGCTTCGCGTTGATCTGACCTTGCGTTGATAGACCTTGCATGGACCGTAAATACATCCGAAATTTCGCAATTATTGCGCACATCGATCACGGGAAATCCACGCTCGCCGACCGGCTGCTGGAGATCACAGGTTCGCTCACGGCACGTGAGATGCAAGCGCAGGTGCTCGATTCGATGGACCTGGAGCGCGAGCGCGGCATCACCATCAAGGCGCACGCCGTTCGCATGATGTACCAAGCGCGGGACGGCATAACCTACCAGCTCAACTTGATCGACACGCCCGGGCACGTGGACTTCTCGTATGAAGTTTCGCGGGCGCTGGCTTCGTGCGAGGGCGCGCTGTTAGTAGTGGACGCTTCGCAGGGCGTGGAAGCGCAGACTTTGGCGAACTCGTATCTGGCGATCAATCACGGGCTCGAAATTATTCCGGTAATCAACAAGATTGACCTTCCGTCGGCGGATATCGACCGAACCAAAGAGATGATCGAAAGCGCCGTGGGGCTGGATGCGACGGACGCGATTCCGATCAGCGCGAAAACCGGGCTTGGTGTGGAAGAAGTGCTGGAGGCGATCGTTAAGCTGGTACCGCCGCCCAAGGGGATGCCGGAAAATCCGCTGCAAGCGCTGATTTTTGATTCGTGGTTCGATCCTTACCGGGGCGTGATCGTACTGGTGCGCGTGTTCGAGGGAACATTGCGGCGGGGGCAGAAGATTCGGCTATGGTGGAACTCGCGCGTCCTGGAAACAGAAACTCTAGGTGTACTAACGCCGAAACCGGTTGAGGTGGAGTCACTGGAAGCCGGAGAAGTCGGCTTCATGATGGCCAACAGCAAGACTGTGGCCGATACCAAGATTGGCGACACAATCACCGAGGAAGCCAATCCGGCGCTGGAACCGCTGCCGGGGTTTGAAGACATCAAGCCCATGGTGTTCGCGGGCTTGTACACGGTGGAGTCGCACGAACACACTCGCTTGCGCGACGCGCTGGAAAAGCTGCGGTTGAATGATGCGTCGTTTTTCTTTGAGCCGGAGAGCTCGGTGGCGCTGGGCTTTGGATTCCGCTGCGGCTTTCTAGGTCTTCTGCATATGGAAATTATTCAGGAACGGTTGGAACGCGAATTTAACCTGGACCTGATTACGACCGCGCCAGGTGTGCGCTACCAAATCACCAAGACCGATGGCTCAGTGGTCGAAGTGGACAACCCTTCACGCTGGCCGGGGCAGACTGAGATCACCAAGATTGATGAGCCGGTAATCCTGGCGACGATTCTGACGAGGGAAGAATACGTCGGCGGAATTCTGAAACTGGTGGAAGAGAAGCGTGGCAAGCAGAAGAGTTTTGAGTATGTGGGCACGTCTCGCGTGAAGCTGCTGTACGAATTGCCCTTGAATGAAGTGGTGTTGGATTTTTACGACCGGCTGAAGTCGGTGTCGCGCGGGTATGCATCGCTGGATTATCACCTGGCTGGTTCTTGGGAGTCGCCCATGGTGAAGATGGATATCCTGATTTCGGGCGACCCGGTGGATGCGCTTTCGATCATTGTGCATCGCGATTTTGCCTATGATCGCGGGCGGTCTCTGGCGGCGAAGATGAAGGAACTGATTCCGCGGCAGATGTTTGAAGTGGCGATCCAGGCGGCGATTGGGGCGAAGATCATTGCGCGCGAAACGGTGGGCGCAATCCGGAAAAACGTGATTGCCAAGTGCTACGGCGGGGATATTAGCCGAAAGAGAAAACTTCTTGAGAAGCAGAAAGAAGGCAAGAAGCGCATGAAGAAAATTGGGCGTGTGGAGATCCCGCAAGAGGCATTTTTAGCGGTGCTGCGTCTGGGAGAAGACTCGTAAGAACGAGCCCCGGGAGTGAGCACTATTGACCACGTAAACAGTCTTGACAGTGCTGTCAAGGCGTGATCTTGATTACCATATATGTGCAAATCTAGTTGGTGGTGTCGACGCACACCCAGCACGACCAGGCTGCAATTTACTTCCTGAAACACAATTAACAGTCATATTTATCAATTGGTTAGCAGCACAACCCACAAGGACATGACCTTTTGCGGCGCCGAATTGCCGTCATGCCGTTTTGCGGGTTCCACAGCGTTTTCCACAGAAGCTCGGATCCATGGATCAGGTGAATGACCTAGCGAATGATCAGGCGAATGACCGGTCGGACGGGGGATTTCGGCCGTCCTACATGAGCTCTATTGTACATAGCTGCCGTCACCGGATTCGTAGGACATGTTTTCGAAGCGGGTAGAGCGCTTGATGAAGGCGAGCTCAATCTTGCCGATGGGGCCATTGCGCTGCTTGGCGATGATGAGCTCGGCTTTGCCTTCGAGATCGGGATCGTCCTGCTTATAGACTTCCTCGCGGAAGATGAAGGCGACGAGGTCGGCGTCCTGCTCGATGGAGCCGGATTCGCGTAGGTCGGCGAGTTGGGGGCGATGGTCGCCGCCGCGGCTTTCCGGGGCGCGGCTTAACTGGGAAAGGGCGACGACGGGTACGCGCAGTTCCTTGGCGATGGCCTTGAGGCCGCGCGAGATGGCGGAGACTTCCTGCGTTCTGTTTTCGTAACGTCGGCCGGCGGTGGCAGTCATCAGCTGCAGGTAATCGACGATGAGCAGATCGAGGCGGCCCTGGGACTGCATCAGGCGACGGGCTTTGGCGCGCATCTCGCCGAGCGAAATGCCCGGGGTATCGTCAATGAAGATGGGAGCAGGTCCAAGCTGATCTAGGGCGCGAGTGACTTTTTCCATGTCTTCGCGCCAGAGTGAGCCGGTGCGCCACTTGTGCGAATCGACGCGCGACCAGGAACAGAGCAGACGTCCAAGCAGGGCTTCGCGCGACATTTCCAGGGAGAATACGCCGACAACTTTTTGGCTGAGGATGGAAACATTCTCGGCGATGTTCATGGCAAAAGCGGTTTTGCCCATGGAGGGGCGGCCAGCGATGATAACGAGGTCGGAGGGCTGGAATCCGCTGGTCATTTCGTCGAGGCGTTCGTAGTGGGTTTCGAGGCCGGTGATGCGCTGGCCGCGCTGGAGAAGAGCATCGACCGAACCGAAGCTGTCGCGAATGATTTCCTGGATGCCGGTGAAGCCGCGGCCGATGCGTTGTTCCGAAATCTGAAATAAAGCGGCTTCGGCGGAATCGAGGATCTCCGAAGCGGGATCGGCTTGCTCGGTAGCGCGTGCGATGGCCGTATTGGCGGCGTGGATGAGGTTACGCAGCATCGCTTTGTCGCGCACGATGGTGACGTAGTGCTCAATGCTGGGGCGATCTGGAATGCCGTCGAGGAGCGCCGAGAGGTAAGCGACATCGCCGATGGACTGGAGTTCACGGTGGCGGTCCAGCTCCTCGGCAAGGGTGACGAGGTCGATGGGCCGGGAAGATTCGGCAAGCTCCATCATGCGCGAGTAGATGCGGCGGTGCGCGTCGAGGGAAAAGTCATCGGCGCGCAGGTGCTCGGCAGCCTCGTTGTAGGCGAAGTTATCGAGGAGAATGGCGCCGAGAATGGAACGCTCTGCGTCGATGTTTGAGGGGAGGCTGCTGGTGATGCTGTAGTTCGTAGTGGCCAAGAATTCTTCCCCGGGGCAAATTACTTTTTGTGCGTCTGCTAACAGTATGGTCGAAGAAAAAGCGAATCGCAACTTCTTGTTTGGTTCGCATGCAAATGAATGCGGCCCGGGCCAGCCACCCGAGCCGCATGAAGCGTGTCGTATCCTGCCGGGCCCCCTCTGCCGTTTCGCGGTTGTGCCGCCAGGCATTCGCAGTTAGCTTGCATCCCGTGAGGATGCCGACTTCTCTGCGGTTGCAGGGTTGGCTACCTGCACACCGGCGGCGGCCGAGTCAGTTCTCTCCTTGCGGAGTGAACCCTAGTCAAGGTGTCTTTTGAATTCCCGCATCGAAATGCTGGAGGTTCCCGACGCCTTGCCGCAGTCACCCTCGAAGGGACTGCGTATCTCGACTGCCGCGCGATGTTGTCCAAAGGGCTTCAGGACATTTCCACGCTTCGTCTGCAAACACTTTGGAGGAAGCGCGGATCGGGCGCAAGAGAGATTTGGGTGGGTTCTGTGAGAAAGCTGTGGGTAGTGGGAATTTGTTGTGGAAGAGTGAGGAAAAGTTGGGGAAAATTACTTTGGTGGCTGGTGGAGGCACGGGCGTCCTCGCCCGTGCCTCCATTGAGATACTAGTCGCGCGTGCCGTCCATAAACGCGCGCAGCTTGCGCGAACGCGAGGGATGGCGCAGCTTGCGGAGCGCCTTGGCTTCGATTTGGCGAATGCGTTCGCGCGTCACCGCGAACGACTGGCCAACTTCCTCGAGCGTGTGCTCGGAGCCGTCTTCGAGGCCGAAGCGCATTTTGATGACGCGCTCTTCGCGCGGCGTCAGGGTGCGCAGGACATGTGAAGTCTGGTCCTTGAGGTTCACGTTGATCACGGCTTCGGCCGGGGACACGATGGCGCGGTCCTCGATGAAGTCGCCAAGATGCGAATCTTCCTCTTCGCCAATGGGCGTTTCGAGAGAGATCGGCTCTTGCGCGATCTTGAGAACCTTGCGGACCTTGGCTACGGGAATGTCCATGCGCTTGGCGATTTCCTCGGACGTTGGCTCGCGCCCGAGTTCCTGCACCAGTTGCCGCGAAGTGCGGATGAGCTTGTTGATGGTTTCGATCATGTGCACCGGTATACGAATGGTGCGGGCCTGATCGGCAATGGCGCGGGTGATGGCCTGACGAATCCACCACGTCGCATAGGTGGAAAACTTGTAGCCGCGACGGTATTCGAACTTGTCGACCGCTTTCATCAGGCCAATGTTGCCTTCCTGGATGAGGTCGAGGAATTGCAGGCCGCGATTGGTGTACTTCTTGGCGATGGAAACGACCAGGCGCAGGTTGGCTTCGATGAGCTCACGCTTGGCCTGCTCGGCATCCATGTCGCCCTGGATAATCTCGCGCTGCGTGCGCTTGAGTTCCTGGAACGAAACAGTAGTTTCGGTCTCGTGCTTTTCGAGTTCGCCATGAAGGTGCCGCGCCTGACGGCGGTATTCCTTCTTTTGTTCTTCGTTGCGGGTGGCATCCGCCTTTTTGTCGTAGTTCTGGGCCTGACGGTCGAGCGCGCGCATCGACTCAACGGTCTTCCCCACGCGCTCGTTGAGCCGCTTGCGTTCCACATTGGTGAAGCCCAGCTTGCGCACGGCTTTGGATACGGCAACGATGGCGCGCGCCAATTGGCGGCGGTAGCGGCGATGGTCGCGCGGCTTCTTCTTCTGTGAAATCGTCTTGAACTTCTCTTCGAGCTGCTGCGCTTTTTTGTAAAGCTTGCCCACATCGTCGATCTTGCCGGTGAAGGCTTTCAGGCGATTCGTCAGAATTTCTTCGGTGAGTTCTTCCTCGTCGAAAGTAACGACTTCCTTGATCGAACGAACGCCTTTCTTGAGATCCTCGCCCATGGCGAGCAGCTCACGAATGACGATGGGCGTGCGGGAAAGAGCTTTCAGAACGCGGTTCTGTCCGCGTTCGATACGTTTGGCAATTTCGACTTCGCCTTCGCGCGTGAGCAGAGGAACCGTACCCATTTCGCGCAAATACATGCGCACGGGATCGTTCGTCTTCTCCATGGCGCCGGGCGTGAGGTCGAGTTCAACATCCTCACCGGCTTCTTCGTCGTCGAACTTCCGTTCTTTCGCGGGGGCTTCGAGAATATCGATGCCCTGCGTGGTCATTGTGGTCAGCAAATCGTCCAAGTCATCGGGCGACTGTACATCTTGAGGAATCAGGTCGTTGACTTCACCATAGGTGAGGTAACCCTTTTCTTTCCCCGCATCAATTAACTTCTTGATGTCATCAAATTTGTCTTCTAAAGCCAAAGGCACTCTCTCTTCTTGTCCTGGGCGGGACGCACTACTTCCGGATTGTTTGGTGGGAACTTCAGGCGGCGGAGCTCGCCGTAGCCAAAACCCTACAAGTTTAGCACGCTTTGAGCGCAGCTGCCTACTGGAAAGCTCGGGGCTCCGGAGCCTGTCTCACCTATCTCGACTGCTGCTAATAACTTAGATGCTTTTGGGCGCAATAACGGTTCAGGCGACCCCTGTGCTGGGAAGGGTGTTCAAACCCCGCTTGAGCCGCAGCTTCTCCGCCCCAAGTTCCGCGATACGGGCTGAGTCGCCCTGGCGGCTGGCCTCGACCATCTCGCGTTGGACCGCTTCCAGGCGGCGGCGGACCCAGGTGCGGCGCAGCGCCTTGACTGCGCCTTCAAGAAGCTCGGGCGTGAGGTCTTCCTCCTCGTTCATGAGAACTGACGCCAACAGCTTGCGGTCGTTCTCCGTCAGCGGGAGGTCCATGGGGTGACCGCTCTCCGGGCCGGCGTCCAGCAGCGCCTGAAGCAGGGATTCAGCCGCCAGGCCTTCATGAAGGCGTTCCTTTCGTAGAGCGAACTGGGCCTGGCGAGCAGGGTCGAAGTCCTCCTCGGCTCCGTCACGGGCGGATACATGGCTGGCTTTGGCCTGGATTTCCGCAGCCGAGGCGAGGGCGCGAATCAGAATGTGTTCGGCGGGCGTGATCTGACCCTCTGGGGTGGACTTGACGGCGGCGGCCGAGCGGTTCCCAGCGGCGTGGCGCAGCTCCTGCCGCAAGACCGTGGAATCGATGCCGACGCGGTGAGCGATTTCCTGCGCCAGCTCGTCGCGAACAATGCGGCTAGGCACACGCTGAATGTGCGGCAGCAAGTAGTTCAGCGCCTTCACTTTGCCCTCGGCGCTGCGCACGGGAAACTGGGTGCGGGCGCGCTCAATCAGATAGTCAAAATACTTTTGCGATGTGCGCAGGGCTTCCTCATAGGCGGGCTTGCCTTTACGGCGGAGGAAGAGGTCGGGATCGAATCCGGCTTCGAGGGTGAGGACTTTGATCTGGAAGTCTTCCTCGACCAGAAGGCCGAGGGTCCGCTCGGTGGCGGCGGCTCCGGCCGTGTCAGGATCGAAGTTGACGACGATGTTCTTGGTGAAGCGGCCGAGGAGTTTGGCTTGTAGTTCAGTAAACGCGGTGCCGGAGCTGGCGATCACGTTGTGCAGGCCGGCAGCATACACGGAAATGCAATCCATTTGCCCTTCGACCAAGATGCCGTAGCCGAGCTTGCGGATAGCCTCTTTGGCGAGATCGAGGTTGAAGAGCACGCGGGATTTGGAATAGATCGCGGTCTCCGGCGAGTTCAGGTACTTGGGACCGGCCTTCTCGTCGGTCGAGAGGGTACGGCCTGTGAAGGCAATGACCTTGCCATTTTCGCTGGCGATGGGGAACTGGATGCGGTTGCGGAACTTGGAGTAAATGTTGGCGAAGGCCGGCTTCCCAGCGTCCGTTCCTGGTTCGCCAGGCTTTTGGTCGTTAACCTTCCAGGAAAATAAACCGCTTTCGCGCAGCGCATCTTCGTCGAACTTGTTCTTGAGGAAGTCCTTGAGGAGAAAGCCGGAGTCAGGGGCAAAGCCGATCCGAAAACGCTGGATCATTTGGTCGTCGAGACCGCGTCCGGCCAGATACTCGCGTGCTTTGGCGCCCTCCGGACGGCGCAATTGCTCGCGGAAAAACTCGCAGGCCTGCTCGTGAATATCCAGCAACACGCCACGCCGGCGGGCTTCCTGAGCTTCGGCGGGAGTATTGTACGTCGCCGCAGGCAGGGGGATGCCAAGCTTTTGCGCCACGGCGCGAACGGCTTCCAGAAAGGTGATGTTCTCAACCTTTTGCACGAAGCTGAACACGTCTCCCGAAGCATGGCAGCCGAAGCAGTGATAGAACTGGCGCGTGGCGTGCACGGAGAACGATGGAGATTTCTCGTTATGGAACGGACAAAGCCCGGAGAAATTCTGCGCACCCGTCTTGCGCAACTGGATGTAGTCGCCAACGATGCGGACGATGTCCGCTTGCTGCTTGACGGTATATGCGAAATCGCCGGGGTTGGCCATGAAGAAACAGTGTGCCTACCAATTGTCGGTCATCGCGACGGCGCCGTGAAGGGCACTGGGCGAAATTATTGTGGAGAAGCTGTGGAATAAGGGGTAAGTGATCCGCTGTAGAATTCGCGATCAAAATTCTAAGCGCCCTATGCTGGCCACTGTCGCAGCGGCGAGTTGCTCTTCACTGTTCCATGACGGCCGGTAAGAAACTCATTGATATACTTGGAATCGTGGGAACAGAAGGTCTTGCGCTGCCAGGCACACACATTCGTCTCGAACCGCTGAACCACCGCCATGTCGATGGCTTGGTAGCCGCCGCGACAACAGACTCCTCCCTCTACCAGTGGAGTCCCGTCCCGCAGAACAAAATCGAGGCCGCCCGCTACGTCGACACCGCCTTGGCCTGGAGGGACGCCGGCAGCGCGGTGCCATTCGCGATCATCCGCGTGGATGACGATGTCGTTGTCGGGTCTACGCGCTTTTGGAACCTGGAGCGATGGTCGTGGCCGCCGGGCCACCCGCAGCACGGACGCCTCGTCCCCGACGCCTGTGAGATTGGCTACACATGGCTGACCCGCTCGGCAATTCGGACTGCCGCCAACACCGAGGCCAAGCTGCTCATGCTGACGTATGCCTTCGAAACGTGGCAGGTGCTTCGTGTCTGCCTTCACACAGACGCGCGGAACCAGCGTTCCCGCGCTGCCATCGAACGCATTGGCGGAAAATTCGAAGGGCTTCTCCGAGCCCATCGGATGGCCGCTGACTACATTGCTCGCGACTCGGCGCGCTTTTCGATCGTGGCGGCAGAGTGGCCAGATGTGAAGCAAAAGCTAAATCACCTGCTGGTTCAAGCTTGACCGGTATCTCGGGTTTCTGGATATAGCTCAGGTTTTCAATTCCACCACCGTAGCCCCACCGCCTCCCTCGTTCAGCGGAGGCTCGGAAACTGTGGCTACCTGCGGATGCTTTTGCAGGTACTGCCGGAGGGCTTTCCGCAGGATTCCCATGCCGCTGCCATGCACAATCCGGACTCGTTCCCGGCCGGCGAGGAAGGCGCGATCGAGGAACTTTTCAACTTCCCGAGTGGCGTCGTCGACGTTCTGTCCGATGACATTGATTTCTCCGGGCGCGGTGGCCTCTTCTCTCTCCAGGGTCACCGAGATTCCGCGGGCCCGGGCGGACTTCACCGGAGAATCGGACGATCGCGCAAGGACTTCGGCAATGTCGTCGCGGGCGATTTTCATCTTCATGGCTCCGATTTCGACTTCGAACTGATTGTCGTCAATCTTGCGCTTGACCAGCGCCGCACGGCCCATGGACTTGAGCTTGACCGTGTCGCCCTCGGAGACCTGCTTGACGAGCTGCGGCTGCGCGTTGGGATCGCCGCGATCAGCGCCGCTGGTGTGAGCGACCACGGTGGAATCGAACTGCTCGCGGAATTCCCGGCGTAACTTGGCGATGCGACGGTCAGCGTCTTTCGAGAGCTTCTGGGCAGCGGCTTTGTCCTGGATAGCAGTCACGGCTTCGCGGGCGTGATACTCAAAATCGCGCAGCACAGATTCGAGTTTCTTTTCGAGCTCGCGAATTTTTTCACGCTGCTCGCGCAGTCCGTCGACTTCAAGACGCGCTTTCTCTTTTACGACTTCAGCTTCCCGTGTGCGCAAAATGACACGTTGTTCTTCGGCGTGGCGCAGCTCGGCGTGGAGGCGATCAATGAAGTTCGCGATGTCGAGGGCTTGAGCTCCGAGCCGTGCGCGGGCTGCCGCAATGATTTCAGGATTGAGGCCAAGACGCTGGGCAATGTTGATACCGGCGGAAGCTCCGGGCACGCCAATACGCAACTCGTAAGTAGGCTGCAGTGTTGTCTCGTCGAAGCCAGCGGCCGCATTAGTAACTCCGGGCGCGTTGGCGGCATACACCTTCAGCGAGGTGTGATGTGTCGAAATAATTGTCATTGCGCCGATCCGCGAGAAGTGAGCAGCAATCGCAACCGCCAGCGCAGCGCCTTCTTCCGGATCAGTGGCGGAGCCGAGTTCGTCGAGCAGAACTAGGGAGTTTGCAGTGGCCGTGCGCGAAATGAAATCAATGTTCGTGACATGAGCTGAGAACGTCGACAGATTCTGCTCAATTGATTGGTAATCGCCGATATCGGCGAGGATGGCGTCGAAGAGCGGAAATTCCGCGCGGGCCGCGGGAACGGGGATCCCTGCCAACGCCATGAGTGCGAGCAGGCCGGTGGTCTTGAGTGTCACGGTTTTTCCGCCCGTGTTAGGGCCGGTAATGATGATCTGGCGGCGTTCGCCCTCCAGCTCCAACGTGGTGGGGACAATCCGTCCGCCTTTGAGCTTGAGACTGCGCTCAAGAAGGGGATGGCGGGCGCCGTGCAGGAGAAGCGGTCCTCCTGCTGCCGACAAAAGGGCGGGCACGCAGTCGTAGTCTTCGGCAAATCGTGCTTTGGCGAATTGCAGTTCGAGTTCAGCCAGCACCGAGGTTGCCGCGACAATGTTGATTGCGTGCTCGCCGATTCGCCGCGTCATTTCCACAAGAATGCGGTGGATTTCCGAAAGTTCCTCGTCGAGGAGGCGGACCAGTTCGTTGTTCTGTTCGATAGTCTCGAGCGGCTCGACGAACACCGTTTGGCCGCTGGAGCTCGCGCCGTGCACAACTCCTTGTACGCGACGCTTCTGTTCCACTTTTACAGGGATCACAAAGCGCTCACCACGGATGGTGATCAACTCATCCTGCACCGCTCCGCCTTCGGCGAGGCTGCGGAGATAGCCGCGTAACGACTCTTGAATCGTACGGCGTTGCTTTTCAATCTCGCGGCGGATGGCAGCTAACTGCGGCGACGCGTGGTCTTCGAGAGTGCCGTCGGGTAGAATCTTGTTCCGGAAACGTCGCAGGAATTCCGTAAAGTCGGCAACACTACCGGAAAGTGCGGCAACTGACCGAAATTCTTTTTCCATCGCCGCGGGTGGACGTAATGAAATCTCGCGCCATTCCGCCGCGCGGTCAACAACCAAAACGATGTCGCGAATTTCCTCGGTTTCCAGCGCAGCACCGACGATCCTCGACTTCTCCACCAGCTTCGTAATCTCGAGGAGGCCGGAAAACTCGAAGCGTCCTCCAGCCCGGCGGAATTCGCGGATTTCTGAGGTGAGATCTTGCTGCTCTTCGATCCACTTCCGGTCCGTACTGGGTTCGAGACCGGAGATTCGAGCCTTTCCCAGCGGCGAAGAGGCATAGCTCAGCAACAGTTCGCGGAATTGCTCGAACTCCAGAAGCCGGGCGCTATTGTGTTGAAGAAAGGCAGACGACATGCCTTCTCATCGTATCAGCGAAGGACAACCGCACGGAGATGAAGAGAGCGTGGCAAAGGGGTGTGAACAGCTTCTAGAGATTGCAGCGAGGACTACCCAGCAAGATTCGCGGCTGCTACCTGTACACTCTCTGCGGCAATGGGCAGGCGTACGGTGAACACCGCCCCACCATCTTCACGATTGCCGCAGGAAATATCCCCGCCGTGTTCCTGAATGATGCCGTACGAGGCGCTCAGACCCAATCCGGTACCGCTGCCAACGGGCTTCGTCGTGTAGAAGGGGTCGAACACGCGTTGTGGCTCGCGAATGCCTGCGCCACTATCCACAAAATCCAGTACGAGCTCGGTGTCGACGCGCCGTAGCCGGAGATAGAGCGACCCGCCGCCTTTTTCCAGCAGCGAGTCGATCG
>Ga0210384_10001809_pt1 | contig 27611 bp, 20 predicted proteins | sample IncBWH2MmetaG_FD_160574 | JGI IMG/M metagenome (GOLD analysis project Ga0210384, IMG submission 160574) | Forest soil microbial communities from Barre Woods Harvard Forest LTER site, Petersham, Massachusetts, United States - Inc-BW-H-2-M | ecosystem: Environmental > Terrestrial > Soil >...
CGTGCTGGCGCGCGACGCCGAGCTGCAGATGCTGCGCACGCAGATCAACCCGCACTTCCTGTTCAACAGCCTCAACTCGATCAGCGCGCTCACCGCGTTCGACCCCGCCGCGGCGCGCGACATGACGGTGGACCTGGCGCAGTTCTTCCGCCGCACGCTGGCGCTGGCCGAACGCGAACGCATCACGCTGGGCGAGGAGGTGGTGCTGTGCGAGCACTTCCTCGCGATCGAGAAGCGCCGCTTCGGCGCCAAGCTCAACGCCGAGCTGCGCATCAGCCCCGCCGCCGCCGAGTGCCTGCTGCCGCCGATGACGCTGCAGCCGCTGCTGGAGAACGCGATCAAGCACGGCATCCGCCAGGTCGAGGGCGGCGGCACGATCGCGGTGGACGCGCTGGTGCGCGACGGCTGGATGCACGTCGCCGTGACCAACCCCGTCGCCCGCGACGACGTGCCCGCCAGCGGCCACGGCGTGGGCCTGAAGAACATCCGCGAGCGCCTGGCCGTGCTGTACGGCGCCCGCGCCCGCATCGCCTGGCAACGCAGCGAGACGCAGTTCGCCATCGAGATCAACCTGCCCGCCGAGACGGAGACCGCCGCATGACCTCATCCACTCCCTTGCGCGCCCTGATCGTCGACGACGAGGACCTGGCGCGCCACCTGATCAGCGAATACCTCGGCGGGCATGCCGACATCGAGGTCATCGGCGAATGCGACAACGGCCTCGACGCCGTCAGGCAGATCGGCGCGCTGGCGCCCGACCTCGTGTTCCTGGACATCCAGATGCCGCGCCTCACCGGCCTGGAAGTGCTGGAGCTCACCGGCCGCCGCGCCGGCGTGATCTTCACCACCGCCTACGACGAGCACGCCATCAAGGCCTTCGAGCTGCACGCGGTGGACTACCTGCTCAAGCCCTTCTCGAAGGCGCGCTTCGACGACGCCCTCGCGCGCGCCCGCACGCTGCACGTGCCCGCGGGCGGCGCGCCCGCGCTCGACGCGCTCGTGGCCCGCCGCACGGCACCGCTGGAGCGCATCCTCATCCGCGACCGCGAGCAGGTGCACGTGATCGCCATCGACCAGGTGGAGTGCATCGAGGCCCAGGGCGACTACCTCGCCATCCACGCCGGCGGCAAGTGCCACCTGAAGCCGCAACGCATCTCGGAGATCGAGGAGCAGCTCGACGCCACCCGCTTCCTGCGCGTGCACCGCTCGTTCATCATCAGCCTCGCCTACCTGCAGGCGATCGAGCGCCCCGGCCCCGACCGCCACGCCGCGCGCCTGCGCAGCGGCAAGCGCGTGCCGATCAGCCGCAGCGGCTACGAGAAGCTGCGCGAGCTCGTCTGAGCTCGCGCCCGAACCGGCGTCTGTAATTCCGGGTAATGGCCGCGCCCGCCGCCGCGTGACATCATGCCGCCATGCCAGTCAAGTTGGCCCAACCCATGTTCAACACAGCGAACTTTCCCACCGGAGCAGTCCATGCATGTCAGGTTCGAGCCCTTTGGTAATTCATGGCCGCCCAGGAAGCCGCCGGCGGCGCAGAAGTTCACCGACCAGGAGAAGGCCAAGCTGGAGGAGGGGCTGCGGGTGGCCACCGAATGCTCCGCGCTCGCGGTGGCCCGCGCGGCCGATGGTTTCAAGCGCGCCGAGAAGTTGCTGAAGGCCTTTTTCGCGCGCCCGGAAGACCTGGACCGGGTGAAGGCCGGGCTGCAGAAGATGCATGCCTTCCTCACCGACGGCGGCCGCACGATCACCTTCGTGGACGCGCGTGGGCAGAGCGAGAAGCTGCTCAGGTTCTGCGAACGCGCCCTCCCCGGCGTTCCAGGCCGGCACGGCGCGGTGGAGTCGGTGCTGCAGTCGACCAAGGTGGTGCCGATGACCGCGGGCGACTACGCCTACGTCAAGACATTGAACGGCCTGGACGCCTCGGCGCCCACCGAGGCGCACCTCGGCTCGGGCATGCGCATCTACATCGGCGAGCGCGGGTTTCATCCTTCGAAGACGGTGCGCGATACCGCGGCCACCGTCTACCACGAGATCTGCCACAAGGTGCTGGCTACCGTGGACCACGCCTACAAGGTGCCCGACTGCAGCGCGCTGGCCAATACCGGCCAGGCAGTGCAATGCGCCGACAATTGGGCCCTGTTCGTCACCGCCTTCCAGTTCACCTGGCCGGATCTCGACTGGGACCCCAAGGAGCTGATCGAGACGCGACCGCGCAGCAACGCGGTGAGCAAGCCCGCGCCGCCTACCGGGCGGGCCCGCAGCAATGCCGTGTCGGGTGGGCCACCTCCGGTTCGCGGTCCGGGCTGAGCTGCGCCGGCTTCGGGCGTTCGGGGACAAAGACTGCATTGCCGCGAGCCCCTACCACTTGCAGCCCTTGCCCGTGACGGCGTCCCGGCCCAGCGGGATCACGGCCAGCAAGCCCTTGTCGGCATAGGCCTCGGAGCACTTCTCGCGGTTCGCCTTCTCGAGGTCGGTCTCCAGTTGCGACTTCTTCTCGGCCGGCGCGGGCAGTGCCGGCACGAGGCCGCTGCGCGTGCGTCCCAGGCTGGGACCGGCGCCGCCGCCGTGCAGGTCGAGGTTCAGCGGCGCGCTCGCACCCGTGCCCGGCGGCTGCACGGAGCCGTTGCCGCCGCCGCCGGACGAGCCGTCGAGGTTGAGCTTGCCGCTGTTGTTGGTCGATGGCGCCGCCGTGCCGCCCGCGCCGCCGCGCTCGGCCGGATTGGCCACCGGGCGCACCGACTGCGATTGCGGCGCGACCGTGGGCGCCGCCGGGGCGCTGCCGGTGGCCTGCGGGCGCGCCTCGACGAGGGTCGGATGCGGTGCCGGTGCAGGCGCCGGCGACGGCGCGGGGACGGGCGCTGGCACCGGAGCCGGAGCCGGAGCCGGCTCAGGCGCAGGCTTGGCAACCGGCACCGACAACGGCGCGAACGCGGGCTTGGCCAGGGGCACGGCAAGGGGTTGGGGCGCGTCCAGCGGCGGCGGCAGCGCCATCGGCGCCGGGAGCGGCGGCGCGAGCGGCGGCGGTACCGGCGGCGGCGGCAGCGCCATCGGCGCCGGGAGCGGCGGCGCGAGCGGCGGCGGTACCGGCGGCGGCGGCGTGACGGGCACCGGCAACGGCGTGAAGGACGCCTTCGGCAACGCGATCGGCGCGGGCAACGGGGCGACCACGGGGGCCGGCAACGGCGCGGGCAAGAGGGGCGGCGCGGGCGGCGGCTCCGAGGCCGGCGGCGCGGGCGCCGGAGCGGCGGCCGGCACGGGGGCCGGAGCAGCGACCGGCACGGGGACGGGCGCCGGCGCCGGGAGCGGCGCCGAGGCCGGCCGGGTCGACGGAAGCGGCAGCGGCGCCGGAGCGGGCGACGGCAGCACCGCCGACGCCTGGCCCGCCGCGATCGGCGCCTTGCGCGCCACCAGCAGAGGCAGGGTCGTGGCCGGGGCCTCGACCGGCGCGGGCGCCGGCGGCGCGGCGTTGTCGCGGATCACGATGGAGGGCTCGACGACGGCCGTCGCCTCGGCCGCATTCGCCACCGCCGTGTTCGCCGCAGCGGACGCCGAGTCGGACGGGGACGGCGCGGCGGCGAGTGACGGCGTCGCGGTACGGGACGGTGGCGCGCGCGACGGCTCGGCCTCGGGCAGGTACACCACCATCGCGCCGGCCTTGCGGCTGCCGGCCGGCGAATCGCCCCCGGGCGCGGTGCCCACCACGATGAACAGCAGGATGTGCAGCAGCAACGCCAGCACCACGCAGCGCTCGAGGCTGGGCTGCGCCACGCCGGGCTGCGGCCACGGCAGGCCGGCATCGCCGTTGAACGCCGAGCCACGCAGCGCGAGCCCGACGGGGGGCACCGGCGGGCGCTTGCGGGCGAGGGCCCTGGCGAGGACGTGGCGAACGGGTCGGAGCAAGCTGGAGGATCCGGGGGGCAAGGTCGGGCGGGTGCTCGACCGCGGCGGGCCGAGCGTTCACCTCCGCCATCGTAGTCGAGGCTCAGCCGGGGACCAGCATCGACCACGCCGCCAGCGACGACGAGACGACCAGCACCAGGCAATCGACCACGGCCAGCATGCCGTAGAGCCCGCCCTCGCCCTCGTCGGTGCCGATGCGGATGCTGAACGGCTGGCTGGCGCCGGGCGCGGCGATCACCGGCAACGCCAGGCCCTGGCGCACCGCGGGCGGCGCGGCGACAAAGGCCGCGCCGGCCAGGGCCGCCGAGCGCAGATCGCGAAAAGGAGGCGGGTCGCCGTTGCGAAGGACGGCCTGCGACGCCTCCGAGCGCGCCGCCAGCGTGGCCGTTTCGGCCTGCAGGGTGAGGGCCTCGGCGGAGGCGGCCACGAAGCGGCCCGCCACCTGGATGCGATCGCCGTTGCGCAGCAGCCGTTCGCTCGCCTGCACGTCGTGGGTGCTGGCCACGTCGGCCTGGCCGGGCAGGCCCGAGCCCATTGCCGTGATCGGCACCGGGCCCTCGCCCGTGACCTCCGCCCCGGCGGGCAGCACGATGCATTCGCCGCTATCGTCCACCAGCAGGAAAGGACGCACGCTGTGGTGCGCGCTCACCTGCTCGGCGAACTGTTCGGAGTGCTGGAACCACAGGCACAGCTCGCCGTCCGGCGAGATCAGCGGCACCGCGTCGGGCAACGCCCGCGCGCGTCCGCGCAGCGCGACGAGGCCGGAGAGCTGGCCGGCGTGCGCCAGCACCATGGCCTGGGCCACCGGCATGGTGGGGGCGGAGCGCAGCTGCCGTGCCGTCCACCAGGCCACCGCGGTGCCCAGCGCCGCGACGACGGCGAGGATGGCGCGGGCGGTGAGCGAGCGTCCCACGTCGGCCTCGCCCTGGGCAGCGGCCCACACGAAGAAGGCGACGCCGATGACCGGTGCGGCGCCGACCAGCAGCCGCCACTTCGTATCGTGCGTCATCACCGACATCGCCACTCCCCCGACGTGGACCCCCTGGACGTACGATCTTGAGGGGGTCACCGGGCGGCGCCTATCCCTCAAATCGAAATCGACCGGGGCGGCGAACCGTCGATTCAGTCGCGCATCGGCCTCACGGGTGGAGCGTGCCGTGGGCGACTTTCTGCCCGCGCCCGAGGGCTTCGAAGGCCGGTCCGTTGGCGCAAGGCTGCCGGGTCGTGGCGCGGGGAATGGTGTCGGCGGCCGTTTCGCCGCGCTGCACCAATTGACCAGATTGGGGGAGGCGGAACGAACCCCGTCAGCGATCCGGCATCACGTCGTCGATCATCGCCGTGGTGTTCACGGCGTGCTGCGCCACCTGCTCGATGCTCATGCCGATCACCGACAGCGGGTAGGTGCCGGAGACGACCCGGTCGTACCAGAGTTCGGCCGCGACCGCCTCGGGCGGCAGGCCCTCCACGGCGGCGACAAGGCATTCGACGATCGAATCCAGGCCGTCGTCAGCGTACATCTCCTCGGACTCGTAGCTCACGCGGTAGCCGAAGCTGCCGCCCTCCTTGTCGATGGCGATGCGCACGATCATGAAATCTCCTTGGCGGCGGCGGCGGCGGTGGCCCCGCGCTCGCCGGTCTGCAGGCGCCACAGCGCCGCGTAGGGGCCGCCGCGGGCGACCAACTGGTCATGGGTGCCGGACTCGACGATGCGGCCGGACTCCATCACGTGGATGCAGTGTGCCTGCCGGACGGTGGACAGGCGATGCGCGATGAGGATGCTGGTGCGGCCTTGCACCAGCTTGTCGAGCGAGCGCTGGATGGCGGCCTCGGTCTCGTTGTCGACCGCCGACGTGGCCTCGTCGAGGATCAGGATGGGCGGGTTCTTCAGGATCGCGCGGGCCAGCGCGAGCCGCTGGCGCTGGCCGCCCGACAGCTTCATGCCGCGCTCGCCCACCGGCGTGCGGTAGCCCTGGGGCAGCGTCCGGATGAACTCGTGCGCTTCGGCGGCCTGCGCGGCGCGCACGATCTCCGCCTCGGGGACGTTGCTCAGGCCGTACCCGATGTTCTCGGCCACCGTGCCGTCCGTGAGGAAGCTGTCCTGCGACACGTAGCCGATCGCGCGCCGCAGGTCCTGCAGGTCCAGCGCGCTGATGTCCTCGCCGTCGAGGCGGATGCGGCCGGGCGTCGTGTCGTAGTAGCGCAGCAGCAGCTTGATCAGCGTGCTCTTGCCGCTGCCGGTGCTGCCGACGAAGGCCACCGTCTCGCCGGGCGCGATGCGCAGCGAGATGCCGTCCAGCGCGGGCCGGGCGACGCCGCTGGAGAACGCGCCGGCGAAGGCGCGCGCGTCGCCGGTAGCCGGCGCCGCGTGGTAGGTGAAGCGCAGGTCGTCGAACACGAGCTCCCCGCGCACCTGGGCGCGCGGCAGCGGGCGTCCCGCGTAGGGAATCGCGATGGGCGTCTGCAGCAGGTTCATCACGCGCTCGATCGAGGCCATCGAGCGCTGGTACAGGTCGGTCATCTCGGCCAGGCGCGTGAGCGGCCACAGCAGGCGCTGCGTGAGGTAGACCAGCGCCGAGTAGCTGCCCACGCCCAGCGCGCCATCCAGCGTCATCAGGCCGCCGTACAGCAGCGTGACGCTGAAGCCGGCCAGGATGGCGATGCGGATCACCGGCGTGATGGCCGCCGACAGCCTGATCGCCTCGCGGTTGCGCTCGCGGTACGCGATGGACGCCTGCGCGATGTGCTTCGCCTCGAAGTCCTCCGCGGTGTAGGCCTTGATGGTGGCGATGCCCTGCAGGTTGTTGTTCAGCCGCGTGGCCATCGCGCCCGCCGCCTCGCGCATCGCCGTGTAGCGGGTGGCGAGCTTGCGCTGGAACCAGAACGCGCCGTACAGGATCAGCGGCACCGGGATCAGCGCCAGCGCCGCCAGCCTGGCCGTGAGCGCGAAGAACACGCCGCCCACCATCAGCGAGCCGACGAACACCTGGATCAGGTCGTTGACGCCGCCGTTGAGGAAGCGCTCCATCTGGTTGACGTCCTCGTTGAGCACGGCCAGCAGGTTGCCGCTGCGGTTGCGCTCGAAGTAGGCCATCTCCAGGCGCTGCACGTGCGTGTACGCCTCCATGCGCATCTCGTGCTGCAGGCTCTGCGCCAGGCCGCGCCACTTCAGCTCGTACAGGTACTGGAAGAGCGACTCGCCGAGCCAGATCACGATGGTGAGCACCGTGAGCAGCACCAGTTGCTGTTTCGGGTCGACGACGCCCATGCGGCCGACGAACGAGGTCTTCCGATTGACGACGACGTCCACCGCGATGCCGATCAGCAGTTCGGGCAGCACGTCGAAGAACTTGTTCAGGACGGAGTAGACGGTGGCCAGCACCATGTCGCGCCGGTAGCCGCGGGCGTGGCCCAGCAGGCGGCGGAGGGGATGGACGGGTGCGTGGGCGAGCTTGGTCGTGTGCGGCATGGGCGACGAAGTGTACCGACCTGTCGCGCGCCGGCGGCGCGCCGGTCGGAGAGAATGCGCGGCATGAAGCGCCACATCGCCCTGCTCCGCGGCATCAACGTCGGCAAAGCCAAGCGCGTGGCGATGGCCGACCTGCGCGCCCTGATGGAAGACCTGGGGTTCGCCAACGTGCGCACGCTGCTCAACAGCGGCAACGCGGTCTTCGACGCGAAGAGCGGCACCGCCGCCGCGCACGCGAAGCGATTGCGCGCCGCGATCCACGAGACGCTGGGCGTCGACTGCGAGGTGATCGTCAAGACCGCCGCCGACCTCGCCGCGGCGATCGCCGAACATCCGCTGCGCCATCACGCGAACGACGACGCGCGCATGCTGGTGATGTTCACGCAGGAGGCGCCGGCGCTCGCTGAATTGAAGGCGCTCGAAGTGCTGGCCTGGGCGCCCGAGGCCTTCGCCGTGGGGCGGCACGCGGCCTGGCTGTGGTGCGCCGACGGCATCATCGAGAGCCGCGTCGCCAAGGCGGTGGGCAAGGTGCTCAAGGAACGCGGCACGGCGCGCAACTGGGCGACCGTGGAGAAACTGCGGGCGATGGTGCTGGCCGACTAGGACCTGTCATTCCGCGCGCAGTCGCCGAATCCACCCCTGCGGCAACATCGTTCGCCAACGCGGATCCAGCGACTTCGCGCAGGATGACGGGGCGTGGCGGGTGTCGTCTACAGCGCCCGCTTCATCAGCACCTGCCCCAGCGCCTGCCGCTCGAAGCCGGCGCGTTCCAGCGCGGCACCGCCGATGTCGTCGCGCAGCACCGGCTGCGCGAACGCGTCGGGATGCTCCGCGCGCAGCGCCTGTGCCAGCGTCTCGGCGTCGCGCAGCGCCGGGTCGAGGTCGACGAGGCTGTGGATGGGCGTGGGCGTGCCTTCGACCACGCTGAAGGCCAGTTGCGCGGAACCGCACTGCCAGAACGTGAGCGGCCGCGGCTGGGCCGCCAGCGAGCGGTGAGTGCCCGGGAACGGCAGGTCGGCGATGCGCCGGTTGGCCTCGGCCAGCCACGCGAACGCGGTGGCGCGGTCGACCGCGCGCACGTCCCGCGCGGGCGCGGACGCGGGCACGCCGGTCGCCTTCCAGCCGTTGAGCGGGCACACGACCTCGAAACCGCGGCTGCGGTAGAGGCGCAGCGCGCGTTCGTTGGCGGCAAAGCATTCGAGCTCGGCCCAGGCCATGCCGGCGGCCGTCGCGCGGGCGAGGAAGTCGTCGAGCAAGGCCCGCGCCGCGCCCGTGCCGCGCGCGGCCGGCAACGCGCCCATCACGCCCAGGCGCCAGCGATCCGTCTCCGGCCGCGGGCAGGCGAAAGCGAACGCGACCACCGCGCCCTCCTGCATCACGACGCGGCTGAGCGCCTCGTCGATGCCCTGGCGGCCCTGCAGCGAGGGCCACTGCTCGAGCGTGAGCTGGAGCGGGCCCGCCACGTAGTCGGAGAACGCGCCGACGAAGGCGGCGTGCAGTTCGGCCGCGCCGCGCGTGGCGGCGACGTCAAGCGCGACGCCGCTCATCAGGAGTTGGCCACGGCCACCGGCACGCGCGGCATGTGCCCGACGTCGTTCGCATCGTCGCGCCACAGGCCGCCGGTGGGCAGGCCCAACAGGCGGCGGATGCCGCGGTAGAAGAAGCGCAGCGTGGTGAGGAAGGCCAGGAACTCGAGGAAGGTCAGCAGGAAGCCGCCGACCACCGTGAAGCGATCCGAGCGGCGACGGAACTTCACGCCGCAGCGCACCGACATCATCTCGATGGAATCGTAGAAGCACGGGATCACCAGCAGCGTCAGCATCGTCGACGTGATCGTGCCGCCGATGATGGTGACGGCCATCGGGCGGTAGAACTCGCCGCCCTCGCCCAGGCCGATGGCCACCGGCAGCATGCCGGCGATCAGCGCGAACGTGGTCATCAGGATCGGGCGCAGGCGCTTGCGGCCGGCGTGCATCAGCGCTTCCTCGCGATCGGTGCCCAGGCGCTCCTCGGCGCGCGCGGCGTCGAGCAGCAGGATGGCGTTCTTCGCCACCAGGCCCATCAGCATGATCACCCCGATGATGCTCATGAGGTTGAGCGTGCCGTGGGTGGACACCAGCGCGATCACCACGCCGATCAGGCTCAGCGGCAGCGAGATCATCACCGGCACCGGTGCCGTGAACGAACCGAACTGTATGACCAGCACGAGGTACATCAGCGCGATGCCGGACAGCAGCGCGATGCCCAGCGACGAGAACACCTCCTGCTGGTCGTGCGAATCGCCGGCGAGCTCCACGCCGAAGCCCGGCGGGAACTGGATCTGCTTGACGATCTTGAGCGCGTCGCCGGTGACCTCGCCCGACGAGCGGCCCTGCGCGTTCGCGGCCACCACCATCATGCGCTTGCCGTTGGCGTGCTGGATGGTGGACGGCGCCTTGCCCATCGTCACGTTGGCGATCTGCTCGAGCGGCACCACGCGGTCGGTGCCGGCGATGGCGATCGGCAGGCGCTCGATGTTGGTCGCGTCCACGCGATCCTCGGGCGCGAGGCGCACCGAGACGTCGCGCGTCTCGCCGGTGGGATCGACCCAGTCGCCCGATTCGACGCCCGCGAAGGCCACGCGCAGCGTCTGCGCCGCGTCGTTGATGGACACGCCCATCGAGTTGGCCAGGCCGCGGTCGAGGTCGATGCGCAGCTCCTGCTGCGGATCCTGCTGCGACAGCCCGACGTCGACCGCGCCCGGCACCTGGCGCAGCTTGGCCATGAAGTCGGTGGTGATCGCCAGCAGGCGGCGCGCGTCGGTGCCGTAGAAGCGCACCTGCACGGGCTTGTCGGTGCCGTTGTTCAGGTTGTCGATCACCACGTACTCGGCGCCCACCAGGCTCGCCACGCGGCCGCGCAGGTCGGTGGCGATGTCGGCGGCGCTGCGCTTGCGCTTGGTGCTCTTGCCGAGGTCGACATAGACGCGCACGTTGTCGGGCGAGATGCGCGCGCTCGCGTGCTCGTACTCGGGCAGCTGGCGCGCGAGCGCGGTGATGGCCTCGGCCTTCATGCGGGCGTACTCGAGGCTGCTGCTGGGCGGCATGCGCGCGGTGACCGCGATCGTGCCGACGTCGGACTTGGGCAGGAACTCGCTGCCGCCGGCGACGGCCTGCAGCGCGATCGCCGCCACGAGGCTCAGGAACGCGACCCAGCCCATGATCCAGCGGTGCTTCAGCGCCCAGGAGATCAGGCGGGCGTAGCGGTCGGCCTGGTGGTCGAACCAGTCGTTGAAGCGCTTGAGCACGCCGCCGATGCCGGTGCGCGGCGCGTCGTGCAGGTCCACCGGGTCGCCCCAGTAGGCCGACAGCATCGGGTCGAGCGTGAACGAGATCAGCAGGCTCACGATCACCGAGGCGACCACGGTGAGGCCGAACGGGCGGAACCATTCGCCGGCGATGCCGGGGATGAAGGCCACCGGCGCGAACACCGAGACGATGGAGAACGTGGTGGCCGCCACGGCCATGCCGATCTCGGCCGTGCCGTTGAGCGCCGCGGTGCGTCGGTCCTCGCCGCGCTGCATGTGGCGCACGATGTTCTCGCGCACCACGATCGCGTCGTCGATCAGCACCCCGATGGCCAACGACAGCCCCAGCAGGCTCATGAAGTTCAGCGTGAAGCCGCACAGCCACACGGCGATGAACGCGGTGAGCACCGAGGTGGGCAGCGACAGCGCGGTGATCAGCGTCGAGCGCCACGAGTTCAGGAACACGAACACCACGGCCACCGTGAGGAACGCGCCGAAGAACAGCGAGTGCACGACGTTGTCCAGGCTGTCCTGCGCGTCTTCGCCGCCGTCGCGCGTGACCTCCAGCTCGACCTTGCCGCCCTGCTCCTTGTTGATGGTCTTGACCAGCTCGCGCACCTCCTTGGCCACGCTCACGGTGCTCGCGTCCCGCGTGCGCGACACGTAGAGGCCCACGTTGGCGCGCGCGTCGCGCTGGCTGAGGCTGGTGTTCTCGGCGAAGCCGTCCTCCACCGTGGCCACCTGGCCCAGGCGGATCAGCGTGTCGCCGGTGCGCTTGACCGGGATCTGGTTGAACTCGCCCGGCGACTCGATGCGGCCGACGAGGCGGATGCTCTGGTCCTCGAGCTGGCCGCGGATCTTGCCGACCGGGGCGGTGGCGTTCTGCGCGCGCAGGGCGGAGACGACGTCGGTCACCGAGACGCCGTACTCGCGCAGCTTCTGCGAGTGCAGCAGCACCGACAGCTCGCGGGTGCGCGCGCCGGTGACGTCGACGGTGGAGACGCCCGCGATCGCGCGGAAGCGGTCGGCGAGCTGGTCTTCGGCGATGTGCGAGATCTCGGCGTGGCTCAGGGTCTTCGACGACAGGGCCAGCGACATCACGGGATCGGACGACGGGTCGACGCGCGTGAGCACGGGCTCGCGCATCTCCACCGGCAGCTTGTAGCGCACCGTGCCGATCGCGTTGCGGATCTCGTCGGCCGCCTGCGTCATGTCCTTGTGGAAATCGAAGAACAGCAGGAACTGCGCGTAGCCTTCCTGCGCGCTCGCCTGCGAACGCCCCTGGTCGACGCCCTCGATGCCCTGGAAGGTGCGTTCGACGCGGTTGACGATCTCGCGCTCGACGGTGTCGGGCGACGCGCCCGGGTAGGTGATGCCGACGACGATCAGCGGGAACTGCACGTCGGGGTTCTGGTTGACGCGCAGCTTGGACAGCGCGATGGCGCCCAGGCCCATCAGCGCGATGATGATGACGATGGCGGCGACGGGCCGCTTGACGGAGAAGTCGGACAGGAACATGGCGGGCTCCCCGTTCTCAGGCGCCGGCGGCGGCCGACGCGGCGCCCGTGGGCGCCTTCTGCTGCGCCACGCGCTGGCCGTCGACGAGCGTGGAGCCCGGCGCGCGCAGCAACTGGTCGCCGGCGGCGATGCCGGTGGTGATCACGAACTCGCCGCGGCGCGAATCGCGCTCGCCCAGCGTCACCGGCGCCTTGTGCAGCTTGCCGCCGGCCACGCGCCAGACGAAAGCCTTGTCGCCCTCGCGCGCGATGGTGGCCTCGGGCAGCACCAGCGCCTGCGAGGTGCCGGTGGCCACGTGCCCTTCGGCGTACAGGTTGGACGTCTTGGGCGCCGTGCCCGGCGCGAAGTCGACGATGATCGCGACCTGGCGCGTGACGCTGTCGGCCGCGGCGTCGACGTGGCGCACCTTGCCGGTGAAGTCGGTGTGCTCGAAGCCGTTGACGCGGAACTGCACCGGCTGCCCGACCGAGATCTCGCCGATGCGGTCGGCCGAGACGAGGCCCTCGAAGCGCATGCTGTCCGGGGCTATCACCTTGACCAGCTCCTTGCCGATCGCGGCGGTGTCGCCGGCCGAGACCTTGCGGTCGCTGACCACGCCGTCGAACGGCGCGCGCACCTCGGTGCGGGTGAGCTGCTGGCGTGCCGCCACCGTGCGGGAATCGGCGGCCACGCGGTCGCTCTGCGCGGTGTTGCGCCGCACCTCGGCGTCGTCGAGCGCCTGCTGCGAGCTCATGCCCTCGGCCTGCAGCGTCTTCACGCGGGCGTACTGGCGCTGGGCCTGGTCGAGCGCCTGCGCGGCCGCCCGGCTAGCTTCCTGCGCCGACTGCAGGCTGTCGCGGATGGACGTGTCGTCCAGGCGCACCAGCAGGTCGCCCTTGTGCACGACCTCGCCGTTCTCCTTGAGCACCTGCAGCACCACGGCCGACAGCTCGGCCCGCAGGTCGGCGCGGCGCTCGGGCTGGACCGATCCGGTGATCACGGGGCCGGCGGCATGCGCCTGCAGGCCCACGGACAGCACGTCCTCGGGGGCGATCTGCAGGGTCACCGACGGGGCCGAGGCCGCGTCGGCGGCCCCCGTGGCGCCGGCCGGCTTCTGGCAGCCGGCCAGCGTGGCGGCGGCCAGTGCCAGGGCGACAGCGGCGGCGATCGAGGTCGAGCGGGATGCGACGAAGCGGCGGGACAGCATATCTGGCGGACTCCTCGGATTCTTCTAGGTGTGCGGGTCGACGAGCCTCGACGGCAGGCTCGGAAAGGCGCAAGCATATCGGCCCGCGCCGATCATCGGCAGGCCGAAGCGACCGACCGTCGATTTTGGGGCCTGAATCGACGTGGCCCCGGTGCCAGCCGGCGACCGGGGGCCCCTAGATCCTGGTGAAGCGGCGCTGCGGCCGCCCGTCCACTTCCAGCTCGCCGAAGAACATGGCGTGGGGCCGCGCCCACAGCCCGGTGGCGTTGTAGAGCGGCCGGTAGATCACCAGCGGCTCCAGCGTCTCGCTGTGGCGCGCCACGCCGACGAGCTCGTACTCGCCGCCCTTGTAGTGGCGGTAGCGGCCGGGCTCGGCGGGCGGCAGGGGTGGCAGGTCGTCCGTCATGGCTTGTCGGCGAACGTCCCGGCGGTGGACCAGTTGACGTTGCCCGGGACGATCCACTTGCGGATCGCCGCGTTGACCTGCTCGACCGTGAGGGCCGCCAGCTTCGCATCCTGGTCGGCACTCCATGCCCAGGTGCGGCCCTGGTCCAACCTGTACATCCAGCCGTTCGCCACCGACGCGTCGCTCGTGCGCACGGTGGTGCGCGACGCGAGTACCGCCTGCTTGGCCTCGACCAGCTCCGTCGGCGTGATGCCGTCCTTGACGAAGCGCGCGAGCTCCTCGTCGAAGTCGGACTGCACGCGGGCGCGGTTCTGCGGCGCGAAGATGCCCTCGAAGCTTACCGTGCCGCGGGCCTCGAACGGCGAGGCGTCGAGGCCGGCGCCGACGCCGTAGGAAAGCCCGTCCTTCTGGCGGATGCGCGCGTTCAGGCGCGAGCCGAATTCGCCGCCGCCCAGCACGTGCACGGCCAGCGTCAGCGCCGGGAAGTCGGCGTCCGAGTCCTGCATGCGCAGCGCCAGCGACGCCACGATCACCGCATTGGCCTTGTCCTTGAGCGGCGTGACGAGGCGCTGCCCGGCGACATCCGTCACGGGGTTGGCGATGCGCACGAACGGAACCGACGACTTCCAGTCACCGAACAGGCGCGTGACCTCGGCCCTGACCTGCACGGGATCGAAGTCGCCGACGATGGCCATGTCGGCGTGGTCGGCGCCCCAGTAGGTGCGGTAGAACGCGATCGCGTCGTCGAGCTTCGTCGCCTGCGTCTCGGCGATGGACTCGGCGAAGGTGGGCGTGTAGCGCGGATCGTCCGCGGCGAAGTGCTGGGTCGCGCGCGAGAGCACCACGCCCGCGGTGGCGCCCGGGTCCTCGCCCGCCTGCTCCAGGCCCTGCACCGTCTGGCGCCTGCCCTGCTCGTACTCGTCCGGCGAGAACGAGGGCTTGCGCATCGCCTCCGCCAACAAGGCCAGGGCCGGGATCAGCGAGTCGCGCCGCGTCGTCAGCGACGCGTGGCCCCAGCTCGTGCCGCCGGTCAGTTCCCAGTCGGTCTTGAGCGCGGAGAAGGCGTCGCTCAGCTGCGCCCGCGTCCGGGTCTCGGTGCCCGTGCCGATGATGATGCCGGTGCCCGCGGCCGCGCCGCGCTTGCCGCGCAGGCTCTCCAGCGAGCCGAAGTGCAGGTCGAAGCGCATCTCGACGGTGGCGCCCTTGCTCTTCTTGGGCAGCAGCGCCAGCTTCATGCCGTTGGGCAGCGTGAAGACCTGGCTGCGCTTGTCGAGGCCGGCGGGCGTGGAGTCGAAGGTCTCGCCAGCGGCAACTGTGGCGCGCGGCTTGAAATCCTTGAGCTGCGCCTCCGGATCGGTGCGCGTGGCCAGCGGCGTGCGGTCGGGCGCGTCGGTCGGCACGAAGCGGCCCAGCGTGCGGTTGGACGGCTTGACCCAGTTGGCGGCCACGGCGTTGACCTGGTCCACCGTGAGCGCGTCGACGCGGTCGCGCTGCAGGAACAGCAGGCGCCAGTCGCCACCGGCGATGTATTCGGACAAGGCCACGCACAGGTTCTGCGGGTTCGCCAGCAGCTGGTCGAAGCCCTTGTCGATCTGCAGCTGCGCGCGCTTGAGTTCCTCTGCCGTGATGGGCTCGGCCTTCAGCCCTTCGATGGTGTCGAGGAAGATCTTCTGCGCCGCGGCGAGGTCGTCGTCCTTCTTCAGGATCAGGATGGCGTTGAACTGGCCCGGATCGGTGTGGTGCGACGGCCAGGCGCCGGCCTCCGTCGCCTTGCCGGTCTCGACCAGGCGCTTGTGCAGGCGGCCGTTTGGCGTGTCGCCGAGCGCGCTGGCGATGACGCTGAACGCGGGCATGTCCGGGCTCGCGATCGAGGGGGTGTGGTACGTGGCGTAGAGATCCTGCTCGCCGCCGGTGCGGCGCAGCGTGACCTCGCGTTCGCCGTCCTGCACCGGCTCGACGGTGTACGTCGGCTCGATCACGCGGGTGGGCTTGGGGATCGCCCGGAAGTCCTGGGCGATCTCGGCCAGCACCACGGCGGCGTCGAACTTGCCGGCGACGATCAGCGTCGCGTTGTCGGGCTGGTAGTACTTCCGGTAGAACGCCTGCAGATGCGGGATGTTGACGTTCTCGACGTCGGAGCGCGCGCCGATGGTGTCCTTGCCGTACGCGTGCCACTGGTACGCGGCCGCGTTCGTCTTCTCCATGAGGATGCGCACGGGGCTGTTCTCGCCCGACTCCATCTCGTTGCGCACCACGGTCATCTCGGAGTCGAGATCCTTCTTGATGACATTGGCGTGCGTCATGCGCTCGGCTTCGGTCCTCAGCGCCCATGCGAGCTGCGCCGGGTCGGCCGGGAAGGTCTCGAAGTAGTTGGTGCGGTCGGCCGTGGTGCTGCCGTTGAACTGCATGCCGCGCTTGGACAGCTCGGTGCTGACCTGCGCGATGTTCTTCGTGCTCTTGAACATCAGGTGCTCGAGCAGGTGGGCCATGCCCGTCTCGCCGTAGCCCTCCATGCGGCTGCCCACGCGGTACGTGACGTTGACGGTGACCGTGGGCTTGGACGCATCGGGGATCAGCAGCACCTGCAGTCCGTTGGGCAGGCGGTACTCGTGCACGCCTTCGACCTCGCGCACCTGCGTGGGTAACGCGGGCGCGGGAGCGGCAACGGCGGAAGTGGCGGCGGCGATGGCCGCACTGACGGCCAGCAGGCGATGGGGCAGTGTCTTTTGCATGGGGCGCATCTTGGCATGCCTGTGCGGCGGATCTCCTCGGAGCTTTCGCCAGCCTGGATGGTTCCGTCCCCGTGCGATAGTTGCCCCCACCCATGTGATCCGCAAGCGAGCGTCCCACCATGACCATCCTCGTCCTCGGAAGCGGCGTGATCGGCACCTCGATCGCCTACTACCTCGCCAAGGCGGGCCACGACGTCACCGTCGTCGACCGCCAGGCCGGCCCGGCGCTGGAGACCAGCTTCGCCAACGCCGGCGAGGTCTCGCCCGGATACGCGTCGCCCTGGGCCGGACCGGGCGTGCCGGTCAAGGCGATCAAGTGGCTGCTGATGAACCACAGCCCGCTGATCATCAAGCCGATGCTGGAGGCCTCGATGTGGCGCTGGGGCTTCGCGATGCTGCGCAACTGCACCGAGGCGCGCTACCGCGTCAACAAGGCGCGCATGGTGCGCGTGGCCGAATACAGCCGCGACTGCCTCAAGGAACTGCGCGCCGAGACGGGCATCGCCTACGACGACCGCGCGCAGGGCACGCTGCAGCTGTTTCGCACGCACAAGCAGCTGGACGGCGTGCGCAAGGACACCGAGATCCTCGACGAGTACGGCGTGCCGTACCAGGTGCTCGACACCGGGGGCTACCTGAAGTACGAGCCCGCGCTGGCGGCCGTCAGGCACAAGTTCGTGGGCGCGCTGCGCCTGCCGGGCGACGAGACGGGCGACTGCTTCCTGTTCACGCAGCGGCTCGCGAAGATGGCCGAGGCGCTCGGCGCGAAGTTCCGCTTCGGGATGGAGATCACCGGCATCGCGAGCGACGGCAAGCGGGTCACGGGCGTCGACACCAGCGCCGGCCGCCTGGTCGCCGACCACGTGGTGCTGGCAATGGGCAGCTTCTCGCCGAAGTGGCTCAAGCCGCTGGGCATCCGCATCCCGGTGTACCCGGTCAAGGGCTTCTCGATCACGGTGCCGATCAAGGACGCGGCGGCGGCACCCGAGTCCACCATCATGGACGAGACGCACAAGGTGGCCGTCACGCGCCTGGGCGACCGCATCCGCGTGGGCGGCATGGCGCAGCTGTCGGGCTACGACCTCGCGCTCAACCAGCGTCGCCGCAAGACGCTGGAATTCGTGCTGACCGACCTGTTCCCCGACGCCGGCGACCTGGCGCGCTCGACGTTCTGGACCGGCCTGCGCCCGATGACGCCCGACGGCACCCCGGTGATGGGCGGCACGACGCTGGAGAACCTCACCCTGGCCACCGGCCACGGCACGCTGGGCTGGACCATGGCCACGGGCACGGGCCGCGCGATCGCGGACCTGCTCAGCGGAAAGACGCCGGAGATCGACTTCGACGGCCTCACGGTTGCGCGCTACGGCGCCTGACAAGGGCTCCGCCGGCGGCTTGCAGGGACCTCCGGCGCGCCTATCGGCATCCGCGCGAACCGCTGAAGTCGGGACAGGCCTCGGAAACATCTTGTAACCGTGATCTTTTGGGCATCGCGCCGCCCCGCTGCGAGCCGCGGAGTGATCCGCTCGTCCGTCCTCGGTCCTACGATGAAACCGCGCTGTATCAAGTCGCTTCCGCCGGAAGCACGGCGCACCGCAAGCCGCGGCGTCGCACCGTCGGCACCATCGTCACGGAGGGAATCCACAATGACCGCCACCACGCTCAAGACCCGCGCCCCGTCCACCCCCGCGCTGCTGCGCCCGTCGACGCTGCTGCTCGCCGCCGCCATCGCCCTCGAGGTGGCAGGCGTGCGCGCGCTGTCTCCGGGCAATGCCGACGCCGACGCCATCGTCGCCTCGATCGACGGGGCGGCCATGTCCGCCCCGGCCGCGCCCGTGCACCAGCACCGCGCCGCCACCGTGGAAGTGCGCGTCGTCGCCCAGGCCGACCTGCCGAACCGCTGATTTCCCGCACGCTCGCCCGTTCGCGGGCGCGGCTGCCAGGGTCGATCCGCCGCGCGCGGACCGGCCCTTTTTTCTGCTCGTTGGTAGACGGCTCGCGCCTGACGCTTTAGCGCTTGACGCTTGCGCGCTTGACGGTGGTCACGCTTCGCGCAGGTGGCCGTTACCCGCTGCGCCAAGGTGGGCGCGCACTTGGCTCGCCGTCAAACGGGCGCCTGAATCCGGCCTGGACGGCCGGATTCCGAGGGCACTCGTTCAAGGTTCGTCCGCGCATGCTGGCGGGCCGAGCCCGGAACCTCTGCCACGCGCCGCGAAGCCCTCGACGGCCCGGTTTGCCGTCTCCCCAAGTACACGCCCACCTCGACGCCGGTTCACCCAGGCGGTTGGGACAAACACAGCTCTCCGTTTTAAATGGTGATTTGGCATCGCCGGGCCATCGAGGCCGCGGCGATGCCCGCGGCCAGCCCGGTCACGGGGCGCCGGGCCTGACGCGAACCTCACCTCGAGGCGCCAACGCTCCTTCTCGAGCCCGACGATGCGCGTCGCCTGCGGCGCCGCGCCGCGCGAAGCTCTTCGGCAAGCCGCACGGATGATCGAAGAAGTCCAAGCCGCGCCGCAGGCGCGCGCTTCGTCAAGCACGAGAAGGAACGCCGACATCGCGGCCCGTGGTTCGCGTCCGGCCCGGCGCCCGGTGTCGATGTCGGCCGCGGGCATCGTCGCGGCCTCGATGGCCCGACGATGCCACATCACCATTTAAAACGGAGAGCCGTATTTGTCCCAACCGCCTGGGTGAACCGGCGTCGAGGTGGGCGTGTACTTGGGGAGACGGCAAACCGGGCCGTCGAGGGCGTCGTGGCGCGTGCGAACAGCGCCGGGCGCGGCCCGCACGCGCTGCGCGGACGAACTTTGAGCGAGTGCCCTCGGAATCCGGCCGTCCAGGCCGGATTCAGGCGCCCGTTTGACGTCGAGCCAAGTGCGCGCCCACCTTGGCGCAGCGGGTAACCTCGACCTGCGCGAAGCGAAAGACCCCCATCAACGCCGAAGCGCACCAGCACCACCATCGGCGACGGACCTGCCCGTTGCCGCTGCGCAATCCCTCGTTGTTGACCCCTCGAAAACGTCGATTCGACGCCCCGGAGGCATCAGCGGACGGGAGACGCGTTCGCGGCGGGTCCATGCGTCTATGATCCGCCCTGAATGCAACCAGCAGCCAGTGGAGGCAGCATGTCATTGATGGGATTCATCAAGAAGCAGTTCATCGACGTCATCGAGTGGCAGGAGCCCGGCGACGGCATCCTCGCGTGGCGCTATCCGATGCAGGACAACGAGATCCAGAACGGCGGGCGCCTGACGGTTCGCGAGTCCCAGGCCGCGCTGTTCGTCAACGAAGGTCGCGCCGCCGACGCGTTCGGCCCAGGGCTGTACACGCTCAACACGCACACGCTGCCGCTGCTCACCAACCTGATGAACTGGGACAAGCTGTTCCAGTCCCCGTTCAAGAGCGACGTCTACTTCTTCTCCACGCGCCTGCAGGTCGACCAGCGCTGGGGCACGCCGCAGCCCGTCACGCTGCGCGACAAGGACTTCGGCGCCATCCGCATCCGCGCGTTCGGCAACTACTCATGGCGGGTCGCCGATCCCAAGCTGTTCCAGCAGCAGGTCTCCGGCACGCGCGGCACCTACACCGTCGAGGAGATCGACGGCCAGCTGCGCGGGCTGATGCTGCAGCACCTGTCCGACGCGGTGGCCCAGAGCGGCATCCCGTTCCTCGATCTCGCCGCCAACCAGGTCGAGTTCGCCACGCAGATCAAGACCGCTGTCGCGCCGGCCTTCACCGCCCTGGGCTTAGCGCTCGACGCGGTGACGGTGCAGAACGTGTCGCTGCCCGACGAGCTGCAGAAGATCCTCGACCAGAAGATCGGCATGGGCATGGTCGGCCAGAACATGGGCGCGTTCATGCAGTACCAGACCGCGCAGTCCATCCCCAAGCTGGCCGAGGCGGCCGGCGAAGGCGGCGGTGGCATCGCCGGCGGCGCCATGGGCCTGGGCGCCGGCGTGGCGCTGGGCCAGGTGCTGGCCGGCAACATCGCGCAAGGCCTGGGCACGGGCATCGCCACGGCGGCGGCCGCCAGCGGCGAGCCGCCGCCGGTGCAGGACGTGATGGCCCTGCTCGAGAAGCTGGGCGACCTCAAGGCCAAGGGCATCCTCACCGAGGAAGAATTCGCCGCCAAGAAGACCGAGCTGCTGAAGAAGCTGTGACGGGCCCGCGGCTTCGACTGCGGTGGGTGGCCCGCTGATGGCCACCTCGCCCCAACGCGCCTGGCGCGCAGCCTGCCCCAACTGCGGCGCGCCGGTCGAATTCCTGTCGGCCGCGTCGGCCAGCGCCGTCTGCAGCTTCTGCCGCAGCACGCTGGTGCGCGACGGCGAGTCGCTGCGCAAGATCGGCACCAGCGCCGAGATCTTCGACGACTTCACGCCGCTCGCGATCGGCGCCAGCGGCAGCTACCAGGGCACCGGCTTCGTGCTGGTGGGCCGGCTGCAGTTCGGCACCGACGAAGGCCCGTGGAACGAGTGGCATGCGCTGTTCGACAACGGCCGCAGCGGCTGGCTGTCGGAGGACAACGGCCGCTACGTGTTCGCGTTCGATGCGCCGACGCCCGCGGACGCGCCGCGCCCCGAGCGCCTGCAGGCGGGCGCGCGCGTCACGGTCGACGGCCGGCCGTGGAGCGTCGCCTCCGTCGTCCAGGCGAAGCTGCTGGCCGCGCAGGGCGAGCTCGTGGCACCGCCGCCGGCCGATCGCGCCATCGTCATCTCCGACCTGCGCAACGCCGCCGACGAGGTGGCCACGCTGCAGGCCGTCGACGCGGCGTCGCTCGCCTGGTCCGTCGGCAAGTCGGTGCGGCTGGCCGATCTCAAGATGTCGGGACTGCGCGAGACCGGCATCGGCGGCGCGGGCGAGAAGACGATCAAGGCGCAGTCGCCGCCCTGCCCCAATTGCGGCGCGCCGCTGAAGATCACCCTGGCCACCACGCAGTCGGTGGTGTGCGACAGCTGCAAGTCGGTGGTGGACCTGTCCAAGGGCATCGGCCCGGACATGGCGCACTACGCGCAGGTCAATCGCATGGAGCCGGGCATCCCGCTGGGGCGCACCGGCACGCTGCCCATCCCCAGCGGCGCCGCGGCGCTGCCGTGGCAGGTGGTGGGCTACATGGAGCGCATGGAGCTGATGTCCGGCGGCTCCGACGAGGCCGAAGCGTGGCGCGAATACCTGCTCTACAACCGCACCGAGGGCTTCGCCTTCCTCGTCGACACCAACGAGGGCTGGAGCGTCGTGCGCGTGCTCACGGGCGCGCCGGAGACCAGCGGCGACTCTGCGAAGTGGTACGGCACCACGTATGGACGGCGCTGGACCTACACATCGCAGAACACCTACGTGCTGGGCGAGTTCTACTGGAAGGTGGAGGCCAACCAGCAGACCCAGCACCAGGACTACGAAGGCAGCGCCAGCGGCCACCGCGCCTTCCTCAGCCGCGAGTCCACGCCCAACGAGACCACGTGGTCGGCCGGCGAATCGATCCCGGCCGCGATGGTGGCCAGCACCTTCGGGCTGGCGCCGCTTCAGGCGCAGCAACTGGAGCGCTCCGGACCGCCGTCCATGGGGGCGCTGTTCGGCGCCGGCAGCCTGATCACCTGGCCGAGGCTGCTGGTGATCCTGATCGTGATCATCCTGCTGCTGGCCTGGTGCAGCCACGACCCCTGCCGCGACGAACGGCGCGCGTTCGGCGCCTACAGCCAGGAGTACCAGCAGTGCAAGGCCCGCTCGGCGGCCGGCACCGGCGCCTATTTCGGCACCGGCGGCGCCTGGGGCGGCTATTCGTCCGGCGGCGGCGGCCACAAGTAGCTGCAAGCGGCAAGATATCCACATTCACCCGAAGGAGCACGCGATGAACATCCCCGAATGGCTCAGGCCCGACCTCATCGGCGGCACCATCCTCTACGCCGTGATCGGCGTGGTGGTGCTGTGGATCGCCTTCCTCGCCATCGACAAGCTCACGCCGTACCACCTGTGGCACCAGCTGATCGAGGAGAAGAACGTGGCGCTGGCGATCGTCGTCGGGGCCATGTTCATCGCGCTCGGCATGATCATCGCCGCTGCGATCCACGGTTGATGCGCCAGGATTCCGGCCACGCGCCGCGCGTCGGGCCCGGCGAGCTGGCCCTGCTCGCCTCCGTCTTCGTCGTCGCCGCGTGCGGCCTGGTCTACGAGCTGTGCGCCGGCGCGCTCGCCAGCTACCTGCTGGGCGACTCCGTGCTGCAGTTCTCCACGGTCATCGGCACCTACCTGTTCGCGATGGGCCTGGGCTCCTGGGCCTCCCGCCACGTGCGCGACCACCTGGCCACGATGTTCGTGCGCGTCGAGCTCATCGTGGGCCTCGTCGGCGGCCTGATGCCCGCCGCGCTGTTCGCCGCGCACGCCACGCTGCCCGCGGCGAGCCTGATCTCGTTCAAGGTGCTGCTGTACGGCCTGGTCACGATCGTGGGCATCGGCGTGGGCCTCGAGATCCCCATCGTGCTGCGCCTGCTGGACAAGCACCTGAAAGGCCGCGACAGCCTGTCCACGCTGGTCTCGCAGGTGCTCACCTTCGACTACCTCGGCTCGCTGGTGGTCTCGGTCGCGTTCCCGCTGCTGCTGGTGCCGCACCTGGGCATCGTGCGCTCGGGCGTGTTCTTCGGCCTGCTCAACACGCTCGTGGCGATCTGGTCGCTGTGGCTGTTCCGCGGCGACATCCCGGGCTGGCGCTCGCTGGTCGCGCAGTGCGGCACCATCTTCGCGCTGCTGGTGGCCGCCATGGCCGCGGGCGACCTGCTCACCACCTGGTCCGAGGACAAGTTCTACGGCCCCGGCGTGGTGCTGCACGAGAACACGCCCTACCAGCGCATCGTCGTCACCTCGCAAGGCGGCACGCTGCGCCTGTTCCTCAACGGCAACCTGCAGTTCAATTCGAAGGACGAGTACCGCTACCACGAGGCCCTGGTGCACCCCGCCATGTCGGGCTACGGCGCGCCGCGGCGCGTGCTGGTGCTCGGCGGCGGCGACGGCCTGGCCATCCGCGAGATCCTCAAGTACCCGTCGGTGGAGCAGGTCACGCAGGTCGAGCTCGATCCGGCGATGACGCGCCTGTTCACCCAGGACGCGACGATGGCCGCGCTCAACGCGCACGCGCTCAGCTCGCCCAAGGTGCGCATCGTCAACGCCGACGCGTTCACGTGGCTGGAGCAGCACGACGACCAGTACGACGTGATCGTGGTGGACTTCCCCGACCCGAGCAACTACGCGCTCGGCAAGCTGTACTCCACCAGCTTCTACGAGCTCGTCGACCTGCACCTGTCGGCCAGCGGCTACGCGGTGGTGCAGACCACCTCGCCGCTGGTGGCGCGGCGCAGCTTCTGGACGGTGGCCTCCACGCTGGAGACCGTGGGCCTGCACATCGTGCCGTACCACGTGCACGTGCCCAGCTTCGGCGAGTGGGGCTTCATCATCGCCAGCCATCGGCCGTGGGTCATGCCGCGCACGCTGCCGGCCGGCATGCGCTTCCTCACCCTGCCCGGCATGCAGGCGCTGCTGGACTTCCCGCCCGACATGTCGCGCGTGCCGGCCGAGCCGAATCGCCTGTCGAACCAGACGCTCGTGCGGACGTTCGAGGAGGAATGGGGCAAGGTCCATGACTGAGGGCGCGACGCGGCGCGAGTTCCTCGGCGCCGCGCTCGCTGCCCCGGCGATCCTCGGCGGCTGCGCCAGGCCCGACGACTGGCGTACGCGCGTCGACGGCCGCTGGATCGGCGACAACGCCCAACTGGGCCACCGCGTGCGCGACATGGCCGCGAACCCGCCGGCGGGCGCGCGCGAGCGCCGCTGCGACGTGCTGGTGGTGGGCAGCGGCATCGCGGGCCTGTCGGCCGCGCGCACGCTGCACGCCGCGGGCATCACCGATTTCGCGGTGCTCGAACTGGAGGCCGACGCCGGCGGCAACAGCCGCGGCCACGCGATGCGCGGCCTGCCCTGCCCGCTCGGCGCGCACTACCTGCCGCTGCCCGGCCCCGCGGCGCCCGACATCCAGGCCTGGCTGGTGGAGATCGGCCTCGCGAAGCAGACCGCCACCGGCCTGAAGTGGGACGAGCGCCACCTGTGCCACAGCCCGCAGGAACGCCTGTTCTTCGAAGGCCGCTGGCAGGACGGGCTGCTGCCCAACGTGGCGCGTGCGTCGTCCACGCAGGCGCAGTACCGGCGCTTCGCGAAGCTGATCGCCGACACCGGCCGGCTGGGCTTCGCGCTGCCCACCGCGCGCGCACCGTGGACGCCCGCGCACGAGCAGCTCGATCGCCTCACCGCGGCGCAGTGGCTGCTCGCCAACGGCATCGCCGACCCGCTGCTGCTCGCCTACCTCGACTACTGCTGCCGCGACGACTACGGCGCGGGCGCGGCCACCGTCTCCGCGTGGGCGCTGGCCCACTACTTCGCGAGCCGGCACGGCTTCAGCGCGCCCGGCGACGACACCGACGACCGCGACCCGGTGCTCACCTGGCCCGACGGCAACGCGCCGCTCGCGCAGGCATTGCGGCGTCCGTATGCCGACCGCGTGTTCACCGGACGCGCCGTGTTCCGCATCGACGAGGGCCTGAACGACATCACCGCGTGGGCCTTCGCCGGCGCGGAGGTGGAGCGCTGGAGCGCGAAGCACGTCATCGTCGCGACGCCCCTGTTCATCGCCGCCCACGTGCTGCGCGCGCCGCCGCCCGCGCTCGTCGCGACCGCGAGGCAGCAGCGGCGCGCGCCCTGGATGGTGGCCAACCTGCGGCTCGACGACCTGCCGCTCGATCGCGTGGGCGCGCCGCTGTCGTGGGACAACGTGATCCACGGCAGCCCCTCGCTGGGCTACGTCGATGCGCAGCACCAGAGCCTGGGCCGCGTGGTCGGCCCGCGCCTGATCACCGCGTACTGGGCCTTCCCCGACACCGCGCGCAAGCGGCTGCTGGAGATGTCCTGGCAGGACGCGACGCAACTGATCCTCGACGACCTGCGCGTGGTGCACCCCGACCTGTCGGAGCGACTGCAACAGGTGGACATCGTGCGCCACGGCCATGCCATGTCCATTCCCACGCCGGGCCTGCGTTCCAGCGCGGCGCTCGCGGCCGTTCCCGGCAGCGCGGCCCGCGTCAGCTTCGCGCACGCCGACCTCTCGGCGTACTCGGTGTTCGAGGAGGCCTTCACGCACGGTGCCACGGCGGGCCGGCGCGTTGCTCGCGCACTGGGCCACGCGCCTGTCTGAAGGCGCCCCCAGACCTTTACGCCTGAGCAACACTGCCGGCCTGATTTGCCGAATTTGCTGCCGAGCTGCGGCCACGCCGGCGCTAACCACTCGTTACATCGCGTGATGGAAGAAACGCGAGGCCGCCGTCGTTCTCCATGAAACGGCTCGTGGATTCGACGCACCGGCGATGCCGGCAGGTCGGAAACAAGTCGTGACTCGGTGTGGCGAAAGACGATGGGAACGCGGATTGCCAAAAGCCACACCGTGCCCGGCCCTTCGTTGCTGCGCCGCCCCAAACGGAGGAACTCCTCCGCGCGGGCCAGCAAGCAATCAACAACGACGGAATTGGGCAACGTATGGTTGCGACTCCCAACGAGCTCGCCCAGCGAACGGGAGCTCGTCGGAACCCCGTGACACCCCTTCTAAAAACTTCATCAGGAGTGAGTCAATGACTCGAAACAAATCGCTCGCGATCAACGTGCTGGCCGCCGCTGCCGCGCTCGCCTGCCTCGGTAGCGCCTCTGCCCAAAGCAACGAGACCTACAACCCCTCGGCCTACGTGATGCTGAACGGCAGCCTCATCAAGCCCGATTCCAAGTTCAAGCCGGCGGACAAGGTCGGCGGCGGCGGCGGCATCAAGTTCGGCCTCCCGTTGTCGCCCGACGTCGATCTTCAGATCGGCGGCAACTACGCCGAGTCCAAGGGCGGCGGCGTCAAGTACCACCAGTACCTGGCCGGTGTCGATGCGCTGTACCTGTTCGCTCCGGGCGGCCTCCGTCCGTTCGTGCTGGGCGGCATCGGCGGTGCGCACGACAACGCCAGCGGCAAGACGTCCCCGTACGTGAACCTCGGAGCGGGCCTGCAGTACAAGTTCACCCCGACGCTGGGCCTGCAAGCCGACGTGCGTGAAGTGGCCGCGTTCTACAAGGACCGCATCCCCGCCCCGGTGGACGCCAAGCACAGCCTCAACACGTACGTCAACGTGGGCCTGACCTGGGCCTTCGCCGGCCCGCCGGCCCCGCCGGCGCCGATCGTCGCTCCGCCGGCCCCGGCACCGGCTCCGGTCTACACGCCGCCGCCGCCGCCGCCGGCTCCGGTCTACACCCCGCCGCCGCCGGCTCCGGTCATGAAGAAGTACACGCTGTCCGCCAGCGAGCTGTTCGGGTTCAACAGCGCCAAGCTGGGCCCGAACCAGCCCAAGCTGGATGAAGTCGCCTCGACGATGAACGCCAACTCCGACATCGCCAGCGTGACCATCGTCGGCTACACCGACCGCCTCGGCAGCAAGGCCTACAACCAGAAGTTGTCGGAACAGCGCGCCAACTCGGTCAAGGCCTACCTCGAAGGCAAGGGCGTCGCCGCCAGCCGCCTGACCGCGGTCGGCAAGGGCGAGTCCGATCCGGTGGTCGAGTGCAAGGACGAGAAGAAGCGCCCCGCGCTGATCAAGTGCCTGGAGCCGAACCGCCGCGTCGAGATCGAACCGGTGACGTTCACGAAGCAAGTGCACTGATCCCGCGACATCCCGCCCCGAAAGCCCGCTGGCTCGATACCAGCGGGCTTTTTCTTCGTTGGCAGACGCTTCACGCTTCGCGCGGGTCGAGGTTACCCGCTGCGCCAAGGTGGGCGCGCACTTGGCTCGCCGTCAAACGGGCGCCTGAATCCGGCCTGGACGGCCGGATTCCGAGGGCACTCGCTCAAAGTTCGTCCGCGCGTGCTTGCGGGCCGCGCTCGGCGCCATTGGCACACGCGACGACGCCCTCGACGGCCCGGTTTGCCGTCTCCCCAAGTACACGCCCACCTCGACGCCTGACCTTGCCCGTGGAATCCGTATCCCATAGCTAAGTCATGAGCCGGCTCACGCAGCCTGAGCCTCGAGCCAGTTTTCCTCGAACTGCATCGGGCTGAC
>Ga0210384_10001811_pt1 | contig 27569 bp, 19 predicted proteins | sample IncBWH2MmetaG_FD_160574 | JGI IMG/M metagenome (GOLD analysis project Ga0210384, IMG submission 160574) | Forest soil microbial communities from Barre Woods Harvard Forest LTER site, Petersham, Massachusetts, United States - Inc-BW-H-2-M | ecosystem: Environmental > Terrestrial > Soil >...
CATTGGTCAGCATCTGGGCATAGGGGCGCGCCGCCAGGGCTCGCTCCTGCGCCCGGCGCAACTTCGCCGCCGAGACCACTTTCATGGCCTTGGTGATCTGCCGCGTGTTGATCACGCTGCGAATGCGACGACGGATGTCGAGAATGTTTGCCATTGAAACCAGTTCTCAGTTGCCAGTTTTCAGTTCTCAGTTAAAACCATTCGGTTCCCGCCATTAATTGAGAACTGAGAACCGAGAACTGAGAACTTTACTTTGCTACTGCCAAGCGCGACGCCACGAACTGCTGCTTCGCTTCTTTGATCACAGCTTGCAACTGGCCTTTCAGCGTGTCATCGAGAATCTTCTTCTCCATGATTGTGCGCAGCAGGCCGGGATTGGTCGAGTCGACGTACTTGTAAAGTTCAGATTCGAACTCGCGCACCTGCGCCACAGGAAGATCGTCGAGAAATCCGCCCGTGCCGGCCATGATGATCAGAATTTGTTTGGAGAACGGGAGTGGCGAGAACTGATTTTGTTTCAGCAGTTCGACCAGGCGCTGGCCACGATTCAACTGCGCCTGCGTGGCTTTGTCGAGATCGCTGCCGAAGGCCGCAAATGCTGCCAGTTCGCGGTATTGCGCCAGTTCCAGCTTCAACGTTCCGGCAACCTGCCGCATGGCCTTGATCTGCGCGCTGCCGCCCACGCGGCTTACCGACAAACCCACGTTCACGGCAGGACGCACGCCCTGGTTGAACAAGTCGGTTTCCAGATAAATCTGGCCGTCGGTAATCGAAATTACATTAGTTGGAATGTAGGCGGACACGTCGCCCGCTTGCGTTTCGATGATCGGCAGAGCGGTCAGCGATCCGCCACCCATCTTGTCGCTCAGCTTGGACGAACGCTCCAGGAGCCGCGAGTGAAGATAGAAAACGTCTCCGGGATACGCCTCGCGTCCCGGCGGACGCCGCAACAGCAGCGAGATTTCGCGGTACGACGCCGCGTGCTTCGAAAGATCGTCATAAATGACCAGCGCATGGCGCTTGCTGTCACGGAAGTACTCGCCCATCGCGGTCGCCGCGTACGGAGAGATGTACTGCATGGGCGCGGGCTCCGACGCCGACGCGGCCACGACGATGGTGTACTCCATCGCCCCGGCATCTTCCAGAATCTTGACCACCTGCGCGATCGACGAACGCTTCTGCCCGATCGCGTTGTAAATGCAGATCAGGTCGTTGCCTTTGCTGTTGATGATGGTGTCCAGGGCAACCGCGGTCTTGCCAGTCTGGCGGTCGCCGATGATGAGTTCGCGCTGGCCGCGGCCAATCGGGATCATGCTGTCGATGGCCTTCAGACCCGTGGCCATCGGTTCGCGTACCGGCTGGCGGTCGATGACGCCGGGCGCGATGCGTTCCAGCGCGATGAACTTATCGGTCGCGATGGGGCCCTTATCGTCGATGGGTTCGCCGAGCGAGTTCACGACGCGGCCGATCATGGCGTCGCCCACGGGCACGCTCATGATGCGGCCGGTGCGCTTGACCTCGTCGCCTTCCTTGATCTCGGTGTACTCACCGAGCAGCACGACGCCGACCTGGTCTTCCTCGAGGTTCATGGCGATGCCGGCCACGCCATGCGGGAAGGCCAGCAGTTCGCCGGCCATGACTTTGTCGAGCCCATAGACGCGGGCGATGCCGTCGCCCAGCGTGATGACCGTGCCGGTCTCGTCCACTGAGATCTGGGTTTCGTAGTTCTCGATCTGCTCGCGGATCAGTTTCGTGATTTCGTCTGCTTTGATTTGTGCCATAAACTCAGCTCTCAGCTTTCAGCCGTCAGCTCTCAGCTTCTTAGCTACTAGCTTCTAGCTAAACCCCAGGACCTTGTGGTTCGAGCTAAGAGCTAATCGCTTCCCGAATCTTTTCCAACTGGCCCTTCACCGAACCGTCGTAAATCGTGCTGCCCACGCGGACCACCGCACCGCCCAGCAGCGCGGCATCGAGGGCGAAGTGAGCGTGTACTTTTTTGCCCGTGACTTTTTCGATCTGCGCTTCTAAGGATCGCTTCTCGGCATCGCCCAGCTCGCGGGCGCTGGTGATTTGCGCCTCGGCGATGCCCATGCGCGCATCGAGTTCTTTTTTCAGTTGCTCGACAATCCGGTCCAGGAACTGCACGCGCCGGTGGTCAATCAGGACCGCGACCAGGTTGCGCACATGATGCTCGATTCCCTCTCGTTTTACAATCGCGTCCAGCAGGTTGCGCTTCTGATCCGCGGGCACCGCGGGATTCTCCCAGACGCGCCGCAAATCCGCGCTCTCGGCCAGCAGGCTGGCGATCCGGCGCAATCCGCCGACGGCTCGATTCGCATCGAGATGCGCGCTGAGAACTACGTCTGCGAAAGCGCGGGCATACGTGCTGGCGACGGAAGCCACAGTCTAATTCTTATCCTTTCCCGAATCGTTCGGGGACTTGCCCAATTCTCCGGCAAAATTTCGGACCAAAGCTTGGTCGGTGGCGGCATCGACATGAATTTGTTTCCGTGCCAGGCCCACCGCGAGATCGGCGGCGTAAGCGGTCAGTTGACGCCGCGCAGCTTTGGCCGCTGCCGCAATTTCCTGCTCCGCCGAAGCGACAATCTTGCGCGCGTCTTCTTCAGCCGCGGCCTGGATGCGGGCTTCCTCGGCCACTCCTTCTTTTTCGGCGGCATTGCGCATCATGCCAATTTCGCCATCCAGTTGCATCAGGCGCGACTCGATGTCGGCCAGCCTGCGGCGCGCTTCTTCACTGGCCATCTGTGCTTCCTGCATGGCTTTTTGGATGGCGGCGCTGCGGTCGCGGAACATTCCCGGCAGGTATTTGCGCCCGGCCCACATGACGACCGCGGCAATCACCACAAAGTTCAGAATCACGCACAGCCAGTAAGACTGCTGCAGGCTCAACCCTGTGAGTCGTTTGATCAGTTGCACCGACGCGGATTGTTTGAACACCGCCATTTCATCTTTTTCTTCTCCGGCGGCTTCCTTGCTTTCATGCGCCAGTTGCCTCGCAGCGCCTGCAGGATGTTCCGTCGAGTTCTCCTGTTTCTGCTCTGGAGAAGCAGGTTGCTCCTGCGCGCGCGCCGACGTCCAGTCCGCGAAACTCACCATCAGCAATGCCAGCAGAGCTGCGCGGACGATCCTCATCGACAACATTTTGGTTGAGAACATCATCGTCCCGCTCCCGCCGGTTGCAACACGCGACGTACGATTTCCTGCGCCAGTGCAGCAGCATCGGCGGGCAAGCCCGCTTCCGCCGCGGCCCGATCGTTCTCGATATCTTTCTTCGCCGCCTGCACCTGCGCTTGAGCCTTGGTGCGCACTTCGTTCAGCGCGTTGCTTCGAGCCTGCAGCGCGGCTTGCCGCTTCGCTTCCTGGGCGCGGAATACGGCGGCGCGCGCTTCCCGCAGCTTCTGTTCGTACTCGGCCGTACGGGCTTCGGCTGCGGCAATGTCGGCGCGCGACTCTTCCACTGCGCCTTCCGTCTTGCTGCGCCGCTCGGCGAGCACGCGCTGCAACGGCTTGTGCACGATCGTGGTATAGAGCGCGTAGAGCAGCGCCAGCAGAATTACCGTCGGCACCGATCCGAGCAGTAATTCCCCTAGTTGTCGAAGCGTCTGATCCATTGTCGGCTAAACAAGTCTGCTGATCTGTAGACCGGGATAATGAGGGCTATGAAAACTGTTAAGTCTAAACGTCGAAAGGAGTTCATGTCAACGTGAAGAAGATCGTTCCAGCCTGCTGCGGAGAGCGTTGGAACGACCGTTTCGGAGACGACTGCCGAAGGATTTCGATTTGCCTCGGAGTAGGGCGTGAGGAAGACATGCCCTGAGTGGATCGGCCCTTAAGCCGCTAAAAACGCTGGCTTTAGGTCTATCCCGGGGCACTGCCGTTGCGCTACCTCGCAAATTTCTGCACATAGTCCTTGACTTCGACCAAAAGAGGACTAGCATTGAACTATCACCTCCGATCCAATTCAGGATCGAATGGGCCGATAGCCAAGGAATGTCACCGCTTCTTGGTTGCCGGCCCATTTAAATTCTTGGCGATTCCCTTACTGCACTAACCGGGGCGCGACCATGCGCGCGGCCCTTGATCAATCTGTGAAATGGCCGCTCAACGCGAGCCGCACGTCTTCTCCCGCACTGCCGGCAGAATCCGGTTCACCAGATCGCGGTCGGGAGCCTCATCTTTTAGAATCTCCCATCCCGTGAACACAGCAATCATCTCTTCTTCCCGAAACACCATGAGGCGCTGGCCGCCGAAGCCGCGCGCCATCCAGATGAATCCCTGCCGGTCGGTCCGCGGCAGCAGCCACCATTTGAACCCGTACTTGTATCCCTCCTCCGCATCGGTGAAGGGCGCCAGCGACTGCTGCACCCATTCTTTCGATACGATCTGCTTCCCCTCCCACTGGCCGCCGCGCAGATAGAGGTAGCCAATCTTGGCCAGGTCTGCATTTTTCAGGAATAGCCCGCCCTCGGTATCGACCACTCCCAGAGGCGTCCGTTTCCAGAAGTACTCGATGCCCAGGGGTGCGAACAAATATTTCGCTCCGTAATGCTCGATGTCCTGCCCAGTTTCTTTCTCAAAAATGTGGGCGAGCAACTCCGACACCCCGCTGCTGTAATTGAAGACCTTTCCCGGTTCCTGCGCCATGGGGCGGTCGATGACGTATTGGACCCAATCGTCGGCGGCTTCCATCCGGCTGGCGTCGTTCTTGGGATCGTCGTAGGCGACCTGTTCATTCCAGTCGAGCCCGGTCGTCATGGTGAGAACATGCCGCAGCGTGATGCGCCGTTTTCGGTCGTCGACGTTCTTCACCTTGTTCTTTACCTTGGCCGCGTCGAAATATTTCAGCAGAGGAGTGTCGAGCCCGGCCTTGAAATCGCCGCGGGTGATGGCAATGCCAAGGATGATCGACGACACCGTCTTGCTCACCGACTGCATGCTGTGCAGGCTGGTGCCGTGATAATACGGGTGCCAGGCGGGATCGAAGTAGTTGTACCAGCCAGTCAAGTGCGCGTTCAGCGGCCCGCGTTCATGCGCTTCTTTGGAGTAAATCTGCGCGTAGTCGTGGGCATAGGTTCGTTCAAAGGCCATCTTGCCGCAGCGGTAGACGGCAAAACTGTCGACCAGCGAATATTTTCCGTGCCCGAGATCGGAGTCAAAGGCCGCCAGCATTTTTTCGTCGAGGCCAAGGCGGGCCGGAGGATCCTTTGTCCAGCCTCGCGTCGGCCATGGCGTCGCGCCCGGAGCCGCCGCGTTGGAATTCCCTTGCGCTCGAGTCGTCTGCGATAGTGCGATCAAACTGACCAGGATGACGAGAGCCTGCAGATTCTTCTTCATGTTTCCTTTGCGCGTAAATCTCACTTCTCTTCCGCAAACACGACCTTGCCCGCGACCATCGTGGTCACCACTCTGGTTTTCGAAATCTCTTCCGGCTTTACCGAGAAAATATCCTGCGAGAGCACGGCGAGATCGGCTTCCTTGCCCACTTCGAGCGTGCCCAGCCGATCTTCGGAGAACCGGGCGTAAGCGGAGCCCTGAGTGTAGGCGTTGACCGCCTGCGCCACGGTAATGCGCTCCTCCGGCGTGTAAACATCTTTTGACAGCACGTAGCCGGCCTGTCCGGCGCCGTCGAACACTCCGCCGACAAATTCACCGCCGCTCGCCGGCTTCCAGATTTGCCGCGTGACCGCCTCTTGCATGGCGGTGAACGGATCGGGAGGCCAGATGCATGGCCAGTCACTGCCGAAAGCCATCCGGGCGCCGCTCTTTTCCAGGCTCTGCCAGCGGTCGGTGGTGGTGCGATCCTTGGGATCGTAGTTGGAGCCGTTCTCATCGCAGCAGAAACTTGGCTGCATGCTGACAATCATGGAAGACCTGGCCAAGCGCGGAATATCTTGCGCCGGCAGAAAATCTCCGTGCTCAATTCTTAATCGGCGGTCGCGCGGGCCGTTTACGCGCTCGACCTCCTCGTAAGTGTGAACGACCAACTGCGACGTGTCGGGACGATACGCGTGAGTCATGATCTGGAAGCCGCGCCTGTCGAGTTCCAGAACCAGATTCTTGTAGTCGGAGGCTTGATACGTCAGCGGAGGAACGAGCCCAGTACCACCGTCGACGAAGAACTTCACCAGATTGGCGGAGACCCAATCGTCGTGATACAAGGTGCGCGCTTTTTCCAGATCGGCGAGGAATTCGGGAGTCAGGTGGTGGTTCACGGCGACGGCACCAAAAGAGGTCCGCGTGCGCACGGTAAGCTCTCCGCGATCACGCAACGCGGCGTAAAGTTGAATCTCGGCCAGATTCCCGGTTGCGTTCACGACGCTGGTAATACCGTACCGGTTCAGGTGATGCGAAGCCTCGCGCACCGCCGCCAGTTTTTCGTCCATCGAAAACTGATTCTGCAGAGCGCGCTCCATGACCGCCATGGCGGCTTCGAGCAGGACGCCACTGGGATGCCCGAACGCATCGCGAATAATGTTTCTCTCCTCGGCCGGATCGGGCAGCGGCTGATCGGTGATTCCGGCAAGAGCCAGGGCTTTAGCATTCAGCCAGAGTGCGTGTTCCGCGGTGTGATGTACGACCACGGGCCGGTCCTGAACAGCGCGATCCAGCAGCTCGTGGGAAGGAGTCCAAGGCGGGGTCGTATTGAAATCGGCGCGGCCAATCAGAACTTTGTCGTTGGCATGGCTAGCCGCGAACGCCTTGATCTTGCTGACCAAGGCCGCGGGTTGGTCAGGGGTGATGCTGCCCTCGGGCGACGACAGATTGAATCCGAGCAATTCCAGACCGCCGAACCACATGTGCATGTGGGAGTCGGAAATGCCGGGGATGACGGTTCGTCCGTGGAGGTCGATGACCTGCGTCTGCGGTTGTTTCCTGGCCAGGATTTCCTGGTTCGTGCCCACCGCATCGATGCGGGTTCCGGAGATGGCCAGGGCCTGCGCCCACGGCGCTTTTGCGTTGCCGGTGTAGATGTGGCCGTGAATGAGAAGGGTGTCGCTGGCGAGCAAGACGGATGGGACGAATACTAAGACTGCGGCACAGAGACTCACCAACGATCGGCGCATCTTCATCGAGTGCCTCAGGATCGTCAGCCTCACGATCGTCTGCCTCATGCGGAAGGCTCCCTGCGAACAACGGATGCGACCTGAGCCTAGTCCAAGCCGACAAAGTTTACCGCACGATGAACGCTTTTATTTTTCGCACGACCGATTGCGGAGCTTCGACCTCAAGTTCCACGGCTCCGTCGACGTACCTGCGCGAATAGATGCGCGCCTTGGCCTCCAGCATCGCCAGCATTTTCCCTTCTTTTTGCGGGATGCGGAGATGCACGCGGCTGACGGCATCTTCTTCAATCATGGCGTCGATCCGCAGCAGAAGTCTCGCCAACCCCGTGCCTTCCTTCGCTGAAACGTAAACTGTTTTCGAATCGTCGCGCAGTGCATCCGCCAGCAGCGACTGTGCTACTTCCTCGTCCAGCAAATCGATCTTGTTCATCACGCGCAGGCGGGGCTTTTTCTCCGCCTCCAGTTCTTTCAGGACAATCTCCACCTGGGCGTCCTGCTCGGCCGAGAGCCGGCTGCTGGCGTCGGACACATGGAGAATGAGCGATGCCCGCTGCACTTCCTCTAGAGTCGCGCGGAACGCCGACACCAGGGTGTGCGGCAGGCTGCGAATGAATCCGACAGTGTCGGATAGCAGCACTTTGCGCTTCGAAGGCAGGTCCACGCCGCGCAGCGTCGGATCGAGCGTGGCAAACATGCGCGGCGATTCCAGCACCTTGGCCTGGGTCAGCGCATTGAACAGCGTCGATTTGCCCGCGTTGGTGTAGCCCACCAGGGCGACGGTCGCCACGGGCGCCGACTCGCGCCGTTGGCGCTGCTGAGCGCGGATGCGCCGGACATTTTCAATCTGTTGCTCCACGTGCCGGACCCGGCGCGCGATCTTCCGGCGATCGGTTTCCAGTTTGGTTTCGCCGGGGCCGCGGGTGCCGATGCCGCCACCGAGTTGCGACATCTCCACACCATGCCCGGCCAACCGCGGCATCATGTAATGCAGTTGCGCCAGTTCGACCTGTAGCTGGCCCTCTCGCGTGCGCGCGTGCTTCGCAAAAATGTCGAGGATGAGCTGCGTGCGGTCGATCACGCGCCGCTGAACTATCTTCTCGATATTGCGCTGCTGCGATGGACTGAGATCGTGGTCGAACAGAAGAACGTCGGCGTCTGCCGCGGCCGCCGCGCCCGCGATTTCCTCGAGCTTGCCTGCGCCGATCAGGGTTGCCGGATCGGGCCGGTCGCGGCGCTGAAGAATTTCGCCAACCACCTCGGCCCCGGCACTCTCGGCCAGGGTGCGCAGTTCGGCCAGCGACTCGTCGGCGTCGAATTCAGGAATGCTGGGCTTGCTGTTGGACTTCTTCGCAGCCCCAATCGTCGTCCCAATCGCGGCCGGCTGCAGCGCGGCGGCATCGCGCGCGGTTGACGCCTGCGCCGTGACCGTCCCCTTCGCACCGCTGCGTCCGCGGGTTCGCACTTCGATGCCTACCAGAAACGCGCGCTCGCGCTCTGGTTCCCGGCGAACCACTTCGGTTCCGAGAGGCACACGTCGGCCCGCACGCGCGGTGCCGCGGGATTTCTTGGTTTGAGAACCTGCCAAACTGAAAACGACCAGTCCTTATCGTTAATGCTTATCCTTACCCTTTTATCCCTCGGTGCCCGAAGCGCTGGCCGCGGCGATCGGTGCCACAGCCGTGCCCGCCGCCGCTTTCTCCGGATGTGCCACGTGGGCGACATGGGTCGACGCCACCCGCCCCATGACCACGGTGGAGATGGCGTGTTTGAAGATGAGTTGCTCCTGACCGTTCGCCTCCAGCACCACGGAGTACTTGTCGAAAGAGCGGATGCGGCCCGTTAACTTCACCCCACTCAGCAGATAAATCGTGATGCTGAGCCTCTCCTTGCGGGCCGTGTTAAGGAAGGAATCCTGAATGTTCTGCGCCGGCTTATTGCTGTCCATAGCCGATCTCCTTGCTTTACAACCTGCGAAGATTTGTAGACTGCGAACTTGCCACCACCAGCCCACAGGCGCCCATGGACCAGGTCAATGCAACAGCATGTTCCCAGAAGCTTTCCGCTGCCCAAGGAACAAGGGGGGTAACCCTGCCAGCTTATTCCCACCGGATTTAAGACCTGGCAGGCAGATGTGAGTACGATACGGCGAACCCGCCAGCTTTTCAACCCCATTGGCTCGCGGATACACCATGTCCTTCTGACTGTTCCGTTTTCGTAACAAAAACAATAAATCCTTGCAAAGCCTCCCTGCTGGGATCAACCTGTCAGGCAATTGCGTACCGCTCGATTCCGGATCGGAGCTTGCGCCAACTCCCGTCACTTCGAGACTGGAGGCGCTACTGAACTAAACAACCCAAGGAGCACGACAAATGAAGCGGAGAGAGAGAATCCGGGAGTGAAGATTATCGCTGGCCTGGTGATTTTCCGACCTGTGAGACCTTGACAACCCAACAATCCGATGTTATTTTTCGCGCAACTTTCCCCATACCGCCCCTTCAAACGCGCCTCAAACAGGCCACTTCAAGTACCTGGGCCCAGCTTTCACAGTAAGAGTCTCGCGCGGAGGCTATTTCAATGAAGGTGTCAAGCAGAGTAAGAAGTATGTTGATTTGGACCTCGGTGTTGGCGGCGTTTCCGCTGGTTGGACAAGCGCAATCGCCAACGCCGGTTCCCCCCGTTCCCAACCCCTGCACGCCGCGTTTTTCAGCCGGCAGTACCATTGCACAACCACCGGCGCTGTTCAGCCAGAACGGCGTCTTGAACGTTCGGTTTTCCTACCAGCAGACAACTGACTCCCTCGGCAACCTGGTTCACTGTTTTATGACGCCAGACGGGATTCAGGAACCAACCCTCCACGTAAATCCGGGCGATACGTTGAACATTACGGTCACCAATAACACCCCAGCACAACCATTCGGCGAAACCTTCAATGCTCCGACTTGCGGAGACAAAACGGTACAGTTTCCTACAACCTCGCCGCCACTCCCACCGAATACACCGAACCCCAATGGAATCGCATCCATCGGATCCTCGGTGAATATCCACTATCACGGCACCAACGTCACTCCGCAATGCGGAGGGGACAATGTGACCAAGACGCTGATCAATTCCGGGAGCACGTTTCAATACAGCTTTACGTTCCCCACCAACGAACCTCCGGGACTCTACTGGTACCACCCGCATGTTCACGGTTTGGCGGAACGGGATCTGCTGGGCGGTGCGACTGGGGCACTGATCGTCGACGGGATCCAGAACGTACAACCTGCAGTCCAGGGACTTCCCCAGCGCCTGTTGATCGTCCGCGACCAGACGTCGATCTTCGGCGCAGGAGCTGAGACCCAGAACTGCGGAAATGGAATTCCGTTCCAGGACGTCAGCGTCAACTATGTGCCGATTGTCTCGTTCCAGAACCCGGACGGTTCGATCGGGTTCACCCCTGCCGCTCTCCAAATGCAGCAGGGGGCAACGGAGTTCTGGAGAGTTGTGAACAGCTCGGCCGACACGATCCTGGATTTGCAGGTCATGTATGACGGAGTTCCACAGACGATCCAGGTCGTTGCCATTGACGCCGTGCCGGTGAACTCGCAGGAAGGGCCGCAGCCGCCGGCATTAATTCCCGTACAACGTTTCCGGGTGCCGGTCGCGGGCCGGGTAGAGTTTTTGGTGAAGGCCCCGGCATCGACGGTGAAAGTTGCCCAACTTGTAACCAACAACATCAACACGGGCCCGCAGGGGGATTGCGATCCCACTCGTGCCCTGTTCAACATCAGCTTAACCCAGGGCAACGCGCAGCCCGCCTCGCGGGAAAACCGGGTGCCAAAGTTCACGGCGCTGAGTACTCACCAGCAGCGGTTTGGCGGCGCCATTCTCAACGATGGCAGCACCGTCCGGACGCTGCAGTTCAGCGAAATCCAACCGACCCAGTTCTTTATCACGGTTGCCGGTCAGACTCCCTTGCTCTTTGACAACAACAATCCCCCGGCGATTGTGACCCATCAGGGGGCAGTGGAGAAGTGGATCGTGCAAAACACTGCCCAGGAAAATCACGAATTTCACATGCACCAGATCCATTTCGAAGTGCTGTCGCAGGACAACTTCGAGATCAATGGAAACCAGCAGGCCCCTGCGATTACCGGTCAGTTCCTCGACATGGTGGAAGTGCCTTTCTGGGACAATGTGAAGAACCCCAACGGACCCGTTCCTGACGTGCAGTTAGAGATGGACTTCCGCGGCATGGACATCGGGGACTTCGTTTATCACTGCCATATCCTCTCGCACGAGGACCTTGGCATGATGGCGATTATTCGAGTGAAGAAGGACGAGTAGGTTGTAGATCAGCTTGGCCAATTCTTCCCCCGTGTACAAGGCTGCATCCCGGAAGGTGGGATGCAGCCTTATTTATGCCCGAGGTCAGTGAGATGCCGCGGGTACCACGAACTGATCCATGTAGGTTTCGAGCTGGCTGCGGTTGCTTTCCCGATAAGTGGCATAGTCTTTGGCAATTCCGGCGTCGCCGAGGCTGAACAATACATAGGGGTCAATCAGACCGGCGTCGTATAGCTTCAATAACTCAGTCGCTGCCAGGTCCTTCGCCATCAAAGCTGCAGTGTTTGGGGTTGTACGCAGGTCTGATAGTTTGGTCGCTGCCGCCCTCAAGGCGGTGGATTCTTCAGGAAGGCTGTGACGATAGATTTTTTCCTGGGGAAACTGTTTCGCGAATTCCCCGCCTTGCTGCCACTGCGTCCGGGTAGTGCGGTAGGCCTCCCAGGCCGAGGAAACGGCAGAGGTCTGGAGAGAGTCGGGCTTGCCCGCCGATTTGTCGGCTGGCGGGGGGACGCTTACGTACACCATATTGATCTGTAAACCGCTGAGCTTGGCCCAGGCATGCAACTCCCGCCACACGACGCGGTTGTAGGGCTCCGCAACGGCCGCGTGAATCAGCATCTTGCGGGCCGCCGTGAGGTCGTTTTGCCTGGCCAGCATGTCGGCGTAGTAGCGGTAAGCGGTCTCGATGTTGGGATCGATCTGAATCGCGCGCTGGTACCACTCCGCGGCTTTGGCGAAATTATTCTGCCGGTCGTAGGTGTTGCCGCTGAAAAGGGCTGCGGAATAGTTTTTAGGATCCAGTTCAAGAGCATGGGCGTAGTTCTTCAACGCTTCATCAAAATCGCGCCGGGCGAAAGCCGCCTCCCCTGCCTGCATCGATTGTTCTACGCGCGGATCCTTCGAAAACTCGATCGCGCCGCTGGGTGGCAACTGCTGCAGGAACTGCGACAAGTTCATGGCCAGCGGACTGGTGTTGCCTAGCTTCCAGGCTTGGTCCAGGAGATCGCGTGCGCGAAATCGCTCTGCGGCTGCGGCCTTCTCGTCGGTCAGCGTAACCGCGTGGTCCACTAAGGACGCAGCCAGCGCGACCAGAGCCTCATCATCTTTGGGATTGGCTTTGACCAGGTCTTCGAGCAGAGGCAGCGCTTGCAGACGTTTGCCCTGGGCAAAGAGGTCCAGGGCTTGTTGCCGTTTCGCGGCCGGATTAGTCACTGCCTGTTGTGGATATGCCAGCCCGCAACTATGCCCGCAACTATGGAGTAGCACTGCAAGAACCAGAAATCGGTGCACGCTGCGAGTCACCAACATTGCACTCTTCCGGCTCACTGCGGTTCGTGTACGGGCCTGCCGTTCAGAGGCTGAAGCGGACGGGCAACATCGTGATAGTGCTTTGTGTATTCAACAATCTGCTCTTCCGACATTTCAATTGGGTTCTGGGTCACGTACCACTGAACCCCTTCGTTGCAGATCGGGGTCGTGAGCGAGCCGGGGAACCGGTAGTAATTGCGGTCGGCGGGCAGCAGATCCGCGGCGTTGATCTTCAGCCCCGGCACTTTTTTCTCCTTTCCCGGTTCCGGAATATTTTCCCAGAGAGTTTTGATCAGCGGGTTCTCCTTGCCCGCCACAACCGGGACTTCCAAAATCAGGAAAACTCCCTCCGGTGAGAAATGCATGAACTGGACTGACATGCGGGGTCGTTTGCCCTTAACGGCGTTTTCGCCGGGGGCACGAAAGTGAACTTCACTCAGGAAATATGGCCTTTTTCCAATGGTGAGCCAATAGTTGTCGGGGAATTTCACCGCGATCCGGTACTGGTTGCAGTCGTTGACGATGTCCAGGTCGGAAGGTTGGTAATCGAATTTAAGACTCGCAATGAGCAACTTGTCTGCGTGGTCGATATCGATCGGGGCCTGCATCTTTCCTGTGGTGCACAGCTCTGGCCAGTGGCTTGGTCCGGTCGGACCTTCTTCATACGTATAGGTCGGCGCGCATTTTTCCTCACCCAGCACCATGTGCAGATGATGGTGTTCGGCTTGACCGTGTTCATGCTGGTGCTCACCGGGCTCAGCCTTCTCGGCAGGCTGCGCGACCTGCGCCGCGCCAAAGGCCGTCAGGAAGATCAAGAAGAATAAATTACGCAATACGGTTGTAGAAACGCTAAGGACTGTGCAGGGGAACATGTTCTCCTCCGAAATGTATCGGAAGTGGCGAGACAACCACAAACCCCGGGTGGTGCGCGGGAGTCAAACGATTGGCCCGAATTGTACACGAGTGAACCGGCGTGCGAAATGCTTTCGATTGAACTTCACGTAAGGAGTTGGACAAGTCTGACATTTTGCGGTCGCTGGGGCCTGCCGATGAAGCGGGCGCTTTTCGGTTCGGAAAACAGGACCGAACAGGTGGTCCGTCAGTTGACAGAGCCCGCATACAGAGTGCAGACTTTCCTCGACTCAACGGTGCCGCCGGAGGCCATCCCTGCAGGCCGCGAGTTTCTTTCAGTCGTTCAGTGCAGCCGGATGTCTCTTCGCCGATTGCCCCTTGGTCTCAGGGCATTCGGGGGCCCCCACAACCTGCAGCTAGAACCTGGCGGAGGAAATCTCATGCACCATTTCGTCGCAGTGGCAGCATCTCTGGTCATGCCCACCCATACTGGCGCGGAAGCCACCCAGCTCATCCTGCGCTGGTTCCACATCATCGCTGGAATCACCTGGATCGGCCTGTTGTATTTCTTCAACCTAATCAATGTCCCCTTCATGAAGAAGGTGGACGCCAGCATGAAACCGAAAATCTTTGAGAGTCTGACTCTGCCCGCCCTGAACTGGTTCCGCTGGAGCGCGCTAGCCACGGTGTTTTTCGGCTTCTGGTACTGGGGGCAGTTCTATGTTGCACCGGACGCCGAGCGCCAGGGCGTCGGCCAGTTGAGTACGATCGGCTTCTTCCTGCTGCTCTGGATCGCGGTCTGGGCCATCCTGTTCCTCGTGATCAAGAAAATAACCCCCAGCGGCTACATTCTCGGCACCATCACAGCGATCCTCTGTATCGCCGCGGGATGGCTGTTCGTGAACTACACCCCCGTCGGACAGGACGACAACCACGTGCTCTCCATCGGCGTGGGCGGCGGCTTCGGCATCGTGATGCTCTTCAACGTGTGGGGCATCATTTGGCCAAACAATAAGAAGATCATCCGGGGAACTCTGGCAGGGACACCCCCCGCAGACGCCGCAGCCCTGGCGCGCCAGGCGTTTCTAGCGTCCCGGACCAACTTCTTCCTGTCCGTGCCGCTGTTGTTCTTCATGGCCACCAGCTACCACTATGTGATCTTCGGGAAGTAAGCGGTCGAGTCATTGGTCAGAAAAATAAGGCCCCATGCCAAAAGCATGGGGCTAGTTTTTGTCTCCGAAGTCAGACGCTCGAGCAACAAGTCGACCGCCGCAGGGGCCCAAGTCGTCTGCGCAACTCTGCACCTCCTGGATAAGAAAAAAGGGAGCCGGATTTCCGGCTCCCCGTCATGCAAGCAGTTGCAAACCTAGAAGGTAAAGCGCGCACCAAAACGCATGGCGCGTCCGTACTGGTACAAGAACGGTTTGCCGTACCACGAGCTCTGGACTACCGCCGGGGCTGTGCCATAGGTTCCAGTGCCACCATTGATCCACTGCTGCGGGGTATACCCGGTTTCGAGTGCGTTGTAAATATTCGCACCGCCGCCAAAGTTGATTCCCTGCGGAGACAATGGGGTGTTGTCATAATAAATGGAGTTAAAGCCGCCATAGTACGAGGTGATGGCTTTCTCGTTGAACAGGTTGGTGATGTTCGCAGAAAACCCAAGAAGCTGGTGTTCGTTGTTTTTGTTCACCTTGATTTCATGAGATAGGTTGAAATCAGTCTGGTAGTACCACGGCGTACGACGGAAAGACGGAGCGCCGATCGTGAGGTTCCCGGTTGAGCCGGTGATGTTAGCAAAGTCGCCGCGCCCAAAGATATACGTGGACTCCAGCGGTTGCCCGTAAGACGCCAGGCCCAAGTCGACGTACGAACTGACTGGTGATCCCTGGTAGGCATACGAGAAGATGCCGAAGGTGGTGGCCTGATTATTGCCCTTCCAAGGCAGCCGGTAATAAGCGTCGCCTTTGAAGGTGTTCGGGCGATCCGTCGGCAATGGCCCGCTGTTAGACTTGCCATTAGCTCCGAAGTAGAAGAATGGCTCATCGAACGAACGGCTGGTGTCAGGTGAGTTGCGTCCTGTGTTGCCGCCGTCGATCTGGTCCGTGGTGGTCAGGCCGGTGTAGTTGCCCCACAAGCTGCTCCAGGTGTAGCTAAACATTCCAGCAAAACCCTTGCTCGTGCTTTTGCTCACCCGGAATTCCAGACCATCGTAGTTGCGCACCGCCTTGGGATTGTTCGGGCAACTGGGACACGTACCAAACGGAGCGATGCTGTTGAACGAATATCCCGGAACGCCAAATGCCTGGCCGAGGCCAGTCAGGAAATTGGCATAGCCGTCGAGCGTCTTGTTCACACCTTCGCCAGGATTGACGACGGTGTAAAGTTCGAACAAGGCCGGATCCGCCAAAGACGCGTCTTCGATGACGTGATCGAGACGACGACGGTCATAGCGGGCTTCGAACGCCAAAGTCCTGGAGATCTGATAGTCCACCCCACCTACGAACTCGTGCTGACGATACGGCTTCACGCCAGGCGCGACTGGTTCCCAGGGTCGGAAGTTGACATTTTCGATGATCGAAGTGCTAGTCGCCGTATCGATAAGAGACGGCGGTGTGTTGCCTCCACCCCAATTGGCCGGGGTATTGGGCAAACCATTCGGGCAGGCGCGTCCGTTCACGAAAACTGCGTTGATATCGGAGACGCTGAACCCGTTGGCTGTCCCATCTGGACCCAGGGGGTAGCTGCATTGCTCGAACACCTGCGCTCCCCACGAAGTTTGAGCCAGCAGCAGCTTCATGACGTCGTTGACCACGCCATAGCTGCCGAAGATCTTCAGCTTGCCATCCCGCGATCCCCATGCAGCTCCCAAACGAGGTTCAACCTTGTCGCTCCAGGAGAAGTTGATGGATGAGGGTGGCGTAAGACCGGGGGCAATCAGCCCAGGAGGAACAGGCAAGCTTTCTTTTTCCACGCGGATACCGAGGTTGAGGGTCAGACCGTGGCCAACCGTCCACGCATCCTGGACATAGAGCGCATGGTTCCAGTCGCCAGCAATCTTGGGCAGAACGGTAGCGAAGTCCTGAACGACCGCATAGCCGAACTGGCCGGCACAGGGTGACTGATTGGGCGGGAAATTAGCAGCCCACTCGGCTTGCAGCGTTCCGCAGGCGGTTGAACCGGTGGTTGTCGACGCCCCATGACTCTGTCCCCGCCCGGGATATAGGAATACCTCGGGCACATTGCCGTTTTGGGAGATCAGATTGGTCAAGTGATTGAGCTGGTAGCCCGCCTTGATGTTATGGGTTCCGGCCCAGCCACTCTTGAAAAAGGCCACGTCTTGGTCGAACTGGTAGTGCTTATTGGCGTTGTGTTGAGTGAAGTTGGGGGTATACGCAGCGGTGGAAGTGCCAGGCTGCTGTTGCAAGCTCACTGGCAGCGGCGCACCAGCGGCACCGGTGTTATCAACCGCTCCGATGCTGTTGGTGGCCCAAACAACATTCGGTGACGAGGTCTGCCATCCGAAGTCATGATAGTTCTCGAAGAAATATCCGAACCGCGTAGTGAGGACAATGTTGGGTGTGGCGCTGATGTCCGCCCCAACGTTATAGGTCGAATTCGGTGCCGACCAGCCGAGGCCGTGAGAATAAAGCGACAGCGGGTTCAATATCGCGGTATTGACGTAGCCCGCCTTCTGCTGCCACGCGACCGGATCATTGGTCGGAAGATTGACGCCCGTTTCCCGCGCGTACTGGTCAAGCCACGAACCGTGGAGGCGGATCTTCTGAGTCAGAGTGGCATCTAGGCGGGCAGTGCCAAAGTAGGTTTGCCTATCTTGCGTAAAGTACTGCAGGCCGCCTCCGGTGGAACCGAAGTCGACGCTTCGCGCCCTGGTTTGAATCAGAGGTGCGAAACCCAGATAGAACTGCAAGCGATCCTTAATGATCGGGCCGCCAACAGTGAATCCTGGCTGAACCGTGCGGTAGTGGTCCTGCTTCGCCTGATAGGTTTGCGCTGCCGGGTCAACACCCGGCGACCCCGCGGAGGTCGGATCGTAACGCAGATAACCATTATTCGCGTTTGCATCGGCGGAATTCGAGTCGTAGGTGGCAAAAAACTCACCGTGGTAGGCGTTGGTGCCCTTCTTCATGACAACGTTGATGACGCCGCCAAGTGCGCCACCGTGCTCGGCTTCGATACCCGAGCTCTTAACCTGCACTTCCTGAATAAATTGGAAGGGGACGTTGGCTTTCGAGTAGCCACCTGAATTGTTCTCAGTGTCCTGGCCTTCGACGAGATAGCTGCTTTCTGAATCGGCCGCTCCGCCAATTGAATAACCAAAGCCTAGCCCGTTGCCACTACTACCGGGCAGACCGCCGCCGGTACCGCCCATAGCGCCGGCAAGAGGTTCGTTGCGAGCCATCGGCGCAAACTGAATCATCGACTGGAACGACAATCCATGGGGAGTGTTATCGATCACGTCCGCCGTGAGGTTCGTCTGATTGGTATTCGTCGTGACATCAACCAACGGAGCGGCACCGGTGACTTCAACAATTTCCGCAGCGGCACCAACTTCCAAGGCGATATCAACCGTGGGGAGATGGCCGACCTCTATCGCCATGCCCTCCCGCTTAAATGTCTTGAAGCCCTTCGCGGTCACCTCTAGCGAATAAACTCCCGGGGACAAGTTGGCGAATCGGTAGTAGCCCGTCGATTCACTATCCAGCGATTTGTCGCCGCCGAGGGCCGGGCTTCTGAGTACGATGTGGGCGTGGCTCACCACTGCGCCGCTGGCGTCTTTTACTGTGCCTTGCAGGCCGCCCGTGGTTTCCTGGCCGAACAAAAACACTCCCGATAACAACCAGGCCATGGTCACCAACAACGCAAAAAGCCTCATTGACGTGGTAATGCGCATTTCCTGCCTCCTTAGAAATTGTCGTAACTCAGAATCGAGATCATGCGCTTTGGCCGATTTCCCTGGGAGCCATCGCGTGATCCAATAGAACTGCAAGTCTTTTGAGAACTCCTAAACATTTTGAGAGCTGGGATTTCAAGAACCGCCAACTGTCTCGCCCGTCTAATTGCGGGCTTTGTTACGAACAAAAAACAACGCAAGCGTACAACCAGAAGTGACAGTTAAGTGCAACTCACAATCCAAACAAGGCTTGCTATAAACAATTTGTTTTCAACAGCATAGTATGGAGGTGTTGAACCATTAATACCGAAAACAGTATAAGCGGGCGGGAAATAGTATGATATTTGGAATGACATGGGCTGGGGTCTGGCAGCCCGGATTCGGCCGGGCGACCTTATCCCAGCCTCTTTTTGGATGGGCGGGAGGGCAGTCCCCGGCGCCAGGATTCGTCTCACGATTGGGTTATTGAGTTTGCGATTCCGCTCGGCGACGGTCTCGGCATAGGCTTTCACCCGCAGCACGAAGGCTGGCAGGGTGCCGTGCTTATCGAAAATCCTCTTTGGGCAACGGTAACCGGCGGAATGCCGTCGTGGCCGGGTTCTCGGTAGTGAGTAGTAAGAACGCGATGAAACGCTGGCCCTCGGTCAACGGCCCCCTTGATCAACGTCCTCTTCGGGCGAAATAAAACGGGCCGGGCGCAGGGCCCGGCCCGCATGGCGTAGCAGTATCCTAAAAGACGAATTTGCCTCCTAGCTGAATGAGACGTGAGTTCGTGAACGTACGAATCGATTGAATCTGGCCAAACGTGGCACCGGCTCCAAAGTCGTTGACCGGCTGGCCAAAGTTCGTGTGGTTGAATACGTTGAAGAAGTCAATTTCGGTTTGGAAACGCATTTTCTCAGTGACCGAGAAGTCCTTGCGCACCACAAAGTCCGTGTTCCAGAGGCCAGGACCGTTGAAGAAGCCACGGGGAGTGTTCCCCTCAGTGCCCAAGGCGTTGTCGGTAAAGGAGGATCCGTTAAACCAGAAATGACCCGTCAACTTCGGATTGAGCTTGGTCGGCCGACTGACAACGTTCGGACGATCCGAGCAACCATAGAACGAGTAGAACCAGCTGCAGCTCAGCGATTGCAGATTTGTGTCCTCGAAAGTGATCGGGTTGCCCGACTGTAATGTGTTGATTCCGGTGAAGACCCAGCCATCCAGCAGAGAGTCTGCAATGCGACCGAACCTCTTGGCGAACCTTGGGGCCTGGTAAACAAAGTCTATGACCCACCGATTTCGCGCGTCGAAGCTGGAGTTTCCATAGTCACGCGCGCGATTAGGGCCATAGTTGCTGACACCGCCCGCAAGCTGGAAGGCCGTGTCTTCAAAGCTGGAGCTGACGTCCAGCGAATGCGACCAGGTATAGGCACTCTGGAATTCCAAGCCGTGGGTGAGGTGCTTGGTTACGGTGAACTGCAGCGCGTTGTAGTTGGACCAGCCAGCATTGGTCTGTTGGCCGAACTGGTTCCAGACGTTTCCTGGTTGTGGATAGTTGCCCGGGAAGTCGAGCGGTTGATTACCGCCGTCTCCAGCGCAAGCCGCGTTCAACACGCAAGCCTGTACCGCAGCAGGCGTGGCGGGGTTCGCAGTGTAGGACGTGATCAGTCCAGAGCCATGAGCGCCCACGTACCCGACACTGAGGATCATCTGTCCCGGAAGCTCTCGCTGCAGGGTTACGTTCCAATTCATGGTGTGTGGAACCGTCAGATTCTTGGGGTTGTTGCTGAAGCCAGCACCGAATCCGAATGGATAAAGCGCAGCAAAGTCTGGAGTTGCTCCCTTCCCCGGTGCAACATAAGGGAACAGGTTCGCAGTCGTTGCGCCACTGTTGATGTCCGCGAAAGGATCAGGGAACGAGGGATGTTGTGCTCCGATGGTGTTATAGCCAAAAGGCGGAGTGGACAGGTCCTGCAGGTTCAACTCCTCCTCTGACCGGTTGAAGTAGAGACCAAAGCCGCCACGGAGCGAAGTCTTGCCCGAACCTCCGACGAAACGGTTCGACGAGTTCGGGCTCCAGGCAAAGCCAATACGTGGTCCAAGATGGTTGTACTTGGTAGTGGGACCGCCTTGTTTGTTGCAACCCGGGTCGCCGGGGTAGGTGAGCCCGACGGGCGCAGTTGAGAAGATCGTCGACTGGATCCCTGGCTGGAAGCAGGCGCGCGACAAACCCCCGTTTTGGTACTCGGTGATCGGAGTATCGATCTGATAACCGGTCCCGAGCGTCAGCGTCAGGTTGTTTTTCACGCGCCACTGGTCCTGGAAGTAGAAGTAGTGTTCGTAGGCATCGGCAATGATGATAGTGCCCGACCCTTGAGCGTAAGCGCTTGGAATTCCGAGAAGAAAATCCAGACTGGGATCGCCGGTGGAGTAGGTTCCGCCGGAGGCGAAGGTAAACGACCCCGAGTTGCTGTTGAGGAACGGATTCCATACCTGGAACTTCCGCCCGTCATAACCCATCTTGAGGCTATGTCTCCCCTTCACCAAGCTAAAATTGTCCGTGAGTTGATAGGTTTGGTCCTTGCGCGGCTGAGGTCCGTTATTCGTGGCGCCCAGGTTGAAGTAGTTGTTGATAACCATCTTCGGATAATCAGATTCCGAGGGACGCTGCGGGAGGATATCCGGGAACCCTACAGTCGCGGGCGGCCGGACATTCTGCGGCTGGCCACTCGGGAAGTTGAAGCGCGAATACCCCGCTCGGAGCTCGTTGAGCGTCGAGGTAGTGAAAGAGTGGAGCCAGGCCGCGCTGAAGTACTTCGTGTAGGGAACACTTCCATCGCCAAACCCAGGCAGCGTGGACCCGGTGAACGGCAGGTCGTTACTGGTGGTTTGGTCATTGGCAATGGCGTTGAACCAGATTGAATCCCTTTGATTGATGGTCAGGTCCATTCTGCCGATATGCTGGTTCGCCTTGGTATGAGAGATCGGGCCCCAGGTAAACTCATTGCCTCCGATATTCGGGAGCGGAACAAACTTCGTTACCAATGAAGTTGACAGGGCATTGAAAGTCGTGGGTGAGATCGTGCGATTCGGGAGACACGCAGCCCAAGTCGTCGCGCCCGGGCAAAATCCGCCGGCTCCGTTAACACTGGACAGCGACGCAGGAATTGCTTTCGTAGAAACAAAGTTGCAAGTTTGCGTGGCTGGGTTGCAGGTGGCGGGGTCGCTGAAGACCCCGGTGTAGTCCCCACCAAGCATCGCCTGCGTGTAGACCACGCTGTTTCCAACGGACTGCGGTTGAGCCGCCCGGAGATTCTGCAAGCTGTAGAAGAAGAATAGTTTATTCCGCCAGACGGGCCCACCAATCGTGCCACCATACTGATTCTGGTGAATCTTGGGAACACTCCTCTGAAAATAGTTGTGGGTATTCAGGAAGGTATCGCGATAGAACTCAAACACGTCCCCGTGGAAGCTGTTCGTTCCCGACTTCGTTGTGGCATTCATGATGGCGCCGGAGTTACGCCCGAACTCTGGGTTGATCGTGTTCGTAACCATCTGAACTTCCGCGATGGCGTCGGGATTCGGCTGAACCAGCGGGGAATTCAGCGGAAGATCGTTGGCGTCGTTGCCATTGATCAGGAAGCTATTCTGCTGCGCCTGGCTGCCATTGGTTGAGTAGTTTGTACCAAAGCGCGTATCTGGCGCCACCACTCCCGGCAGGGTCTGCTGCAAGGTGATCCAGTTGCGGTTCAGCGTGGGGAGGTCTCGAACCATCTCCCCCGACAGGGTCGCGCCCAACTGTATGCTGGTGGTCTCCACCTGCGCCGCGTTCGCCGTCACTTCCAGAACTTCAGACGCGGTTCCAACCTCCATTTTCATGTTCTGAACGTAAGTCTGGTTCTGAATGATTTCAATTCCCCGCGTTTGGAAGAGCTTAAAGTTGGCCTTAGTCGCGGACAAGTCATACTTGCCAGGTTGCAAGTCGACGAAGAAGAAGCCACCGTCAGCACCGGTGGTTAATTCTTTGGAGATGCCGGTGTTGACGTTGGTGATTTTCACCTGCACGCCAGGTAGAAGGGCGCCCGTCGAGTCGGCGACCACGCCTCGGATCGCGCCGTAAAGGTTGTCAGCGACTGCCGGAGTGACACACAGCAGGACTGTCATTAGAGCCACTAGCCCCGTCATCAGTGCGATAACCTTAAAACTACCCACATCCTGCTTCTTCTTCATCTTTCTTCTCCTCAAACGTAGAAATGGTGAACCGCCTGGCTTCTGGAAGCGCGATCCTTGGGAATCGCGCAATCCGAATAGTCTTGTGAGCTCTTCGAAACTCGTTGCGGGCCTACCGCGGCCGATCAGGGAGACACACGGTGTAGGAAACACAGATGCCTAACTAATGCAATTGACAATCCATAACAAACACATCTTAAGTAGTCATTTTTCAATACATTAACGTTATGCTGCGTATTGTTGAATTCCGAAACTCATAGAATCGGCCCGCTAGTTATATGGAATTTGAAAAGGAACCGTGGGAGAGCATGCGCAAGACTTGCTAGCGTCCACGCTTTTTGGATGGGCGGGAGGGCACTTCGCCGGGCGCCAGGACTCTTCTCACCATCGGGTTATTCAGTTTGTACTTCCGCTCGGCGATGTTCCCGGCATCGTCTTTGACGCGCAGGACGAAGACGGGCAGGGTGCCTTCCTTGTCGAAAACCTCGTTGGAGACCGTAACTGGCAGAATGCCGTCGAGGCCGTGTTCGCGGTAGGCGGTTTCGTAGCGATGCTTGCGGGCGTTCCAGGTGAAGACGCGGACCTGATCGTAGTCGTAGGGCAGGCCGTCGTGGGGCTCGGTGAGCAGGCACAGGTATTGCGGGACCTGCTTCTGCACGCCCTTCTCGTTGTCCGCAACCTGGTTTAGCAGAAAGAACGCGACGAAACGCTGGCCCTCGGCGTATTGCGCGACTTCGAGCGGGATGTCAATGTCGACCATCCTGGCCAGCACCCAACCCACGCGGCCGAGGGTGTCGCGCACCAGCCACCAGTCCTCGAGGATCGACCCAGTGGGAGCTTTCGCGCCGGGCCTCCCCGGCAGCTTGGGTGCGGGCGCCGCCCCGGGCTGCTTTTCAGCCGTTGCGCGCTTCAGGATCGCGACCTTGGCGCCGGAGGCAAGCTGGTACAGATGCTCGGTCTCGCGACCGGGAGTGACGTGCAGATTGGTTTCATTGCGCAGGATTCCCGGAGCCTGGATAGGGTCGTTCTGATTATCCGAGGTGAGTTTCTGCACGGCGTCGAAGGTTTTTTGATCGACCAGGAAACGCTGCTCGATCCAGCCTTCGAGTCCGGTCGTGGTGCGCACCCGCGCGAAACGCTTCTCGCGCTCCAGCACTTCGACGCGCTCCCCATTCTTCACATTGCCAACGCGGTTAAAGATGGCCGCTATCTGGTCGCGGAGGGCGGCCTGCGGTGCCGAGACATAGGCAACCTCCAGTACGCGGTGGCGCCCGTGACCGCACGCGGGAAGCAAGAGCAAGAGGATGGCCGCCATAACCGCCGCAGGAAGCAGCCATCCAGCCCGGGATAAGCGCAACTGTCTCACGATGAAGTAAGAGTTTAAGACGAGAACGTCCTACTATAGCGCGTTGCGGGTTCGAGTTTCGGCACGAAGGGTTACGTCTGGTGCACCGGGAGGGCGACAGAGTTCGAGACACGGGCGAGCCACCTCGGTTACCATGGAGTAGGACTTCAGAGCGTTGCAGGTTCGGTCGCAGGCTGCCCGGACAAGCGTTTTTGCGTCTAAGCTAGATGTTGGGCTGCTTCGCCAGAAACCCAACTGATGTTCAAAAATTGATACTCAAATACCGATGAAAAACAAATTTCGTTATCGCTTCTTTGTTTTGTCTCTGATCGCGCTGGCTGGCGCCGTATGCGCCTCGGCGCAGGATACTCTGGATTCGGTGCTGCGGCCGCCCAAGGGGTCTCAGGTTGCCATTATCGTCTTCGAGGACCTGGAGTGTCCCATGTGCGCGCGCACGGCGCCGCTGGTTAAACAGGCTTCGAAGACCTACAAGATCCCGGTCGTACGGCACGACTTTCCGCTGCAGATGCATCCCTGGTCGTACCAGGCGGCCGTGATGGCGCGTTACTTTGACACCCATTCCAAGGATCTAGGCAACGATTTCCGCGACTACATTTTTCAAAGCCAGCTGGAAATCAATCTCCAGAATCTGCGCGCCTACGCCGAAAAATTCGCCGCCGCACACAAAGTCGATTTGCCGTTCGTCCTCGATCCTGGCGGGAAACTGGCCGCGCAGGTCAATGCCGACCGCGATCTGGGCAAGGCCATGAAACTCGACCACACGCCCACTGTCTACATTGTCAGCAGCCGCAATCCCAGCCGGCCGTATGTGGAAGTCAAGGACAACAACCAGCTGTACTCCACGATTGACGCGGTGATGAAGGAATAGGCGAGGCAAGCCCGGGTGCCCCATTTCTCGCGTCCTTTGCGAGAAGTGGAGATTCTCCCAGTTCAATTCCCGTTGAGTTCCCTTCGGAATCGCACCAAGAAATACAGTCGTTCATCAAGAAATCAAAAGCCCAACTTCTCGCAAAGGACGCGAGAAATGGGGCACCTGGCAACTGACTTAGTTCACCGTCAGAGTAACCGCAGCGCTCACGACGCCATTCGAGGATGCAGTGATGCTTGTGTTTCCTGAGGCCAGCGTCGAGGCGTTACCATTCGCATCGATCGTTGCAACGGTTGTGTTGCTCGAAAGCCAAGTTGCCACCGAACTGATGTCCACGGAGCCGTTACATGTGGTCGCAGTCGCGGTAAAAGAAACTGGCTGTCCCAAATTGACGCTGGGGCTGGTTGGCGACAAGGTGATCTTCTGAATGCAGGCTGCCGTCACCGTCACCGTCGTTTGACCAGTGGCGGCACTGTTTTTTGTAGCCGTCGCGGTGACACTCATCAAGCCCACGGTCGTCAAAGAGGAAGAAGCCGTCACGAGCCCACCGCTGGATATTGTCGCGGCCGATATGCCGGTGGACCCTGGCGCGATCGTCCAGGAGACGGGCGTGGTGCCCGTGCTGCCGTCGCTGAACGTGGCGTTCACGCTCATCTGAACGGTGTTGCCACCCGATGTGCCCGATACGATGGTAGGCGTTGTGGGCGTCACCGTAATCGCAGTCGGCGTAGGGTTCACAAAAAATCCGGTGCAGCTCACTGCCAGGGCTAGCGTGGCAAGAGCGGCTAGGGCGCCCATCAATCGGAGTTTGGACTTGGTCGAAGACATGGTTTTAAAAGACTCCTTGGGCGCGCGCCGGTCGGTTCCTATGGTGTATTTCTGTCTGCTCTGTCTGCAAAAATTGTAGCAGAGAAGATTTGGCCCGGCGCACACTCCAGTACCTGAACCACGGGCGGAACCATCCCTGATAATCGCCATCCGCCTCCTGGTCAGAACGCCACTCTTAACGCGGCTTGCAGAAAAACCGCAGGGCACTGGCAGCCGAAAAAAGGCCAGCCGACCTTCGCTCCGCCTGACAGCCGAGGGCGGCTGTCCCCACATGTTCATCTTCCGAAAAAGCGCACTTAAGCTCCTCAATAATCCCTAGCGTCCTTTATGGTGCTCCGGCCTCGGTGGGGCCGGTCGCTTGGGCGGTGGGCTTGACTTGTGGTTCTGTTGCGGCGCGCTCGGTCTGGGCTGCGGAGAATGCGCCGCGTGCGATTCATTCTGCGGACGGCTCTGGTTCGCATGAGTCTCATTGGGACGGCTTCCGTTCCCACGGGCGATGTTGCCGGTCGAGCCTCCGTTATTGGCGGGCCTAGAGGTGGAGGGCTTCGAAAACGACCGGAATCCGTCGTTCGAAGTCCCCTTGTTGCCCGGGGTGGACGCTACCCGCGCCTCTTTGGGCGACATGGCGGGAGCGTGATATTCCCCACCCGCGGCCCGGGCTGAAACCGCAGAACGGCTGCTGAAATCGCCGGCCCTGGCGGTGGCGGCGACCGCCGGACGTCCATGATTTTCCGACGCGAAGTTCTGGCGATTCTGGCTGGCCAGGTGTTCGTGTTGCGTCTGTTCGGCCAGTGGAGCCGTGTGCTGCTCGCGACCGGCCGCTTCTTCCTGCGGCGTAGGACGCGCCGCAACGCCGCCTTCCCCACCGTTGAAGGCCGTGTGATTCTCGTTCACGACTACAGTCTTGGTGTAAACGTTGGTTACATTCGTGACGCTGACGTTGGTGACGGAGCGGTTGTAGAAAAATGCTCCGCCGCGCCATTCGCCTCCGCCGAAGCCCACGCCGCCGTAGCCGAATCCGTAGTTAATCCCGCCGTAGAAGCCGACGTGCGGGCCCCAGTATCCTGCGTGCCAGGCATAGAATCCCCCGCCCCAGCCCCAATATCCGGGCGTCCACAGCATACCCACGGGCGCGACCACCCATGTGCCCGGGACCCAGTAGTAGCCTGCGTCATCGCTCCAGCCCCAGTAGCCGGGAGTCCAGAAATAGCCGGGCCCGGGGCAAAGGGGCTGTGCGTACACGGGCAACGCGGGAGGTCCCACGCGGACCGAGATGCCCACCGCAATCTGCGAAAACGATGCAGCAGAAAAAGTAAGAAAGACGACTGCCAGCAACATCCCCCGAACTACCGCTCCATTCCTGTTCATCAGCCCTTCTCCCGAGATTCGATAGCAAAGCCAAACCAGTTCGAGCGCCAACGCCATTGTGTCGCAAAAACCAGCGCCTAAAGTGGTTGGGTTCCTCCCTTGTAAACACTTAACTTAGGAGGATGTTGCTCAGGTCAAAAACTATTTGGAATGAGTGGGTTCGAGCGGTCCGGATTCTGGCTCCGAGCAAAAGGAGCTGCGACGCAGAGGCGCGTCTCGTCATCGCCACCCAGAACTGAGAACTGAGAACTAATTGATCTTCTTACCGCGCGTGATGCGCTCGTCAATCGGCTTGCGCCCGGCGAATCCTTCCTGCGTTCCGTGCCAGTGGGTAATGGATTTCTCTCCCAGTTTCCAGCACAGCAGAATAATCTGGCCTTCGATTTCGCAGGGGAAATCGAGCAGGCCGATATCGATGTCCTTCACTTGCACGCCAATGGA
>Ga0210384_10001813_pt1 | contig 27537 bp, 30 predicted proteins | sample IncBWH2MmetaG_FD_160574 | JGI IMG/M metagenome (GOLD analysis project Ga0210384, IMG submission 160574) | Forest soil microbial communities from Barre Woods Harvard Forest LTER site, Petersham, Massachusetts, United States - Inc-BW-H-2-M | ecosystem: Environmental > Terrestrial > Soil >...
CTCCCAATCACGGTCAGCGACGATCCGCTCGCCTGTGTCGCGCACGGCGCTGGCCAGCTGCTCGACCAAATCGCCCTGCTCCGGAGAGTAGCGATCGGGGCCTAGGTAGGTGCTCATGGAGAGGTCGCGGAGGCTCCAAAGAGCGTAGAAGGCGCAGCGCGCTGCGTTTGCCCGCCGGTCACGGCGGGCAGAGCGCGACCAGGCGGTCGAGGTCGAAGTCCGAGCCCCCCTGGGCGCGCCTGACGACGTATGATCTCCGACTCGATTGGCTTACCTGAGGTAATATTGTCAAGAAAAAAGTTACCTGAAGCAACTTCACTCGGGCAGAGGATTCGGATCGCTCGGGAAGCTGCCAGGCTAAAGAAAGTCGACATCGCGAGGGAGACGGGTCTCTCGCTCAGCTACATTGGCCGGATTGAAAACGGGAAAAGCCATCCATCCCGAGTGGCTCTCCAAGCCTTAGGGTTGGCTCTCGGCGTGGATCCGGACTGGTTGGCGCAGGGGAAGGGTGAACTGACGAGCATGCGCGGTGAGGTAACGAGGGACCAAAGGTTCCCAGGCGGGGAACTAGATATCGAACGGTACCTCTTGGGGACACCATTGGAGGGCGCCCTGTCTCGCGTGCCACGGTCAATCAGGCAAGAGTGGACAGTTGCCTGGCAGGGGACCCCAGAGCAGCAGAAGGCTGAGGTGCGTCGAATTTTAACCGTGTTAGCTAACGCTGCTCTCGTCTTGAATCAAGTCCCAGTGGAACTTGCCAAGCCTCTTTACAGAAAGCTCCAGCAGCAAGTCCGAACTTATGCAGCGAGCGTCTTTATGGGGCTGGGTCCATCAAAGATTTCGTGATAGAGGAGTTCGGAAAGGGTGTTCGCCTGTGAGGACATCGGAGGTGGCCCCGCCCGCGAGGTTGCCTTTCAGCCTTGCCAGATCGAGTCGTCTTGACACAGCTCAATTGATGGCGCCCCGCCGGAGCCAGGCGCGAGCGCCCATCTTAGCCCACAGGCGTAGAGTGGGGAATCCCAACGGGGCCGCTGAGGGCGAAGCAGGGGTGGCTCAGGACACGGCGCTCGAGCCACGGTGGTACGCGGTACGCACGCGGTCGCGGCACGAGAAGCGGGTGCACGCGCAGCTGGCCGACCGGCCGGGGATCGACGTGTTCCTGCCCCTCCGAGAGCGGCGCAGTCGGTGGAAGGATCGGGTCATGCGGGTCCAGGAGCCGCTGTTCCCTGGCTACTGTTTCGCCCGTTTCTGCCGCCCGGATCGGCTGCGGGTTCTCAAAGCGGCCGGCGTAGTGGAGCTGGTCGGCGCGAGTGGCGAGCCCGAGCCGATCCCCGACCGCGAGATCGAGGCGATCCGCACGCTGGCTGGCAGCCGGCTCAGCTACGAGCCCTTCCCGTTTCTCGCCGAGGGGATGGCGGTCGAGGTGATCCGCGGGCCGCTGATGGGAGTCAGTGGACGACTGCTTCGGAAGGATCGTGAGTATCGGGTGGTGCTGTCCGTGACCCTGATCAGGCAGTCGGTCTCCGTGGAGATCGACGCGGCCGATGTCACTCCGGTCTGACGGAGCCTAGCGCTTCGGGGTCCTGACGCGGATCTCGTTCGGGTCGAGCATCTAGTGCACCCCGAGCACGTCCCAACGGCGGCCGACCCCTACGCGCGGGTCGCCCACTTGTCGGCGGCTCGAATCATTGCGGAGGTGAAGCGCCCTCCGCCGAGCGGGTGATCACCAACCGGCCACGCGCATAGGGGGCGTCGGTCTGTACATGACAGGGGGGACAGAGCGCCACCAGGCGGTCGAGATCGAAGTCCGAGCCCCCCTGGGCGCGCTTGACGACGTGGTGGACCTCGAGGGCGCCCCAGCGTACCCCCGACCTCGCAGCGCCAGCGGGGGCGCCGAAAGACCCCCTGGTTTTCAGGCTGCGCATGTGGTTCCCTTGTGGGTTAACGCGGGTGAAGTCCGCACTGCGTCGTATGTTGAAGTGAAGACCGTGTCGTGCCGGGAGTCAGAGCGAGAGGGGAAGGAGGAGACAGCGATCATTGAGGAAGAGAACCAGGTAGACCGCCTCGCCGTCCTGACACACGGTTCCCCAGAAGCGCTGCAGTGTTGGCCGAGAGCCCGGCGGCCGGGCGAACCATCCCGCGTTCATCCGCGCAACCTGCCCCGAGGCGAGCAGATCCACGATCACGTGGCGTGCGGTCATTTCGGGGATCGTCTCCCGATCGTGCACCCGGAGCTCCTCGGCTTCGTAGTGCACCCAGAGAACGCGCCATCGACGGCCCTGAGCTACGCGCGGATCGCCCACTTATCAGCCCCCCGGGTGACTTCGACGCTGAAGCGCCCGTCGCCGAGTGGGGTGATGACCAGCCGGCCGCGTACGTAGGGGGAATCCGTCTGCACGTGGCACGGCGGACAGAGCGCCACCAGGCGGTCGAGATCGAAGTCCGAGCCCCCCCTGGGCGCGCTTGACGACGTGGTGGACCTCGAGGGCGCCCCCGCGGCCACAGGCCTGGCATCTCCAGCGGGCGCGGCGGAGTACCACTCGTCTGATCGCCACCCACTCCTCGAGGGTGGCGGCGGGGCGCCCGGTGGCGCGCGGGCCGCCACGTTGGATGCGGCGGCGCGCTGCGGCGCCAACGCGCACTGTCGCTCGGAGCGATCGCCTCAGCATCGGTGCCGGCAGCCGTTTCGCCCACGTGGGCAAAATCTATTTCTGCGCATCGCCGTTCGGTTCGGCGGTTTGCCCACGTGGGCAAACGATCTGGTCGAGCGCGATCGGGTCCCTGGCTCGTCTGGACGACGGACGAGCCCACTGGCTGGCCTGGAGCTCCCACTCGCTGAGACACTCCCGACAGCCCGCCAGAAAGATCCCGATCGGATGCGGCGTCCCCACGACCTCGGCCCCGATCTCAAAGAACCGGTCCACGAGTTCCATGGCCTCGATGTCGGGCATGGCCGCCAGCACCGTGCGTCGAAAGCGCTCCCCGGGGGGACTGGGCTCCCGGCCCCGGGGCAGGGCATCGAGCGCTGCCGAGACTTTCTCCTGCAGGGCCACCGTCGGCAGTTGGCCCGCCCACTCGAGCCATGGCTTCCACTCCCGCAGCCGCTCGATGGCCGGCACCACGACCGTCGCCTTCGCGAGGCCCACCGCCGCAATGGCCGCCCGGAGCTGGCTCCGCTCGGCCTCCTCGAAGCCCATCAGCATGCGGCCGATGGCCAGCCGCTTGTAGGCCGTCCGCCACGAGGTGAGACCAAGGACGTCGCGGAAATAGGTCTCCTCGCTGTCATAGGGGCCCCCATCAGGGCGCCGGATCTGGCTCCAGTACCCATGGGTGTGCATCTCCCAGGCGAGCTCGCAGGCGAGCACTCGGGCTGGTTCAACCCGAGCCCGGAGCGATTGCAGCGCCAGGTGCAGAGCCTCGGCACGGCTCCCGGTTGGGTATTGCGCAATGAACCGCGCGACCGCTGCCCAGGGGCCGCCCGGTGGGGGGCTATCTGTCACCATGACGCTCATCAAGCCTCGATCACGCCGTCGGACATGGGACTGCGCACAAGCTCGCTCGGCCCACTCGCTGATCTCCGGTCGGTTGCCCGTTCATCGTTCGCTGCCAGCGCCAGAGATGCAGGGCTGCGAGAAAGTCATCCAGCGTGAGGGTCGTTGGCACCGGCATCACTTCCCAGGCGGGGTCATCGAGGTGCTTCGGAAGCCGGACAATGAGCCCCTCACTCGAAGGCAGACCGGCTCGGGTGGCGGCGTGGCGGTAAGCGACGTTCTGGAGGAACGATTCAGGGTAGATCGCCTTACCGCTCTTCCAGTCAAGGATCGTCAGCACCCCCTTGACCCGAGCATAGAGGTCGAGGGTCCCGGCATAGCCACACGCGAGGCAGTACACCGTCCGCTCGATCGCCAAGGGTTCCAAATTCACGCTTCGGGCCCAATCCTTCCAGCTCTCGACGGCCCAGGCGGCCGCCTCGGGGAGGCGGGGTTCCGGGCCGGCATTCTCGCCCAGCCGCTGCCGGAGCTCCCACTCGATGCCGGCGTGGACAGCCGTGCCGATGGCCGCTGCTTTCTGCTTCTCGCGATCAGCGGCCTTGACCCCGGTGACCGCGTCAGCGACGGCTGCCAGCACATACTCGGGATCCCGGGCCCCCGGTCGGGAGAGGACCTCGAGCATGGCGGTCTCAAAGTACCGGCGCTCCTCCTTGGCGTACCAGGGCCCCAAGGCCGGCTTGGCGATGATTTCAAGGACGGTGGTCACGGAGGGTAGTCGCTGTCCCTCGATCGTGTAAAACCGGTCACGCCACGAAGGGCTGTATGCCCTGGCTGCCTCGGCGGCCATCTCAGGCTTCCTTACCGAAGGGGAGGGGCATCGGGGTCGTGGGTTCGCTCCAACCCTCCTGCTCTGCCACAAAGACATCGAAGCCCTTGAAGGTCCGGCCCGCGTTGGAGGTCTGGAGGCCCGTATAGCGGACAAGCACAAGGGCCCCCGCGCGGACCTGTGCCAGGCGGTCTCGGAGCGCTACGGGGAGGGGGAAGGTGATGCGCCCGTCTCCCGTTTCCAGCATTCCGAGGGCCCCGAACCGCCCCTCGTGCATACCCTGCCAGGTCCCCTCAAGCTCCTGCCCAGGCGTTTCCCACTTCTGAAACTGCCCGTGGCCCACCTGTCGCCACCGTTTGAGGCTGCTCATTACTTACCCTCCTGTGCGGCCATGCAAGCACGATAAGAGTGCTATTGGTTACTCTACAGAGCATTTTGTATCTCACTAGTGCATCTGTCAAGGGCAATTTGCATCCCTGCGAAGCGTGGGCTAAAGTGCGCGCCAGACCAGGATGTTTACAAAACCCGAGCGGCAATGATTCGTTGCCATCTCTCGCGGTTGATGGGGGAGAAGCGGGTTCGGATTGTCGACGTCGCTCGCTCTACCGGCATTAGCCGGAACATGTTGGCGAAGCTCTACTACGATCGTGCAAAACGGGTAGAGCTCTCCGACCTGGCACGGCTCTGCCGCTACTTTGGTTGTACGGTAGGGGATCTGCTTGAGTGGGTTCGAGAATCCGCCTCTTCGCGCTTGGAATCTAAGCCGGGAGCCGGTGCTGCCCGAAGGAAAAAGTAGCGGCGTCAAATCCAATCCGACATGAGGGATCCCGTCGCCGCAACGGCCGGCGCGGGAAGCCTCCTCCTCGCTGTCGTCGTGCTCGTGCTCGAGATCGGCCCGCCGTGGCAGTGGCCAGGGCCGTCGGATCTATTGCTCCCGGCCGTAGGCTGTGTCCTCGGCGTCGGCGCGACCCTAATGGTGTTGGCCGGTCGCGGAGCTCGCCGCCGCCTGCTGCTCCCCCTGGGCGCGACACTACTGGCCGCGCCGATCTTGGCTGGCCTCGTTCTGCTCGGTACGGCCGAGCGCGAGCCGCTCGTCCGAGACAGCCCGGCCATGACGTCCGAAGAGAAGCGTCGGCTGTATGACCTCCTCCGGGACCAGAACCCCAAGACGCTCGAAGCCGGAGACACGCGCTCCCTCAGTCTCGACAGCCGCGACATCGACCTGCTCCTGGCCTGGGGGCTTCCCGTCGTGCTCGGCGAAGGGCGGGGAACGGCCCGCGTCGACCTCATGGCATCACGGCAGGCGAGGATGTCGCTGACCCTCCGCTTCGCCACGCCCACGGGCCGTGCTCGCTACCTCAATATCGTGGCCGGGGCGCGCGTGCAGATCGACCGAGGCCGGGTGAGCGTGGCCGACCCGACCCTGCGGCTCGGGCGGCTGGCCAGCTATGCCGCGCCGCGGCCGGCCGAGACGCCGAAGACGGTGATCGCCGCGCTCGGCCCGGGCATGCTAGCGCTGGCTGGATCGCATACCGACGGCGCGCATCCCTACCTGGTCACGCCGGCGCACACGCGGGAGGCGCGCCGCATCCTGGGCTCGGACAAGCTCTTGTGCCCGGAACAGACGGTCCTCGCCGAGACCGATCCCGCCCGCGCGCGGCGCATCGGCCGCGCGCGGCTCGGCCGCTACCTCGAGATGACGAACTACCGCAGATTATGTATGCTACCCAGGTGCTAAGAGTCGCCGACTCTTGGATGAGCCACACGGTGAGGCCGGGTGCCCTGCTGCTGGCGGCGCTCGCGCTCGCCGGGTGCGCCGCGCTCGATTGCCGGCCGGCGACCGTCGTCGTCGCCAAGAAGGAAGAGCGCACGCGCATCGACGACTCCGTCCGCGCGGTCAGGACCGACGAGGTGGGACGCCTCCAGGACGTCCGCCGCTTCGCCGTGGTCCCCGACTACTGGATCATCGCCGAGGACGGCTCCTCCTACCGTGTTCCCCCCGACCAGTTGGTGGCCGCTCAGGTGGGCCAGTCACTGCAGGTGTGCCGGTGACGGTCGAGTCATCCGTCAGGTGAACGGGACCCGTGGTGGCCGGCTCGCAGGTGCTCGTCACGGTCGTCGTCACCGCATACAACTACGGCCGCTTTCTCGCCGATGCTCTGTCCAGCATCCTCCGTCAGGAGCAGCATGCCGAGTTCGAGATCATCGTCATCAACGATGCCTCGACGGACAATACAGACCAGGTGGTTCGCTCCTTCAAGGACGACCGAATCCGGTACATCGTTCACGAGAAGAATGAAGGTATCGTACGCAGCGTCAACGAGGGGGTGCGTGAAGCAAGAGGCAGGTATGTCGCCCGCCTCGACGCAGACGATCGCTATCGGCCGTATTTCTTGAGCGAGACTCTCGCCATCCTCGAAGCGCGACCCTCTGTGGGCCTTGTCTACGGTGATGTGGCGGCGATGGATCCGGAAGGACGGCTCCTGGAGGAGCCCTGGACGGGCATCCGCTCACGGCAGGTCCATCACGGCACCGATTCAGAGGGAGACGAGTATCTCTCTTTGATTTCCGACAATGTGATCGCGGTCCCGACGATGATTGCGCGCCGCGAGGCTTGGGACCGGGCCCTGCCTATCCCGGAAGGATTCGCGTCCGGATTGGAAGACTGGTACGTCAACCTGCGCATCGCCAGGGACTACCCGGTGTACTATCGCGCCCTCACTCTTGCCGACTACCGCCTCCACGGCCTCAACATGCACGCGAACCCGCGAAGAGACCGTTCCATCGAGGACACGGTATTTGCGACGCTGGACGAGATTTTCTCCGAGCGCGACCGACCGGACCAGAAGCGCCGCATCCGGAGGCGCATCTACAGCCAAGCGTACCTCCGCATGTTCGACCGCTACTTCGGTCTCGGGATGGACCGCGACGCTCGCCGCTGTTATCTTCATGCTCTCGCCCGGCGCCCGCAAGATGCCATCAGGCCCGGCCCCTTGCGGAGATTCGCGGCGACCTATCTCGGCCATACCAAGTACGAGAGAGTGAAAATGCTGGTCCGGGCGATCTCGAACCACTCCGCGCGCCCCGGAGCGGAGAGACGCTGAGATGATGCCGAGCGCGGGGGTGCGCGACATCGAAGAGCGCGTCACGGCGATCACTCCGAGCCCGGCCAGCCTCGAATTGACCTTGGGCGAGCTCTGGGAATACCGAGAGCTCCTGTACTTCCTCGTCTGGCGTTATCTCAAGGTGCGCTACAAGCAGACGGTGATCGGGGCGGCATGGGTGATCCTGCAGCCTTTCCTCACCATGGTGGTGTTCACGCTGTTCTTCGGCTGGCTCGCCAAGCTGCCGTCAGACGATCTTCCGTACCCCGTCTTCTACTAGAGCGGCCTGCTGCCGTGGATGTACCTCGCCGGATCGCTCCAGAACGTCAGCAACGTCATGATCGAGCACCAGTCGACGATCAAGAAGGTGTACTTTCCGAGGCTGCTGCTCCCGCCGGCGGCGGTGCTGCCCGGTATCGTGGATTTCGGTATCGCGTTCGCGATCCTCATCGCGATGATGCTCCTCTACGGTCTGCCGATCACCTTCACCGTGCTCCTGGTACCGCTGTTCTTGCTGCTCGCGGTGCTGACCACGTTGGCGGTCGGTCTATGGCTCAATGTTCGCGTCACCCATCGTCTATCCCGCTAGTCTCGTGCCTGAGCGATGGCGCCGGTTGTACGGGCTCAATCCGATGGCCGGATTTCGCTGGGCGCTGCTCGGTCAGGGGCGGCCGTCGGCTGTGCTGGGTATCTCGAAGGGGCGGTGGCGGACGCGCTGTAACCATGAGTGACATCGCGGTCTGCATCGAAGAGCACGCCGCTCCCGAGGACGAGCAGCACGGCTAAGATCGTATCATGCTCTGCGGGACGTCCTGGCCAAGACGCTGACCGCACCGTGGAAGTCGCGGAGAGAGAGCTTCGCGGCCGACTAACGGGAATCAGGGTACATATGGACCCTCAAGGACGTGTCGTTCGATGTGCACCAGGGCGAAGTGCTGGGCATCATCGGACGGAGCGGCGCGGGTAAGAGTACGCTCCTGAAGATCCTGTCCCGGATCACCAAGCCCACGGAGGGCTCCGCCGAGCTGAGAGGACGGGTCGGGTCGCTTCTGGAAGTTGGGACCGGGTTCCATCCTGAGCTCACCGGTCGCGAGAACGTGTATTTGAATGGCGCAATCCTCGGGATGCGGAAGCGCGAGATCGACCGGCGGTTCGATGAAATCGTCGACTTCGCCGAGGTGGCGAGGTTCGTCGATACGCCGGTCAAGCGGTATTCGAGCGGAATGTACGTGCGCCTGGCCTTCGCCGTGGCCGCGCACCTGGACCGCGAGATCTTGATCGTCGACGAGGTGCTGGGCGTCGGGGACCTCGCGTTCCAGCGGAAGTGCCTCGGCAGGATGGGGGAGGTGGCGAGGGGAGGCCGCACGGTCCTGTTCGTCAGCCACCAGATGAATCAGATCCGGCGTCTGTGCCATCGCGCCATCCACCTGGAGGCGGGGCGCGTCAGAGCGGCTGGCCCGACCGCTGAGGTCGTCGGGGCTTACGAAGCAACGGCCAGTGTACGAGCGCCTGGCGATCGGGAGGCGGCCCACAGGACCGGGGCGAGAGCCCGATTTGCGCGGTGGGATCTCCTGGATGATCCGTCCGGTCAGCCCCATACGCTCAGCGTCCTCGGCCCGTGTCGGTGAAGTTCCTCGCGGAGGTGAGCGAGCCCCTCGAGGCCCAGCACAGCACGGGATGCCGCATTCAGGAAGATTCAGCGCGTGCGCCGCGAGCCGAGGGGGTGTCATCGGCAGCCAGATTCTACACGAACCCCGGTGGGCCTGAGTACGCGAACCTCGCGAAGCGCCCGGCGGCCGGCAACTGGACGCCGGCGCTTGGCATGTTGCGCTTTTCAGGTCAAGCTGGACTAGTTTCAGCGGACCGCATCGTGGAGCGGTTGCCGGAAGTCCGATCCAGCGCGTGAGTGCACGGAGGAGCTGAGAAGCGTGTCCGAGCTCATCCCCCTGCTCGTAGATTTGATGACCGACGAGAACCCAATTCACTTCTAGTGCCGCGCGCCGGACGTTCCTTGGTATTCAACCGACCCGGTCGGCAGGCCGTGCTGCTCGGGTGCATCGTTGTCATCGCTGCAACCTTGCGGCTGCTCCGGCTTGGCGCCAAGAGTTTCTGGGTCGACGAAGCCACCAGCTATGCCATCGCGCACCTCGACTGGAATGGCCTCTTCGACGTGCTGCTCCACGAGCGCGCGAACATGGCGCTCTATCTCACGGCGCTGCACGTGTGGCTTCGCCTGGGCACGAGCGAGGATGTCATCAGAGGACTCTCGGTCATCGTGTCCGTCGCCACCGTGCCACTGTTCTACGTGCTGGCCAAACGGCTATTCGGTGCCCGCGTCGGCCTGACAGCCGCGTTGCTGTTGGCCGTCAATGGCTACCACATCTGGCACGCGCAGGACGCTCGCAGTTACAGTCTCCTCGTCTTTCTGGTGCTCCTGTCGTTCCTTTTTCTTTACCGCGGCATCGAGCGGAGTAGTTCCACCGCAGAACACGCCGAGCGCGTAGGGAGTTCGTTCTTCAAGAACTCACGCTGGGATTGGGGTGGGTACGTCGTGACGAGCGTGCTCGCCATCTATAGCCATTTCATCTCTCTGCTCGTTCTGCCCGCGCACGTGGCGGCAGCGGCGTGTCTTGGATGGTCGGCGGTGGGACGGCGGCGGCTGATCGCCAGCCTGTCGGCAATCGCGTTACTCGCACTGCCCCTTGTCGCGCTGATTATCACAGGCGACCTGAACAAGGCAGTCTGGATTCCCCAGACGCGGCCACGCTATGTTGTGAGCTTGTTCGTGGCCTTCGCCGGCAAAGGTGGTTGGCCTTTACTCCTGGGCTACTCGATCTTCATCCTGCTGCCTCTTGCGCATACGGCGAGGACACATCCGACGTCGGTGGAGGGCCGCCGTGTGCTGTCGCTGCTGGCGTGGCTCGCGGTGCCGATCGCGCTCGCCCTCGGTATCTCCGTGATCAAGCCGATGTTCGTCCACCGCTATCTGTTGATCGCCTTTCCAGCGTTCGTCCTTCTCGCCTCGCTCGGTCTCTCGCGACTGCCGTTTCGGTGGATCCGAACAGCCGCGCTCATCGGCCTGCTCGGACTGACGTCACCCGGCATCCTGAATTCCTACACTGACCCACGGGAGGACTGGCGTGGGGCATCTCAGTACATTCTGGCCCACGCCCGCGTGGGTGACGCGGCTGTCTTCGATGTCGCCGTTGGGCGCCGCCTGTTCGACTACTACCGCGACAATAGTCACGCCGGGGTCGCGCCGGAGGTGGTCTTCCCGACCGACCCGGAGTACTGGGTCACCGATGCTCAACCGAATGATGGCCTGGCCGGAACCCTGGCGCCGCGTTTCGAGCGCGTCTGGCTGGTTCGATGGCAGGGGAGCCGAACTTTGGAAGCTCCGCTGGCCAGTCTCTACGACGAGGTGACGGGGCGCTCCTTTCTCGGTCTGACGGTGTTCCTGTACAGCAGCAGACGCTGACACGACGTACAACGCAGAGCCCGCAGCGATCGCGGAGAGGTGACGGGCAATCAACACCACGGATGGGCTCACTACGCTCGACGCAGGGCGACTTGCCCGGGCAGGCCGACCGATACGACACGCGCTCCTAGGCGCACGCATCACGAGCGAAGATGCGCGCCAAACCCTCAGCGAGCGCAAGCGGCCGATAGCCGCACTCGTGTTCGAACGGCGCGTAGTCGATCGTCGCGTCCTGACTGAGACCTCGGAGCGACTCCGGGCTGAGCATTGATGATTCGGAGAGCCGTGCGATGAGAACTGCCGCGGCTGCGCAGATGGCGAGCGGCACGTGGACCTTGACTCGTCGCAGGCCTGCCGAGGCCACAATCAAGTCCACAAGCTCGTTAAAGGTGACAACCGTCGCCCCCGACACGTTGTAAACCCTGTTCATGGCCTGTGGGCTCGCCAGCGCCAGCTCAATCGCGGTCACCACATCGTCGATCCACACGGGCTGCAACCGTGCGGTCCCCGGTCCGAGGACTGGAATGACGCCAGGCGCGCGCTTTATGAGGGAGACCAGCTTCGCGAAGTGCAGTCCGCCGCCACGCCCATAAATCATCGTGGGTCGCAGGATCGTGTAGTCCAGACCCGACTCGACGACGAGCTGTTCGGCGCGAGCTTTGGAGATTCCGTAGACGTTCTTGCTCGCGTAGACGGCGGACACCGCCGAGACGTGAACAATCCGCGAGATGGCCCAATCGCGAGCGAACCGAATGGTGTTCGCCGTTCCCTCGACATTGACGGTGGTAATCCGATCCGCCGGATTGGGAAGCATGAGTGCCGCGCAATGGACGATCGTGTCAATCGCGCTCCCGTGAGCCGCGAACGTTTCGAACTTTGTGACGTCTCCCGGTACGACCTCCACTGCAGAGGCGAACGCCGGATCGATTCGCCCCTCAGGCAGGAGGAGACAGCGCACACGCCTGCCTCTCTCGACGAGGTGTCGAAGAACGTGATTGCCCAGATAGCCCGTCGCGCCAGTCAGCCAGATCATCGACGCCGGTGTTGTAAGAGCATATCCTCCCGACCCACTTTCGGTGCTATGCTACGACCCGATGCGGATCCGCGGTCGCCCGATCAGCGCCGCACGAATCGCGGGATGGCTTAGGCGTCAGATCGCTCCGACTCGACAGGATCGTCTGGCCCAGATTCCCGGATGGACACATCCGGTCCAACTCGAGTTTCTGACGAACGCGGTCCGCGCCCTGCCCGATGGCAGCCGGATCGTCGAGGTCGGTGTATGGCAAGGACGATCTGCATTGACGATGGCCGACGCGTGTCGCGGGACGACGAAGCGTGTCTACGCCGTGGATCCTTGGGCTGACTACATCCAGGATGATGCTGTCGAGGAACGATTTCGCGGTGAGTCCAGGTCGCACCTGCGGGAGTGTGGAGTTGGATCGTTCGAAGAGGTGTATCGCAACTTTCTCCGGTTCCGTGCGCGGCTGGGACTTGAGGCCTGGTGCATTCCGGTTCGCGCTGCCAGTGCTGAGGCCGCCGGGAACTGGGTTGCAGGGCCGGTGTCCCTCCTGTTCATCGATGGCAATCACGATCGCACCGCGGTGACGGCGGACCTCGAAGTGTGGGCCCGCCACCTGACATCGGCGTCGCTGGTCTGCGGAGATGACTGGATCTGGCCGAGTGTCCGTGAAGCTGTGACCGCGTACGCAGCCGCGCACGGGCACCAGGTCGTGCTTCCCTGCGCAAACACCTGGAGCTTTCGCCCCCCTGACGTTTCGACCCGCCGAGCAATCGAATGATGACCGCGCGCCACCTCGTATGTCTAAGCGGGTTTTCTCTGCTCAAGCCCCGGAAGCGATGAGGTCACCTTCGAGCCATCTTCGAGTCGTATTGATATTCTGGGTGAGATGATCGCACGATGTGGTTGCCGTCAGTATCGTCGAAATCTCATGGCAGTCCAAAAGAGGACGCAGGAGTGCGTCTAACGCCGAACGCGACACGCGTTTGCCTTTCGGCAGTAATTTGCCGCCGCCAAGGGGCGCACGAGCCACGACGGCAATGCGGTTTCGTCGGGCCGCGCTTAGCAACTCCCTCCGTCTATCTTGATTGAGTTGGTTTAGCTCGACCTGGATTGCGTCTATTCCAGCCGCTTTCATCTCGACGCAAACGAGCGCATCTTCAAAAGTGTTACACGCGACTCCGAATCCTAGGATAACACCTGATCTCTTAAGCCGGCTCACGATGTCGCCGTAGTCTCCGGCCTTGATGACCTCCTGACTCGGAGAATAGATAGAGAAGGTCAATGTAATTCGTGTCGAGACGCTTCAGACTCCCAGCCACGGAAGAGGCGATCGATTCAGAGTCGAACTGAACGCGTAAGCTTCCCCGCCCGGTAGACAGTTCGAAGGTATGACGTTGGTCCCGTTGACGTTGGTCCCAAAACGAGACAACTCGTAACTAGGCCGGCGCCACTTCGGCGGTCGTCATGACCTGACGTTGGGCGACGAACTCGTTCGGCGTCAGATGGCCGAGCGAGCCGTGTGGCCGGCGCTGATTATAGTCCAGTCGCCAGGCCTCGGTCTTGGTTTGGGCGTCGGCGATTGACGCGAACTGGTGCACGTTCAAACACTCGTCTCGGAGCCGCCCATTGAACGACTCGATGAACGCGTTTTCAATGGGCTTGCCGGGGCGGATGAAGTCGAGTTGCACGCCGCGGCGATACGCCCAGTCCTCGAGCGCCCGCGACTGGAACTCCGTGCCGTGGTCCACCGTGATGGAACGCGGCTGGGGCGCGTCCTCCGGGACCCGATCCAACGCCTCGCCCACGGCGGATCCAGACATTCTCGACGCCACCTCCAGTACCGGACTTGAGCGACTCCACTGATCGACCACGGTCAGAATCCGAAACGGGCGCCCGTCGGCCAGGGCATCATGCACGAAATCCATGCTCCAGCGTTCTTGGGGGCCAGTGGGGCATGGCGCTGGGCCCCGGTGGAGGGCGATGTGCTTGCGCCGCCGGACCCGCATGCGGAGCTGCAACCCGTAGAGCCGATACAGCCGACACACCCGCTTGCGGTTGACCGCCCAGCCTTCGCGGCGCAGCAGCACCCAGATGCGCAGATGGCCAAAGCGCGGCCGCGCGTGGGCGAACTCCCGAATCCGCAACCGCAGTGCGGACTGGTCCCGCGCCCGACTGCGGCGATACCAGGCCGCTCGACTGAACTGCGCCAGCCGACAAGCCCGCGCACAGCTGACCTGGAACGTGCTCTGAAACCACCCGGCCAGCTCCCGACGGCGCGCGGGCCTCACGCGTTTTTTCGTAGCGCCTCCGACAGCATGTGCTTGTCGAGCGTGAGGTCGGCGACCAAGCGCTTCAACCGCGCGTTTTCGTCCTCGAGCTGCCGCAGGCGGCGGAGCTCGCTCACCCCCAGGTGGGCATACTTCTTCTTCCACGCATAGAACGTCGCCTCGCTGACCCCAGCTGCCGGCACACGTCCCCGACCGGGGTGCCGCTCTCGGCCTGGCGGAGGGCATAGGCGACCTGCTCCTCGGAGAATTTCGAGCGCTTCATCGGTCCCGTCCTTTCGTGTGATGGACGGTCGAAGCCGCCAGCTTACGCTAGTTTTGACCTGCCGTCGTTTTCGGGGGGGACGTCAACCTTTAAGCGTCGCATCCGTCTCAATCGATGGATCGCCAACCGCCGCTGGGGCAGGAGAACATCCTCCCCGGCACAAGGTAAACGGCACCTCCCACATAGTCATTGATCAAAAACGGGGCGGGAATACCGTATACGCTAGTTTGGTCGTCAGCTTCATCGCCCTACCTCGGCTACAACACAACCCCCGGGAGTCAGCCATCACGATCTGCTCGTCGGTGACCTTGCTCGTCTTCTTCCGACGGTCCTCCCATGTCCTGCCTCGGCGGCGGCGGCAGCCCGCAGCCTAGCGCAAACGGGGGCTCAGTGGACTGATTTCCGGGGAGCGCGCCCCGGGAGACCAAGGTGCGGCGGACGACCGCCGGCGAGAGGCCGCTTTGGCCTCGGAAAGGAGTCTGGTCTATGAGCGGCCAGCCCCTTGACGGGGGAAGCGCGCGATATTTCGATAGTTCATGGACCGAGGGCGGAAGGAGCCTTTCGGCGAAACATTGTCGCGGGAGCCGGGCCTTGGCTTGTCACAGCTCCTCGTCCTCGCTCGCCGCCTTCCTCGTGATCGCCCTCCCTGGATGAGCCAGGCAACCTGGTTCTGCCCGCCCGCTAGAACTTGTGGCTTGTCAGTCTGAGACCCCATCCACTAGATGACCCGAGGGTTCTAGATGGGACCTGAGTTCGCAAGCCTGGCTGCTAAACCTCGCTTCCGATCGGGGGGTTGCCTAATCCTTTTGCCCAGTAATCACAATAACTTCGCTTGAATATGCGCCTGCTTTGTGGTCTACTCCCCGCACTTCGAGGCAAAAATTGTCGCCTCTGTAAGCGAAAGGGCGGAGCTGTGCAGGCGGCTACAGATTTTAAGGGGACGCCGATCTTCGATACCAAACGACTGATGAGAAATACCGCCGGTCTTGCCTACTCGCCATCGAGGGGGCGCGGCGGGCGGCGACGGAGCGCGGGGACCTGATCCTGGTCCTCCAGCGCCAGCGCGGTATCGCCAGGCTCCTCTTCCGCATGGTGTTCCGGTAGCCCATGTGCGGCATAGCGGGCCTGGTCCTGAGCCAACCCGACGCGGTCCGCGACGCCCGTGCCTGCCTCATCGACATGCGCGAGGCTAGCGTCCATCGGGGGCCCGACGACGCCGGCCTCTTTCTCGCCCCGGACGGCCGGGTCGGCCTCGCCAACTGCCGGCTGGCCATCCGCGACCTCTCACCGGCCGGGCACATGCCCATGGCCACTGCCGACGGCGCGCTGCAGATCACGCACAACGGCGAGATCTACAATGCCGACGAGTTGCGGGCCGAGCTCGAGGCGCGCGGCCACACGTTCCGATCGCGGAGCGACACGGAGGTGATCCTCCAGGGCTACGCGGCGTGGGGCGAGGCGGTCGTCGAGCGGCTACGTGGCATGTTCGCGTTCGCGGTTCTCGATCAGCGCGGCGGGTCTGGCCCGCGCGTGCTTCTCGCGCGCGATCGCCTCGGCATCAAGCCCCTCTACTACGCCCGGACCCCCGAAGCCTTCCTGTTCGCCTCCGAGATCAAGGCGCTCCTCGCCTCGGGGCTTCTCAGCCGGCACATCAGCGCGCCCGGTCTCGTCGGCTATCTCATGCTGGGCTCGGTCCCGAGCCCGCACACTATCTATCGCGACGTCCTGGCTCTCGAGCCCGCCACGACCCTCGCGATCGACGTGGGCGCCCCCGCGCGACGGCCGCAGCCGCGCCACTATTGGCAAGCCCCGAAGCCGTCTCGCCAACCGCTGGCGCGCCCGCTGGCCGCGGAGATGGTGCAGGCGGCGCTCCGGGACGCCGTGCGAAGCCACCTGGTGAGCGACGTGCCGGTCGGTGCCTTTCTGAGCGGGGGGCTCGACTCGAGCGCGGTCGTGGCGCTGATGCGCCAGGCCACGACCGGCCCGATCCGGACCTGCTCGATGGTGTTCGAGGAAGCGCAGTACAGCGAGGCAGCGTTCGCCCGCGCCATGGCCGAGGCGATGGACACCGAGCACTACGAGCGCGTAGTCACCGCGGCCGACGTCTCCGCCGCGATCCCACGCATCTTCCAGGCGATGGACCAGCCCAGCATTGACGGCGTCAACTCCTACTTCGTCTCCAGGACCGCGCGGGAGGCTGGCCTCACGGTGGCGCTGTCCGGTCTTGGCGGCGATGAGCTCTTCGGGGGCTACGCCAATACCTTTCGCGGCGTGCCCCGAATGCTGCAAGCCGTGCGCTTCGGACAGGCCGTCCCGGGGGGCGTCGGGCTCGTTCGCGCCGGCATCCGCGCCTTCGCCGAGCAGGCGCGCTGGGGCAAGGTGCGAGACGCATTGGACCGCCCCCCTTCCGCCGCCAGCGCCTATCTGGCCTGTCGCGGCCTGTTCTCGCCCACCGAGGTGCGGGCTCTGGTGACGTCGGACCTCTGGCAGGCTGCCGCCGAAGTGTTCGATCCCGTTCGCCATATCGCCGATCACGCCGGCAGTAATGGGCCCAACCGGGATCTCTTCTCCTGGGTGAGCCGCGCTGAGCTCGGCACCTATACCCGCGATCAGCTCCTGCGCGACACCGACCTCATGAGCATGGCGCATTCGCTCGAGGTGCGTGTGCCACTCCTCGACGACCGGTTGGTGGAGATGGCGCTCCGGCTGCCCGATGCGGTCAAGCTGAACGGCCGGCGGCCGAAGAGTCTGCTGATGGAAGCCGTGGGGCACTTGCTCCCGCCCGCGATCAGCCCCCGGCGGAACAAACAGGGCTTCGTCTTCCCCTTCGGCACCTGGCTCCAAGGCCCTCTGCGCCACCACTGCGAGAGCTGGCAGGAGGGCCTGGGCGACCTTCTTCGCGCTGACGGCCTCGCGCGTGTGCGCGAGGCGTGGCAGGCGGGCGGCCTCCACTGGTCCCGCGCCTGGGCGCTCGTGGCGCTCGGGGGATGGCGGGCGGCGTCGAGGTGGGCAACCGACGCTGAGGCGCGCACTTGTGGGCGGCTCGCGGTTTGACCTGTGCACGCCCTAGAAAGGATCGGCTTCGCGATTCGTCACAGCCGGTGGCTGGAACGTGCCGATGGGCTCTGGAACGGCGGCCGCCCCATGTATGACACCCTGTTGTCGCTGACGTACCGCAATGGCGTTCTGCGGATCATCAACGGCTCCGATGCAATTCGGCTGCTGCCCCGCTATCGGGGGATCACGGAGGTCTATGAGCCAGAGGTGTGGGGTCATCTGATGCAGTGCGTTCAGCCCGGCGACATCATCGCCGACGTGGGGGCCTACGTGGGCCTGTACACAGTCGCCTTGGCCCAGCGTGTTGGGCCTGGCGGCAAGGTGATTGCGTTCGAGCCAGACCCCGACTCCTTCGACGGACTTAGCCGTCATGTCACCCTGAATGGGCTCACAGGCAACGTCGAGCTCTGCCGAGCAGTCGTGGGCTGTGAGGACGGTGCCGTCGCGTTCGCTGCCGGGCGAGGCAGCGAGTCCCGTGTGGCTGCTGCCGATGAAGCGTCCGCTGAGAGTCTGATGGTCCCGGTCGTTCGCCTCGATTCGGTCCTGTGTGGCGGCCGGCTGGACGTCCTCAAGATCGATGTGGAGGGCTATGAAGAGCTGGTGCTGCAAGGCGCCCGAGGGCTCCTCAATGACCAGCTGCGAAAGCCGCGGGCGATCTACATCGAGGTGCATCCGTACGCGTGGTCAGGACCCGGTACCACGAGCGAATCTCTCCTGAACCTGCTGCAGGAGCACGCTTATACGGCCTGTTTCCTCACTGGTGAGCCCGTGGACAAGATCGACCGCTATGGTGAGATCATTGCGGTTGGTCGGTCCTCCTTCGACGCACATGACCGGAAGCCAAGCTGAGGGTGGCGACGATCATCGCGGCGCGTGAGCTAGGGGTTGCCGAGAACGAGGTCATCATCCAGCCGGCGCATGGCTGGATCCCGATTGACCTGCACGAGGTCTGGGAGTACCGCGAGCTCCTCTACTTTCTCGCCTGGCGGGACATCAAGATACGCTACAAGCAAACGATGATCGGCGCAGGCTGGGCGATCATCCAGCCCTTCTTGATGATGGTCGTCTTTAGCCTGTTCTTCGGCCATCTCGCGAAGGTTCCTTCCGATGGCATCCCGTACCCGATCTTTGTCTATTGCGCCCTGCTCCCCTGGCAGCTCTTCGCACACGCACTCGGGGAGTCCAGCAACAGCCTCGTGGCAAACGAGCGGCTCATCACGAAGGTCTACTTCCCCCGACTGGTGATCCCCATCGCCGCCGTCTGCGGGGGCCTTGTGGACTTTGCGATCTCCTTTGTGGTGTTGCTGGGGCTCATGACTTACTACGGCGTGGTGCCGGGGGTGGCGATCGTCACGCTGCCCCTGTTCGTGCTCCTGGCTGTTCTCACCGCCCTCGCCGTGGGCCTCTGGCTCTCCGCCCTCAACGTGCAGTACCGCGACGTCCGGTATACGCTCGGTTTCCTTACCCAGTTCTGGCTCTTTGCCACTCCGGTGGCCTATCCGAGCAGCCTTGTGCCCGCATCCTGGCGCCCGCTCTATGGGCTAAACCCCATGGCGGGTGTCGTGGAGGGTTTTCGCTGGGCTCTCCTGGGGAAGGCGCAGGGGCCGGGGCCGCTGTTGGCCGTGTCAGTGACCGTCCTCATCCTCGTCCTCATCGGCGGGGCGCTCTATTTCGCGCGGATGGAAGATCGGTTCGCGGACGTCGTGTGAGCACCGATGAGTGACGTCGTCATCCACTGCGAGGGGCTAAGCAAGTGCTACCGCATCGGCGAACGGGAGCCATACCGGGCCCTGCGCGACACCCTGACAGACAGCCTGTACGCACCTCTCCGGCACCTGCGCTCGCTGCTGGGCGCATCGTCCAATACCGTGCAGCCGAATGAAGACTCCACCTTCTGGGCGCTCCGAGACGTGTCATTCGAGATCCGACGCGGCGAAGTCCTCGGTATTATCGGGCCGAACGGCGCCGGAAAGAGCACGCTTCTCAAAATTCTGTCCCGCATCACCAAGCCCACCACGGGTCGGGCGCGCATTCGAGGGCGTGTCGGCTCGCTCCTAGAAGTGGGAACCGGCTTCCATCCCGAGCTGACCGGGCGGGAGAACATCTACCTGAACGGTGCCGTCCTCGGCATGCGGAAGGCCGAGATCGAGCGAAAGTTTGATGAGATCGTGGCCTTTGCCGAGGTCGAGCGTTTCATCGACACGCCGGTCAAGCGCTACAGCAGCGGGATGTACGTGCGGCTGGCCTTCGCCGTGGCCGCCCATCTGGAGCCGGAGATTCTACTGGTCGATGAGGTGCTGGCCGTGGGCGATGCCGCCTTCCAGAAGAAATGCCTCGGCAAGATGGGGGCCGTGGCGAAGGAGGGCCGGACCATCCTCTTCGTGAGTCACAACATGACCGCGGTGCAGAGCCTCTGCGGGCGTGCGGTCTGGCTGGACGGCGGGAAGGTCGTGCAACAGGGTGACGCCGAGATCATCGTGACGGAGTATCTCCAAACGGCCGCTGAGTCTTGCCTCGAACAGGTATGGCCAGACCGTGACACCGCTCCCGGCAACGAGAGCGTGAGGGTCCGCAGCGCGCGGGTGGTCGGGCTGGACCGGGCGCCGGTCGAAACGATCGACACCCGGACCCCGTTTGCGCTCGAGTTCGCGTACTGGAACCTGAAGGCGGGCGCAAGGCTCAACCTGAGCGTGTCCCTCTACAATCAGGAAGGAAACTGCGTGTTCACTACGACGACGGTGAATGAGCCTCACTGGCACGGGAAGGAGTTTCCCGCTGGGCTCTACCGCAGCATATGCCAGGTGCCCGGTGGCCTCCTCAACGATGGCAGCTACCGCGCAATGCTGCTCGTCGTGCAGGATCTCGGTCGCATCCTCTACCATCACGAGGACATTGTCGTCTTCGAAGTCCAAGACTCGACCGAGGGGCGCGGGAAGTGGTACGGCAAGTGGACCGGCGTCGTTCGCCCTGAGCTGGAATGGGCCACTGAGTGGATCCAGCCGGCAGCGGAAGGTGAGCGCTTCGGATCGCCCGATGGAGGTGGGGCTTCGCCGCTCGGGAACCCGGGTGCGGGGAGGCCAGGCCAGTGCGGGTAATGAAAAAGGGAAGCCTGCCATGAAAGTTCCGCTGATCAAGCCCGACCTTCCCACGCTCGATGAGATAGCTGATTCCTTCCGGGAGATCCTCGAGAACGGGCGCGTCACGAACTTCGGCAAGTATGTCACGGCCTTCGAGGCAGAAGCCGGCGCCTATCTCGGGGCATCGGCAGTCACGGTATCGTCGGGGACAGTGGGACTGGTGTTTGCGCTGCAGGCTGTGGGGCTCGGGAAAGGGCACAAGGTGGTGGTGCCGAGCTTCACTTTCATGGCGACGGCGCAGGCGATCCTCTACGCTGCCGGGGTGCCATTGTTCGCCGAGGTAGGGGAGGATCTCACCCTCTGCCCCAGCGATCTGCTGGCGCTTCTGGAGCGGCATGACGACGTCGCGGGGGTCGTCGCAACGCACGCCTATGGTTTGCCGTGCCAGGTCGACGAGATCCAGCGGATCGTCGATGAGTACGCGCTTCGCCGTTCCCGTCCAGTGTTCGTGATCTACGATGCGGCTCATGGCTTTGGCTCGGCCGTGAACGGGCGGCGCGTGGGCGGCTTCGGGAACGCCGAGGTGTTTTCCTTATCGGTGACCAAGATGCTCGTGAGCGTCGAAGGGGGTATGGTTTCGAGTCGGTCACCGGAGGTCATGGAGCGGATCCGACGGATGCGGAACTACGGAATCCAAGCGGACTACGATTCCCACTGGCCGGGGATGAACGGCAAGATGAGCGAGTTTCACGCGATCATCGGGCTCCACAACTTGCGGCGCCTCCATGAGCTGATCGCGACGCGGCAGCGCAAGGCGCGGTACTTGCTGGATCGGATCCGGAAAGGGACTACCTTTGAGACGTTGCCCTGGCCGGAGGGCGTGGTTCATACTTTTAAGGACTTCACCGTGCTGGTCCCCGAGGAGAAGATCCGCTTCCGCGACGACGTGATTGCCTTTGCCCGAGATCGTGGGGTGGAGACCCGAGCGTACTTCTACCCTCCGGTCCACGAGCAGCGCCTGTTCCAGCCCTACGCGGACCGGGGCCTCGCTTGGACCGAGAAGGTCGCCCGGCGCGTGATCACGCTTCCGTTCTACACGACGATCACCGAGGCGGAGATGGACTATGTCGTCGAAACCTTGCGGCTCGCTCAGGAGCGCTGGGGGTAGGCGGGGGCACGCTTGCAGATCCTGGTGACGGGTGGGGCCGGCTACCTCGGCTCGGTTCTGGTTCCCAAGCTGCTCGCACGTGGCCATAAGATCCGAGTGCTGGACCTTGGCTACTTCGGGCTCGGCCACTTGCGGGGGTTCAGGCCTGCGGTGGAGTTGATCCGCGACGATCTCCGCTCTGTGGTGAGCGCGCCGGCGGCCCTCCGCGAGTGCCTGGCCGGATGCGATTGCGTGATTCACCTCGCTGCCATCTCGAACGACCCCTCGGCCGAGCTGAACCCGGAGCTCACGGAAGAGGTCAACTTCCGGGCCACGGAGACCCTCGCGGAAGCCAGCCGCCAGGCCGGCGTCCGTTTCGTTTTCTCCTCGTCGTGCTCAGTCTACGGAGGGGCGCCGGAGGAAGTGGACGAGGACGCGCCGGTGGCCCCGCTGACGAGGTACGCCGTATCGAAGGTTCAGGCGGAGGAGGCCCTCCGTGACCTGGCGCGTCCGGGCTGGTCTCCCGTAATCCTGCGCAACGGCACGCTCTTCGGCTACTCGCCACGGATGCGGTTTGATCTCGTCGTGAACATCTTCAGCCTCTACAGCGCCCTCCACAGCGAGATCAAGGTGTTTGGCGATGGCGCGCAGTGGCGTCCGTTCCTCCACGTGGCCGATTGCGCCCGGGCCTTCGTCCACTTCGCCGAGAGGCCAGAGGCCGAGCACCTCTGCTACAACGTCGCCCACGAGAATCTACGGGTTGCGGACGTGGCCCAGGTGTTCAAGCGTGTCAATCCGGCCCTCCTGGTGACCCACGTAGGCGGGATGGATGACGACCGGCGCGACTATCGCGTGTCGACGCGGCGGATGAGAGCGGAGGGATTCGAGACCCGGATCGGTGTCGAGATGGGCGCCGAGGAGATCGTCGAGGCGATCGTGAGCGGCGCCATCCCGGATCCGGAGTCGATCTTTTACCGGAACGCCAAGTGGCTGCGCGAGCTCGCACAGATCGGGTCGAAAACGCATCGGGACATCCTGGGCCTGTTGGAGACGCGGGTGCAGGCAAATCCCACCCGTGGGTGGAACCGGCCGGAGCCGGAGAGATGAGTGACGGGGAGCGGGCGGAGGGGCTGGACCTGGTCATCATCGGCGCAGGAGGGCACGGGACTGAAGTACTCTCTTATATCGGCGATCTTGTCCGGGAAGGAGCCAGCATCCGAGTCCGCGGCTTCGTGGATGAAGGTAAAGCGCCGGGCCGATGGAAGGGGAGTGAGATACTCGGAGGGTTCGCCGAGCTGGAGGCGTTTCTCGAGCACGAGGGCCGCCCGGCCGTTCGGTATATCACGGCGGTTGGGGACAACCGGGCGCGCGAGGCGTGCGTCGACAAGGTCGGTCGGGTGACGCTGAGACCGCTCGAACCGTGGACGCTCTTGCATTCCCGCTCGGTCGCTGGGGCCGATGTGTGTGTCGGCCCCGGCACCTGCCTCGCGCCAGGAAGCATCCTCACGACGAATGTCCGCATCGGGAGGCACTGCATCGTCAACGTGGGGGCGTCGATATCCCACGACACGGAGCTCGGGGACTACGTGAACATCAATCCGGGCGCCGTGGTGGCGGGTAACGTGCGGATCGGGGCGGGCTGCTACATCGGGGCTGGCGCGACGATCATCGACCGGGTGACCATCGGCGAGTGGTCGACGGTCGGGGCCGGCGCCGTCGTCGTCGGGGATCTGCCGCCGTTCGTGACCGCCGTGGGCGTGCCAGCCAAGGTCATCAAGAGGCACCGATGATCAGCTTCATCGTGCCCTGTTGCAACTACGCCCGGTTCCTGCCCGAGTGCGTGGAAAGCATCCTCAAGCTCGACGGTGGCTTCGAATGGGAACTGCTGCTGATCGACGACGCCTCTACGGACAACACTCAGGAGGTCATCCGGTCCTTCTCGGACCCACGCATCCGGGTCATCACACATCCCGTCAATCTCGGCCATGCCCGCACGATAAACGAGGGCCTGACGGCGGCGCGAGGGGAGTACATTGCGCGGATCGATCCGGACGATCGCTACCGCCCCCCCTTCCTGACCGCCGCGATGGGGAAGTTCCAGGCATTCCCCGAGGTCGGGCTGGTGTACGGAGACGTGGCGCTGATCGACGAGCGCGGACAGGTCACGGTGGGGCGCTGCGACCGGGAGCACGGCGGTCGGGACTTCAAGGGGAACGAACTGGTTAGGCTCCTTGAGCATAACTTCATCTGCGCGCCTTCAGTCATCGCGCGCCGGAGCGCTTGGCTCGAGGCGGCGCCTGTTCCAGAACACCTGGCTTTCAACGACTGGTACTTTACCGTGATGATGGCGCGCGCGCGCGAGTTCTATTACGTGAACGAGGTGATTGCGGAGTACCGCGTGCACGGTGCCAACCATCACAGCATGATCGCCAGAAACAAGACCGAGGAGGCGTCGATCCTCTGGGTGCTGGATCGTGTATTCGCCTCGGCGGAGTCAAACCCCGAGATCGAGCGGGCGAAGCGGGCGGCCCGGGGGCGCATCTATGGCGCGCAGTATTTCGACATGGCGAACAAGTACTTCGGTTGGTCCCACGAGCGCGATGCCCGACGCTGCTATCTCGCGGCCCTCCGACAGCGGCCTGCCTATCTTGCACACTCCGGCCTATTGCGCCGGCTCGCGGCGACCTGCATCGGACGGCCGCGGTATGAATGGTTGAAGTCCACGGCGCGGGGCATCCTGGGGCGGTTGGCATGAAGGTGGCCCACGTGCCGTTCTGCTTCCACCCGGACTCGGTCGGGGGGACCGAGGTGTACGTGGAGTCTCTGGCCCGGGCCCTACACCAGCGCGGCGTCTCTGCGGTTGTCGCGGCGCCGGGGCTGCGGGCGGAGCATTACGAGCATGATGGGCTGCCGGTGAGACGGTTCGGCGTGCAGCCGTCGGTTCGGGACCTCCAGGAGCTATACGGTCACGGCGATGCACAAGCCGCCGACGCATTCGGACGGATCCTGGATGAGGAGCGCCCCGACGTCGTGCACCTCCACGCCATCACACGTGCGGTCTCGTTGCGGTTGGTGCGCGAGGCCGTCGCGCGCGGGATCGGCGTCGTCTTCACCTACCACACACCCACGGTGTCGTGTCAGCGCGGAACACTGATGCGCTGGGGCCGGGAGGAGTGCGACGGCCGGCTCGACCGGAGGGCTTGTAGCGCGTGTGCGCTGCATGGCCTCGGGCTGCCGCGAGCGGCCAGCAAGGCGCTCGCGCACGTTCCGCCGGTGGTCAACCTTGCGCTTGGCCGGATTGGCGCCTCGGGAGGCGTGTGGACGGCGCTCCGCACGAGCGGGCTGATCGAGCGGCACCAGACGGCGGTCCGGGCCCTGTTCGAAGAGGTGCACCAGATCGTGGCCCTCTGCGACTGGACTCGAGACGTCCTCCTGCGCAACGGCGTGCCGGCCGAGAAGATCAGCCTGTCACGCCACGGCATCGCGCGCGCGGGCGGCGACGGGCTAGAGGGCCGGCCTGAGGCAAGCAGCAGGCCGTTGCGGGTTGCGTTCCTTGGGCGTCTCGACCGGACCAAAGGGTCCGACACCCTGATCCGCGCCCTGCGGGCGCTACCGGGACGTTCAGTGGAGGCCGATCTCTACGGGGTCGCCGAGCTGAATGGCGGCGACCGCTACCTAGCCGAGCTCAGGCGGCTCGCCGACGGCGACCCACGCATTCGCCTGCTGCCCGCGCTGCCTCACGAGGAGATGCTCCAGCATCTCCCTTCCTATCATGTGGTGGCCGTGCCCTCGCGATGGCTCGAGACAGGCCCTCTCGTGGTCCTGGAGGCCTTCGCTGCCGGGGTACCGGTCATCGGCTCGCGGCTTGGTGGGATCGCCGAACTCATACGCGATGGCATCGATGGAATCCTGGTCGAGGCCGAATCCCTGGCGGCCTGGACCGAGGGCATCCAGCGGCTGGACGAAGATCGCGCAATGCTGGAGCGCCTGCGTCGAGGGGTGCGCCCTCCCCGGACGATGGCCGACGTAGCCGACGACATGATGACAGTCTATCGACGCCTGCCCGGAAGGTGGGCAGCACCCCTGGACATGGAGCCGTGCAGACAGGAGCGCTGATGCGGCGCTCTGGCGCGCCCAGCATGGGTACCGTTAGCAAAATAGGACGCATTCTATACGTACAGTTCACGAATCCTGCCGCCTATCCCCCTTTGGAGCACAGCGCACGCTTGCTTGCGGATGCCGGCTGGGGCGTGATGTTCCTCGGGACGCGGGCCCTCGGGGCCGATCGCCTGGAGTTTCAGCCCCACCCGCGCATCCGGGTCAAGCGTCAGCCCTTCGTCCCGGGGGGTTGGCGGCAGAAGATGCTCTACGCCGGTTTCCTCCTGTGGGTAGTGGGCTGGGTCCTTGTATGGCGGCCACGCTGGGTCTACGCGTCCGATCATCTCGCATGTCCGGTGGCCCTGGCGTTGAGCTTGCTGTTGAGGTCCCGGGTCATCTACCACGAGCACGACGCCCCTGCGCCCGGCGGCACGAGCCGATTCCATGATCTAACACTGGCCGCGAGGAGAGTCCTGGCCCGCCGGGCAGCGGTGTGCGTCCTGCCGAATCAGCGCCGCGCGGAGACGTTCGCTCGCCAGGTGGGGGCGGGGGCAAAGGTGCTCTGCGTCTGGAACTGCCCCACCCGAGACGAGGTGTCCCCGATACGGTCGCCCCAAAGCCGGGGCGACCTGTGGGTGCTGTATCACGGCTCCATCGTCCCTGATCGCTTGCCAGTAAGCGTCGTGCTGGCCCTGACCCTGGTGCCCGATCACGTGAAGCTCCGCATCGTTGGGTACGAGACGGTCGGGCATCGCGGCTACGTCAAAAAGCTTCGTGCGCTGGCCACCGAGCACGGCCTCGATCAGCGGGTCCACTTCGTCGGGGCCGTTGTGTCCCGACACGAGGTGATGGTGTCGTCCCGTGAGTGCCACGTGGGGCTCGCGTTCCTGCCGAAAAGCAGCCACGACCTCACCGACGAGACCATGGTTGGCGCCTCGAACAAGCCCTTCGATTACATGGCGAGCGGGCTCGCCCTCCTGGTGTCCGATTTGCCCCGCTGGCGCGCGACATTCGTGGAGAACGGCTACGGCCTCGCCTGCGACAGCGACGATCCCAAAAGCATCGCCGACGCCTTGCAATGGTTCGACGAGCATCGTGAAGCGATGACCCGGATGGGCGAGCAGGGGCAGCACCGGGTGCTCAGCGAGTGGAACTACGAGGCCCAGTTTGCACCCTTGATGGCGACTCTGTCCGGATGACGATCGCGATCGAGGATGGATCGGTGTCACGCGGCGACAAGGGAATTGGTGCGAACTGGCAGCCCTGCTCGCACAGCGCACCGAGAGGGCGTGCGGGGGCCTCCCCGAGCGAGGCGGGAGAGAGAGTCGCGAAGGCGGGAGCGTGAACGAAGCCGTGTCCCGGCCTACAACTCGGAGAGTCGGCCCCGGGCTCGGGACTGGCGGGGAGACCCTGGCGGTCCTCGAGACCCACCCGATCCAGTACCACGTGCCCGTTTACCGGCGACTCCAGGAGACATTCGGCATTCCGGTGAAGGTGATCTACGGCTCCGACCACAGCGTGACAGGCTATCGAGATCGAGAGTTCGGTGTCGATCTCGCCTGGGACACCGATCTACTGTCGGGGTATGACGCCGTGTTCCTGTCACGGGCGGGTACCGGCCCAGGTGCCCAGGCGAAGGAGGGAGCATCGGTACGCGGGCTAGGCAGGGCGCTCAGGGAGGCGACACC
>Ga0210384_10001816_pt1 | contig 27516 bp, 17 predicted proteins | sample IncBWH2MmetaG_FD_160574 | JGI IMG/M metagenome (GOLD analysis project Ga0210384, IMG submission 160574) | Forest soil microbial communities from Barre Woods Harvard Forest LTER site, Petersham, Massachusetts, United States - Inc-BW-H-2-M | ecosystem: Environmental > Terrestrial > Soil >...
CTATTTTTGTCAGCGCGAAGGTGAGCGAGGAGCCGCCGACCAGCGGCGCCATGAGGGGATTCACCTCGCGGGCACCGCGCCCGATCAACATGAGGGTCAGGAATGCATCGGCACTACAGCACAGGAGGATGAGCGTCGCGATCGCGAGCCACTGCGGATGATGCCAATCCACGGCGGTGAGGGTGTGTTCGTCGCAGCGTCGCGGCGAGCGCCGGCGTGGTTTGATGCTGCCGTGGAGGAGCGCGCGCGCCACGTGCTGACGGCGGTCACGACCGCGGCGCTCACGCGTTGCGGGGTTCATGCCAGCAGGAGGTGGTTCGTTCAAGACCTAAGCCTGTTGTTGTTGTGTGCGGCGCTTCGCAAGCGGCGCACCGCGCATTGTACCGGCCGGCGCGCAACTGAGGGGGCTCGTGCGTGCCGCCACGTTATGACACCACGCTTACCCGCACTCTAATAATATGCGCGCACAGATGCCGAGTCCGGGTAACGCTTCGCCAGGCCCTTCGCCACCGCCCGACGGTCTGCCGGTTCCCCGCCGCTACTGGGCCATCGCGGCGATCCTGCTCGCGATCTGCATGTCGGTGCTCGACAGCACCATCACCAACGTCGCCTTGCCCACCATCGCGCGCGATTTCGGCGCCAGCGCCGCCGCGTCGATCTGGGTCATCAACGCCTACCAGCTCGCGATTCTGGTGCTGCTGCTGCCGCTGGCATCGCTCGGCGAGATCGTCGGCTACCGGCGGGTCTCGCAGACGGGGCTCATGGTGTTCACGCTCGCCTCTCTCGCCTGTGCCTGTGCGCCCTCGCTCGTCACGCTGAGCGTGGCGCGCGTCATGCAGGGAATCGGGGCCGCCGGCATCATGAGCGTCAACGCCGCGCTGGTACGCTTCACCTATCCGCAGCGCCATCTGGGGCGTGCCATCGGCATCAACGCCTTCGTGGTCGGGGTTTCCGCAGCCCTGGGCCCGACCATCGCCTCGGCAGTGCTGGCGGTAGCGCACTGGCGCTGGCTGTTCGGCATCAACATTCCGCTCGGCATCCTCGCCATCGCCATCGCCAGCTACGCGCTGCCGGAAAGCGAGCCCACCCGGCGGCCGCTGAACTACGTCGGGGCGCTGTTGTATGCGGGCACGTTCGGCCTGCTGCTCTCGGGACTGCAGTCCCTGGCGCACCACGCCGCCACTGCCTTTGCGCTGCTGCAGATCGGCGCGGCCGGCGCCATCGGCTGGGTGCTCGTGCGCCACGAGCTGCCGCGCACGACGCCTCTGATCCCGTTTGATCTGCTGCGCAAGCGGCAATTTTCCCTGGCGGTCGCGACCTCGGTGTGCTCGTTCATGGCGCAGATGACGGCGCTGGTGTCCCTGCCGTTCGAAATCCAGCGCCTCGGACACAGCGCCGTGGAAACGGGGCTGTTCATGACGCCCTGGCCGGTGGGCGTTGCCGTGATGGCGCCCATCGCCGGCCGCCTCGCCGACCGTTACCGGGCGGGCGTGCTCGGGGGCCTGGGACTCCTGGCGATGTCGGCGGGCCTCGCGCTCCTCGCCTTCTTCCCTGCCAGCGGCACGGCCGCGGGTTTCGTGTGGTGCATGGCCCTGTGTGGCGCGGGTTTCGCGCTGTTTCAGTCGCCCAACAATCGGGCCATGTTGTCGCAGGCGCCGCGCGCGCGCAGCGGCGCCGCCGGCGGCATGCTGAGCACGGCGCGCCTCGTAGGCCAGAGTCTGGGGGCCGCGGGGGTCGCGATACTGTTTCGCATTCACCCGCAGCTCGGTTCACACTTCGCGCTGTACGCGGCGGCGCTGCTGGCTTTCACGGCAGCGCTGGTGAGCATGGTGCGGCTGCAGGGAGAGGAAGGGATACGCGCATGAGTGAGATCAGTGACGGCAAACCGGCGGCCGCCGCCACGCCGATCAGGCCTCCCTTTACGCTCGAAAGCGCCATCGCCAAAGTGCGGCTGGCGGAGGACGGCTGGAACACGCGCGATCCGCAGCGCGTCGCCCTCGCCTACACGGAAGACTCGCAGTGGCGCAACCGCACAGAGTTCCTGCAGGGACGCGCCGCGATCCAGCAGTTCCTGCGCCGCAAGTGGGACCGCGAGCTCGACTACCGGCTCATCAAGGAAATCTGGGCGTTCGGCGAGCGTCGGATCGCGGTGCGATTTGCCTACGAATGGCACGACGATTCGGGCCACTGGTTCCGTTCCTACGGCAACGAGAACTGGGAATTCGACGCCACCGGGCTCATGCACCGCCGGCTGGCTTCCATCAACGACCTGCCGATCACGGCGGCGGATCGCAAGTACCACTGGAGCGCGCCGGGACCACGGCCCAGGAATCACCCCGGATTGAGTGATCTCGGCTTGTAGATTTAATCGAGATTATTGATGTACTTAATTGATTTATAATAATATATACAATCTATTGTGTCGGCTAGTGCCTGCGCGCGATCAGGAGTATCGTCGCCGCAGAACCCTCCAGGGGAGAATAAAGAATATGCGCGACACCAATCGCTTTGCACCGTGGTGGCTCGCAGGACTCGCCGCGGTTGCCCTGGCGGCGACCGGCGCGGCCCGCGCCGACGTTACGATCGAAGAACAATCGACGTTCGACGTTTTCATCATCAAGGCGCACGGGACCTCAACGGAGTTCACCACCGCAGACAAACAACGCCGCGACAGCTCGTTCAACTGCGAGGGGCTCATGTCGCTCCTGTGCGGCAACACCCAAAGCGGCGAGATCGTTCGTCTTGACCGGGACCTGACGTGGTCTCTGGAACCGAAAAAGCGGGAGTATCGCGAGAGCCCGTTCATGACCGCGGCACAGCGACAGGCCGCCGAGCAGCAGGTGCAGGCCATGATGGAGAAGATGAAGCAGTGTCCGGCAGCCAAACAAACCACCGCGCCCGGACCCAACACCTCGAAGTGTGAAATGACGCCGGCAAAATTCGACGTCAAGGCGACAGGCACGCACGCCACGTTTGCGGGCCACGACGCCAAACTTACCCAAATAGCGCTGACCCAGAGCTGCCGCAACAATGACACCGGCGACGTTTGCGACTTTGTGATCACTATGGATTCGTGGCTTTCGCAGGATCAGATCGCAGGCCTTGACGATCGACGCGCCTTCCAGAAGGCATACCTGCAGAAGCTGGGCCTGGCTGACAATGCGCTGGTGCAAAAGCAGATGCGCCAGTTCCTCGCTCCGTACTCGGACAGCCTGAAGCAGCTCGCCGCCAAGGCGGGCGACATGCAGGGCTACCCGCTCAAGAGCGCCGTTCGTATCACCTTCGGCGGCGAGCACTGCGCCGCGGCGAAGGGACAAGGCCCGGGCGCGGCGGGCGGCGGCGCTGCGAGCGGCAGCAACGTGGTGGGCGATGCCGGCCAGGCGGCGGGCACCGCCGCCGCGGGTTCCGCCGCCGGAACGGCCGGAGCGGCGGCAGGGAGCGCCGCGAGCAATGCAAGCGGCAACAACGTAGCAAGCTCGATCCTGGGTCCCGCCGCCAGCGCGTTCGGCAGCAAGCTCGTGAGCGGTATGTTCAACAAGAAGAAAGCGGAGGCGGCGACGGCGGGTACCACGGGTACGACTCCGAGCGCGCTGCCCCCGGGCATGATGCAAGCTGCGGAGTTCACGATGGAGACGAAAGCGATCACTGCAGGACCCGTGCCGGCCGCACAGTTCGACATTCCCCCGGGGTGGAAACTGGTTGTCCCTTCCGCGAAGGCGCAGAAGGAATTCACCTGTCCGAAGTCCTGAGGGAGCTGTGCCGCGGGTCGAAAGGCCCGCTCATCCGTCCAGTGTCATTCCGCCAGGCCGAGCTTCGCGTACGGCCATGACCAGCCGCTTCAAGTGGCGCGAAGTGCCATCGCAACTGGCATGCGCGCCGCACGCAGCGCCGGCAGCAGTCCGCCGATGAGGCCCATCACAAGCGACCAGACGATGCCGATCTCAGCAAGCTGCGGCGTGACGTCGAGCTGAAAGCTGAAGCCGAAGGGGCTAACCGCCATGCCGTGGAAGAAGACCCAGGCGAGCGCGGCTCCGAGCAGCGCGCCCGGTAAGGCGAGCACCATCGACTCGACCAGGGTTGCGGCGACGATCGCTGCGCCGCCGAAGCCGATCGCGCGCAGCGTCGCCAGCTCCCGCCGGCGCGCATCCACGATCGAGTAGAGCGAGTTCATGGCCCCGAGCGTCGCGCCCACCGCCATGATGGCGCCTACGAAGTAGGCGGCGAAGTTGAGGAGTGCCTTGAAGCCCTTGAATCTCCCCTCCACCTGATCTCGCTCGCGCCTCGCCTCGAGGTTCAGGGCGGGATTCGCCTCGAGCGCGGTGCGAAACGCATCGAAGTCCCGCGGGGACTTGAGCTCGACGCTGACGTTCGTGAAGGCGTTGCGCCCGAATACCGTCATGAGGGTCTCAACGTCGGCCAGCACCTGGCACTGCATGCTGTTCCCCTGGTCGAAGTGCCCGACCACGCTCCAGCCAATCCCGCGCACGTCGCGCTCGGCGCCGAGCTCGAAGCCGGTGAACGTACGCACGCATGGGTTGCTGACGGCGAGCTCGTGCAGCCCTGGCCGGAACATGCGTCCCTCGGTGAAGTGTATCTCCGGTCTCATGGCGGTCACGGTGGGACTCGTCCCGATGAGCGGGAAGAACACCCTGGCACCCGTGCCGCGGCGGTGTCCCTCCATGATGACGACGGATTGATACCCGATGAGGGGCTTGTCATCGCTCCCCAAGGCGATGCCGGGCAGGTCGGCCACCGTCGTCGCCTGATCTCTCGAGACGTTGCTGTCGAGATCGCTGCTTCCACGGCTGACGACGACTGCGACGTCGTCGCGCACATCGCCGAGTGCCTGCCGGTGCGCGCCGGTTCCCATGGCCAGCATCGAGACCAGCACGCCCACCGCACAGGTCACGCCGACCAGGATCGTGAGTACCGCGCCGCTGCGCGCGGCTAGACCCCGCAGATTGAGCCGCAGCAGCGCAGTCGACTGGCGCAGGAAATTCATGACGTTCTAGCGCTCGGCCAGTGCGGTCGAAACCCTGAGGCGCGCCGCGAGCAGCGCCGGCACCGCCGCACTTATCAGCGCCACCAGCACTGCAAAGCCCAAACCGATCGCGAGCGTGATCCTCGGCATCGACAACCCGGTTACCACGCGCGCCGCGATCGGCAAAGCGGCAGTGGCCAGCGCGAGCCCGAAGGCGCCAGCCAGGATACAAACGCTGAGGGCCTCCGCCAGAATGAGCATGAACACGGCACGGTCCGTGAAGCCGATGGTCTTGAGCACTGCAAGCTCGGAAGTGCGCTCGTGTACCGACTGCACCATCATGGTGGCGATCGCAAAGAGCAGCGCCGCCAGCACCGCGCTCACGACCGCGCGGATGAGAAAGTCGAAATCGCCGATCTGCTGCACCTGCTGTTGGGCGAGCTCACGGATGGACTCAGTCTTGGTCTCGTGCGAGGAGTTGGCCGAGAGCCGGTCGATCGCCTCGGCCACCGGCACGGCGAGGTTCGGGTCGGTCACCGACACGTTGATGTGATTTACCGTCCCCCTGCCGGTCGCGCGTGCCTCGTCGTAGTACGGGAAACTCATGATGATCTTGTCGCCGCCGCCGCCGAAATCGCTGTCGGTGAAGGTCCCAACGACCTCGAAGGTCCAGTTTGGTGAGCCGTTCTTCTGCAGCGCGCGGCAGATGAGCGGGATCCGGTCCCCGATCTTCCACCCGTATTTCTTCGCCGTGGCCTCCAGCACCAACGCGGCGTTACGCGACTTGGCAAAGGCCTCGAGATGCTGGGGCGCGATCGCGAAGGTGAAGGCCGTCGTCCAGTCCTTGTCGGGCGGCACCGCCACGCTGAGTACTCCCTGCTCGGGCTTCTGGTATTGACAGATGAACAGTTCCACGGGGATCGCCACGCCCACTCCCGGCACCGAGCGGATCGGCCCGAGCAGGCTGATGGGCAGCCCCTCCATGATGAGACTCAGGCGACTGTGCACGATGAGCAGGTCCGCACGCGCCGCATCGACCGCATGCTGCACGCCGGTCTTCAGGCCCTGCAGCACGCCGAACAGGGCGAAGGCGACGGCCACCTGCAGGAAGATGAGGATCGTGCGCCCCGGCTTGCGCCAGATGCCGGACCAGATGAGCGGCAGAAATTTCATGCGGCGGTGCGGGCGTGCGCGGCGGCCCGCGGCTCGTGGTTAACCGTCACGATGTGCAACGCACGCTTCTGCGCCCCAGGCATTGGTTTGGTACGCTTCCACCCCGAAGGGCAAACCGGTCAACAGCTGGTAAATGATAGCTCGTCTTTTCTGCAGCCGTGGCTGCGATTGCAACACTATCGCCACCGCGAAATGGCTGTTCATCGGCCTGGCCCCGGCGCTCCTCGTGTGCTGCGCCAAAACGGCAAGCGGCCCCACACTCGTCGTCGGCAATGCCCGCTTCGAGTTTCTGACACCGTCGCTCCTACGCATGGAGTATTCACCCTCCGGCGTGTTCGTCGATGCGCCCACGGCGGTCGTGCAGAAAAGGGACTGGCCGAGGGTTCAGGTGCAGTCGACTCAGCAGGATGGCTGGCTGATCGCCGCCACCAGCGTCATGAGCGTGCGCTACCGCCTGCAATCGGGAGCGTTTGCCGCCGCCAATCTCGAGGTCACCTGGCACGACTCCGCCGGCAGCGCGCACGCGTGGCATCCGGGTGACAAAGACCCGCTGAACCTCGGGGGGCTCCCCTACTCGCTCGACAACGTAAGTCAGGACAATCTCCCCGCGGGGCGCTCGGAGCTGCAAACCCCCGTCAATGACATCATTCCAGGGATTGACGTGCTGCTCGCCGAGGCGCAGCCCGGATTGTTGAGCCGCTCCGGCTACGCCTTCATGGATGACAGTCAGACCCCGGTGTGGAATGCACGCCGAACCTGGATAGAGCCGCGGCAGCCGTCGCATGCTCAGGACTGGTATTTATTTACCTACAACGCTGACTACCAGAAGGTGCTGCAGGAGTACGCGCAGCTGTGCGGACCGATTCCCATGATTCCGCGCTACGTCCTCGGTCCCATGGTGACCGACCTTAATTTCGAATACTTTCCCGACTCCGAGGTGTCCCGGCACCCGGACTTCAAGCGTTACAATCAGCAACACCTCGAGGATGAGGTCTCACGGCTGCGCCAGGACCGCATTCCGTTCGACACGCTGGTGCTCGATTTCGCCTGGCACAACTACGGTTGGGACGGCGGCTATGACTGGAGCCCGCTCATCCCGCATCCCAAAGAGTTCTCGAGCTGGTTGCACAGCCAGGGGATCAAGCTGAGCCTCAACGATCATCCGGGCTATGCCAACACGGACGAGAGCATCCTCTCGTTCAACGACAGGCATGCACCGCAGGTGCTGAAGGAGCTCGGCCGTCCGCCGCCCCCGCAGCCGTCGTTTGACCTGGATATCTCGAAGGCGTGGGGATTTTCCGCCGATCCCGAACACGCGCGCTGGAAGCCGATCCGCATCGGGTTGCCCTGGGCTTTGCAGGGCTACAAGGGCTATCAGGGTGTTGGCTGGTACCGGGCATCGGTTGCGCTTCCGGCCAGGCTTCCTGAGAAGCTGTATGTGTATCTGGGCGAGGTCAGCAAGACCTACCGGATATTCGTCAACGGCAAGGAGGCGCAACACAGCCAGGTCCATTGGCCGCAAAGATTGACCTATACCGACATTACTCCCTATGTCCTGGCCGGCCGGCACAACGAGATCGTCCTGCGCGTCGAACCCGGCGCGGATGGCGGCGGCCTGCTCCTTGGCCCGGTCGCGATCAGGGATGTCGAGCCGCCCAGGCGGATCTACTTCGATCTGTCCGATCAACAGCAGGCCGAGATTTTCATGCGCGACCTGCATGGCCCGCTGATGCAGGCAGGCGTGGACTTCTGGTGGGTCGATGGCGGGAGCGGCGCGGTCGACATGCCCGGCCTCAACAAGCAGCTATGGACCAACAAGGTCTTTTACGACTACATGCAGCAGCAAACCGGACGGCGCGGATTCATCCTCGGCCGTTACGGCGACTGGGGGAGCGAGCGCTATCCGGCCTTCTTCACCGGCGACACGTATTCGCAGTGGCCGGTACTCGCCTACGAGGTCGCGTTCACGGCCCGCGGCGGTAACGTGCTGGTTCCCTACATCAGTCATGACATCGGCGGATTCCACGGCAAGAAGATCGATTTCGACCTGTATGCGCGCTGGCTCGAGTTCGGCACCTTCAGCCCGCTGCTGCGGATGCACAGCGCTCACGAAAACCCCGGCGAGGGCAACCTGCGCCTGCCCTGGACCTATGCCGATGAGGGCAGCGCCCTGATGAGGAAGTATTTCACGCTGCGCACGCAGCTGCTCCCTTACCTCTACACCTACACGTGGGTCGCGCACCGTGACTCCACCCCGATCCTGCGGCCGCTCTACCTCAGGTATCCGCAGCTCGAAGAGGCCTACCATCACTCGCACGAATACCTCTTCGGAGACGAGATGCTCATCGCTCCAGTGCTCGCCCCGGGCGGCGATCTGACCATCTATCTTCCCCCGGGTCAGTGGATCGATTTCTTCAGCGGCAGGCGCTACGCGGGCGGCAGCACTTTCGCCGCGCACTACGCCGTGGACGAGACACCGGTTTTTGTGCGCGAAGGAGCGCTCATCCCCGAGCAGGGGGTGAGCGAGTACTCCGATGCGAGGCCCCTCGACCCGCTCATCCTCAATGTGTACGGAGCGGGCCAGGGCCGCTTCGATCTGTATGAGGACGACGGGGTTTCGCTTGCCTACGACAAGGGCGAATACGCCGTGACGGCGTTGACCTACACCACCGATGGCAATGGACTGCACCATCTCGTCATCGGGCCCACCCAGGGCGCATACCAGGGACAGTTGCCGGTGCGCGCATACGAGCTACACCTTCACGCCGCCGGCAAACCCGCCTCGATATCCGTCGACGGCAAGGACCTCGGGCCGGGGACCTGGGATGCCGCGCGGGCGACGGCGGTCGTGGCGTTGCCGAAGCGCGCCATCCGGGACAGGATCGAGGTGGCATGGCGCTGAGATTCACAGGTGCCGCCCTTGAGCCCGTGGCGCCATCTCTCTATCGTGTGAGCATGAGTGCGCGCACACGGGACTCCAGCACGACCATGAAGCGCCTCCGGACCTGCCTCGCTGCACTTCTATATGCCGCTTCTGCGGCGTTCGCCTCGGGCCTGCCCCAGGCCGCCGACCGCCCTGCCGGGCAGCCCGAGTCTGCCGATGCCGCGACCTATATTCAGTGGCTCGAAGAGCGCTCGATGCTGCACCAGGCGCAGCTGCTGGCGCAGCGTTACTCCGGCAACGCGGTCCAGTGGCATCACCCCTATGGTCAACCGCAGCCGCGGGCGGCGGTGACACGGGCGTCGGTGTGGTTCACCGCCTATCCGGCCTCGACCATCGCAGCCGCTCCCGGCACCTCGGTCCTGTCGACGCTTGCCGATGAGCGGCTGTGGCGCGCATTCCAGGCGATCGGGATCCAGGGCATCCACACCGGACCCATGAAGCGCTCGGGCGGCGTACGCGATCTTGCGTATACACCCTCCATTGACGGCAATTTCGACCGCATCAGCTTCGAGATCGATCCGGCGTTCGGCACCGAGGCGCAATACAAGGACCTGGTGGCAGCCGCGCGTGCCCATGGCGCCATAGTCATCGGCGACGTCATTCCGGGACACACCGGCAAGGGACCCGACTTCCGCCTGGCCGAACGGGCATACGCCGACTATCCCGGCCTCTACCACATGGTGCGCATCGAGCCTGCCGACTGGGGACTGCTGCCGCCCGTCCCCTCAGGTAGCGACTCCGTCAACCTCACTCCGTCCGCGGTGGACGCCCTGCAGGCCAGGGGCTACATCGTGGGCCAGCTGCATTCCGGCATATTTTACGAGCCCGGAGTCAAGGACACCGACTGGAGCGCCACGGCTGTGGTGCGGGGCGTCGATGGCGTGCAGCGCCGCTGGGTATACCTGCACTACTTCAAGCAGGGTCAGCCCACGCTCAACTGGCTCGACCCGTCGTTCGCCGCCGAACGGCTCGTAATCGGTGACGCGGTGCACGAGCTGGGTGTGCTCGGGGACGGCATGCTGCGCCTTGATGCCAACGGCCTGCTCGGCATCGAGCGCGACCCGAATGGACGGGTCTGGTGGGCCGGCCATCCCTTGTCGGTGACGGCGAATCAGCTCATCGCCGACATGGTGCGCAAGTTGGGAGGCTTCACTTTCGAGGAGCTCGCGCTGCCGCTCGATGACATGCGCGAGATGTCGCGCGGTGGCCCGGATCTGTCCTACGACTTCGTGACGCGCCCCGCCTACGATGACGCGCTGCTGACCGGGGATGCGCAATTCCTGCGCCTCGTGTTCCAGCTCATGCGCAAATACGACATCGATCCGGCCCGGCTGATTCACGCTCTGCAGAATCACGACGAACTGACCATGGGGCTGGCGCACTTCATCGGGCACGCGGACGAGTCCTTTGCCTTTCGCGGCGGACAGCTGACCGGCAAGCAGTTGCGCGACCTGGTGCACCGGGAAATGTATGGCCGGCTCATCGGGGAGCACGCGCCCTACAATCTGAAGTTCGGGGATGGTGTGGCGTGCACGACTGCCACCCTCATTGCGGCCACGCTGGGCATCAAGGATATCGCCGCGCTGAAGGCCGCGGACGTGCAGAAGATCAGGCAACTGCACCTGCTGCTCGCCTTCTACAATGCCATGCAGCCGGGTGTATTCGCGCTTTCGGGCTGGGACCTGGTCGGAGCGCTTACCCTGCCGGCAGCGGCGGTGCGCGAACGGCTTGCCGACGGCGACACGCGCTGGATCAACCGTGGCGCCTATGACCTGCTCGGTTCGAACCCGAAGGCACTGCGCTCGGCGGCGGGTATGCCGCGCGCCGTAGCCCTGTACGGCTCACTGCCGCGGCAGCTCAGGCAGTCCGATTCGTTCGCCTCGCAACTGGCGCGGCTGCTTAAGGTGCGTGCGGATCTGCATCTGTACGCGGCGCGTCTGACCGACGTGCCAGATGTGCAGGCACCGGGGCTCCTGGTGCTGGTGCACGAGCTGCCGGAGAACGCCGGACTTGAAATTACGGTGATCAACTTCGCGGATCGGGGGGTGGATGAGACCGTGCTCATTCGCGGCGCCGCTCCAGGTTCAAAGGCGGCCGACATCCTCGAGTCGCAGGCGCCGGAGCTGGCCATCGGCGCAGGCGGGAGCCTGCGGTTGCGCTTGAATGCTTTCGAAGGCAAGGCGTTGCGGATTAAGGGCTGAGATGCTCAGCGCACGTGTGTGTGCCGTCCTGGCAGCCGCGGCGCAGGCCTGTCCCTTGAGCTGAGTATATGAGTGACATCGGAATCGCCCACCCCCTGCGCCGGCTGCGGGCCGGTATTGTCGGCGGCGGGCGCGGCGCATTTATTGGATCGGTGCATCGCATTGCCGCCGAGCTCGACGGTCAGGCGCTCCTCGTCGCGGGTGCGATGTCGTCGCACCCCCAGATCGCGCGCGAAAGTGCCGCGGCCTGGTTTCTCGAGCGCGCCTATACCTCCTATGAAGAAATGGCCGCGACCGAGGCCGCCGCCGAGAATGGTGTTGACTTCGTCATCATCGCCACTCCGAACGATCTGCATTACCCGGTCGCGACGGCATTCCTCGGCGCCGGCATCCATGTGATCTGCGACAAGCCTCTCGCGCTCACCCTCGCCGAGGGCGAGAAGCTCGCGCGCCTCGTCGAAGCCGGCACGACACTGTTTGCGCTCACCCACTGCTACACGGGCTATCCCGCCGTGCGCCAGGCGCGTGAGATGGTGCGTCGCGGGCAACTGGGCGAGATCCGCAAGGTCATGGTCGAATATACCCAGGACTGGCTGCTGGAACCGCTGGAGAACCGCGGCAACAAGCAGGCCGCGTGGAGAACGGATCCGGCACGGGCCGGCCTGAGCGGTTGCGTGGGCGACATTGGTACCCACGCCCAGCATCTGCTGGAGTTCGTGACGGACCGTCCGATCGAGGCGCTATGTGCGGACTTAAGCTCCGTGGTAGCGGGCCGGCGATTGGATGACGACGCGAATATCCTGCTGCGGCTGCGCGGCGGCGCCAAGGGGACGCTGGTCTGCTCGCAGGTCGCCTGCGGCGAGGAAAACCGGCTTGCGCTGCGCGTGTACGGCTCCCTGGCGGGACTGGAATGGCAGCAGCAGGATCCGAACACACTCATCTATAAGCCCGCCGGCAGACCCTGGGAGCTCTTACGGACAGGGCAGAGCTATCTTGATCCCGCTGCCCAAGCGATGACGCGCCTGCCACCTGGACACCCGGAAGGGTATCTCGAGGCTTTTGCCAACATCTACCGTGGCTTCATGCAGGACGTGCGCCGGGTGGGACTGGGTCAAGCGCCGGTGCGCGACTATCCCGGGGTACAGGACGGCGTGCGCGGCCTGCGCTTCATCGCGCAAGCGGTCGCGAGTTCGCGGGCAGGCTCTGTCTGGCTGAGCGTGTGAGGCCTGCGCGAGTGCGTAAACCAACCAGATTTCGTCTTGCGGCGATGATGTTCCTGCAGTTCTTCATCTGGGGCGGCTGGTTCGTCACCATGGGCAGCTACCTGGCGTCGAATCTGCACGCCAACGGCGCGCAGAGTGCGCTGGCCTATTCGACGCAATCCTGGGGTGCCATCATCGCCCCGTTCATCGTCGGACTCATCGCGGATCGTTACTTCAATGCCGAGCGCCTGCTGGGCGCCTTGCACATCGCAGGCGGCATACTGCTGTACGCGTTGTTCAGTGCCCGCAGCTTCCGCGCCTTCTATCCGTGCCTGCTCGGGTACATGATTTTATACATGCCGACCCTGGCGCTGGTTAACACTATCTCGTTCCGGCAGATGGATGAGCCCGCCAGGCACTTCGCCAGTGTGCGGGTGTGGGGCACGATCGGCTGGATCGTCGCCGGCCTCGTGATCAGTTACCTGTTCGCCTGGGATTCGCATGCGGGCATGACACAAGGCGCGCTAAGCAACACCTTCCTGATGTGCTCGGTTGCGTCCTTCGCACTCGGCATCTACAGCTTCACGCTGCCGCGCACGCCGCCGCTGCCACGCCCCGAGGAACCGGCGCGCCTCGGGCGCGTCCTGGGACTTGACGCATTGGTATTGCTGCGGCACAGGAACTTTGTGGTGTTTTTTGTCGCCTCCATCCTGATCTGTATTCCACTGGCGTTCTACTACCAGAACGCCAATCAGTTTCTGACCGAGATCCAGGTTGCCAATGCCACCGGCAAGCAGACCATCGGCCAGATGTCGGAAGTGCTGTTCATGTTGTTGATCCCGGTGTTCCTGCGGACCTTCGGCATGAAGACCACGCTGCTCATCGGCATGCTGGCCTGGGCGGCTCGCTATGTGATGTTTGCCTTCGGCAATGCCCACACGCTCGCCTTCCTGCTGATCACCGGCATAGCGCTGCACGGGGTGTGCTACGACTTTTTCTTCGTCTCCGGCCAGGTCTATACGGACTCGAAGGCCGGCGCGCAGCACAAGGCCGCCGCCCAGGGCCTGATTACGCTCGCGACCTACGGCATCGGCATGCTGGTCGGGTTCTGGGCCGCCGGACTCATCGACGACCTGTACGCCGCCGGCGGCGCGCACGACTGGAAGGCCATATGGCTCTATCCGGCCGCATTCGCCGCGCTGGTGTTCGTGCTGTTTGCTGCGACGTTCCGCAACGAGAGGGTCGCCTATGCCGGCAGCTGAGTTCAGGCCCCGGCCAATGCGGCTCAGTATCCTCACCGCGGCGCTGCAGGAGCTGACACCCCGCTCACGGCGCGACGCCGACCCGGATCTCGCCATCGAGGAATGGCTCGAGTTCGCATCCCAGATCGGCGCACCCAATATCGAGCTGTCCGCCGCCTTGCATCCTACCGAAAGCGACGTCCCGGCGGCGGCGATGCTCGATCCGGTGGCCAACACTCTCGACCTGCGCCGGCCCTTCAACACCGAGCGCGCCGCGCGCGTGCGCCGGGCGATGCAGGCGACGCGCGTGGGGCTATCTGACCTTGCTTACTTCGACAACATGCTGGCTCAGGATGAAGCCACGCGCGGCAGGAAGCACCAGCTGATGCTCAAGGTCTTCGACGCCGCGGTGCTGCTCGGGACCGATGCCGTCACGGGTTTCGTCGGGCGCAATCCGCGCCTCTCGATGGACGGGAATCTCGTGATGTTCGAGCAGGTGTTCGTGCCACTGCTCAGGGAGGCCAAGGCCCGCGGCCTCACCTTCCGGGTCGAGCAGTGCCCGATGCCGGGTTGGAGCGTGGGCGACGCCTGGCACAACAACATCGCCTACGCGCCCGGCCCGTGGATCGCGCTGCACCACATTTGTGAGCGCCATGGGGTCGGCGACCAGTTCCGCATCCACTACGACCCCTCGCACGCGATCCTCATGGGCCAGGATTCGCGCTCCGTGTTCCAGTACCTCAAGGACAGCGGCTACAATTTTCTGATCGGCGGATTTCACGTCAAAGGCCAGGTCATCGAATCCAGGGGCATCGCGGCGTGGGGCTATGGCGGGCAGACGATGCAGCGCGGCGACTGGCACGGGGACACCCCGAGCAGCGATCCGGCCGAGCAGCTGAACGCCTGGAAGAAGCAGACCGTGTTCAGCGAGCACGAGCTGCCGGGCAGCGCGCGCCATGACCCGCTCGCCTATCTGCAGAATCGCTCGGTGGACTGGCTGGACCACCAGCTCGCCGCGCGCGAGCTGCTCGCCATCGAGCCGCACAAGACCTACCTCGTCGTGGAACACGAATACCCGCCGGCCCGCATCCAGGACAAGGCACGGCTCAAGCCGATCCTGGCGGGCTCGCTCGCTTTCACACGGGCGATCGATGAGGCGGCGGCGGCCATGTATGCCCTCCAGCATGAAGTGCTCGCGAGCCAGGGCATTGCCGTGCAGGGCGTCGGCCGCGAGCCTTACCGCTCGTGAGGTCTGCGTGAGGCAAGAGCTCCGATGCCGTTGGTAACCCCGAAATCCCAGCAGCGTGCCTATGACGTGATCGTGGTCGGCTCGGGCGCCGGCGGCGGACAGACCGCCTACACGCTGTGCATGGACGGGGCCAGGGTGCTCATGCTGGAGGCCGGGCGCCGCTACACCCCCGCGAGTGAGACCCCGATGTTCCAGACGCCGGACATGGCGCCGCTCGGGGGCGTCGGCACGCCGCAGAAACCCTTCGGCTTCTACGACGCAACGGTGGATGGCGGCTGGCGCGTGCCCGGCGAGCCGTATGTGCGCGCGAGCGAGGAGTACGGCGGGAGATTCGAGTGGTGGCGGGCGCGCATGCTCGGCGGCCGTACCAATCACTGGGGTCGGATCGCATTGCGCAACGGGCCGTACGACTTCAAGCCGCACAGCCGCGACGGACTGGGTTTCGACTGGCCCATCAGCTACGAGGACGTCGCCCCGTACTACGACAAGGTGGAGCTCCTGGTCGGCGTCTACGGCAGCAACGAAGGGCTCGAGAACACGCCAGACTCCTCGCCCGGGTGCCTGTTGCCCCCGCCCGCGCCCCTGGTGAGCGATCACCTGGTGAAGCAGCGCGCCGGGCGGTTGGGCATTCCGGTGATCCCGGGTCACCGCGCGGTGCTCACCCGGGCGCAGGACCATCAGGGCGCGCCCGCGCGGCTGCATCGCGGCAACGCCCGGGCGCAGAAGATCCTGGCCGAATCAATGCGCGGCCGTGCGCCGTGTCTGTGGGCGACTCCGTGCGGTCGCGGCTGCTCGATCCGCGCGAACTACCAGTCGACCACGGTACATCTGCCTCCGGCGCTGGCCACCGGCAACCTCGACATCACGACCGATGCGATGGTCTACGAGGTGACCCTCGGGCGCGACGGCCGCGCCAACGGGGTGAGCTTCGTCGACAAGACGACCGGTACTCACCAGCACGCCACGGCGCGTGTGGTGGTGCTCGCCGCGAGCGCGTGCGAATCGGCCCGCATCCTGCTGAACTCCAGGAGCGCGCAGTTTCCCGACGGGCTCGCGAACTCCAGCGGCAAGCTCGGGCGCTATCTCATGGATACCGTCGGCAGCACCGTAACCGGCCAGGTGCCGCTGCTCGAGAGCCTGCCGCCGCTGAACGAAGACGCCGCCGATGGCCACCAGCTCTACGTTCCCTGGTGGCTGTACCGCGAGCAGCGCGCCGGCAAGCTCGGATTCGCCCGCGGCTACCACATCGAGTTCGGCGGCGGCAAGCGCATGCCCGGCCATGACACCGCCGCCGGCATCGAATGGCTGACCGGCGGGAGCTATGGAAAGAAGTTCAAGCAGGATGTGCGGCGTTACTACGGCTCGTTCGTCGGCTTCGACGGGCGCGGCGAGATGATCCCGAACGAGAACTCCTATTGCGAGATCGACCCCGTCGTCAAGGACAAATGGGGAATTCCCGTGCTGCGCTTCCATTGGCAATGGTCCGAGCACGAGACGCGCCAGGCGGCGCACATGCAACGCACCTTCGGCGACATCATCGAGGCCATGGGCGGCCGCGTGCATCCGGCGCTTCAGAGCGACGGTGCCAAGGCAATCGCCCCCGGTGGCTCCATCATCCATGAGGTCGGCGGAGCCATCATGGGAGCCGATCGCGGCACCTCCGTGACCAATCGCTGGCAGCAGACCTGGGACGTGCCCAACCTGTTCCTCACCGACGGCTCGGTGTTCGCCTCGAACGCGGATAAGAACCCGACGCTGACGATCATGGCACTTGCCTGGCGCGCCGCGGACCACATTCTCGAGCGCATGCGGCGCAAGGAGTTGTGATGGTGGACCGACGCACGACGATCAAGTGGGTGATCACGGTGGGTGCCGCCTGGCCGCTTTTCGGGCCGCGCATCGCGGCGGCAAACCCGGTCGAGGCGTGGCGGGGGTCCTCTCCCGGACAGGGTTACGGGACCGATCCCAAGCTCCTGCAAGTCTACAAACCGGGAGATGTGTGGCCGCTCACTCTGACGGCGGCGCAGCGGCGGCTCGCCGGCATCCTTTGCGACCTCATCATTCCCGCCGATGAGCACTCGCCGGCCGCATCGGCGGTCGGGGTGGTGGACTTCATCGACGAGTGGGTGAGCGCCCCTTATCCGAACTGCCAGGACGCGCGACCGATCATCCTGTCCGGCTTCGAGTGGCTGGACGCGGAGAGTCGCCGGCGCTTCGGCAGGGATTTTTCCGCTGCGGAGGCCGCCGGCCAGACTGCGATCTGCGACGACATCTGCGACGCCAGCCGAGCTGCGGCCGAGCGGCGCGATGCCGCGCGCTTCTTCGCCGTCTATCGTGATCTCACCGCCGGAGCGTTCTATACGAGTCCCGTCGGCCGCAAGGACCTGGGTTACATCGGCAACGTTCCGCTCGAGCACTTCGACGGGGCGCCGCCCGAACTTCTTAAGAAGCTGCAGCTCGCCTGAGGCGTGCCGCTAACCGGAGCAAACCATGAACGCAAAGCATCTCTACGCGGTCCTGCTGGTATTCGCAGGCGCGATGGCGGCACTTGCCGCGGCAGATCCGGGGGCAGCGGCGCACGGCTGGCGCGCGCTGCTGCGGAAGGACAGCGCCCCCGACTGGCGCGGCTGGAAGGAGCCGGGGCTGCCTGCCGGGTGGCACGTCGCGCACGGTGTGCTCTCCAAGAACGGCGACGTGGACGATCTCGTCTCGGTGCGGCCGTACAAGGATTTCGAGCTCGAGCTCGAATGGAAGATCGGCAAGGAGGGCAACAGCGGCATCTTCTATCGCGGCACACGCGAATACGACCACATTTACTGGAGCGCACCCGAATATCAGTTGCTCGATGACGCGAACACCGAGGACGGCAAGAGCCCGCTCACCGCGGCCGGCTCCGACTACGCGCTCTATGGCGTCCCGCCCGGTGTCGCGAAACCGTTCGATCAGTGGAACAAAACGCGGCTCATCGTGCGCGGCAAGCACGTCGAGCACTGGCTGAACGGTGTCAAGGTCGTCGAGTATGACTTCGGCAGCGATGACTGGAAAAAGCGCGTGGCCGCGAGCAAGTTCTCCCAGTACCCGAACTACGGCCTGGCGGCGAGCGGCCTCATCGGCATCCAGGGCGATCACCCGGGAGCGCTCGCGGTGCGCGGGATAAGGATACGGGAGCTACGCTGACAGGATCAGCGTCTGCAGAGGATCCCATGTCGGTACAGCTGGCCGAGTCCATGCGCCGCATCAGCGGCCTGCTGCAGTCCGGTCAGTACAGTGCCGCGCACGCGCAACTGGAATCGCTGGTAGCCGCAAACCCCGATTACCTGGAAGGGCTGCGGCTGCTGGCCGGCGCCAAGCAGGCCCTGGGCGACATCGCTCAAGCGGAGTCCCTGCTGCGGCGCGCTCTCGAGCTCGACCCCCTATGGCCTCCCACGCTGACCACACTGGCGGAGTTATTGCTCCTCTCGGGCCGCAGCGCCGAGGCCGTACCGTTGTTGCAGCGTGCAGTTAAAGGCGCCCTGCCTTATCCCCGGGCAGCGCTCTCATTGGCTCGCTATTACCTGAACACGGGCCAGCCGGCCCTGGCGCTCGAGGTTGCTACACCCTGGTGCAATAGCGGCAACGCCGACGTGGACCTGTCGGCGCTGCACGTTGCCGCATATGCCGCCCTGGGTCGTCAGGGCGAGGCGGTGGCGCACTATCGTCGTCTGGTGGCACACGCTCCGGGCAACCCCGTCGCAACCCATGCCCTGGCGCTCGCGTTGAATACGGCGCAACAGCCGGAGGAAGCCGAGCGTGTCGCGCGTCAGACGCTGGTGCGTACCCGACCGACGGCGGCGCTGCACGACACGCACGCCCGCAGCCTGCTCAGTCTGGAGCGATTCGAGGAGGCCGAGCTCGCCTTGCGCGAATGCGTCAGACTGGATCCGCGCCGCGCCGAAGCCCACGACCGCCTGGCAGAACTCGTCTGGATGCGCACGGGTAATATCCTCGAGGCCACACGCGCTCTGGATCAGGCGCTCGAGAAATTCCCGCATGACGATGCACTGCGGGCCACCAAAGCCGCCTTATTGCAGGGTGCGGGCGAGGCGCGCGACGCTTTTGCGTGCCTCGCCGAGCGTGCCGCACGACCCCAGTCCCACCCGAGTCTCCTCATTCGCGCGGGACTGGCGGCGCTGGACTTTGCCCCCGCCACTGCCCTGACGCTCGCCGAGCGCGCCCTGCGGGCGGCGCCCAACGACCACACGGCCCGGAAACTCCTGTGCGCTGCATACCTGGGTGTGGGAGACGGGGCCAGGGCACTCGCCGAGTGCGTCACGTTGCTGGCGGCCGCACCGGACGATCAGTACCTCATTGCCATGCAGAGCACTGCGCTGCGGCTGTTGAACGACCCCCGCTACGATTTGTTCTGCGACTACGACAAGATGGTTCTGTCGACGCTAATCGAAACGCCTCCGGGGTGGGCTGATCTCGGCAGGTTCCTGACACAGCTCACATCGCACCTGAACGCCCTGCACAACCCGCACGGGCATCGGCTTCTCTACCAATCGTTGCGCCGGGGTACCGAGACCACCCAGGATCTCTCCCGCAGTCAGGATCCTGTCATTGAGGCACTCTTTCGGGCCTTTGCTGCCCCGATCGCGCGCTACCGTGATCACATCGGTCAGGGGGAAGATGCCCTGCGGCGCCGCAATCGGGGCGCGACGCGGTTCAACGGCGGCTGGTCGGTTCGTCTGCACCGCGACGGCTACCACACGAGCCACGTGCATCCCCGCGGATGGATTTCCTCGGCGTTCTACGTTCAGCTGCCGGATTGCATGCGAGCAGAACACACGGCCGAGGGGATCCTCAGCTTCGGCGCACCGGGCATGCTCACCACGCCGTCCTTGCCCGCAGAGCTATCGGTTCGCCCCGAGATTGGGCTGCTGGTACTTTTCCCGTCGTATTTCTGGCACGGCACACTGCCTTTTCACAGCGACCAGCCGCGCCTGACGGTCGCTTTCGATGCGGTCCCGGACACGGGCACCGGCAGAGCCTGAAGCAGTGCGAATCGCGGGCGCACAAAAAAACTCCCCTCACGTCGCCGTGAGGGGAGTTGATTCTGCGTGAAGCTACCAGAAGTACTTGGCTGTCAGGTTGACCTCGCGGCCAAGGATCGACCGGCCGAAGCCGACAGTGTTCTGCACGGTGTTACCGCCGAACCGGGCGTTACCCTCGGTCAGGCCGATCTGGTTGGTGAGATTCGAGCCGAGCAACCGCAGCTCCCAGCTCTCTCCGATCCTGGCATCGATGCCCGCACCCAGGTCGTAATAGCTGTGCAGCGGCAGCAGGCCGGTATTGTCCTGATAGTGCTGACCGATATGCTCGTAAATTACCTGCTCGGTCAGCGTGCCCCAGTTGAAGGTCTGCGTGTCGGCCGGTGTCACGCGAACCTGCGAGTTCGGCAGACGTGCCAGCTGCTGGCCGTTGATGGTGCCGCAAATCGTCTGCAGCTGGATATTTTGATAGATGTAGCAGCCCTTGAAGTCCTTGTAGTATCCATGTTCGACAATGCCGTTGACCGTGATCTTGAAGGCGCTCAGCGCCTGGTTGTCGCTGGTCGCGAAGGGATTCACACTGCCGTCGACCCGCACTCCCAAAGCGGTCGATCCATAGGTGGAGGGCGGGCCTAAGATCACGTGATTGACGTCAACGGGTTGGTACGCCAACCCGCTGAATTGCTTGTCGTAAACCGATGCGTCGATGTACGTCCAGCGATTCTGGATCTTGAACCCCACTTCGTAGTTCTGGATGCTCGACTGCGGCACATGGCTCGGGCAGCCGTTTGAGCCGTTGTAGACGTTGCAACGGACATCGTCGAAGACATCGAAAGAATGGCCGTTGTTAACGCGCACATAGGCGCTCATGTTGTCACTGAACTCGTAGTTCGCGCCTCCGGAGTAAGTCGGCATCGTGTTCTTCGCGCTGGCGCGCGAGTACGTGCCGTTGGGCAATTCCACGGCGTTATCCCACAGGTCGAACGCCGTGCCCATCTGTACCGGCGACAGGTTGGTGGTCTCCTGACTCAGGGTGATGTGAGCGACGCGAGCCGAGAGGTCAAACAGCCAGCGATCGATCTTCCATGAGTCGGAAATATAGCCGGCGACCTGCGTGGCGTTGCCGTCCTGGAGGATCTGATAGCCTCCGTTGGCACTCACGATGCCCTGGGGGCTGGTCACCTGGTAGGTATTGCCACCTGCGTTGCCCGTCAGAATGATCGCCTGGGCGTTGGGCTGATTGGTGATCAGCACGTTGGAGCCCAGCGACCAGTTATCGTTCATCGTGTAGTGGTTTGCATACACGCCTAATGTCAGGTGGTTGCCGTTGCCGAAGTCCTTGATCGCGCGGAATTCGTCGGTGACGCTCGTGAGCTTCTTCAGAACCTCCCACACCTGCTGCGTGACGATGCTCTGATTGGGATTTACCACCATTCCGTTTTCATACGTCGCCTGGACGTTGGCCAGGGGGAGTGCGGCGGGCAAGGTCAGACCGGCCATATAGGCCGACAGCGTCTGTGGGTTGCCGTTGTTGATCATCGCGTGCGTATTGACGTACCCGCCGTCGAACATGAAGTTGTTGCTGATCGACCAGCCGTTGCCGAACTCCAGCTTCAGCTCTGAACCGATGAAGCTCAGGTCGCCGCCGCGGCCGTCACCGATATCGTCGTTCTGGAAGCAGTTGCACGCGGGATTAGGGATCTGGAAATTCTGCAGCGCCTTGCTGTTGTAAGTGGAGTTGAGCTGATTGAACCCGGGATACGTGCTCACCGAGCCGTTGCTGACGACGTAGGGAAAGTCGGCGACCCACTGGTTGTGGTCATGCATGGTTCTGGCCCAGAACATGATCGAGCCATTGTCCAGCACATGCTTCAACGTGGCCGTCAGCTGTCCGCCGATATCGGACAGATACTGCGGATTTCGAATGCCCTCAGAGGTGCGGTAAAAGCCGCCGATGCTGCCGTACCATCCGTCAGCCAGCTTGCCGCCCTGGAACAGATCCACCCGATACAATCCCTCGGATCCGTAGGTGACGCCGAGCGACCCTTCGCTCTTGTCCTTGCCGGTCCGCAGGATGAAGTTGGCGGTCGCACCCTCCTGGCCCGGGCCGAAGATTGCGCTGGTTCCGCCCTGGACGATCTCGACGCGCTCGACCGTATCATCCATGCGTATGAAGGAGCTGTTGTCCATGAAGGACAGGAACGGCGACCCGTAGACGGGTGAGCCCTGGATCATGGTCGTGAAGTAGGGGGAATCGCCGCCGCCATTCGGAAAGCCCGCGACGTCGATGTTGACGCCGGTCTGTCCACCGGAATTTTCCGGCCAAACGCCTGGCGAGAGCTTGTAAATATCGGATGCCGCCGCGGGATTCGTCATCGCAATGTCCTGCGCAGACACCGAGACGATGTTGTAGCTGGCGTCCAGCCTCTTCACACCTTGGGCTGACGCGGTGACCACAATCTCCTGCAGTTTTTCACCGCTGGCCGGAGACTCGCCAGCCGGAGCCGGGGCCTGGTCCGCCGCATAGGCGAGACCGGCGGCAGAGGCGTAGAGAATTCCGGCGACTGCGGCGGCAATACCATTGCCGTGGAGTGCTTTGTTACTTCTCATGGCTATTCCCCTCCTGATAGCTGCACGGACCTTGCACGTTGGGAAACTGTAGTGGGAACGATCAGCGATCACAAGCGTTGTTGCAAACATACAACAAGTCTCGGACGCATCGCGGGGCGCGCTTCAGCTCAGCGTCGCAGCGTCTGGATCGGCCAGAATTGGCTGCGGGCGAGGAGGAAATGGCGCAACTCCCTGCGTTGTGTCCGGGCCGGGTGTCGCGAAAATGCAAGCCTTGATACAAGTCTCGATCCATGACCAGCCTGCGCGGCCGGAGTACCGTTCCGGAACCTTCGCAGGCGCGCGGCAATCAAACGCCTGACGCGGGCAGTGAACCTCGGGGGAGACAGACATGCGCTGCAGGAGTTTTCTCACGGCAGTAGCCGTGTTGATCTGCGGATCCACGTGGGCGAACCCCCCGTCGGCCGCGCCCGCCGACGCCGCACGCGAGTCCGCCGTGTGGGCGCCGAAGGAGCTCACCTTCGCCTATACGGGGTTTACCACCAAGTACTCCTGCGACGGACTGCAGGCCAGGATGCGCAGCGTTCTGCTGGCGCTGGGGTCGCGTCCCGACCTGCAGGTGCGCGGCTATGGATGCACGCGGCTCGCCGGACCGGATCCCCTCGCCGGTGTGAGTATCAAGATGAACGTCCTGCAGCGGGCCGACAAGCCCGGCGCGCAGGCCTTGCCGGCGCACTGGAAGGTGGTCGATCTCCTCGCCGACCGCGATCCGGTCGACGCGGCCGCAGACTGCGAGCTCATCGGTCAGATCAGAGCGAAGGTCCTGCCGCTGTTTGCGATTCGCAACGTCGACTACAGCGCTACCTGCGAGCGGGGTCACCCGCTGTCCGGCGGCACGCGGCTGAAGGCGGAGGTACTGGTCCCCGACGAGAGCGCCGCGGCCGCCGCTGCCGCCCGGTAAGACGGCCCCGGCTGACTTGCATGCGGCGCGCCGCCGTCAGTGCACATTGCGCGTGAGCCGCACCACGCCGGCCGCATCGCGCTCGATGCGGATATCCAGGCGCTGGCCGCGGAAGCTCAGGTTGCGCAACGTCAGGGAATGCCAGCTCGCCGGAAGAACGGGCGCATACGCTGCGACGAGCCCCTGCTCGCGAATGCGCAGACCACTGAAACCGTAGACCAGGCTTTGCACGTATCCGCCGGAGCCGGTAAGAAAATACCCGACATTGTTACCGGCCGTTTCGGTGCGCACGTTGAACGGCGGCTTGAGCGTGCCGCCGGTGAAATTGGTGGCGAACCAGGCCGCGGCATCGGCGCCGCTGCCGATCGTGGCGGCGGCGATCGACCGTGGGGCGATGCCCATGCTGAACCCACCCACCCGCGCGAGCGAAGTCTGGCGAATGGCATACTCGTAGTCGCCGCGGCGCAACTCCGCGCTCATGGCGAGATCCAGCGAGGGCAGGAACAACAGCGAGAGCGGGCCGCCTCCAAAGTCCTCGTCGCTACGGCCGACCACTGCGGGTTCGAACGGCAGGTGATGCTGCCCGCCCAGGGCGAACGGAATGTACAGGCCTGCGGAGATGCGAGTCCACAGCGGATCGGGCCGCTCACCCAGCACGCGCGCGGCGGCGGCGGCGATGCTCAGAGTCGTGGCGGCCGACACGTTTGTGAACGTATCGTTCGGAATGTCGGTGTTCGATTCGGCAACGGAATTGACGTGCGTGATCTCATAGCGATGCGCGCGCGCATCATAGGTCGCGCGGCTGGCCCAGAAGCGAGCGACCTCGCGGATCACCGGCCAGCCGTGCGCCCGCAACCAATCGCGGTCGTGCGTGGCCAGGTAGTATTGCCACTGCGCGATCGCGACGTCCGCGTTCACGTGAATCTCGGTTTCCCCCAGGACGTAAGCCGAGTGCGGGGTCTGTTCGCTGCCGTTCTCCGGATCCGATTCCCAGGGGTACATCGCTCCGTTGAAGCCGCGCTGTCGCGCCCGCTGGCGTGCCGCTTCCAGAGTGCGTTCACGGAACGCGACTATCGGCTTCGCGCGTTCCGGGTGCAGCAACAGCAACGCCGGGAATACCCAGGTGTCGGCATCCCAGAACACGTGGCCCGCATAACAGAGTGTCAGCCCGCAGGGACCAACGGGCCACGCCGTTGCGGGCGTCGCGCTCGAGAGCAGGTAGTACAGCTCCGAATGCACCGCCTGCTGAGCCTTCGCATCACCCTCGATCAGGATGTCCGGCTGCCAGAGCGCATCCCATGCCGCGCGATGCTCGTCCAGCAGGCGCGTAAACCCAAGGCTGCGGGCCTCGCGGACCAGGGCGAGATCATCGGTTGCCTTGCCGCCCCACCCGGCGCGCGACACGGCGACGTACTTGATGAAGTCATACGTGCGGCCCCGCTCAACCCTCACGCTGACATCGAGGGCCAGCCGGTAGCGGTCGCGGTGGAGGGTGAGGGCCTCCGGCGCAACGCCCTGCGGCAGGGCCACGGCGGCGGCCATTGCCATGGGCAGGCCCTGCTGCGCCTGACCGTCGAGCCACAAGGACAGTGAGCCGCTATCGCCCTCGCTCGCGAGCACTTCGGTGTAGCCGGGGTACCAGACCGCCTCGCGGTCGGCCGTGGCCGGCGCTCGCGGCTCGAGCGACAAATCATTCGCTGCGACGGCCTGCTCCATCTCCGGGCCGCTCATCTGCGCGAGCGCAAAGCGCGGGGCGTGCGGCGCCCACAGCGTGAGCGCAAACGACAACTGCACCACGCCGTCGTAATCCGGCGTGATCCTCAAACGACTCGCCGCCAGATGCGCGGATGCCTGGCTCACCAGAGTGGTGACCTCGACCGCGGTTTCGCGACCGCCATCGAGGTAGCGATAGCGCGTCGTCAAAGTGGCCTCATGCAGGTCGAGGGTCTGCCGGTACTCCTTGAAGCGCTGTTCGTTCAGCGGCGCTCTGTTCAGCCACTCCCGACCCGCCCCGGCTGGACTTGAGCTCAAGTCGATCTCGGTCCACCCGGGAACGCCCGCCGGGCGCGAGATATCTCCCGCTGTGTAATCCATGACACCGACCAGGTAGCCGCGCGTGGCCTCGGTACCGCGGGGCGCGCTCAACGTCGAGAAAAAGCCGTTGGCGAGATACGCCGGAAAGTACCCAGGCAGGTCCTCGAGCCCCGCGCTCACGCGGAAGCTCGCATCGCTCTCGGCCCGCGCGGTCGCGGCGGCAACCAGGAAAAGTGTGTACAGCACAGCGCGCGCGGCAGTCCTCATGCAGATGTGACTCATGGTTCGATCTACCTCGCTTGCAACTGCCGGGGCGCGTAGCCCGTGGACGGAGGCCTCACGGCCAGGTACACCGTGCTCCAAAGCTGCGCTGCATCGGACTCATCGGCGTCCGCGGCAGCGGCCCCGAAGGGCGCCACCTGATAGTGGCCCGCGGCAAACGACCACGACCACAGCTCGGAGTTCTTCATCGACTGAGTCGCGTTGATCGCCGACCACAGGAGTTGCTGCGCCGTGACGAGGTGGTTGCGCACGGTGCGCGGAAGGTCGCGGCGCTGCAGTTGCCGCGCGAGGCCCGCGGCGAACAGCGCCTGCTGCCACGACCAGACCACGGTGCCGTGGTAGGCGTTGCGGGTGAAGCGCGCCTGCAGCGCTGGTGTGCAGAATGCGGGATTGGCGACCAGCATGCCCGCCTCGGTCATCAGGCCCGCGGGAAACGGGCGCAGCAGCACGGTGACGGCCCGGTCGACACGCTCCGCGTCCAGCTGTGCGAACAGCAGGGCAAATCCCTCGTCGGAATGCATGACCGGGATCGGCGCGCCCGAGATATCAAGCGCGATCGCATGAAAGCGCAAATCTTGAGAACCCAACGCGGTCAGCGCCGGCTGCGCCGGAATTTCCTGTGAGGCCGCATAGGTTTCGATGGCGCCGCCGGCAGCCTTGCGAGGGATGACAACCTCGAACATTTGTGGCGCTTGCGCACGCCAGATCCGTGCCATCTGCGCAGCGCGCCCGAACAGCGCGCGATCGCCCGCACGCAGATACGGTGACAGCAGACCGCTGCCATGCAGCTCGCCCGCGGCCTCGAGCGCTGCCGGCACCAGCACCGCGTTGACGTCGTAGGGATAGCGGCCGCCGCCGATGCCGGTGTCGCTGTCGCGCCACTCGCCGACCGGCACCCCGGGCTTCAAGCCGATGAGATGCATCGTGGTTGGGTCGGCCGCAAACGCCGCCGCGCTGTGCAACACGAACCGCAGATTCTCGACCAACGCTGCGCCACGCGTGCCATGGCGCCCGCCCGCCCCGGCGTCGGCGGCCAGGAACGCCACGGCCCGCAGCCGCGCGCGCTCATCGTGAACCAGCCAGGCGCTGGCCACCGGGGCGAGCAGATAGTCGCCGTCGATCATCTTGTAGTCGAATACCGGCGCCGCCGAGTGGGAGCCGTCGCTTTTCAGGTGATCCAGCACCGCGCGCTCGCCAATGTCCTCCTCGTGCGCGACCTCGCCTTGCGCCGACAGCCGCGCGAGCACCGCGGCGAGTCCGGCCTCGACTGCGGTGGCGCTCAGAACGGGCATCAGCAGGCGCACGGAGATGAGGGTATCGCGCCCGAAATACGTGTCGAAGCGCCAGGAGCCAGCGAGCAGCGCTTCGCGGTAGCTCAGAAATGTCAGCGTATTGCGCGCCGCGGCGTCGGACCCTGCCGAGTCGCTCAGCAGCTCGTGTCCGGACAGCGGCGTGAGGGGCGTCTCGCCCGTGAGGCCCGTGATCCGCAAACCGATCTTGCCGTCGGCGCCCGCGTGGATATTTCCATCGCGCAACTGACCATGAGTAATCTCCAGCACCAGCCGATACCCCGCCGCCCCGTCGAGCCGGTCACGGGACCAGCTGAGCGTGCGCCCTTGCACGAGCGGCGCCGCTGCAACGGCAGACGGC